>Ga0208323_1000215_pt1 | contig 33027 bp, 24 predicted proteins | sample June2015DPH_10_1_2_FD_184703 | JGI IMG/M metagenome (GOLD analysis project Ga0208323, IMG submission 184703) | Peatland microbial communities from SPRUCE experiment site at the Marcell Experimental Forest, Minnesota, USA - June2015DPH_10_100... | ecosystem: Environmental > Terrestrial > Soil >... | reverse complement strand
CGTCAAGAACCACAATCCGACTGTCCCCGGTTGGAAGCGAGCATCAGTCCGCGGACACGCGGCTTTCATGGGATACAAGCCGGGCGACCACCAGATCGGCTATAGATTCGTGCATGAGATCGTGCCTGGAGACGTTATTCTAATTGCTAGACGCCACCATTGGGCGCCAGAAATTGTCGGCTTCGGGGTAGTTAAGGGCGGAGCTAAACGGACGACTAAGCTTGTAAAGACACCCGAACATTTCGGCGCCATGAGACAACTCTCACCATTTGTCGCCACGAGCAAAGCGCCGGCTGACATCCACATCGTTAACATTCTTCACCATACCGCCTCTTTGACGAGACTTTACCCCGACACTAATAAGGCTCAAGCGCGAGTTTGCAAATGGATGGAGCGCCAACTCCCACGAAGGGGGGAGAGAGATTCAGCAAAGCCACTCCTGGTCAGATCTGAGGAACATCGCCTCAGCGAAACCCAACTGGTGGATTCTCCGAGACACCATCAACTGGACTATTTGGTTCGTTCAAAAAAGCAAGTTACGAAGGCAAGGAAAAATGAAGCTTGCCTGCTGATAGGCTATCAGCGCTGGTTGAAACGTCGTGGACGCAATCTCGCCACAACAAAATATGGAAACCTTCAGTGCGATGGCTTCGAAATGAAGCGCCGAAATTTGATCGAGGCAAAGAGCTCGATCAGCAGGGAACACATACGCATGGCCGTCGGCCAGCTTTTGGACTACGCCTTTCAAGTCGAGAAGAAATTCGGAAAGCCCAACATGGCCATTCTCTTACCTAGAAAGCCCCATCCGAACTCGGTCAACTGGCTTCCTCAGCGGAACATCAGTCTTGTCTGGCCCGAAAAGGCTGCCTTCGTGGATAACGCGAACGGCCAATTCACATGAGGCCACTCGTCAAACTGAATCAGGTCGGCCTTTGCCAAGGGGTTGTTCGCTAACAGCGCCGCAACGCGAGCAAAGAAAGGTGCGGTCCCACTCAGCAAATCGCGTCTGGTATGTGGAGTGATTGTGCTTCCAGACCAGGAATAACAGAACAACGAAGATAGCGGCGGAAATCAAAGTGAAGAACGTCAATGGCGGAGACGACACAGTTGAGGAATTCGTCGTCACGGTGTTGACGTAAAAGACCAACCAGCCGACGCAGAGAAATGCCAAGACAGACCAAGAGCCAACCTTCAGGTAGGACCACTTTACCGGAGGGCTCAGCTGCTTCGATAGGGCGGATTGATTGGATACCCGTGTTGTCGCGCGGCCAACTATGAGGTCCGGCCCGTTACCCCCGACCAAAGCGGCACTCAGGCGGGTACGGGCGTCACTGCCGTAAAGTCCCTCTTGGTATGCCAAAGAGACCTTCTTGAAATCGGTACTGTTGCACTTCGGGCAGCGCAAGTCCATCTTGTCACCCTTTGCAGCCACACTTCGGTGTGGCTTGAGTCCTTTCTGACCAATTCTAACGGCTATCTGCATCCAACCCGGCAATCCGGTTTTAGTTGCTTGCGGTTCGACCATTCCTTGGTCGGGCCATTTTCTGGGCCATGTGTAGAAGAAGCTTGCGATCCGCTTCCTCAGTTTTAGCCAGCAAGCGACGAAGCTTGTTAAGAAAGCGCCCGTTCTTGCCGGAACTTCCCCAAGCGATGTCTTCAGACGACTTCCGCCTGGGGAGATTGGGCAGTTTGGGCGGCTCTTCACCATCATAGAAAAGCTGGTAAAGAGGAACTTCCAGCGCACGAGCCAGCTTTTCTAGCGTTTCGATCGCCGGAACGGTGTGGCCGTTTTCGACGCGCGAAATGTAGCATCGAAACAGGCCCGTCCGCTTTTCAATGTCACCTTGCGAGAGCTTCTTCTGCTCGCGCATATCACGCAAGCGGTCTCCAATTATCACGGTGATTTTGCCTCCTGTCACCGAGTTTAGCTACCACCAAGACTCTAACCCCCAACCTGACATGCTGTCGTCCAAAATGTTGACACTCCCCGTGTTCGCCCCAATCGGAGTTAGGGGTCTGTCCCCGTCACATACGGCCTTAGTTTTCTCTTCCTAGGCATGCGCCTCCTCCGGCACTCTGCTCTCGACGCCCGAAGCGTGTGTCGGCGAACCAGTTAGTTTGTGGCTGGAGTGGACCCCTTCGGTTTTTTTAGGCGCATTCTTCGGGCGCTTGCTCCGGGGGAGAAACTGCACCAACGGCGGTTTCCTTTCCAGTTTGCGCTCGCGTTCGACGACGCGCATTAATTGACAGATTTCGTCGTTGGTTAGGGGTTCATCGGACAGCCAGACGTTGTATTCTTCCTCGAAGCGGGACTCATCGTCTTCTTCCAGCTTGCGCATTTCGAGCATGAATTGCAGGTTGATCCTAGAACGACGCCGTTCGAGACCAGCCATGGACTTGTGGTAGGCCTCCATAAAGAGGTGGGGAGATTTCTTCAGGCGTTGAACTCCCCGAACAGCTTCGTCAATACCGTGGTTCACCAAATACAGCGCTTCATACAGATGTGCTTTTTCCATTGCAATCTCCTCTGTTCATTGCAGCTCGTTATCCGCACTCCGCAATTTAACAATCGCGCGGGAGCCGGCCGCTTTCATCTCATGGCGCGCGGAGAAAGCGGCTGGTCACCGAGCGTCAGATACTGTGCCGTTGCCACGTACAAGCGGTGAAATACCTCGTTTGTGGTCGGAACATCGCCCAGAAACGGTCACAATTTCTAAATCGCGAGCAGAATTAAGGCGGTCGTGCCCATCCAGGGTCCACGAAAGCCGATGCACGAAAGGCTGCCGTGGCAGGGATTGCGACCGCAAGATGCCGCATCACCAACTTTGGGCGGCGAACGCTCAGACCTATCGGACGGTTGGAAGATGCAAGGAAAACACAAGCCAGACCCAGCTTGCGCATAAAGTACAATACGGATAGTTTCAGTGGCAGCCATCGTCGCCTCCCTGAGAGGTGATGGTGGTCAGGGACGTGTTCGGTGTTGATAGCACCGACGCGTCCCGTCAGAACAAGAACCTAAAGTTGCTGCGACGTCTGAGGCTCTCGGAGCAGACTCACACAGTCCAAGGCACGATAGTGCGACCAGCTCATGTCAAAGCATAAACGAAAAGGGTTGAATAATTCAACCACTTTATCAAAAAAAGATTTGGTTGCGAATAAATGGGTGTCGCAGTCTGAAGCTGCTCGCATTCGGGGTGTTTCGCCTCAAGCGATCGGACGCCTGATCAAGAAGGGACGATTTCGCACCTTGAGCATAGGAGGCAAGCTACTCTTGGATCGCCGCGAGGTCGAACATTACAAGCCTAAGCGGACTGGCCGTCCTCGTAAGTGAACGCTTTCGTTGCTATCACTCAACTCGTCCTAGATAGATGTATACTTCAGGAAATAGGTCGAGTAGGTAAAGAATCCCCTAAGCACGGGAACCATCACGTCCAATGACACCTGTTTCCTTACGACCCGCCACCGCTCCCGCCATGACGAGCGGCTCGGAGTGGCGGAAATGGGATCTCCATGTTCACTCCCCTATGTCCGCCCTCAACAACCAATTCCCGAAATTACAAGGCGGACAGCCCGATTGGGACCGATACTTCAACCAACTCAGGACGTTAACGGACATCGCAGTGCTCGGAATTACGGATTATTTCTCAATTGAAGGCTATCAGAAAGTTAGAGAAGTTTGGCTGAGCGGTAGATTGCCGAACATCCAGCTGGTTCTACCCAATATCGAGCTTAGGCTTGGGACTTTCGTCAGAGGATCTGGAACTGACCGCCGCGTGAACTATCACGTGATTTTCTCGGACGAAGTATCACCACAGGATATCGATGACCACTTTCTAGGTCAGCTCAGGTTCACTTACGATAGCAGCCCGGATGGTGAACATGCTGATTGGCCATTAAACCGGGCCAACCTCGAACGTTTGGGTGCCACCCTAAAAGCTCAAGAGTCCTCATTTACGGGCTCCGACTACGAAGTCGGTTGTAAAACCGCCACAGTCGATGCGGGGGCGCTCAAGAAACTCCTGGATGAAAAGGCCAGCATCTTCCGAGGCAAATACCTGCTCCTCGTTGAGAACCTATCTGAATCGGACATGCCATGGCAGGGACAAGACCACCAAACTCGAAAGATTCTCCTAAAAGGAGCACATGCGATCTTCTCGGCGAATGCCGGAACAATTGCGTGGGCACGAGGAGAAGGCGACCTTTCCGCTGATCAATTCATCAACGAGTTTAAGAGCTTGAAACCATGTTTTCATGGTTCCGATGCACACCATCTGGAAAAGATCTGCAAGCCTGCTCAAGACAGATATTGCTGGATAAAAGCCGATCCCACTTTTGAGGGCCTTAAGCAAGTCCTGTACGAACCGCGGGAGAGAGTATTCGTCGGCAACACGCCGCCTAAACTCAAGAATGACTATCAAATAATCAAAAGCGTCAAAGTCGTTGGCCAAGGCTGGTTTCCAGACGAGGAGATTCCTCTTAACCGCGATCTCGTAGCGGTCATCGGTGGACGCGGTTCGGGAAAGAGCGCGCTTGGCGAAGTAATTGCTTTTGCTGCCGGTTCGAAAATCTTCAGAGGCACCGAAGACATATCTGACTCGTTCCTGTCCAAGGCGAGTAGAAAATCGTTCGTAAACACGACACCAATTCTAGGTGCGCGAGTCACAATCAAGTGGAACCAAGGTCCTTCTAGCGAAGTGATAATTCCGGCTGGACTAAAACACAGTCTCGAAGATGAGAAGGTGGAATACCTTCCGCAAAAATTCGTGGAGCGCCTCTGCGCACCTGAAAATACCGAAAAACTTGAAGAACAAATTGAGCATGTGATATTTCAGCGCATAGACAAAAGCGAAAGGCTGGGAGCCTCCGGATTTCGTGAGTTGAGGAACGCCTCAACTCAGCCAATACAATTGAAGAAGAGCCAAGCAAAAAAAGCGATTCAATCTCTTAACCAAAGTATTTCGAGCGCATCGACGCGAATCGCCTTAAAGGCCCAAAAGATCAGGGACGAGAGCCTACGTCGCGCTGAGCTGGAGACCTTGCTCAAGAACATACCGCAGTCCCCGATACAAATCGCGGATGAGGTCAAGCAACGGGAAGCACTCATTAAAGCAAGAGAACAGCTTCAGAATGACGTCAGCGCATTGAACGCCCAATTAACCGCCATCAACACAATTGAGTCGAGGCTGGAAATAATGCGCAGCGATCTCGCTGATTTTAATGAGGACATGAGCGCATTACTCGATACGGCCGGCCTTGGCACCCAGAAGGATAGATTCAAACTAGCAGTACCGCCTGAACTTTCTGGCCTTCTGGTAACCAAAAGGAGAGAAATTGGCGAGGCAATCCGGGTCAAAAAAGAAGGCCGGCCAGAACAGCCGGACCTGGCCTCCTTGAATTCACTTGAATCGGCGATTCGTCAACTGGACCAGAAGTCGCAGCTAACGGAGGCGAGCAAGCGTGAGCACGACAAGTTTCAGAAAGACAAACGAACGCTTGAAGATGCCATCGCCTCGCTGCAAAAGGAGATCAAAGAAATCGACGACCTCTATATTCCTCGCCGCGATAAGGACCAAAAAACCAGGCTGCAGAAATACACAGAGCATTTTGATCTTTTGAAAGAGGAGCAGCGCCAGTTGGAGGCTCTCTACAAGCCTCTGCAGGATGCACTCCTAAGCTCAAACGAAACTGCCAGACGGCTAGAGTTCGTATCGAAGATAACCTTCAATATCCCCGGGCACGCAATCAACGGTTATGATTTAGTAGATCGTCGCAAGGTGCTTAGAGAAGAAAACTCTCTAGAGATCGCCCTCAGGGACTTCTTTGTATCGATCGAACAAGACGGATTTTCCCAAGCACGAGTGGCAGATAGTGTGAAGATACTTTGGGAAACGATCCTGAGTGCACCGGAATACGGCTCGATTCAGGAAATCTTAAGAAAAGAAAAGCGGTCGCTTGAGTTCGCTGACTGGTTTTTCAACACCGATCCATTTTCTGTGAGTTATTCAATCAAATATGACGGCAAAGATTTGCAATTCTTGTCGCCCGGTGAGAAAGGCATTGTCCTCCTTCTATTGTATTTGGAAGCGGAGCAAGACGATAACCGCCCCCTTATTATTGACCAGCCGGACGACAATTTAGATAATTTGTCGGTCTATCCCAGCCTTGTGGAATACTTTCGAAAGAGAAAGAAAACTCGGCAGATCATCATCATCACTCATAATCCAAACTTAGTCGTTAACACGGATGCTGAGGAAGTTATTGTGGCCAATTTCGATGGTTCCCGCGACCCTAAGATAAAATATCGATCAGGGGCACTAGAAAACACGATAGCGTCGGGAGGAACCGGGATCAGAGAAGACGTTTGCAAGATTCTCGAAGGCGGAACCGAGGCCTTCCAACGACGTGAGCGAAAATACTCCCTCCCTGAAGTATGACCTGCCTCCAACGGTTTCTTCGTAACAAGGTTGCTGACCTGATGCCTACACGCGCTTTAGACCAGGCCAAAACTTACACCTAGGCACCGGTCCTTCAAGCTGTCCCACAATCTCCCAATAGATACAAAGTATTCCGCCCTTCCTGCTGAAAACCTGCGCCTGGACCGCCCGCTTCTTCTGTCAAGGCTCTTCACTCCGTTCCGATGAACGCGAAAACCACGCGGCCTTGACAGCGCGGACGGCCAGGCGCCTCGCCCCGCCAGGAAGGGCATTTGCTTTTAATGCACCACTCTGGCGGTGCCTCTAAGAAGCAAAAAACAAAACTAACGAAAGGAGTTTTTCCAATGCAACAACTCAGCAAACAACCTGCTTTTGAACTCGGCCAGATCGTCGCAACACCGGGCGCTTTGGCCGCGCTTAAGAAGGCAGGACAACAGCCGGGCGAGTTCCTCACACGCCATGTCAACCGCGAGTGGGGCGATTTGTCCGACGAGGACCACAAGGAAAACGACTACAGCCTAGAGCACGGGTTCCGGCTCTTGAGCGCCTATCGCACACACGCTGGCGACAAGTTGTGGATTATCACGGAATCGGACCGTTCTGTGACCACGCTTTTGCTACCCGAAGAATATTAGGCCCAACAAATTTCTTAGAAAAAGGAGACTAGAAGAAATGAACGCAACGATGGTAGCAAGTGGAACGAAATCAGTACCCCCTGTGGTTTCATCTATTCAGGACATTCCTTTAGCGAAAATCCGCGAATCCAAGACCAACCCGCGACGCTTCTTTGATGAAGTGAAGCTGGCGGAACTCGCGGACAACATCAGACAACACGGCGTCCTCCAACCGATTCTCTTGCGTCCGCTTCCCGAAGGGGAAGCGGGCACGTATGAGCTTGTGGCCGGGACGCGCCGCTTCCGGGCCTCCAAACTCGCAAAGCGCGAAAGCATCCCCGCGACTGTGCGCGAATTGACCGACGCTCAAGCATTAGAGCTACAGGTCATCGAGAACGTGCAGCGCGTGGACGTGCATCCGCTCGACGAGGCGCAGGGATACGCCGCGCTAATTGAACTCCAGCCTGACACCTACGCCGTGGAAAGCATTGCTTCCCGAGTGGGCAGGTCACCCGCATACGTCAACGGGAGACTGCGCTTGATTCAACTCATTCCCGAAGCGAAGCAAGCATTCTACGAGGACAAGCTGACGGTTGCTCATGCATTTGAAATCGCAAGGTTGCAGCCTAACGACCAACGCCGCGCTCTACAGGAATGCTTTCCGCAATATCGGAACGCCGCTGCCATCCTGAAAGACAAGAAGGCCGAGGCGACCACGGTCCGGGAGCTTCGCGCATGGATTGAGCGGGAAATCCATCTGGACCTCACCAACGCACCATTCGACCCGCAGGACGAAACGCTTCTGCCAAGGGCGGGAGCGTGCGCACGTTGCCCGAAACGAACGGGCAGTAACCCGCTTCTCTTTCCCGAAGTCCGCCAGAAGTCCACTTGCACAGACCGCGAGTGCTACCGGGCCAAGGTCGAAGCACTCGTGCAAATTCAGGTGAAGCCGCTTGAGGAGAAAGGCGAGAAGCCTCTGCGCGTTTCACAGGGTCCCGCATGGCAGACAAACGGCCATGCCAAAGACGTGCTCTTTGAAGGGCAATACCGGAAGGCCAGAGCAAAAGGGGAATGCCCCAACACGAAAGCCGCCGTTCTCATCGACGGCAAGAGCGCTGGCAGCATCTTCTACGTTTGCCAGACCGAAAAATGCGACGTTCACAATCGCGTGACCCGTTACCAGCCGACGCCGCAGGAGCAAGCACAGCGAAAGAAGGAAGCACTTGCTGAACGCGTCGAGAAACTGTCGCGGGTACGCGTCCTCGAAGCCATCAGCAAGAAGCTGCCGGAGGCTCTCTCTCGGCCCGACTTGGAGATGGTAGCGCTCGACTACTTCCGGCGCTTGGGCCACGACAATCATCGCCGTCTCTCCAAGCTCTACGCATGGGAAGAGAAGAAGAGCAAAACCTCATGGGGCGCTCAGACCGTGGACTACGAGAAGATTGCGGCGACTGCCGTACAAAACATGAAAATCGCAGACATCTATCGTTTTCTCGTTGTCTGTGCTCTCGTTTCCGACTTGTATTGCCCCGGCTACAATCCGAAGCAAACACTTGAAAGAGACTCGAAGCTCGCCCGCACAGCGGCTCGGTACAAGGTCGATACATCACAAATGGTTGCCGGCGTCCGAACAGAACTGTCGAAACTCAATAAAGCAAGCAAACAGCGAGCAATTGCACCGAGAACGACTCAACCACCTAGGGCATCAAACCGCAAACGCTCGAAATAAACTCCGACCATCCCAAACAAAGAGAGGCCGCGCTTTATGGGTGGCCTCTCTTTTGTCTCTTTAGCTCTCGGACTCTCTGCCTGTCCACGCTTTAAAGGTCGCCGGTACGGCTCTTGATCAGATCGACGAACCGCGCTCCTTTCGGTAGCAGGACGTAGCGGTTCTGATAGTCCGCCATAATGTTCTGGTTATTGGGCGGCGCGATGCGAGACGCAAGTCCATAGCTTTCAAGCTTGCTGAAGACGCTGTCCAACTCGGGAAGAACACGGGTTCCCCACCATCCCTGTTCCCACCGATTGTGAGCGTCATATCGCGGAATTCGGCCTTGGGAACGAACTGCATCTCCCTCGATTCGCACCAACTCCCTCAAAAGTTCAACATCTCTATCGCTCAATTCGGTCGCTACACGCATCAACTCTTCAATTTCATCGGCGTCCGCCGGACCCGTTTCAATCATAGCGTTAGCCAAAATGAGACCAATTCGCCTGACGCGTTCTTTGGCACGCGCGTTTTCTGCCTTTCTGGCAGCGTCCACCAACAATGGCCCCAAGACTTCTTCGCTCATCCGCGATGCTTGATCGGTCAGAACTTTCTGGGTCCGTTCGAGGTCTTCACCGTGTTTAACAACCTCGGCGGCAATGGTTTCCATAAGTAGATGATCGCGTTCGGTGGCATTTGCCGCCATCGATTTTCCAAGCCATGCGATGATTTTGGCGAGTGGAGACGGGATGATTGGCAATTCAGACGCAATTTTAATGACCTTTCCAGTCACCGGAGATGAGGACAAGTCCTCCATTTCGAACTGATGCTGCAATGCCTTGATCGGATTGTCGTCTATAGGCATGGAGAGGCTGCCTCTGCAATTTCAGATTTGCGAATTTCTACAAACTGATCTCCCAGGCACACATACCAAAAAATACGGTCGAACTCTGACTTGAAGACCCAACCTTCAATGCCGTGCGGAATTGGCATGCTCCTCGAAACAGAAGTAACTGTGTAAAGCAAAAGCCAAATTCCCGCTTTGGGAGCGAGATTGCCACGGTATTTGGCAACATTCCGATTTTTCGATTCAATGCGTGACGATAATGCAGTTGGGATATCAGAGAGTGTTACGCTGGCCCCTTCGGCGCACCACCATTCCTCTGGCTCAAGACTGATCACAATTGAACCAAAATGCTCTGGCGATCTTCTTGGCGAGAAGGTGACGAATCGTTTGCCTGTCGGAACATTCTTTCTCACGAACTCAGCCAGAGTTTTGGCCATCGCAAACTTGTCGCGTTTCTCTCCTCTTGAACCCGGAAAATATAGGCTGACTTTGACCGGCGTGGCATCAGGAGAACGGTAGTATTGTTCCTCAGCCATTTGGGCAACTTGAAGATTGAAGGCAGCTTCGGCCACGGGCGCGATCCCAAAATTGCTGCTTGCTGGCAGCATTAGCTCACTTACTTCTATACCCAATCTTCTTTCGTCAAAATGAAAGTCAGGCTCTTCGCTCGCAGTCTCTCCTATTGGGATCGGCACACCCGCGTTCCGCGCAGCAATTAAAGCTCGCGTTTCAATGACCTTCTTTTCTTCGCTTGTCTGTGGCATGTTGCAGCCTTAACCCACATAGTAGCATTATCGTTATCGTGACTGCGCCTAGCACATTCGCGTTCGGCGATCCGCGACAGGAGCGTATTTATCGTCTCTTGGGCCTTATCGGCCCTGGTCCTGCTGCTTTCTATCGTGATGCGTGCTGGATGATGAGCGATGCAAACCCTCTAGCATCAACAACACATTTGGTTGGACATCTTCTTAGAGAGATCGATAGCAGCATTCGAGCCGTATTGAAAACCGTTACGGAAAAACCAAAAGGTCACAAAGACGAAATTAAAGCGATTCTTGCGGCGCTCGAAATACCTGACAACGATCCGGTAGCAAAAGCATGGCTAAGTCTTGCGGGCCAGGACAATGACTACGGACTTCATGCCAGAGCCCATCGAGATGCACTTTCACGCCCCAGATCATTAGACGCCGAGTTCAAGCAGTTCTGGAATGATATTCAAAATGCTCTCGATAGAGTCTTGGAAAAATTTGAAGATCGCTATACAGCTTGGCACAAGCAATTGGATGAGATTGCGAAGAAAGATGCGCCGACTTCAGAGGATACTGATTTCATTCGAAACCACTGTCCAAACAATCTCGTGGCGATGGGAGATTTCTTTAATCAGCTAAAAACGCCTGTTTGGATTGAACCTCTTTCAAAGACGGGCTTGTTCGATCATCCGCCAGAACCCGAGGTTGATGTCACAACTGGAGGAAGACGGACTTGGGCATGGCCTCAATCAAGATATCTAGCGCGAGTGGCAGAACTAGCACCAAACGAAGTTCTGAAAGTCATTCTCGAAATACCCGAAACAACAAACTCATGGGTCCATATGGATTATGTCGAAGCTGCGCTGCACATGCCTCCTGAACTCGCGGCGCAACTCGTTCCGAAGATGCAAGAATGGATTCTGAATGATTTTGGATCAGTAATGCCGATGAAGATGGGAAACCTCTTGGGTAATCTTGCGAAAGGTAATCAGATTGATCCAGCACTTGAGCTAGCTCGTTCTATGCTGGCCCTTGTTCCTCCTCCACAGACGGCAATTGCGACAGATAAAGAAGAAGACGAATTCAGCAAAATATTCCGGCACCAAGACCCCAAACCCAAGTTTGATTCGTGGGAATATGGAGAAATCATCAAAAACAATCTCCCGCCTTTGGTCGAAAAGGCGAGAGATCAGGCTCTTTCGATGTTGTGCGATCTCCTTGAGGAAGCCGTTCGTCTCTCTAGGCTTCCTGGTGAGAAGCCTACTGCGAATGACATCTCACATTCATGGCGACCAGCCATAGAAGATCACGGTCAAAATTCTGACCACGATACGAAAAGCAAACTAGTTGAGGCTGTTCGAGATGCTGCCGAAGCAATTCTTCGCACAGATCAAACCAAAGTTGCAACACTAGTCAAATTGTTTAGAAAGAGGCGACTGCAAATCTTTCTTCGCCTTGCACATCACCTGTTACGAACTTTCCCCGATGCAGCACCGGAACTACTTACAAAAACATTGATGTGTAGAGGTCTTTTTAACAAGACCTCCCTTTGGCATGAATACGCACTGCTTTTGCAAGAGTCTTTTCATCGACTCTCAAAGGAGAATCAATCGAAAATCCTGGGATGGGTTGCGGCTGGCCCGAACAAAGAAAAGATCAAGAAAAGATTCGAAACATTTTATGGAGGAAACCCTACCGAAGATCAGATCGATTCATACATAAAACAATGGAAACGAGATCATCTGACTCTAATTTCCAAAGATTTACCTGACGCACAAAAAGAGGAACTAGAGAAACTAATAGCTGAATTCGGAAAGTCCGACCATCCCGAGTTCGGAACCTATAGGACGGGCGGGGCATGGGGCTACAGAAGCCCGAAAGCTGCTACCGATTTGGCTTCGCTTGACATTGACGACATCATCGAATTTCTTAAGACTTGGGAACCTCCGAACGATTGGATGGGAGCATCGTCAGAAGGATTGAGCAGAGAGCTATCTTCCCTTGTCGCCAGCGATCCTGAAAAGTTTGATTCGATGGCCGATCTATTTATCAGCCTTGATCCAACTTACGTTCGCGGAGTGATTCAGGGATTTGAGGAAGCTCTCAGAAACGGTATCAAGTTCACCTGGTTGAATATTTTTTATCTTTGCCAGTGGGTGTCAGAACAACCACGCGATATTGAAGGTCGAGCCAAAGACCGTAGAGAAACCGATCCCGACTGGGGCTGGACACTAAGAGCCATCAGCAGCCTTCTCATAATGGGTATCGAATCAAAAACCAACCCGATTCCCTTCGACCTTCGTGGCGAACTGTGGGCCATCCTGGAAGAGCTGGTTGAAGACCCAGAGCCTTCTGAAAAGTTCGAGACCGAATATCTCGCAAGAGACACAGATGCAATTGAACTTTCCTTGAATACAGAACGGCCAAAAGCGATGCAAGCCGTCCTTGCCTATGCGTTTTGGGTAAGGAAACATTTGCTTCCCGATCCAAAGGAAGACAAACCAGGTCCGGCATGGTTAGAGAAGATGCCGGAAGTCCAGGAAGTGCTTGAAGACCATCTCGATCCGCAAATAGATAAATCAGTTGGTGTCCGCTCAGTTTATGGACAGCGATTGGGAAACTTGGTCGTACTCGACAAAACCTGGGTGACGACCAATCTTTCCAAGATATTTCCTGCCGAGCCTGAACACATCGAATTGCTCAAAGCGGTTTGGGAGGGATATGTCCTTTCTTGGAATCCGAGTGCAGTCATGTTTGATTTGCTTCGGGATCAGTATGTGGCCGCGATTCGGCGCATTCCCAAAGAAAAAGGAAAACGAAACGCTCACTACGACGCTTCAGAGAGCCTAGCTGTCCATTTGTTATTGCTGTACGGATGGGGAATCATCGGAATTAAAGACCCTCTCTTAACCGAATTCTTTGCCACAGCGCGGGAAGACATTGTAGGACACGGCTTCCATCAAATCGGTTTCAGCTTGTCTAACGAAAAACATTTTGGGCCCGACTTGGTTTCACGATTCAAAGCGATATGGGAGGAGCGAATTGCTAGTGCTATAGCTGCCCATGAGAAGCGCGTCCATGAGCTTTGGACTTTTGGCTGGTGGTTTGCGGGCGATATTTTTGATGATGAGTGGGCGCTTGAACGCCTCGCAGCGGTTTTGAAGCTAACTGGAAGGGTTGAGGTTGACCACCTGGTCGCAAAGCGTTTGGTCAAGACCGTCGAGAGCAAGCCCAAATTAACCGTCGAATGTCTCAGTGGGATGGTTGAAGGTGTGAAAGAAATATACGAGATTCTTGGATGGGACAAGGAAGCTAAGACCATTCTGGCAGCGGCCCTCAAGAGCGGTGACGCTGAAGCTAAGGCCACGGCGGCTGTGTTGATAAATCGACTGGACGCACGTGGATTATCTGGATTCAGAGAATTGTTGGACGATGGGACGACCGGGCTAAACCGTGCGTGACACCTCCAATGCACTATTTCTTTTTGGATGAGTGTACAGCCGAAATAGCCATAAGATTTGGCATTGCCTCAGAAACACAAAGTGCCCGGCACGACCTTGTATTTTTCCGTGACGGAGGAAGAGCACCTTTTGGTTGCCGACTTCTTTACTCAGGACGGCGTCTTTATGGAGGATTTAGCTATTCCCAAAGACTCGGCGAATCTTGCGGAATTCATCGGGTACTGCAATTTCATTGGACGGTGCATCGAAGCACAGAAACCGCGTTGGTGATAGCCGTGCACTACTTCTTTCTGGACGAATCCTATTCTCCGGCCCTGTCCGGGCAAACGAAGATCGTGATGGGCGCTTGGGCCGTTGAGCAGCATAGATGGGGCCACGGCACAGCGGCCAGATTCGATCTGTTCAGGAATCCCGTTATAAAACAAATTTGTTCGATGCTCGAATCGCTGGATGGATCGGCGATTGTAGCGACGACTACTTTGGATCAGGCACTCCTCCGGGCCGGAGAGACAGACGCCACGGATGATATTCCTTTAGGAATGGCAAGACGGGACAATGCTTGGTCCACATGCGCGTGTTTCACTCTTGCCGCTGTCTTATTCGACCTGCTTAGGCGGGGCAAGGAAGTTGGGACCGTTGACATTTATTTCGATTCCAAAAGCCTAAAGTCTGCCCATTTCGAAGCAGTGAAACAGACCTTGCGGGACTTAGTCGTCAAGTATGCAAAGGCGTTTCCCCCGAGACGCAATTTCGATCATCGAAAGCATGTGAAAATACGGCGAGTCGAGCCCGTCCTAAAATCTGGTCATCGCCCCAACGTGTCAGATAAATTTGAAATGGGTACCTGGATAGCGGACAAACTTTGTTCACACCTGGACGAGATTCAGTCCCTCAAATGCTCTCGAATCGAGAGCCGGGAAATGTCTGAGGAAGTGCGAAGAACAACACAGCAGTTCGATGGCAAGTCGTTCTACGAATCCTAGCCTAAGCCAGCTTGCACATGGCGGGCGAGCTCGGTTTGTTCTAAGTTCCCTTGGCCAACTTATCGAGTTGCTGTTGCCGGTCCGCTCTACTTGTTGACCTGCCTCTGCCTTTCGACTCGATTCCCACTTGATTCACGATTCCGGTAAGCTCCCTTTTTCTGCCACTGCTTTTTCTGGGCACTGCTTCGGGCCAATTCCTGCGCCCGGCAGCTTCGCGTCTTCTGCTTTTCCCGTTCCTCCCAACAAATCTTCTTGAAGCGCCCCGAAGTCTTGTTGTGCTCATGGCTAAGGTTTCAGCTTTTCTCACCTAGCGACGTACAGCTTACTCTCCTGTTTTTGCCGCTTCGAAATTGCCGCGTCCCGGCGTGTAAACCGTTACGCCTTCGGTCTCCACTAGCATCTCTCGCGCCACGAGAGTCTGTGTCACTCAAGAGTGCCACCCGTTCCGACCTGGACGCGCCAATCTCTTCGCTCGTGTCCCCCTGCTTCGCGTCCTTGCTCCCTCGCTGTGGGGTGAAGGGAGCAAGAACTCCCCGAAACAGGAGGACAACCATGAAAGTCGAGCAAGCAAAACAAATAGCCAGCAAAGCCATCGAACAGCTTAGCGAGGCACTGGAAAGGGGCCACAGTGAGACGTTGAGAAATTATCTTGCAGCGATGGCGAAGTTTCATCGCTATTCGTTGCACAATCTTCTACTCATCTTGTCGCAAAGGCCAAACGCGACTCGCGTAGCTGGCTTCCATACTTGGAAGCAGCTTGGCAGAAACGTGAAGAAAGGCGCGAAAGGAATAATGATCCTCGCGCCAGTGGTGCTTCGCAGGAGCAAGGAAGAAACCACTTCCGAAGAAGATGACAGCAAGACCGCTCTGGGCTTTCGGGTGGTTTACGTTTTCGACCAGATTGACACCGAAGGGGAACCGCTTTGTGAGCTTGGCTCCGCGCAGGGTGACCCGGCTGGATACACAGAAAGGCTGAAACTATTCATCGAAGAGCGTGGCATCCAACTCGAATACTCAGACAGTATTTATCCAGCGCTGGGGCAGTGCTCGCCTGGAAAGATCGTGCTCCTGCCCGGCCAGACTGCGGCGGAGGAATACGCCACTTTGGCCCATGAAACGGCGCATAGCCTTCTTCACATGCAGGAGCGCCACGCCGAGACAACGAAGCGCGTCCGTGAGACCGAGGCAGAAGCAGTCGCCTTTGTCGTTTGTGAGGCTATTGGCCTAAGTGTGAGCAATTCGGTAGATTACATCCACTTGTATTCTGGCGATAAGGACACTCTGACTGAATCCTTGGAGCATGTGCAGCGCGCCAGCGCCGAGATTCTCACCGCGATTATGGCGTGCGGATAGAAATATTCGCGGGAGGCCCGGTTAACCGGGCCTCCCGTTCGCAGTGGCGAGAGCTGAAAGCATAGGCAGCGAACGCAAAAGCAGATAGCCGACGCGTTCGACATGCCGAGCTTCAACCATGGGAGGCACACTGTAGGTGGGAGGACCCTGAGGAAAGTGCTTTACCTAACCAGAAGCCAAGGCAGAAAACTCCTTTTTTAAATCTATTTCTTCTTTGGAGTCTCGGTTGAGCGGGTAGGCCTTATGTTTTCCAGTAGTCAGTTGTTCGAAAATGAGTCGCGCTGTTTCAACACGCCCTGTATCCGAGGAGACAAATCCCAAGGGTATCGGGATTGGATAATCGTGTGTGTAGTGAAATAGAACAACAACGAATTTGTTGGGAACCAAAAACAACTCACATTTTCCGCCCAGAATCTCGCCCCCAGTCCCGAACAGACGAACAAAGTTGTAGCGGTGAACGCGCGCCCACTCAGCAACGTCCTGAATGCCAGCTAGCTGAAGAACAGTTCTTAGTCCTGACTCTTTCCTCTGCTTTTCGTACTCAGACTCTTCATGTTCTCTGTCTAATTTCTCGCCCCTCAGTAAGGAGTTGATAGAATCTGTCAATAATCGGACCCGGTTGGACCTAGACCAGAAACGCGATTGAGGTCCCAACCAGAAGGCGCTCTTGGATTCCCCTTGCCTCGCTCCCTCCGGGGACGCGACAGAAGACTCGATCCACCGCTCGAGGATGTTTCGATTGTGTGCAAGAGTGAGACTACCCAGTAGAGGCTCCGTGCCATTCTCGTACCGCACTGAACGGGCTACATGCACACTTTCCACGTAACTACTAAAATTAAAAGTGCCATTATTGATAAATCTGTTTAGCACAGCATCGTCGAACAAGGCCGCAAATTTACTCAATTGGGAATTCCCTGAGACGTCCGGTGCAGAGAGTGCGTCAGAGATAGCGTTGGAAATTTCTAGGTGGTCAGAAAGAGCTTCTTCAACTATCGACCGCTTTATCTCCAGGCGAGTGCCTAGGTTCAAACTGAAAGTGCACGGAACTGCAATTTGGAAGTGCTCGCCGGGTTCCACTTCGGATATCTTGTATATTTCCACGCGATCCTGGCGAAGAATCCTTCGATAGTTTTCTTGAAACGAGCGTTCTGCCCAGTACAAAGTATTCGACTCTTTATTTGGGTTGCGAGGAGACAATTCAATCATGGGGTTGTCCCTGCCCAAGCGACGCCGTTTACCGGCGGGACTAAAACTTATGAGATCGAAATTTACCTCGTTGCTCCAATCTCTTATTTTGAAAAAGCGGGGTATCGAATCCGAGCTTTCAAGGAATCTACTGAGCGCATAGTGCGTGAGTTCTAAGGACTCATCTTCCCAGCGTACAAGCCGCTCTTCGTGTAAAGTTCTGATTACAGCGGCGACTTCTTTCTCATTAAATCCAAAGAATCGTTGAATCTGATCAGGTCGCATGGCTCCACTGATGTGGATCATGCGGAGTGCGAACTCTGTGACAACGGGAAGGCTTTCTTCAGTGCTTATTGCACAGGTGATTCGGAAGCCTTGTGCCGGGAGGGCAAACTCCACTTCGGCGAATGCGATCTGATTGTCATTAATCTCTTTATCCACGCTCATCACTCCCCTTCAGGACGACTGTCGGTGAATTGAGCAAGGCAAACTTGGTTCCATCAACTCGGTTTTCGATGTACGAGAGGACTTTCCCAAACGGGAACTCGCTATTGTTCTCTCGCCACATTCTGGAAGCACCTACGATGACTAGCCGATCCATCGCACGCGAGATAGAAACGTTTGCGCGCTGTGGGCTCTTTAGGAATCCTTGCTTAAATTGATCGTTGTTTCGGGTCAGCGACAGAATAATGATTCGGTTTTCTTTTCCTTGGTAGCTATCCACCGTGTCGATTTTCACTAGGTGCCGAAAATTGGTGGCCCATTCCTGCTCGCTGAATTCTCTTTGAAGTAGATGCTTCTGCTCGGAATATTCACAAATGACGCCAATAGGTTGATCATCGTCAGCACTGTCTTCGACCAGTTTTTCCATGAAAGAAGTTACGGCGAATATCTGCTTGAGGATGTCCAAAATCTCTCGCACCTCATATGGATTTTCAATACTGTCGGTCCCGGCCTTCTTTCGTTCGTGAGAATCGCGCCCAGCCGACGACGTGTCGATCCACGTCACGACTGCCCGTGCGCAAAGCGGCAAAGACCCAAACCACGGTGGCGCATCGCCTCGGCCTGACTCGAGCGGAGTCAAGTAGAAGCAGTGCGATACCAGATCTCCTATCGGCGGTGCCATTCGATACTGAGTTTTGAGCATCACACCGACCTGCTTTCCGTATTGCGATTCGAAAGCGCGCTCGAAGTCGCTTCGGACCAATACGGGCCGCTCGCTAAAGGAGAGTTGCGAGGCAGTGTTGTTCAAGACCTCTTCGCTGTAGAGCGGAGGTAGTTGCCGGTGATCTCCTACGAGCAGAATCCTCCTCCCAGATTGGATTGCAACGGCAAGTTCGCCCGGAGCAGCGCGGGCTGCTTCGTCTACGATCACCCAGTCGTACCGATTCTTGACTACTCCAAACTGCGAACGGCCCAATCCAACGCACGTTCCGCAGACCACGCTTCTCGTCTTCGCAAGAAATTCTTCGAAGTTTCCCTGAAGCGTGCCGAGCCGGTCGATCCACTCTTGAGATATGACAATGGCCTTATCGAGTCTCCCAATCGCGTCTAACGAACGGATACCGTGCAACTTTGCGAGCCTTTCTTTTAGCGTCTGCACTATTTGGTCGAGATCACTATTCTCCGCATACCCGAACTTTTCCCGCGCCACTATTTTGAAACGTTCTTCGCGCCGTGTTAATCGAGCCAAGAGTTGTTTCTGCTCCTTACTACCCTCTTGCTCCTTCTGCAGCTTTGCGGACAGAACTTCAATGTCGCGGAGTAGTCTGTCAAGGTGGTAGTTGATATCGAACCACGACTCCACAAATTCCCGTGGAAGGCCAAGATTCTCGCTGAGTGATAAAATCCTTTCTCGCATCTCTGATCGGAAAAGTTCACGATAGCTCTGCAGGATTGAGCTGGAATGGTAGGGACGGAGCTGATCGGATACCATCCCTTCGGCCCCAAAGCGTACAAGGTCAATTCGGAGACTGGTCTTCCTACATAGCTCTAACACCTTTTCTGCAGCATTATTTACGGCTTCGTGGGACTGACTCGCCAGAAGCACACTCTGGGCCCCTTTCAAGAGAATGTAATGGATAAACGAAGCGATGAACGCAGTCTTACCTGTACCAGGAGGGCCCTGCAGCAAGCCAACCGGACCCGATCTCCACAATCTTCGAAACGCCTCGCGCTGTTGTGTATTCAGACTGAATTGGATTGTCCCTTCTTCATACCGATTATATGTGTCGAGTTCCGCGTCGCTAACAAGGTCATCAGTGAGAATAGGTTCTGGGCAGCGGGACGGGTCAAAAAAATCAATGAGGTTTGGAACCACTGATTCGTGACTAAGAATCCTGTTAACCGCGGATTGTCTGCGACGAAAAGAAGCGAGATCCTCAATGCTCCTCAGTTTCAGTTTCTCGCCGAGCCGAAGAGGTCTGCGCAGGGACAGCCGATCAATCGAAAGAATGGCCGCTGTCGTATCACGGGTGTTTAGTTCACCGACCCGCAGTAGGTCTTCGTTTACCTCTTGAAGGACTTCGATCACATCCTCCGAGTCATAATCCAGCGGTTCTCCCGCCTTAGAATATGGAACGCGTAGCCGACTAAAAGTGGAGCCCTCCCAAGATATGGGTCCCGCAATTTCCACTTCCGGAAGACTCGTTTCTTCGGCAGCGATGAGCGCCCTCCAAATTGACTCGGTCGGTGGCGCTACGCCAGCCTCCGTGGTGGACACCTCGGGTCTGAGAGTCACGTCAGGCTCCGCGAGCCCCTCAAAAGCCTCCCAAACCGCAGGGATAGCCAAAAGCATGTCGACAAATTCCGAGAGCTTATCAAGGCCGGGGACCAATCGAAGGGAACACTTCAGCGAATGAATCGCCTTTTGGGCGCTAAACACAAATTTGCTGTGCTGAAGGTCTCGAACGCCCACCCAGACCGGAGACAGCGATTTGAGGTCGATACTTAAGATGAGTTGCTTGCGAATACCACTTATGGTCACTCTTCCGATGCCCGGTCTGTTCTTGTCCTCAAAAACACCCACATGATATGCGCCGTTATCGGCCACCATTTCATAGACTTCTTTAACTGCTTTCGTTTGTATCGTGATGGTGGGTCTTGCCACCTGGGGTACCGAGAGGAATTTTTGAATCGCCTCTAGGATGCGGTCCACACGATAAATACCAGGCTCGCGCGTAATGCATGCCCGGATCTCCGTAAGAATCGTAGAACTGTCTCTCGTGGTGGGCGCGCTCGCAGCAAAAATGTCTTCACAGACCCTCGCAACCGCGAAACAATCACGTTCGGCTATCGGCAGATTTTCATAGTCGCTCGGCGCGTATGCGGGGTTATATGGCTTTCGTCCGCCACCGGGGAAAATAAAATTGATCCGCTCAGAATCAACTATTATGTTGCTCGGGCCAATGTCTCCGTGGTCGAACTGGAGTGCATGAAGATGCAAGGTTGCTTCGATTAGCCGCTTGCAAAGCTGGATAGCATCTTCGAACGACCTCTTGTCCTTCAACGTTACGTCGAGCGGGATGCCTTGGGCCCAGGTTTGGACAACATATGGGCCCGCAGGGGAGAGACCGAAATCGAGTAGTTCGGGAACCACGTCACACTTTTGAGCCTTTAGCAGTCGGGCCTTTTCCAGAAACGCAAGTAGTTGGTGGCTTTCTTCGACATGTTTTGGATCTGGTCGTAGCTGATTCCAAATTTTTACAACGACCTTTTGCCCACCAAGAGAAGATGCATATACGTGCGAATGGCCGTGCTTGAGCTCCTCTTCCATCCGGTAAATGGAATACGGAAGTGCCTCCGTTTTGAAGGGTTCGAATGCACTAAAGTCAAGTCCGGGATGTGAAATGCTTGTCGTGCGCATTTGAGCCAGAACATTCAGCATTTCACGGGCGTTTGCGTAGCGGGCGCTAGGAATCAAATCGAGTGCTCGGCTTAGCCAAGAACTGATTTCAGAACCGTAGGGATTCTCGGGAACTTCCTTCCATTCGTGGACACCTAGCACAGCATCCTTTGAAGGCCAATGCAGAAACAAGAGGTAATGGCTCACAACACCAAGCAAATAGACGTCTCGTCTGAATGCGTCACTGGCTGTGCCCTCACCTAGACCTTTAACGTCTTCTGGAAGGAGACAGCTCCCAGCCCTCAACGCTTCACGTAGCCCACCCACAGTTCCGGCTTCGGGAAAGTACGAAGTGATAAGGCCCGATATGGAGACCTTTGTTGGCCTCTCGAGCCAGATACTGTGATCACCGATATCTCGGTGGGCAACATTGATGTCGTGGAGTTCAGCGAAGTGAGAGATCAACACCTTGACCAGTCCGAGGCGCTCCGCTGGCTCAAGATCCTTACCAAAGCGGTAAACAAACTCGCTGAGTCGCGATTGGCGTGATGGGAGCTTATAGAGTTCGCAAAAGTCAGCGTCGACATCATCCCGAGTCGGATAAGACAAAGGCTGTAACAAGACAGTATCGAGATCCTCATTCTGTTCGTGGACGTAGCCCAGTGCCTTATGTTCCCGGAGAGCGATCCGAGAGCGTTCGTCGATCGTATCTGCAACGCCTGCGAGCACAGAAAAGTCCCAACGACGAAGAAGGGCCTGGTGACGAGAATCGTCACGCTTGACGGCTTTATACTCTTTATAGAGACCATCCGGGTGAGGGAAGATTACATCGCCAACGATCTGAAAGTTGTGATACGAGAAAGCCGTAGGTTTAAATAAGGGGCCGCGGAAGAACTGAGAAAATTCAGATACATAATCAGATGCCCTGATAGCATTTGGTCGCTGCCGGCCAAAGTGTTGCTCGTATTTTCCTTTAGTGCTGATTTTTGCAAATTCATCGAGTTGCATGACCCATCGTCGCTCGTCGATGGGAATCCCACTCGCATCTGCATTACCGCAAAGTACGACCCGAAAGTCGTTATACAGCGAGCGTGCGGGTTCCTTGAGCTTTTCTTTAATCTTGGAGGCCAAGATTTTGGTCTTGTCAGCAGTGACCTTTACAGGTGACCGCCCCATGTCATTTCGATCCAGCAGCCAGTGGTCACCCATTGTCGTGATCGCGCCGTTATTCCAGTTTTTTAGCTCAATTACCAATAATCTGTCATGGGTCAGCAATATGAGATCAATCTCTCGATCTCGATATACGCGGTCCATCATCATGAATGCCGCGTACCCATACCAACCCTGGCTAAACACTGACTTGTTGAATTCCTGCCTCAAACGTTCTAGAGCAGCTTTTTCTGCGTGGTGAATACCGTCACTGCTTATGTAGTCGATCTTCATGGGTGGTCAAGTGCAACGGAGTGGCTCGTTTACCTTGCATTCTATATCACAAGTCTAACACTTGAACCTGCATTCTCCTCTTGAGCCATGCTAGTCGAAGCGCGATTCGCAACAGGTTTCCCTTCTGGTTGGCAGCGCAGGCAATCGCCTCGCGGTAAATCTCATCGAGTTCACCCACCATGAGGTCAAATCCCTTCCGTCCACTTGAGGTGAATGTGACGCGTCTCACTATCAGTTTGTGTCTCCGGTCCTCGTTCACATAGTTTTGGACTCGTTTTGGTGCAGTGCTTCCGTTTCCACCCTCTCCATTGGGCACTGCTTCGGGATAATTCCTGCGCCCGGCAGCTTCGCGTCTTCTGCTTTTCCGGTTCCTCCCAACAAATCTTCTGAGACAGCGGCGAAGATTTCTTGTGTCCCTCCCAAAAAGCAGCCTCTCGCTTTGGGAGCAGTATCCACTCGCCTCCGGGTGCCCCAATTACAAGGGCAGAAACGGAGCACAACATGCACATCAATGTAGTCCACTTAATCGGTTATCTTGGCAAAAACCCGGAGCACAAGTCCGTCAAGGCGTCAGACCGCAAGTATGCGGTTCTTTCGCTGGCGACTCAGCGGTCTTGGAAGGGTGCCGACGAAGAATGGCACTCCAAGACGGAGTGGCACCGCGTCGTTGCTTGGAATGGCCTCGGCGAGTACGCCGCGACGAAGCTGCGGAAAGGCGACCACATCTACGTCGAAGGCACGCTCGTGAGCAGCACCTTCGAGAAAGAGTTCGGCAAGGGCAAGACCAAGATCACCGTGCCGTTCAAGACTTGGCAGGTGAAGGCGGATTCCATCCGCAAGCTCAATCGCGCCAAGAAAGACGAAGTGCGCGAGAGCGTGCCGGTCGACGCTCAGCCTGAGGAGGTGCCTTACTGACCAGCTTTTGGGAAGAGGCTCCGGTGTTGCTGGAGCCTCTTCGAGTTATTTGTCAGTGAACGGGAGTGTTCGACGGTCAAGTGACATCAATCAGTAGTCCTTGCACACTTCACAGAACCCCGTTTCTGGCCCGTGACGGGCGATTTTCCAATTATCTGTCCAAGTGAAGCGCGCAGGGTTTCGAGGGCCGCGCAGCCGAGCATAAACTCTGGCAACTAAGCCTCTTTTGTGAAAACACACAATGAACCTAACAATGGAACGATTATTCGTAACGTAGTGCGACGACGGGATCGACTCTAGCGGCAGAGCGCGCGGGCAAGAGACACGCCGCGAGGCCCACCAACACGACAATTGCCACGACCGCCACAAATGTCCAAGGATCCGTAGTAGAAACACCGGAAATTTCGCTCGCCAGGAAGCGAGTAAGCACGTAGCTGGCGAGCAATCCCAAAAGTATGCCCACCGTGACCAGCCGGAACCCTTTCACAAGTACAAGTCTCAAAATATTTGTCTGTTGCGCTCCAAGAGCCATGCGCACGCCAATCTCATGCGTCTGCAGCGACACGGTATAGGCCATCACACTGAAAATCCCAATGACGACCAGAAGCAGTCCGGTCACAGCGAAGGCCGCCAGCGTTGCAAGTTCAAATTGCGGCCCTCGATAATACTCTCTCAGCGCTCCTTCCAATGTTCCGGATTCGGCGATCCTCACCGCCGGATCGAGTGCGCGCACCTCCTGCCCGACATTCTTCAACAATGAGTTCGGATCGACTGCCGTCCTTGCCATGAACGTCCGCCAACTATAGCCCTGAACGCTATAAGGGAAGAACACTTCCGGAAACGATTCCCATGCGGGGTTTTCATGGTTACGCGTCTTGTAGTCACGCACAATCCCCACGATTTCGAAATAAGTGTCATGCGGAGCGTCCAGAAAAGGTCGGTCGAGAAACACCAGCTTGACCTTGTGCCCGATCGGGTCTTCGTTCGGGAAATACTCCCGTGCAAATGCCTGGTTGACGACCATGACATCGCGGGCCACAGTCACATCGTCTCCTGAAAGAAACCTCCCACGAACCAATGGCAATCCCAGAATCTGGAAATAGCCTTCGCTCACCGACTCAAATCTGGTCTCCCAACGCTCCGCGTGCGGCCGTCCGGGAATTACTATGTCGCTCCACTCGTACATCAGCGGCGGGTGCTGATTAGACTCTGCTACCGAGATCACGCCGGGCATTGCACGCAATCGGTCGAGGAGTTGCCGCGTCAATTCATTCTTCTTTTCCCTGGAGCCGGGGACATCCGTGTTATACGTACGGGGAAGATTAAGCTCAAAATAGAGAACATTCTTGGGATCGAACCCCAGGTCCACACGTGTCAGAACAAAAAAGCTGCGCAGCAACAGACCCGCGCCAATCAACAGCAGAATCGACAGCGCAACCTCGCTGACCACCAGGCCGGCGCGAAGCTTCCCGTGTCGAAAACTTCCGCCAACGCCTTTCCCGCTGCCCGTCAGTCGCGGCTGCAGGTCGCTGCGCATCACGTGAAGTGCAGGCGCCAGTCCGCACAGGATCGTCGTTACGATCGTCGCGCCCATGGATAGCAACAGCACCGGTCCATTAATGCGGATCACACTCTCGTCCGGAAGGGTGCCCGCCGGAATCAGCGCCACCACAATTCTCAAAGCGAAATACGCCAGTACGCACCCAGCGCCGCAAGCCGCCGTAGCAAGCACAAAACTCTCCACCAGCAATTGCCGGACCAATCGGCCGCGCGTTGCACCCAATGCGGAGCGCATCGCCATCTCGCGCTCCCGAGCCGTCGCGCGAGCCAGCAGTAAGTTAGCCACATTGCTGCACGCAATCAAAAGCAGCAGCAACACCGCGGCGAGCAACGAATACAACGTTTTCCTGAAGCCTCCGATCAACCTGTCCAGCAGCGGCTCCGCCACGATTGCGAACTTCTCTGGGAATCTTCCCTTTGCATCCACTTTCTGCAGACGGTGCGCGATGGCATCCAAATCAGCCGCGGCTCCTCGCACGCCGACACCTGGCTTAAGTCGCCCGATCAGCGTGCCACCCACCGTGTCGGCACTCGCTGCCACCCAATAGCTACTGTCAAACGCATTGAATTGTTGCGGCATGATTCCCACAAGAATTGTGGGCTTGCCGTTCAAGACAAAACTTGTATTGAGAATCTTTGGATCACCGCCGAACTCCGTCTGCCACAGCCGGTAATTCATTACGAAAACTGGCGGAGCTCCCAGATTTGCATCTTCCTGCGATATTGTGCGACCCAGTAAGGGCTCAACACCCAGGAAGTCAAACGTGTTCGACGTTACCGTCGCTCCGAACGGCCAATAACGCACGGATTTGCCGTCATCGTATAAAACCCGCTCTCTCGCTGTGGCCATCATTTCTTCAAACACATGATTTTGCTCGCGAAACGCGCGGAACTCCTCGGGATTAAAGAAGTCGCGGTTTCTCCACCCGCCCGCATTTTCCAGATTCTGTATTTTGAAAACCACAGATCGGCTGAAGTTTTTGTAAGGAAGCGCATTCACGAATACGTTATAGACGACGCTGAACACGACCGTGGAAGCGCCGATACCAAGGGCCAACGCAAGAATGGCTATCAGAGTAGAACGGCTGTCCTTACGAAGGTTGCGGATTGCGCAACGGAAGTCGCGAACTATGTTGTCGACATGTCTTTCCCAACGGGTGTCGCGGACTTCTTCTTTGACGCGTTCGATACCGCCAAGCTTGATAAGAGCGTCGCGGCGGGCTTCTTCGGAAGACATGCCAGCCGCAAGGTTATCCAAGATCTGTTGTTCGAGATGGAAGCGGAGCTCCTGGTCGAGCTCGCGTTCAGCGCGGGGTTTGTGAAAGAGGCGGCGAGTCCAGTGCATGGTCAGGATTCCTTTTCTGGAGTACGGAGGACAAGACCGACAGCGTTGCAAAGGCGCTCCCAATTGACGACCTCGGCGTCCATTTGCCTGCGACCTTTCTTGGTAAGAGAGTAGAACTTAGCCTCGCGGCCGGTTTCGGATTCTTTCCATTCGGCTTGCAGCCAACGTCTGTCCTCCAAACGATGGAGCGCAGGATAGAGGGAGCCCTGATGGACCCGGAAGAAGTCTTTCGATATCTGTTGAAGGCGTTGCGCGATGGCATAGCCGTGACTGGGCCCCAAGGCGACAACCTTCAGAACCAGCATATCGAGAGTGCCTCTGAGGAGTTCGATTTGTCCTTCGCTCATGGTTATACCTAGGAAGTCGACATATATTCCAAGAGTGGTCGAATGTCAACAGCTTCAGGAAGTATCAACCCTGTGCAGATTCGTTCCGCTTTCCAGAAGTCCCGTTCGAGGAAGTCTGACTTCGCAATTCGTTCGGCTGAGCAGTCGGCTCTCGGGAGAATAAGCCAGTGCTTCTTTTTTCACTTTTAGCCCGCCTGAATTTATTCTAGAATCAACACATCGCTCACCACGTACCCGCAGAGGCAACTACAAGGCACCTCCGGGCATCGGCGTTTAGTACGAATCTTCCGCAGAGAAGAAGACGGGGCTCAAACGTCCACATGGGTATTTCCAAGCGCTGGCTTGTTGTGTTTCTTTCGATTCTTGTCGTTCTTGCTTCCGTGGCTGCAATTTCCCGAAAATACCTCTGGCTCTACGTATCACGAAGGCCTCAGGGGAGGCCGCCCGTTGCCGATCTATTACGTGACGCTGAAGCGTCCAAGAACCCTGAGACGCTTCTTGCGGAAGCGAACCGTCTTGCGTGGCTTTTCAATTGGCCCAGAGCCGGACCTCTCTACGCTCGCGCAGAGGAACTTTTCCGGGAGAGAGGCGACACGCGGAATGAAATATATGCCCGTGTCGGCCGGATTCGAGCGCAGTCAGAGACCATGTCGTGGGTTGACGTTTCCGAGATGCTGGGACAGCAACTAGAGATTCCGGTTGTGAAAAGTGACCCAGAATTGCAGCTTTGGTGCCTAGCGGTGAAGGGCTACACCGACCTAGAGATTAATCCGGCATCGGCGAAGCGAGCCTGGACAGAAGCCCAGGCAATTGCCCATGGGCTGGGAGAACGAGAGTGGGAAGCGCGGGCGAGAGGAGAACTAGGCTTCATTGCTTTTCTGGATGGAGATAGTCGCCGGGCCGCGACAATGGTTGGCGACGCATTCTTATCTGCGAAAGCGAGTGGCGATGTGGCTGGCCAAGTTCGAATCCTCGAGATGCTTGGCAATGGCTTCAATGAAACGAAGCGATATGGTGAGGCTCTGGCATTTTTCGAGCGAGCCATCAAGACGAGCAACTCTAATCCCGATGCAGGGTTTCCGTTCATGGCGTATGAAGGTGAGGCTCAGACTCTGGTGGCTCAAGGCAAGGTGTCCGATGCGAAGGGCAAGTTGGAGCACGCATTAACGATAGCCCGAGCAAACCAAAGGCACGGGCATGAAGCTATGATTTTTCTCTATCTTGGCGAACTAGCGCTTCAGTCGGGAGATCGGCAAAACGCAATGCAATACCTTGAGCAGGCGGCTGACCTCTCGCAAAAACACGAATTCTATCGCACCGTGGGTGAAGCAAAGATCGATCTCGCCGGGCTATATCGCGATGCTGGCGACCTAAAATCTGCCGAGGAATATGCTTCAGCAGGAGTGGATGCCAGTCGGCGCGTAGGCGACAGATATTACCTCCCGAGGGATCTGACGATTCTGGCGGAACTCAAAGCGCTAAAGGGGTCATCTGCTGAGGCTGAGTCACTGTATCAAAATGCTGAGGATGTTATCGACGGAATGCTCTTGAACCTTCACGAGGCGCACTGGAGCAGTTCGCTTGCTGGAGCAATGAGCGAGACCTACCTCCACCACTTTGAAATGGAGGCGCGGGAAGGAAATGTGGAGCGGGCGCTGAGTGTCCTGGAACGAGTACGGGGACGCACGGCGGCAGCCCTTCTGGAAAACAAGGTCACGTTCAGCAAGAGCGAATCCGAAGATGTGCGAGCGCTCGAAAACGAGGTCTCTGAGTTACAACTTCGTTTGATGCGCTCGGAAAACGCTGAGGAACGAACTGGTTTACTCGACCAACTCGTAGAGTACGAGCGCCGGCTAGAGTGGACACGAACAGATAGGAAAGAATCGAGGCCCGGCTGGTTTGAGAAGCCAGCACTTCTAAAAGTTATCCAGGCAAGCCTGCGTCCCGACGAGGTTGTGCTGGAATACGTGCTCAGCGAGCCGCACTCGTATTGCGTTTGGATTTCCAAGCAGCGCGCGGGTATCCAAGTGCTGCCTGCCGGACGCCAGCGAATTGAAGAGTTGACACGCAAATACTTGGAGGAAATTCGGGCTAAGGGCGTTGACGTTGATCTGGCGCAGCAACTCTACGGTGCTCTTTTGGGCTCTCTCCCAGCCAAAGCAACCCGCGAGCGTCTGATCGTCGTACCAGACGGAGTACTGAATCTGCTGCCCTTTGATGCTCTCCGCGATTCGACGGGCGCCTTCTTGTTGGAGACCCGCACGATAAGTTATGCACCAGCTTCGACAGTTCTCACTGTTCTGAGGAACACGAAGCGGGCCCAGAGCGCTCAGCATTCATTCTTGGGCGTGGGGGATGTGTCATATCAAAATCAAGGTCACATCTCGTCGAAAATCGATAAGCCTAGCACCATTAAGCTAAGACTGCTCCGAGGATTCTCCGACGCTCTTGGCACACCTTTGTACGACTTGCCGCAGACCCGCGAGGAAGTCGTAAGGGTCAGCAACATTGTGGGCAAAGATGGAGTTGTGCTGCTTGGCTCGAACGCAACCGAGACGGCGTTCAAGTCTGAGCCTCTGGCCGATTTCAAGATCGTGCATATTGCTGCCCACGGATTCGCAGATACTCAGTTTCCAGAACGATCAGGCCTGGTACTGGGTGTGGACCCGGCTTCGCACGACGATGGGTTATTGCAGGTCCGGGAGATCATACGCCTCCGCTTCAACGCCGATTTGGTGACGCTCTCCGCCTGTAATACGGGCCTTGGAAAGCTCCAAGGCGAAGAAGGCGTAACCAATCTGGTGGAGGCCTTCCTGGTGAGCGGCGCAAAAGCAGTTGTGGCAAGCCTATGGAGTGCTGATGATACTTACACGGCCGCTTTGATGGAGCGGTTCTACACCCACATCGCCGAGGGCCAGGACAAGGCGGGGGCGTTGCGACAAGCAAAACTTGACTTGCTTGCAAAGTACGGTAAACAAGTACCAGCTTACTATTGGGGAGCCTTTGTTTTGGTCGGAGACGGAGGGTCTCCGATTCCACTGGGGGGCAAATGAGTCTCGACGTACAAGCGAAAGAGAAGGTTTATTCCCGCGTCTGTGAGCTTGTGACACGGAAGCACTTCGACCCTGGCATGAACGGGGCGAATTGGAAGGAATTGTCTCTAGCGAGAAGAAACCAAATCCTACAAAGCACCAGTGATGAAGAATTCGAAAAGCAGATACAAGACCTCCTCGCCGAGCTGAAGACCAGCCACACCGGGTTTCGCCACTCCAAGAGTCCGAATGTTCCTGGACGCCATGCCATTGCCGCCACATTCATGCGCTGCAATTTCGACGGTGAGCAGCGGTGGATGTTCCAAGACGTTCACGAAGGCGGCCCAGCGCACACAGCAGGCTTGCGTCCTGGCGACATCCTCTTGCAGGTCCGAAATCAAGAACTGAGGCCCCCTGACCCACCGACCTTCCCCATTGGAGAGGACTCCCAATATGCGGTCCAGAAGCCGGACGGTAAGCGTATCGTAGGCACGCTGAACATCGCATCCCCAAGGTCAAAGAGCCACCCTGTCATCGTTCCCAAAGCGGTCTTGTGCTCACAACTACCAGATGGGACAGCCTGGCTAAAAGTGACAATGTTTCCCGGAGCAGTTGGGATTGACCTTGCCAAAATGTTCGACACGGCTTTCGTACACCTACGGGATTCTACCCGGCTCATTGTGGATTTACGCGGTAACACGGGTGGAGGCATTGGTGGATTGCGCCTCATGAGCTATTTGACCCCTGGCAAGAAAGAGGTCGGATACAGCCTCACACGAGCGAGAAAAGAGAAAGGGTATTCGAGAGAACAGTTGCCACGATTCGGCCGTATACCATCACACAAGGCCACTCTCTTCTGGCTCGCACTGCGCTTCGGATTTATTGACAAGTCGATTCTTGTCGTCACGGAGGGCTTGGGGCCACAGAAATTCCACGGGCGAGTGGTCATTCTCGTGAACGAGCATACTGCCAGCGCCGGAGAAATGGTTGCCGCATTCGCCGAAGAAAACAAACTGGCCACAATAATTGGCGTAGAGACTCCTGGACGACTGTTAAGTGGAAGTGCATTTAAGGCCGGCTTCGGCTACATCGTCGGTCTGCCCGTCGCTGCGTACTTAACTTGGGAAGGCAGGCTGATCGAGGGCAAAGGAGTCTTGCCAAGTATTAACGTGGAAATGAAACCTGAGCAGCTTCTGGCGGGCGAAGACCCGCAGATGCAAAGAGCATTAGAAGCTGTCCGTGACATGTGACGGTTGTCCACGGCGAGAGCTAAACCCAGCGGCGTCCCTTCCAGTCGATGCCCGCTTACCCTCTCACCTGCGGCGCTTCTTGCTCGGCCAGCGAAGATTACCGTCTAGCTCCTCAAGCCCCAGCTCCTCCTCGTCTTCGCGCAGTTCTTCCCTCTTGGCCGATGGGACCTCGTCGTCCACAAACGACAGAAGCGTCAAGGTCTGATCCCATTGCTGAAAATGTCTTGCTTCTTCCAGCAGCATGCCACCGCGCTCCCAATCGCTGAACCAGATGTCCGCATCCACCTTTTCGGGACCATCGCACGTCGCGCCAGCTCGAACTTTTTCCGACGCCGAACCGCGCGGCAAGTCAAGTCGAGGCTGAATCCAAGCGTAGGCATCCCGCAAAGCGTTGGACCTGGACGCGTATCGCACCTTGCCCTGCTCGGAGAGCACAAAAGCGCACGGCGCAGTGACTACCGCAGCGAATCGCGAGCCAGTCGCAGTGATAGACGCTAAAAATCGGCCCGCCAGATCTTCTACGCTGTCCATGTCAATCGCGGCTTCGTCGGCCAGCGGCTTGAACAGCCTGTACGGAAGGATCAGTTCCGCCGCAAAAACGTCGCAGATGATTTCAGCCGGAGGTCGTTTCGCGTAACTCCACCACGGTAGCTCGTTGTGCTCTGACGGAAGCCCCAGGACGATATGCGCGAGTTCGTGGCATATCGTAAATCGTTGGCGCTCTGGCCGGTCATTGGCGTTGACGCAGATGTAGTGCTTTCCCCCGTTGCACAAGGACCAGCCGGGCTCATCCGGCCCCAGATCGGTCTGCGTCCGCAGCACGGCTTTAACTTCCTCAACATAAGCCTCGACCCGAACCGGTATGCCGGTTGGATTGACCTTGCGCACGAACTCACGCGCCTTTATGACTGCAGCGAATTCATCCACTGGTTTGCTCTTCGCCAAATATTCTGCGAACTCTGTCTATCAGTATCGGATAATCCGGCCGCACATTCCCGCGATAGACGGCGCCGGCGGCGGCGCTAAAAACCTCGATCGACACGGTCGGGTCCTGGAGAACATAGGCCACAAGCCCCGCGTCAGTGTCTGTGTGCCCGGCAACGTAACGGAGCATCTCCGCTTCGCGTTTTCCCGGTTTTAGTGCGCGGACCAGCTTCGATAAAACCTCTTCCGAGGGAGCTTCTTTGTCGCCGGTCTCAAGGCGATAGATATAGGCGTGATCTATGTCCGCGAGCAGTGCCAGATCGCGCAGGGACAATCCACGGCCCTCGCGCAACTTCTGGAGCAGCAGTCCCAACGCTGGCTGAGCCATCAGCCCTCCATTGACAAACAATCTGTTCAGGTTTACTGTTGTCTGGTGGGACAACGAACCTTAGAGAACTCACGGCAGGAGTGCTTTCCTACCATCACTTGTTCAAGGGCCATCGTTGTCCTTTCGGACAGCACACTATGGCACCATGGGCTCGGGAATGCAAGCTTCTGTGCCCGACGCCTAAAGGGCCTGTCACTCAGGATGGAGGATCTCGATGTCTCTGTTCACCGTTCGAATTGAACTTCACGACGCGCAGTGGGCCGATTACGAGGGCCTCCACAGCGCCATGCAGCGGCAAGGATTCAGCCGCCAGATCACGGCCGACGACGGGCGGCAATATCAGATGCCCTGGGCTGAATACAACGCCGCCGCCGCCCTGACCAGCATGCAGGTCCTGAATATTGCGCAAGTAGCCGCCAACAGCACGGGAAAGAAGAACGCGATTCTTGTTACGGAAGCGAAGAGCCGCGCCTGGGCGGGCCTACAAAAGTTTTAATAGGCGCGCAGGTTCGAACAACCCACGCGTCAGTGAATTCGGAAAGTAACTGTTGTAGAGGGAGGAGTTCAATAATGTTAGACAAACAACAAGGCGTTTCGCAGCACGACGTTCGTATTCACATCGATCGCCAGCCGTTCGAATCTCCT
>Ga0208323_1000204_pt1 | contig 34894 bp, 37 predicted proteins | sample June2015DPH_10_1_2_FD_184703 | JGI IMG/M metagenome (GOLD analysis project Ga0208323, IMG submission 184703) | Peatland microbial communities from SPRUCE experiment site at the Marcell Experimental Forest, Minnesota, USA - June2015DPH_10_100... | ecosystem: Environmental > Terrestrial > Soil >... | reverse complement strand
CAGCGTGCCCCGCAGCAACAGCGCGCCGCGCCGCAACAGCAGCAACAGCGTGCCCCGCAGCAACAGCGCGCCGCGCCGCAACAGCAACAACAGCGTGCCCCGCAGGAACAGCGCGCCGCGCCGCAACAGCAGCAACAGCGTGCCCCGCAGCAGCAGCGCGCCGCGCCGCAACAACAGCAACAGCGTGCCCCGCAGCAACAGCGCGCCGCGCCGCAACAGCAGCAACAGCGTGCCCCGCAGCAGCAGCGCGCCGCGCCGCAACAACAGCAACAGCGTGCCCCGCAGCAACAGCGCGCCGCGCCGCAGCCACAGCAGCAGCGTGCCCAGCAGCCACAACAGCAGGCAGGTTACCCCGTCCAACAACGGCCCGTGCAACAGGCTCGCGGGTGGCAGCAGCAGCGCGGGTGGGTACAGCAAGGCGGCGGTTGGCAGGGGCAAAGCTCCTGGCAGCAGTCTCACGCCCGAAACTGGCAGGAGGAGCATCGCACTTGGGACCAGCGCGGCGGCTATGGTGGCTACTACATTCCGCAATTTAGTTTCAATCTCTATTTCGGCCGGTCACACTGGTTTCGTATCCACAGCCGACCCATCATTGTTGGGGGTTATCCCCGCTTCCGGTACCACGGCTATTGGTTCATGCTGGTTGACCCGTGGCCACAAGACTGGCCGGAAAACTGGTATGCCACCGACGAAGTTTATGTTGGCTATGACAACGGGTATTACCTGTACGACCGCAGGGATCCAAGCGTCGCGCTTGCACTCACCGTGGTGGAATAGGTACTTTCCGGCGCAAAAGGGCTAACCGAGGATTCGTCGAGTGAAGAAATAGAGTCGCTCAAGAGGGTGGGAATACAAGAAGGGTGGCATCTTCATGCTTCGCTGGCGGGAGGAGAAGGTGCAGCGGGGCGGACACGTGAAGATCGCTCAACTATTACGTTCGCGAGGGATTCAGTCGCAGCTATGAAGATGGATACTCCGGCCGCTATCGATATGGTCGTCATTCGAGCGGCAGGTACACAATCCTTGGGTCCGTTTTGGGGTCAATCCTCGACATGGAGTCGCTTCGCTAACGACCGAGACGGTTCATCGGCAAAACGCGTGATATGGGTTCATGCTTGATTGGTAAGCCGAAGTTTGATGCGCGCGCCCGCCGAAACCCTGAAAGCGTCAGCGGCGCCACGCCAAGGACGTTGGACTGTGCGAAGAAAGGAAGACATCAATGAACAGGTTCACTGTGGGGCTCGTCCTGTTGATTATCGGAGTGGCTCTGCTCGTGTTCGGCGGGATTTCCTATACGACTCAGCAAAGAACCCAAATAGGGCCTGTCGCCATCGAGCATCCGGAAGAACATACCATTCCTTATTCGCCCTTAGCGGGAGCGATTCTGGCTGTAACGGGCGGGGCTCTGATGCTTACCGGGCGCGCAAAGAGTAATTAGGGCTGATCGTACGCGGGTCGTAGACGTGGCAGGAAGACGCCATGCTGGGCTTCGCAAGGGACTCTATCAGTGGTCTTAAGTCAACATGCTTGAAATGGAGGAACAAAATGCTTCTAAACAGCAAAACCGTATGGACCAGGGTTGTCTTTACCTTTCTGATGACTGGGATGTTGGGACTGGGCCTGATGCCGCTCGCTTCCGCACAGGATCGTGGCGATATTAAGAAGGTGCAGGAGACTCTGCGCGACAAAGGCTACTACACGGCGCCGGTCGATGGCATCATGGGTCCCCAGACCCGTGCAGCCATTCGCCAGTATCAGCAGTCTGAAAACCTACCCGTTACAGGACATCTGGATGGCGAGACGGCGGGCAAGCTCGGCGTGGGGCCCGAGTCCGAGAGCGGCGATTTCAAGGGCGCCGGCCATGAAGTTGGAGCGGGTGGCAAGGAAGTCGGCCACGAGATGAAGCAAGGTAAGCCCATCGCGGCAGGCAAGGAAATGGGCAAGGGTATAGGCCGAGGAGGGAAGGACATCGGTAAGGGGGTCAAAAAAGCTGTCAGTCCCGAAAGCGACCGCGGAGACCGCGAAAAGAAGCAGAAGGCTGAGAAACCGGACAACCCGCAGTAGCTAAGTTGCCGGAATTCTCTTGCGTCTCCTCGAGCGAGGCCAAGTGACGGAAGGGGCAACGCGTCGTACCGGCATCGGGTTGGCCTTAACCTCCGCACGCTTCACACGGACCAGAACCTGAAACAACAGAGGAGGCCAGGAAATGCTCGCAACTGTTTTGATTGTGATCTTTGTCTTGATGCTGTTCGGCGCCCAGTCAAGATGGAATCACAGCCGTGGCTGGGGTCTTGGCCCCAGCGGCGGAGTCGCCTGGCGCTCATGATGCGGGTCATCTTGCTGATGTGCGCCGGCAGCACCGCAATGCGCGAGTCGCGCGTACTGATATTAAGATTTTTTATTCAGGAGTTCACTTTCATGACTGCCGTTATCGCCGAAAGACGTCGATCGAACCGTCTAACGCTTACCATTCCCTTGCGCGTTGAGGTCAGAGACGCCAGCGGCCGCACTGTCGAATGCGCAGGCCGCGCCACCACCCTCAACCGCCACGGGGCGCGAATTCAGCTCGCTCAGCCGCTGGACTGCGGTCAAGTGGTCCGCGTAAGGAGTCCGATTGGCCACTACGAGGCAGATTTTCGCGTCGTGGAACACAGCGGATCTCCGGGAGCGCAAAATGGCGAGTACGGCTTGGAGTGCCTCGGCCATGTGGGAAATTTCTGGGGGATCGAGTTTCCCGATTCCAACAATAATGAACCAGCGGATGCAAAGGTGCTGCTCGAGTGTCGCATGTGCCATACCATCGCGCTGCAGCCCTTGACACATACAGAAGTCGAGGCGTTGTGGACTGTAGGCATCGTCGGAAAGCCTTGCCACAACTGCGCTACCGACACCCCTTGGAGGTACGCCGATGTGCGGGTGCCGCCGAATCAAATGGCGGAACTGGCGAGGAGCTCGAAAAAAGCTCGGGCCAATCGAATTACTCCCCGGATGGAGACCAGCGAGCGAGATCATCGCCGCGTGCTGATGCAAGTACGCCTCGGCGTCCGCGACGCGCAGGGTAACCTGGAAGTGACAAATACCGATAATACTTCCCAGAGCGGCTTCTGCTTTACCAGCGAGAAAACTTATGTGCCAGGCGAAAGCGTGATGGTGGGATTCCCATACGACCCGACGACCGAGAAAACAGAGTTACGGGCTCGAATTGTTCGAGAGCAGATCGTCAAAGGCGCTGTCCGCAAAATCTATGGCGCCATGTTTCAATCCGCGGACTGTACAAGGCCTGCAGCCGCTTAACTAGGAGGGTGACAGGACAGATGCAAGATGCCCCGCAGAAATGCGGAGCTCGGCACGACCGCACGAGAACCGCCATCGACGCGCCGATGCCGGATCGAGCCGATCGGAGTCGCTGAATCCCACGCCGTGGGCAAATGGCGGCAGCGCGGCTTGAGGTCGTAAATCGGATTGAGGATACCTGCAAAGGAGGATCGATATGCTCGCAACTGTTTTGATTGTGGTGTTTGTCTTGATGCTATTCGGCGCATTGCCTAGATGGAACCACAGCCGAAGCTGGGGTTATGGCCCGAGTGGCGGGTTGGGTTTGGTCGTGGTGATTCTGCTCATCCTGCTGCTATTGGGTCGGCTCTAGGTGGGCGTGAACATTTGATGGTGCGCACAGAAGATGAGAACAGGCGCTCTTTGTCGCGTGCCGACAAGCTCGAAGTTTGAATCGGGTGCAATCGACAGCGCCCAGCCGGGAGCGGCCCGATGGGCATCTGTCTTCAATAACGAGGAGGTGAATTAGATCATGGATTTAATTCATGTAATTGTGGTCTTGATCGTGATTGGTGTTCTGCTTTGGCTCATTAATACTTTCATTCCAATGGCCAGCTCCATTAAGTCGATCTTGAATGCCGTCGTGGTGATTGCAGTTGTTTTGTGGCTCTTGAACGGCTTTGGTTTTCTGCATTCGCTCTCCAGGTACCACATGCGGTGACGGTCCGGGTTAAGCGCCGGGGACGCAGAGTGGCCGCACGTTGGAGTTCCTTCGTTAACAGGGGTGAGCAATATGGACCTAACCTGCGAGCCCCAATGAACAGACACACAATTCGCGCGAGCGTATAAAGGATGTGCGTCGAGTCGCCAACCAACTTCTGGGGGGCAGCGTGTGTCAGGGGAATGGCGCAATGTTTGCAGAAGCCCCTTTCATGAAGATTTAGCCTGATTGCAAGTTGAGATCTACCAGGACGCTTGAACAGGGCGTTTTCCAGGTGTTTCAGAGAGCAAGTGGAACACATGGGACCGAGGCGTCTTACTCGTGTTGTATCGATTGAACGCACGGTGCCGCAAAATTCGATTTCGTTTTGACGGGGCAGAATAGATCGCCCCACAGCAAGACTGAGGTAACACCAATGGACGGAATTACCAGGTTGAAAGTAGTCGGGATGATTTTTGTATTATCCCTCATCGTCCTCGCGGTCCCATCGGGAGCGAAGGCAGACGAGTGGAATAGGAAAACAACTGTGACCTTCAACGAGCCGGTCGAGGTTCCGGGTGTCGGCGCGCAGGTATTGCCGGCGGGTAAGTATGTTTTTAAGATATTGGATTCGCCATCCGACCGCCACATCGTTCAGATTTTCAATGAAGCGGAAGACCATGTTTACACCACAATCCTCGCCATCCCCAATTACCGTTTGAGGCCCACCGACAAAACGGTGATGACGTTTAAGGAGAGGGCGGAAGGACAACCGGAAGCGATCAGAGCGTGGTTTTATCCCGGGCATCAGTGGGGCGAAGAATTTGTGTACCCCAAGTCAAGGGCTATTGAGTTGGCGAAGGCAGTCAATGCGCCGGTTCTTGCGATGCCTCTGGAAACCGAACCGACCGTGGAGGCTTTGAAAGAGATACCGATCGTGGCGGTTAAACCTACGGGAGAAGAGGTTCCAGTAGCCGAAGTTGTGCAAGCTCCGCCCGCGGAACCTGTGCAACAAGCCGCGGCGGCCCTTCCGCAAACCGCGAGCCGATTGCCCCTTTTGGGATTAATCGGGCTGCTGTCATTGAGTGCGGGTGTGGCGCTCTCTCTCATACCGAAACGAGCTGCTTGACGGAAGAGGGTGTGTCCTTTTCCTTCTCGAGGGAGGACCGCTCACGAACCCCATGAAGCCGCTTAGGCACGGATCTGCTGGTGCCTGTGCGACCGAGTCGGGCTCCGCATGGTGAAGGGGGGTGATACGCGAGTATCACCCACCCCTAATGCGGTTGAACCGAGAGATGTCAAGCTGAAGGCGACCAACGCCCTGGACTGAGAGTGAAAATGTTCATCATCTATGAATATGCTGCTTGTGTGCTTGTGGCTTTGGTCGGTGCGACGCTGGCGGCAACGGCTTGCACGCTCTTCATGTTGCTCAAAGAGGGGCGCGGTATCATGAAGTGTGCGGGGCATCAACTCATGCACGGCGCCTCCTGGCTGCTGGGCACACTGTTGGCGGGCGCGCCACCTGAACTATAGCCACGTTTGGTATTTTTTTCGGAAATCGCGGGTGCGTCCGGTGGGATTTCTGCACATGAAAAGAGATACTCGCGGCGGCTGCTCCTTTGCCAGCCGAATGCCGGCCATATTCTTCTTCCTGATTTTTTTGCCCGGCATCGCCACGTCGCAACAACTCCCTGGGCCTCCAAACCTCAAAGCCGGTCCCTACACGATTCAAGTAGATGTGAACATGGTGGTCTTGCACGCGACTGTGCAGAACCGCAAAGGCGTTCTTGTTTCGGGCCTTGGCCAAAACGATTTTCAGGTTTACGAAGATGGGGTGCTTCAGCAAATCAAATTTTTCAGCCATGAGGATATTCCGGTCACGGTCGGACTGGTGGTAGACAATAGTGGGAGCATGATGCCTAAGGTCCACGAAGTTATCACTGCCGCTCTGGCGTTTGCCCACTCCAGCAACCCGCAGGATCAGATGTTTGTAGTAAGTTTCAACGAACACGTTCGGTTTGGCCTGCCGGCGAACACGCTGTTCACGGACCAGCCGTCTCAATTGGAGGCTGCCCTTTCGAGATATCATCCGGACGGCCAGACCGCCCTCTACGACGCTGTGGCTACCGCGCTCGAGCACCTGAAGAAGGGCAATCGCGACAAGAAAGTCCTGATTGTGATTAGCGATGGAGCCGACAACGCCAGCCAACACAGCTTTGCCCAGGTCATGGCCATGGCAGTGCAGTCTGACGCTATCATCTACGCTCTGGGCCTCTTTGAGGAGGACGATCCCGATAAGAACCCCGGTGTGTTGAAGCGCCTTGCGAAGGCCACAGGCGGTGAAGCATTCATGCCGGAATCGATAAAGGAAATAGTCCCCATATGCGAGCAGGTTGCGCGCGATATTCGGAACCAATACACCACCGCCTACATTTCTACAAATCAAGAACAAGACGGGACCTATCGGGTCATAGAAATGAAGGCCGCGGCGCCGGGTCGTGAGCGCTTAATTGTCCGAACCCGTGCTGGCTACAATGCACCTGTGAAATCTAAGGCAAATGCGCAAAACTCGGGCAACCAACCATGAAGTTCAGAAAATGGACGATGTTCCGATCCAAGCGAACACATTCGGTGCTCCGATGGTGCCGATACCCGTTTTTGCTCATTGGCATCTTTGCGCTGGGCTACTGCGGCTACGCGCTGCTCGACTCGAAGCTTTATGAGGCCTACGAAACCTGGCGATTTCAGCAAGCGCTGAAGGACGCGAGGCCGTCGATCGGCGGCAGTAGACAACTTCATCCCGCGCCCCTTCCTTCAGTCCTAAGGGAGGCGAACTACGCGAGCGTCGAGAATGCTGGCCCACCGGGCGGCGGATCTCCCTTGGGGCGACTCGAAATCAGCAGCATTGGTCTTACGGTGATGGTCCTGGAAGGCACTGACGGCAGAACTTTGCGACGCGCGGCCGGGCACATTCCAGGAACTGCGCTACCAGGTGAGCGAGGCAACATCGCGATTGCGGGCCATCGAGACACCTTTTTCCGGCCGCTGCGGAATATCCACAAAGATGACGAGATTAAGCTAACGACGTTGAAAGGTTTATCCCGCTATCGCGTCGATTCTATCAAGCTGGTGGAGCCGGAGGACACAGCCGTGCTCAGCGATTCTGATGATGCCACCCTGACCCTGGTGACCTGTTACCCGTTCTATTTTGTGGGCCCAGCACCCAGAAGATTTATCGTCCGCGCTCTCAGGGTTCCGGATTCGAAGGACCCTCTGGCCAAGACAGGTCCGTAGAATTGCTTCCACATGCGGCACTCATTCCTGATCCGAACCGTATTCATGGTTGTGCTGACGGCAGGGGGCATGCCCTCGCGAGCCTCGTACGCGCCTGACGTCGAGCGTGGCTTTCGCCTGCTATATGAAATAAGGTTTGCGGAGGCGCGTTCGGAGTTTTTGGCGTGGGAAAAGGAGCAGCCGACTGACCCGCTGCGCCACGCCTGGGAAGCAGCCGGCTATCTCTTCGAGGAGTTCTACCACCACGACATGTTGACCTCTGGGTTCTTTCTGGACGACAAAAGGCTCCTGGGGGGTGTGGAAAGCACATCCAATGACGAGTACCGGACGGGCTTTCTCGCCGCCAGCAAAAGCGCACAGGATTTGGCGAAGCAACGGCTGGCGTCGAATCCCAAAGACCCGGACGCACTTTTCGCCTTGACCATTACCACCGGCTTGCAGGCCAATTACGCCTTTCTGGTCGAAAAACGGAACCTTGAAAGTCTGAAGCTTATGCGCCAAGCACAACGCTACGCGAAGGATCTGCTGGCGATCAAACCCGAGGCGGCGGATGCCTACCTGCCGCTTGGCGAGGCCAATTACATCATCAGTTGTCTTCCCGTCCGCAAGCGGTTCTTCCTCCGGCTGGGTGGGATCAGAGGCGACAGAGAGCTGGGAATGACGCAGCTCGAAACAGCCGCGCTCAAGGGGCATTATCTCCGGCCGTTTGCGAAAATCCTGCTGGCCCTGGCGGCCCTGCGCGAGAAGCAGGTGAGGTTGGCACGCACTCAACTCGAAGAGCTAACCACGGAATTCCCAGGAAGTCCTTTGTTTGCCCGCGAACTCACTCTGCTGAAGAAGTCGGCGTCGAGTACTTCAGCAAGCGGCGGGGATGGGCCGAGTTCGCTGTTGCGGTGACACTGGTTTTGCAACCCTTTCACCCCCAGCGCGGCTGACGTTAGTAGCGGTGCCATGTAGCCCTCTCATCCAAGTGACGGCTTCTGTACGTTCATCTCCGGTGGGCGGGTAGATCACAGCCAGCCCATCACGGCAAGCATCGGCGCGACGCGGTTTATGTGCCCCTTGCGGATGGGTGGCTTGCCGCCCACTGATCGTGCTCACATACGGGAAGAACTGATGCGCCACCGCTTCAGCATGCAACGCTCCATCCCGGTTTCGAGCAAGCAAGCTTTGGCGGAAACAATCTCGGACGGCCATCCCCGGACTACCCATGTTTATGGAAGGACACGCCGCGGGTGACCGGCGTTTCATTCGGTGGCAACAGAGCGTGAAGACAAGAATAAGTCTCTCTCAAGCAGGACTCTTTTTCTTGGCTTCTTGCTTGGAAGCGGTCGTCGCAGCGCGGTCGCAGCGGTCCGCATGGAGTTTCGCCGCTTCGGCGTCGTAATGAATTGCGTGTTGACTGTGTCCGTGGGCGAGGTAGGCGTGGTGCGCGGCCTTTTCGTGCTGCTCGGCCTCGTCGTATTTCGCTGCCTCATTGTAATGGTAGGCCGCGCGCTGATGATGACGAGCAGCGTGATGGTAATGTTCCCAAGTCTTCGACATGCAGTTCTCCTTCCTTTAGGTTTCTGGCGAGTTTCTGGGATCGATCAACCTTTGCTGAACAGATGCTCGGACACGCCGCAGCAGTCTGGGCCGCCCGGGAAACCAAAGACTATTGTTTCGTTGCGACGCCACACTTGTCTGGTCAAAATTGGACACAGCATCGATCCCACAATGGCGGGCTGCAGGTCCATAGCTCACTTCTGAACGTTGTTCTCCGCGATTGGCTTTCAGATCCCTCCAAAGCAGTGTCCAACACTGAACAGACTCCGGGTCAGGGCACGCGGAGGATGCGCCAGATATTCTTCGCCCCTTAACGTCGTCCTCCGGGATTTCCGTTTTCATTTCCCGCCCGACCGGCAATATACGTCTGACCGTCTCCGGATGCAATGCTCCACAGTTTTCGGTGCAGGGCGTCTCCAGCGACCGCAGGGGGGCCAGTTCTACCCCTCCCGAGAATGCCAGGGTCGAAACTCCCGCTTCTCGGATCGAACTCCTGTGACACTTTTCCTTCCCCTGCCTCCCTCGTCACTGAAATCCGATCCGGTCGGCGGCTCGCCTACCCCGCTAGTGACGGTAGTCCCGCGATCCTGCACAGGATGCTTGCGAAGAGCCGCCTCGTCAGATGACTCTCGGCCAAAAGGAGCCAATAATAGTGGGTCATGGAGCGCTGCTAACGCCACCACGATTGGGCGGAATTGCAACGAAATCTTGCGTGATGTAAAGGCTACCATTCGGCCCTTGCACGATCCCAATTCCCACGTCAGTGTAATTCGCGTTCAAGATGTTGGCCCGATGATTGTTCTGGAAACGAGGCTCGTTCATAAATGCGGCTTCCGCGCCAGGGACGGTTCCGATGATGGCAATATTCTCTCCCAAAGCCCGCCAGGGAATTCCCGCCGCGTTTATTCGCGCCGAAAGGGTCATGCCATCTGGGTCAACGTGGTCAAAGAATCGTTGCTCGAGCATGTTGCGGGAATGCGCTCGCGCGACCGCAGCCAGTTCCTCGTTCCACCTGAGGGGCTGGGCTCGGCCACCAGTCTCGGCGGCGGTCGCGGGATCCAGGCGGTCGCGGTTGACGAGCGCCCACATCTGCCTTTCCAAGTCGGCCATGCGGTTCGTGCCGAACTCGTGCCGGGGAGCTGTTTCAACGGGAACAACCTTTGGCGTGCTGTGGTTCGGACCGAAGTCGTGCCAGACGCCCGGATGACTTTGACCCGCCACGGAGGCGCCATCGCGTTCACCGAAATGATGCCACGCACCCGATTTGACGGGTTTCTTCTTCGGCGTGTTTTGCGTTGCCTGGACTTCAGTCTGCGGGGGCGTGGCAGCGTCCGGCCTCGCGGTTGTTTGAGCCTGATCCGGACCCGCGCAGGCTATGGTTGCAGCCCACAAGAACCCAGCGATGACAACGGCCGACCGGCAAAGAGGAATGGTTTTCATGCTCGAACATCATCTTGGATGCGATTTGACAAACCAATGCTGCTCCGCGTGAAAATATAGCGCCGGAGCAGGGGCCCTGCGCATATCCAGCACATCTGAATTGTTCATTGGACCGACATAGCGGGAATCGCGGTGCGACTCGAGGTGGAGTTCCGAGGAAAAGGCCGATGAGCAAGCCAAGCGGGGAAGTCAGGTTCCTCACTGAGGGGCAGCGCCGTCAGGCGCTACCACCGCGGGAGAGGCCTTGGTTAACAACTGCCGGTAAACGATTCGCAAAGTAGCGAGCACCGGAACCGAAAGAAAGCTGCCGGCTATACCTGCGATAGAGCCGCCCGCCAGGACTCCGAAGATGACCAGCAAAGGATGTAGCTTCATGCCGGCGCTGAGCAAATGCGGTGACACAACATAATCCTGGAAAAAGCGGAACGCGACAAGGAACGCGAAGATCCCGAGCAGGTGGTGGGAGCCGCTCAAGCCAGCAACGAGCAAGGCGATGACGGCTCCCGTCAGAGGACCCACCATGGGAACAAATTCGAGAGGAAAGGCGACAGCCGCCAACAGAATCCCATACGGAACGCCCATCATCGAGAAAAAGAGTCCATAAGCCAAAGATGCCACGACTCCCAACAACACCAACGCCCGCATGTATTGCGCAAGCAGCAGGTGCAGGTCAGCGGCAATTCTCTCGACCCTGTCGCGGTGGGGCCCTTCGGCAAGAAACCCCAGCACGGAACTGCGCATCTCCTGCCCATCTTTCAAGAAGAAGAAACTGAGAATTGGAACCAGGACGATAAAGATGAGGCTTCCGGCGCGCGAGATGACCCCCAAGGCGGCCTTCGGCAGCAGTGCCAGGACATCTCGCGAATGATTGGCCAGTTGCTGTTGTACAGTCGACATGACAGTGATCTTCAGCGTCTGAGTGGAGGGTGAAACGACGGGCGCAATCGGGGACTCGAATTTCGCAAGGAGCTCTGGAAGCCTGGCTGCCAGTGCGTTCGCCTGGTGGACTACACGAGAGCCGATCGCAATTCCAATGACAATCAGAAACCCGACCAGCGCGAGGTAGACGAAGGTGAGCGCCAGCACCTTTGACCGCCCCGGTAGCCGCCGATCAAGAAGCTTCACGAGTGGCCAGAGCAGGTAGGCGAACAGCAGTGCCACAAAAAAGATAAACAAAGTCTCGCGAATGAGATACAGCAGTCCCACCAGGAGGAGAATAAAGACCACTGTCCAGGTGTAGCGCGCGGCGCGGCGATCAAGACCAAGCAAGACTCTGCTCCCTCGGCCACCGTGCGTGGCCTTGGTCACAAGGCTCCGGCCCACCCGGTTGCCCGGTCGGGCCGCTTGTCAGCTACCAGACTTACCGACATCGATCTGGGTGGGTCTTCCACCCACTGGGGGTCTGCGCCGTTGGGACGCACCGAGAACTCCAGGCTAGAGAGTTGCAACCCTTTCAGCCCCAGCGCGGCTGACGTTAGTAGCGGCGCCATGGAGCCCGCTCATCCAAGTGACGGCTTCTGTGCGTTCATCTCCGGTGGGTGGGTGGACCAGAACCAGCCCATCACGGCAAGCGTCGGCTGGACGCGTGAACTGATTCTGGTTCATCAGGATGGAGTCAAGGGTCTGCCCCAACCGATCAGAATCGAATCTGTTGCTGAAGCGTACCCCACTTGGGTGAGCCGAAGAAGTCTGCGTCCAGTAGTCGCACACGAGATCCTGTTCACCCCCGGTTCTAACCGACCAGACACTCAGGTAGTCCAACGAAGTTCCAGGTTCACATCGGTATTCAACCCGTGCTGAACGTGGGTTGGCGACTTTCATCAAGTCTTCCCAGGCTAGAATCACTGCAAACTCAAGGGCCTTGTCCAATTCCATGTTGATTCTCCCTCACGAACGAATCACTTCGGTGGGCTTGGAATCACGCGGTGGCGAAGCGGTCGGCCAAGCCTCGGATCTAAGAAATTTGTCTGGGCCGAGAACCCGGCAGCAAGGAGTTCGGTGATCTTATATTTCACGTCGCGCGAAACCATCGTGGAATGCCCGAGTATCCTGACGTCGGCCGCGGCCTCCGAGGCCGTCTGCAGCCACATTCCGCCGACCTCGCCATAGACAAACGTGACGTGCACGTCTCGCACCCACCAAGACGGGGTCCTTGCCAGCTCGCCCTCGAACCGGCGAACCAAGTAGGTATTCGCATCAACCCAAATGTCGCCATGGAGCAGATGTTTATCTTTGCGCTGCGGAAGCATCTCCAGCACGTAGCAGTGCTGGCCACTTATGTCTGCCGCGCGGATGAAGCGGAAATCATAATTGTCCGCCGACATGTCGGTTAAGACGTAACCTTTCGTCACCTCTGCTTCACTTGCCAGCATGCGGCGAACAATCATTTGTCCCAGTCCGCTCCCGTTCGTCTCCTGAATGGTGTACTTCTTGGAGTCTGGAGGAACGAAGGCTACATCGGCAATCACCTCGGACTTGGCCTTGCTTCCATCCTTGCCAAACAGCTTGTAGTTCCGCGTGACGATGTAAGGCCGAAGGTGGGCACGGTTCTCATCCCGGGCCTGCGCCATGCGGGCGATGATGGTCTCCGCGGATGGGACCGAGCTTTCGGTCTGAGGCGATGCAGATGCCATTCCGGCGACCAGATAGAGAAGAAGCAACCATAAGGTTTGTTGCTGCGCCGCCACATAGAAAGAGCTTCGTCCCGCTTCAGGTATTTTGAACAACGAGTTTTGCGGCATGGGCGCACCCTCCGCGATCATTCGATGGGTCTTCGGCCTAGGATGACCCCTAACCAACACTACAGCGACGGCCAGCAGGCCCTGAATAAGAGGAGCAGCAAGGTTAAATCTTGCCGACCTCTAAGATTTGGCCTGACCGGCCGCTTCACGAAAGAGATCTGCGACCGGTGAGCAGGTTCCACAGCAACACAATCACTGCAACCACGAGCAATAGGTGAATGAGGCCTCCACCAACGTGAAGTCCAAAGCCCAGCAGCCACAGGATTACCAGAATCGCGAAAATGGTCCAAAGCATGTTGATCCTCCTCCGAATATCCGTTTCCAGGCAGAGCCTGGCTGGCGATTCGCCGCACTTTGCTTATACCCTGTGGCAATTCGCATGTCAGTTCCATACAGACCGGTCGTGTGGTCAAAATTGCTCATCCCAGTTAATGAGGGGGGAACGACAGGGTGGGACTGGTCGAGGTTACCGCCGGATGGCATCAGACATGGCGTTTTCTGGCATGTAAGGTCGTTGAGATTCCGCCTACTTTCCGCGCGGGTTCCGGGCTTTTCCGGGGGCTCTACGGAGTCGGTTGCGGGGGTGCCAGCCGCGTTCCGGGCGTGATGATGACTTCGCCGGTTGACCTGAGGCAGACCTCGTACACTCGGTCGGGCTCCATACGCATGTAGGGCGCGTCGCCGTGGATAGCTCGCACGCCGTGCTCCTTCGCTAGTTTCTCGTCGTTGGCGAGTTCCCAGAAGCGTGTCCACAGCTCTTTCTCGAAGGCGCTGGGGGCTTGCTGCTCGGCGTAGGCCTCGGGCGCCTCGCCCTCGGTGTCGATGATGAACCCATCTTCGGGTTTCATGGTGCTGGAGAAGACCCGCCGGAAAAGCATAAGCGCCCGGCCTTTGAGGGGGTCGGTCTCCTCGATGAAGTGGTCGTCGAACTTGATCACCAAGGTGTCAAAATAGACTTCTTGCCCCCGCAAAGTCATCTCTCGGGAGACATTCATCGGCTTGCCGGTATCGTCAACCTCGGTGAACCGGATGGTAGTTTGCAGGTTCCCCTGCTGATCCTTCGTCTGCCGCAGAACTTCGATGCGGGCCCGGCGGTCGATGCGCTTCAGGATCTTCAGGTAGGCCTCGAGGCGCTGGTTGTCTTGCTCGAGTTTGAGAATGGTCTCTTTCTGCTCGCTGATCTGGTCCTGCAGCGCTCGCTGCGGCTTGACAACCAGTTCATACGCCAGATAAATCCCGGCGGCGGCGACTGCGACCAACAAGACGGACCAGACAAACAACCGAAGGGGAAAAGGACGGCCGTTGCTCATAGGAACTCACATTATGATGGGTACAAAGAAAGAGAGGAGGTCACTGCCAGAACAGCAGTTATGGCTCTGAATTGCATGGTCTCCTCCCCCTGGTTTGGGAACTGACGCCTCTTGACCAGGCGGAGGAAGCCACTTGTTTAACTGCTCGGCCCTACTGCTTCCCGGGTTTCCCCCTGGCAGCCGGCGCCGCCTCACTCAGTGCTCCAACGCCTTGTCACTAAGGAGGGTTAGGGCGTCAGCAGCATTGAACGGGTACCGACGAACGGACTCTCGTCCCGTAGCCGTCAGGACGATATCTACGCGGCGGTTCTGGGCCAGAATAATGGACGGCAGATTGGTAAACAGTTTTTGCCGCTGGTCGTCGGTCAAGTCCGGATTCTGTTCTATCTGTTGCCTTACTTGGTTGGCGTCCAGCTCTTCATGTTTTCCGAACGACCGCGTCTCGATGTTGGCCTCGGGAACGCCCTGCTCGACCAAGAAGCTCTTGCTCCGTGCCACGCGCCGCTCCGCAAGGGCCATGTTGTATTCAACCGACGCGCGTTCGTCCGCATGCCCCTCCAAGGTCAAGTGGCCCTCCGGATGGAATTCCAGGTATTTCTTGAAGTCGCCGGCCAGAGTCCTGAGGATGGCCTGCTGACTCTCCACCAGGCCGCCGTCGGGATTGTTGACCGTAGGCTGCGCTGTAGGAAAGTAAATGCTGTGGAGGGCAAGCACCTTTTCCAATACCACCGGCACACTCACCTGAGCCGCCTGCACGTTGAGGTCTACCGCGCAATCGGCGGTGCCGCCGCGCCCATCGTCCACATGGCCTGTCACCGCGTACCGGCCCGGCGTCATACCGGAACTGTCGAACGTCACGGACGACCCTGAGCCGCTGATCTGGCCGCCGTTGCTTTGCCAGGAGTAAGTCAACGGATTGTTGTCCGGACTGCTGGCCGTAGCCGTGATCTGCACGCGTTCGCCGACCACCATCAAGCTGCGGTCCGCCGAGCAGCTCATCGTCGGCGGGCGATTCGCCCGTGGTTCGCTGGGGGCCGGAGGCGGAGGTGGGGGTGGAGGTGGAGGTGGGGGGGGCGGAGAGGGGCGGTTCCCACCGAAGCGGAATACGAGTCCCGCTGAGATCCGCAGGTCGTTCTGCCCCGCAGTTTGTAATGTACTGGAAGATCGATCCCCGAACCGGGTCATCAAGTATTCGACTTGAAACAGGCGAATTGCGACGTGGCGGTGCACTTTGAGGTCGAGTCCGCCTCCCAGCGCCATGGCAAACGCGTTCTCGGAAGGCAAGGGAGTACAACCAAACCCCGAACAACCGGAAAGGGTCACCGGACTAGCGTACACGCCTCCAAACAGAGCCTGCACAAAGGGGGTAACCTTATCGTGATGACTCCGGAAGGAAAGACGCGGACCAAACATGTATGTGACGACGTCCCCAGAAGCGTCCACCACGCCGCCCGTCGGAGGCGCGTTCGGGCCGAACTTAGTGGCATGGAAACCACCAAAGTCGGCAACGAACCCCAGGTAACGATTCACGTTGAGAGCGAGGGACGCGTCGCCGCCATGCAGGTAATCGATCCGGTTTCCGGCATTATCCGGAACGTTTTTCACATAAGAGTATCCCAGAAAAATCTCAGCCTTGGGAAAAGCAGCGTCGTCCTCGTCTCTCGAGTGCCGCCCTGGCCCCGCCTGCGGCATGGGCGACGCCGCCAATGGATCTGGCAGGGTAAGTGCCGGCTTGGCTTTGGCCACGGCGCCGAATGCGACGGAGGAATTGGCAGCCCCATCCTTGTTCGCCGTGGCTGCCGGCTTGGCCGTGTCGTCCGCACAGAGTAAGAGGGTAGGCGCCAGTAAGAAAGCAACCGCCATTGTGGTAAGAATCCGAGTTCCTGATCTCATTGTTGCCTCCTGAATTGTGCCTACTCACTCAGAAGCGGGGCATAAAGTGCCCCGCTTCTAAGCCATTAAGTACCACTCAACTCAACTTGCTTCACACTCAACGCCGCAAATTCTTACTTGGGATGAAACCGCCCTGGGAGGCGGTCTCATCCGTGGGTCTTGCCCCTCATACTACGGAGCAGGCACGTTAATGACGGTGTTCACCATCGTAACCGGCCCTGTCAAGACCAACGCTCTGCCATTCAGCGTCGTTATCACGCTGTTGCCAGCAGTAGAGAACGAGACTCCTGCTTGAGCGATTATCGTTCCCACCATGGTCCCGCCCCCGGCCGCATTAATCGTCGCGGCGCTGCCGACGTGCCAGAAGACATTCTTAGCCTGTGCGCCGTTGATCAGCTTAACGTTCCTAGCGCCCGTGGGGCCCGCGATGCCCACCGTGAGTGTGGTCGCAGTCTGGAAAACCCAGAAAGCATTCGGGTCGCCTTGAGCGTCGAGTGTAAGGTCGCTCAGGGTTATCCCAAACGAGCCCGGGGCGGATTCATAGACGCCCGGGGCCAGAGTCAGACCGCCCAACTCGCCGGCATAAGCGCAGAACGCGGTGCATGGCATTTGGGCCGGAGAAGTAAAGTTAAACGCGGTGAGCGCATCGAGCGCGGCCTGGGTCGCGATCGCGAAGGTGACAGCAGTTCCTTCATTAGGACACGTAACAGTGGGAGGTGGGGGAGCAGTATAGATGGTGCCGTTGACTGTTCCCACGTTAAGCGGAGTTTCGGTATATATACATCCTGATGGCGGGACGTACGGAATACTGGTATCGTGGAATCCGGTGATCACGGTAGAAACACCTGTGGTCCCGATATTCCCGTTAATCACCGTCCCGTTAGGCACCGTAACAGTCCCCTGGTTGGTCATCCCCGCGCCTCCCCCAAAGCCCCCGAATGTCGACGCTGTTCCAAGAGGTACTGGCGGTGGAAGCGCCGCTGCAGCCGTGGTGAAGCTCCAGGGGTTCGGTACAAGGCCGGGTCCCAGCGGATTGCCTGCCAGGTCTGTGGCGGCGGTTGTAACCGTGGCAATATAGGTCGTATCGGCAGCGAGGTTGCTTGAGGGTGTAAGGGTCGCAATAAAGTCTATCGGGTCGTAGGCGACCGTTCCTGGTATGAGGACTCCGCCCGGACCCGCAAGCAGGAAGCTGGTTGTGCTGATCGTTAACGGATTCATCGCCTCACTGAAGGTTGCGTTCACAGTCGCGTTCACGGGTATATCGGCGCTCGCATCAACGGGGTTCGTATAGATAATTGTCGGCTTAGTGGCAGCCGGGAACGAAGAAGTGGTAAAGGTCCATGGATTCGGCACAGGGCCTGGTCCCAGTGGGTTGCCTGCCAGATCTTGAGCTCCCGTTGTAACCGTGGCCGTATACTCGGTGCTGATGGCGAGAACGCTGGTTGGTGTGAAGGTGGCAGTTTTGGCAATCGCGGCGTAGGTGACTGTTCCAGCTACGGCGACTCCGCCCGGTCCGGTGAGCGTAAAGGTTGTTCCGTTGATCGTCGCAGGATTCATTGCCTTGCTAAAGGTTGCGCTGACCGCCTGATTGATGGGCACATCTGTGGCGCCATTGTCAGGGTTGGTAGCAATTATGAAGGGTTTGGTGGTGTCTGGGGCCGCGCCTGTGGTGAAACTCCACACATAAGGATACAACAGTCCATTGCCTGCCGGGTCTTGGGCCCCGGTTTTGATCGTAGCTACGTATGTGGTTGTGGCCGCGAGAGGAGCGGTTGGGGTGAAGGTCGCGGTTGAGCCGGCGGTGACATAGTTGACGGTCCCTGCTACGTTCACTCCGCCCGGTCCTGTCACTATAAAGTTTGTCGCGGGAGAGTTTAGCGTGGCAGGGTTCATCGCTTCGCTGAAAGTCGCGCTCATGGCCTGGTTGAGCGGCACACCGGTTGCGAGATTTAGAGGGACTGTGGAAATCACTTGGGGCAGAACCACGGTCGAAAAACTCCACACATAAGGGACCGACAACCCATCGCCTGCCTGGTCTTGAACTCCCGTAGTAAGCGTGGCGCTATAGGTGGCATTGGGTGCGAGATTGACGGTCGGTGTGAAGGTCGCAGTGGAGCCGGCGCAGGTGACTGCACCTGCCACGGGAACGCCAATGATGGTCACCGTAAATGTCCCTGCAGTGAGCGTTGAGCAGTTCAGTGGCAGGTTGAACGTCGCGCTCACCGTCGTGGCTAAGGCTACACCGGTGGCGCCGTTCGTAGGGATTGTGGAAACTACAGCAAATCCGGGCGTGATGGTGAACGTCACCGTATTGGTGGTCAAGCCCGAAGTCGTCACGCTGATGGGCACAGGGCCGAGCGTGGCATTCGCGGCGATGGCAAACGTCGCGGTGATCTGGGTGCTGCTCACCACCGTGGTGTTGCTGACGGTGATCAGCGCCCCGCCCACGTTGACCGTGGCTCCAGTCGCGAAATTCGTTCCCGTCAGGGTGACGTTTAAGGTCTGTCGTTGTTCGCCCGCATTGGGATTGATCGCGGTCAGGGTGGGCGGCAGAGTGCCCCGCTCTTGACCGCATCCGGCCACAAAAACGACCAGGAGGAGTGACATAAACCACATCTTGCTGCCGTTCCATGTACCCATTCGTGGCCTCTCTTTGTTCAGTGACATGACGTTTCCCTCCCGGCTCAGATGCCGCGCGGCACGATAAAATGAAAGATCCTTATCAAGTCCGGTTCTCATGCGTCGGTTCAAAAACGTACGACTTCTATTTCAGAGACTTTATAAACGGGGGGTAAACCACGTGTCTGTTCAATATTGCACGTCGCTTTGTTCAAAATTGCACAGCGAGATTAATGAAGGGGACCGACCGCAAGGCGCTTGGGAATCACGGCGCTTGGGCGGCAATTAAGGGAGGGCAGATTCAAGCTTATCGCAAGGGTTGGTGCGCCGGCCGACAAGGTACTCTTCGAAACAGATGGGGCGAGATCTAGACGCTCACTCGAGTGGCCAAAAGCGCACACTAGTTTTTTCTTTCAAGGAGGTAAGGCAAAACGCCTGCGGTCAGAAGTAGTTATCAAGGCATGGGGTCTGGTTGCGTCGCGGCGGAACTTGAGTGGGTTAAGTTGAGGATTAAGAACAGAGGTCGCCCTGAGCCTTCTGGAGAAGGAGATTCTAACTCTTAGGTTTGGCCTTTGATTTTTGAGCTGCTCTTTCCCTGGCCCGGGCCACTTTCCGATTTCCTGCTTACCTTCTCCTACTCCTCAAGAACGCGATCGCGGAGGAACCCAGCGCGAGCAGGCTGAGCGTCCCAGGCTCCGGGGTGGTTCCGCCGCCGGATTGGCAACTGTCCGTGGAGATAGTGTTCGTATCCAGCGTCACGGCGGCATTAAGCGCCACGGCCCTTCCGCAAGCGATGGTCGCGCCGGTGATCAGAGTTATGCTCTCGTCGGCAAGAATACTTCCTTGCAACGCAGTGGTTGCACCGAGAGTCGCGGAGCTGCCGACCTGCCAGAACACGCTGTCATCTTTACCCGGATTTATAAGAAGAACAGACGAGCCGCTCCCGGTCGTGAGTGTGTCCCCGATCTGGAAAACGAAGATTGCATCAGAAAGGCCCTCGGCGTTGAGAGTAAGCGGTCCTGTCAGCGTAGCCGCGGCGTTGAATTTATAGACTCCCGGGATGAGCGTAAGTCCACCAAGATCCGTGCCAGTCAAGTTGGCATCGGGCGTCAGGCCCGCTAGAACATTGTAGGCAGTCAAGGCATCAGCCTGCGCCCCCTGCGCGACTGCATCAGTGTTGTGTATCACGCCGTTCACAATCCCCGGAGGAAACCCCGTAATCGAAGTGCCGGGATAGAGACCCAAATCCCCGTTGAGGACGCTCGGTCCGGTGTTGGTCACCGTCGAGGCACCCAGGACCGCAAAGGCGGCCGCTGTCCCTAGATTAATCGTGATCGTGTCGGCCTTAACGCTGACCGCAGTCAATGCACCCAGCAACAGACAAATGGTGAGCTTTCTCATGTTTTCCTCCCGCGTGACTCAGAAACACTTCCAGCTGGGCCCCGCACGCACTGTGCCAATCCAAAGACAAAGTTTATGTCATTCATTTTCACTGAAATACTAAAACAGGCTGGTGAGAAAGCGCCTAAAATGTGAAGAGTTATGCACAAAATGTGGAAACACATACCACTCTGGCATCACTCCCCGTAACCAGCGCGTCTTCACTAAAACTCAAGTTAGAATCTCCCGCTTCTACGAGACCCTGTATCCGTCTCGCATGCTGATCGCTAACTCTACCCTGCGTCATGTCCCGTACTTTGTTGCGATTATTCCGTCCTAACCCTGCGTTTGCACCCCAGATTCTCCCCGACGATTGAGAGGCAACCTTTGTACCGTAACGCAATGGCGCGTGTCTGTTCAATTTTGCTCACCGCTCTGTTCAATACAGCGTACAAATGACCGAGGGTTCCAGACCGCCGTTAGTCGTTCAGGACGACGCTCAGGAGGCCGCTATTGACCGTCATTCCGCGATTGTCGGAGTAATCGACAAAGCCCAGCGCCCTGAACTTGTTCATGAAGTGGCTGATTCGTGACCGGGTGGTGCCGACCATCTGTGCCAGGGTTTCCTGATTGATCCTGGGGTGTACTGACTCGGATTTACTATCCTTACCAAAATGTGCCAGCAGCAAAAGAATCCGGGCCAGGCGTTTCTCACTGGAATTGAAGAGCTGGTCGACCAGATCTCCTTCGAATCGGATGTTGCGCGAAAGCAGGTGAGTGACGAACAATTCCGATACGCCGTGCCGTTCATGGAGCATGCGCGCCATCAGCGCCTTATCAATTTTAGCCAGAGAGCAATCGGTAAGGGCAAACGCCGATGCGATGCGCAAGAGTTGCCCGGCGAGGCATCCCTCGCCGAAGAAATCACCATCGGTCAGAATGGCGACAATCGCTTCTTTCCCCTGGCTGGAAGTAACCGAGATTTTTACTTTGCCTTTTCGGATATAGAACACGGAATCCGCTGGATCTCCCTGAAAGAAGATGGTGCGGTTCGCGCCGTACTCAAGATATTTGTTCCCGCCGTTAAATGCAGCGAGGAGCCTTTCCCAATCAATAGGCTCTTTTGTCTTATTTGCAATAACAGCGTCAGGCTCTTTTTTCTGTTTTTTCATAACGACCTCCTCCCTCTGCCTGGTGAAGACGAGTCGCGCGCCAGTCAGCAGATTGACGCTTCGCTATCGACGATCAGGAGGTTTCCCGACTTGCGACACTCCCACCGGCGCGATGGTATTCTTCGCGAGGCACGGGCACAATACGGCAGATTGAGTATTCGACAGTACCTTGAGCGCCTGAACCTCTAGGTGTCTCTACAGAATCTACAGTAGAGACAAATGGCAGGGGATTGATACGTACTCAAGCTTGATTATCGTTAAAAAGTGCGTCAAGCTGGGCACCGCTGCGCGGTATTTGAGAATCCTGTAGATTCAGTTCCTCACAACGCGGGCCGGTGGCCGCAACCAAACTTGGCCGAAGTGGCGAGTAGCTCGCCGCGGCGAGGCAAGTGGCAAGTGGGGAAGATCGAAACTCGAAAATCGAAATTTGAAACTGGCGATAAGACAGTGGCACGTGGGAAGGGGCAAGTGGCAGGCGGGGAGAAAACCCTTCGGTGCCGAAAATTACCTCTTGACAAATGGGGGCGAGTGGTTATACTAGGGGTAGGAAGAAGGATTTACGAGTTATGAATTATGAATTAGGAACTAGGTCCGGAGGCTGTTGTTCGGGGGGCAGTTGCCTCTCGCGCGTAGGACTGTGGGGAGGCGTGATTAGGAACTGGAGGAAGGAGGCGGTGGCCAGCGTCGAGTTCAAAGCAGGGAATTCCGAATCTTGGATTGCGAAGGATGGGGAACGAAACTGGAATGTCCTTTGGAATGAGCACGATAGGCTTAGCGGCGAGAGCGGCGCAAAAAAAGATGTTAAAAATGAGGTTCAAAGCCAATTTTTGTTGAAAACAAACAAGATCGCTTCGGTTCAAAGCCATTTTTTGGGTTCAAAGCCATTCTCGGTCGGAAGCTCAGCGCAGCTATGTTATTGAAAAAAATAAGCCGGCTTTGATCTAAAAGTCATGCTTGTGGTTCAAAGCCATTTTTGAGGTTCAAAGCCATTTGCAGGGGGAGGGATGTGAGAATTGGGATTTGGGGCTGGCAGGCTGATGAAAGAAGGATCCGACGATGTCATCCATCCCCTTCGGTCAGAGCTTGCCCTGAGCCCTTCGCTTGTCATTCTGAGCGGAGCGAAGAACCTTTTTCATTACCGCTCAGGACAGGCTGCGCGAAGGATCTCGCGCTTCTCCGCGCGCCGCGAAGAAAATCGGACTCAGTAGCACAGGGCTGAGTGTGGTATCTTGGCTGGATGGTGTGTTCTGAGCGTCACCAATTCTGGTTGTAAGGACAGGAGACTGCTCAAAGAGGATTGATGATGGCGACTAAGCGCGAGCGGGAGCATGCAGTGATGCTTGCAGAAGCGCCCCAAATCCTTGCCCAAACAATTCTTGATACGCTACGGGAATCCCTCTTGGTTCTCGATGTCGCCCTGCGGGTGAAAATGGCCAATCGGTCTTTCTACCGGACCTTCCGGGTTAAACCAGAGGAAACTGAGGACAAGCTCCTCTATGATCTGGGGAATGGCCAGTGGAACGTTCCCAAGCTTCGGGCTCTCCTGGAGGCGGTTTGTTCTGGCGGCAGGCAAGCGGAAGACTTCGAGGTCGAGTGCGACTTCCCCGGCATCGGCCGGAGGTTCATGATCCTCAATGCCCGTCGAATCGAGCGCGAGACGGGCCAGCCGATGATCCTCCTCGCCATAGAAGACATCAGCGAGCGCAAGGCAGTGGAAAGGGCGCTCGAACTCCGTGCGAAGGAATTGGAGCGGTCCAATGCGGACCTGGAACAGTTTGCGTATGTGGCCTCCCACGACCTCCAGGAACCGCTGCGCATGGTTACGAGTTTCACGCAGCTTTTGGCGAAACGCTATACAGGAAAACTCGATTCCGATGCCGATGAGTACATCGCGTACATCGTTGATGGGGCCGTCCGAATGCACCGCTTGATTAACGATCTGCTGGCGTATGCACGCCTGGGTTCGCGGGCGGCGGAATTTGTGCCTACCGACTGCGAGGCGATCTTTGCGGATGCTGTCTCGAATCTGGGAAGCGCGATGGAGGAAAACGGAGCCACCGTGACCCACGATCCCTTGCCGACCGTGATGGCCGACAAGGACCAACTGAGCCGCCTGTTCCAAAATTTGCTGAGCAATGCGATCAAATTTCGCGCCGCGGATCCGCCCGTCGTTCATGTCTCAGCTCGACGAAATGGGAACGAGTGGCTTTTCTCGGTGCGGGACAACGGCATCGGCATTGACCCTGAGCACTTCGAGCGTGTCTTCTTGATATTTCAGCGCCTGCACGGCAAGAGCGAGTATTCCGGCACGGGGGTCGGCTTAGCTATTTGCAGGAAGATTGTCGAGCACCACGGCGGGAAGATTTGGATCGAATCGCATGCGGGAAAGGGGTCAACGTTTTACTTTACGCTGCCAGCTTGAGCAATCAAGGGCAATGTGTACAGCTTGTCCTGTTGTAGCGGCGGTCTATGACCGCCGTCCCTGATTCGTCAGCATTTTCGGCGCTCATAGAGCGCCGCTACAAAAGGCCACTGCTTCTGAGGAGTCAAGATATGGAGACCGCTGGAAGGCCGATTGAGATTTTGCTCGTCGAGGATAATCCTGCCGATGTACGCCTGACGGTGGAAATCCTGAAGGAAACCAAGGTTCGCAATACCTTAACCGTCGCCGCCGACGGCCTTGAAGCACTGGATCTGCTTCGCCGGGCCGGCAGATACGCCCACGCCACGCGGCCAGACCTCATTTTGCTCGATCTGAACTTGCCCAAGAAGGATGGCAGGCAAGTGCTGGCGGAAATCAAAGCCGACCCCGTCTTAAGGCTTATCCCGGTCGTGATACTGACCTCATCGAAGGCCGAAGAAGACATCGCCAAGAGCTACAGCCTCTATGCCAATTGTTACGTGACCAAGCCGGTCGATCTGGAACAGTTTGTCAAGGTTGTGAAGTCGATTGAAGATTTTTGGCTGACGATCGTGAAACTTCCGCAAGGAAAAACGCCATGACATCCGAGCCGATTAAAGTCTTGTTGGTGGAGGACAATCCGGGAGATGTCCGCCTGATCCGCGAAATGTTGAAGGAAGCGAAGACCACCGTGGCTGCCCTGGAGGATACCCCCAGCTTGAAGACGGCGGTCGAGCGCCTGACGAAGGGGGAAATCGACGCGGTGTTATTGGATCTCGGGCTCCCCGACAGCCAGGGCATCAGCACTTTCGAGAAGTTACACAATCAATTCCCCCGCACTCCCATTGTGGTGCTAACGGGTCTTAAAGATGAAGTGCTGGGCCTTCGAGCAGTCCGGGAAGGGGCGCAAGATTACCTGATCAAAGGAAAGGTGGATAGTCAGTGGCTTTGCCGCGCCATCCTCTATGCGGTTGAGCGGGTGCAAGGGAAGGCAGCGCTGGAGAGAAGCGAGGAGCAGTATCGCCTGCTCTTTGAGAAAAACCTTGCTGGGGTATACCGCACTGCCCTGGACCGCCACATCACGGACTGTAATGAAGCTTTCGTCAAGGTCTTCGGATTTGCCTCTCGTGAAGAGGTCTTAGCTCATCCCGTGCAGGAATTTTACTTTGATCCCCGCGAGCCGGAGGCCATCACCGCCCGCATCAGGGCGGAAAAGACCCTCTCGAATTTGGAAATGCGCCTTAAGCGAAGAGACGGCAGCCCGGTTTGGGTTCTGGTTAACGAGAATCTGATCGAAGGGGAGGCAGGCAGCCAACCGTTTATCCTAGGGACCATCATCGACATCACCCAGCGCAAGCAGGCTGAGGAGGCGCTACAGCAAAGTGAAAGTCACTTGCGTGCCATCGTTGAAACCGAGCCGGAATGTGTCGCCAAAGTCGCGTCGAACGGCGGCCTCCTTCAAATAAACCCGGCGGGCCTGGCCATGATCGAGGCTGAGAGCTTTGCCGAAGTTAATGGAAAGTCAGTGCTTCCCTTGATTGTGCCTGAGCACCGGGCGGCGTTCGAAGCTTTCTTGCAGGCAGTGTGCAGCGGCAATAAAACCAATTTAGAATTCGAGATTGTCGGGCTCAAAGGTACGCGGAGGTGGGTGGAGTCTTATGCGGCCCCGATTGCTGATGAGACGGGATCAATTTGCATGTTGGCCGTCATGAGAGACCTCACCGAACGCAAGCAAGGTGAAAAGGCCCTCCGTGGGCTTTCTACACGCCTGCTCCAGTTGCAGGATGAGGAGCGGCGGCGCATTGCCCGGGAACTCCACGACGCCATAGGTCAGAACCTCGTCGGTTTGGTGGCGAACCTCACCGTGGCGCACAGGTCGGCTGGTAAGCTTAATCCGAAAGCACGCCAAGCTCTATCGGGAAGTCTTGAGGTGGCAGAGCGGTCCTTAAACGAGATGCGTACCCTCTCCTACTTGTTACACCCGCCGCTGCTCGATGAAGATGGCTTGGCTTCAGCCTTGGCTTGGTACATTAAGGGGTTCACCGAGCGAAGCGGAATCAAGATCGATCTCAAAGTGTCTCCCAATTTTGGCCGGCTGCCCAAGGAGGTCGAGACGACCCTCTTTCGCGTCGTGCAGGAAAGCCTGACAAACGTCCACCGTCACTCCAAAAGTCCCACAGCCAGGATATGGCTTGCGCGGCGCGCGACTGGGGTGAAGCTAGAAATAACGGACAAAGGCCAGGGGATGCCCGCGAAGGCACTCCACTCGGGCAATCAGAAAAGCGGACAGCTTGGAGTGGGCATTATGGGCATGAGCGAGCGGGCCAGACAACTCGGGGGTCGGCTGGAAATCGATTCAAGCGGCCGAGGTACGACCGTCCGAGTGGTGATCCCGAATCCCGAGGTCGTTCCGTGAAAACGCTTCGTATTCTGGTGGCGGATGATCACGAGGTTGTGCGGCAGGGAATGCGCGCACTTCTCGAAGTCCGTCCCGAATGGGAAGTTTGCGCGGAGGCGGCCGATGGCCGGGAGGCTATTGCACTGGCAAAGCAGACGAAGCCTGACGTGGTGGTGATGGACATCAGCATGCCGGAATTGAACGGTTTGGAAGCCACGCGACAAATCCTGAAAGCCCTCCCCAGAACTGAAGTGCTTATCCTGACGCTTCATGAGTCCGAACAGTTAATACGTCGAGTGGTCGAATCAGGCGCTCGTGCCTACGTCCTGAAGTCCGATGCGGGACGCAGCTTGGTGGAGGGCGTGGAGGCGCTTAGCCGGCACAAAGGTTTTTTCTCATCCAAGGTCGCAACGGTCGTAGTGGAGGGCTACCTGAAAGGGGGCACGACAACGGGCAGAACGAAGCGCACTCGTGACTCTCTGACCCCTCGCGAGCGGGAAGTTGTCCAGCTATTGGCAGAGGAGAAGAGTAACAAGGAGATCGCGGCAACCTTGGGGCTCAGCGTTCACACCGCAGAAACCCACCGAAGCAACATTATGCGCAAACTCGGAACCCATTCCTTGAGCGGCCTGATTCGCTACGCCGTTCGCAATAAGATTGTGCAGTTCTAAGCGCGATCGGGATCGGTGGAGCGGTTGGCCGCCATCCTGTCATTACTGAGGGAGCGCAGCGAGTGGGGAGACCTCAAAGAACTAGCGGAGCCTCGGGGGCCGGACCAAAAGCAGAATCCTGATTCCGGTGGCGCTGCCGGCGGCGGTGAATCAGGTCGGGACGATGGACTCAGCCAACCCTGCCCGGCATTGCCTTCGATGCTTGACCATAAGTCATATAGATAGGATTTATCCCAAAAACTCTGTTTTGAACAGGACTGTGCAATTTTGCACACCCTTCTGTGCGGTTTTGAACTGACACGCCCGCGGCCCTCAAGCTATAAGACTGGTGGAATCCGGAATTGCCCGCAAGTATCTGTCGAGGAGGATGACATGCCGCAACGCGCTGCCTGTCGGGTCTTGCTGGTGGACGACGAACCTGCTATTCGAAACCTTCTATCAAGGCTATTGGAGGAAGCAGGCTTCGAAGCAGAGCAGGCCGAGGACGGCCTCGATGGTCTGGCGAAACTCCGGGAGAGGCTTCCCAACGTCATTATCTCCGATCTCGCGATGCCCCGCATGTCAGGTTTTGAGTTTCTTGCTGTGGTGCGCCGGCGCTTCCCACAAATACCGGTGTTCGTGCATTCCGGAGAACCTCCAACCGATTTTGCAGAAGTCAAACCCGACGTCTGGTTCCAAAAGGGTGCGACAGAATTCGCCACACTTGTGGAGGCGGTCCACGATTGGACTCGAAAAGCGCCCGATCCCCCGATTGCCCCGCAGTCCATCAGCACGCCCCTTCGAACACAGCGGGACGGCGCCGGTTATTTTGTTTTAACTTGCACGGATTGCCTGCGCACTTTCAGGGTGCGGAGTGACCCGCAGATGAAGACGGTCGAGCGGACCGCATATTGTGTCTATTGCCAGGCGCGACTGCCGTACCTGGTTGAAAGCGCAGAGCCTTCGTAATTAGACCCGCGCCGCGCGCGCAGCGGGCAGTGGAGGGCGCCGAGCCCCCCGATTTGAGAATGATTCCCAGAGACACTTATGGCAAACAACGGCAACTTGATATTCAATTCGAAGGAGTTCTTCAAGAGGGTCCGCACTCAAAAGACGACCGAGGATTACCAAAACCAACAGCCGATCTTCTCGCAGGGGGACGCCGCGGATGCGATGTTTTACATCCAGAGTGGCTACGTGAAGCTCTCGGTGGTATCCCAGCGCGGCAAGAAAGCTATTGTCGCCGTTTTGGGGCGAGGCGATTTTTTTGGAGAGTGCTGCCTGACCGAACGATCATCGCGGACCTCCACAGCAACGGCAATTGACCACACAACAATCGCCCGTGTGAATAAGGGAGCCATCCTCCGCATCATCCAGCAGGAACCGGCCTTTGCCAGGCTCTTCATCGCCTACCTGCTTTCTCGTGTAGCTCGAATCGAAGCAGCTTTCGAGGATCAACTCTTCAACTCCAGCGAGCAGCGCCTGGCCCGGATTCTCTTATTGCTCGCTCATTTTGGCCCGGATAGCACTTCCGAAACCGTGCTGCTCAAAATCAGCCAGGCTAGCCTGGCCCAAATGGTCGGCACCACGCGGTCACGGGTGAGTCATTTCATGAACAAGTTCCGGACCCTGGGCTTTATCGATTACACGGGCAACGGAGGATTGACGGTTAACAGCGGCCTCCCCAGCGTGCTCTTAGACGTTTAGCCTCGAACTCACCAGAAGGAGCAACCGGCACCGCCCTTCATTAGACTGTGCTATTTGGAACACAGACATGTGCAGTTTTGAACAGACGGACTGGATTCTGCCCGGCTAATATTCCGTCAACGCATACACCCCAAGGGTTTCGGGCGGATGAAACGGCGGCCTTGAAGGTTATTGAGTTGGAGCCGAAATTTTCTTTCGCCTGAGACCCCCACCCTCCAAAAGTCTGGGGCCCGATCACTGACCGATTTGGTCGCGTCCAGGCTCTTGCGCTCACCATACTCTGTTACTCTCTCTTTACTTTTCTCAGTGGGATTGCCACCAACGTCTGGGAGCTGCGCTCTTCGGTCTAAAGATAGCCTTCGCTCAGGCTCAGGAAGCGAGCCACCGGATTGTCCACCTTGTTAGGGAACGAAGCCCCCGTCCATGTCAAATCCTCGGCAAATCCCCACCGGCTTCAAACTGTAGTTCCCCCCATTTACTGGGATGAGCATTTTTGACCTAATACGTGAGCCTTAGTGAACTGACACCCATGCGGACAAACGGTATAGAAAGTGTGCCTCGAGTATCCGGCGAGAGGCGGATGTGAGATGAGTTGGAGGCAACACCTATGAACCAAAATAGAGTTATCAGCACAGCAGTTCTGTGTTTACTTCTCGGAACCGCCCTTCCTGCATTCGCGCAAAAAGGCGAAGAGGAAAAGGGCGGAGGAAAAGCCCCGCAGGCGCAACGCGAGCAACAACCTCAGCACGCACAGCAGGCAAAGCAGCAGCCACAGCACGCACAGCAGGCAAAGCAGCAGCCGCAGCGCGCACAGCAAGCAAAACAGCAGCCGCAGCGCGCACAGCAAGCAAAGCAGCAGCCGCAGCGCGCACAGCAAGCAAAGCAGCAGCCACAGCGCGCACAGCAAGCAAAGCAGCAGCCACAGCGCGCCCAACAGGCGCAACGTCAGCAGCCACAACACGCACAGCAAGCACAACGGCCCGCAAGGCAGCAGCCACAGACCGTTGCTAACAACCGTGGCGGCGGCCACTATGGCCGCATTTCTGACACCAATTACCGTACCCATTTCGGTCACGAGCACTCGTTCCACATGAGGCGCCCCAGGATGGTCAACGGGTATCAGCGCTTCCAGTACGGCGGCTATTGGTTCGGGTTCAATGAAGGATGGCCATCTGGCTGGGACTACAACGACGACTTTTATGTCGAATACATTGATGGCGTCTATTATATGTTCAACCTGAGGCATCCCGGCTTCCGCCTTACCCTCAACATATTCTAACGATTCATCCAGCACACCTTCGGGGGAGGGCTCAACCGGCACGGGCGGGGCGAGTCGCCCCGAGGGGGGAAGCCGAATGGGTCTTTTGGCTGGGGAGCTACCCCAGCGGCAAGTAAATCCGGAGCCTGTAATCGTGAAATAGCAAGTTCAGTCACGGCGCAGAGGGCGAATGATTAGATCATTTTCAAGCCCGAACCGTCACTGAACTCCACGAGTCCCAGCATGGGTTTCCCCCTTCGTAAACGTGACTGAGCAATTTTGACCAAGCGCGCCGTCGCACCTCTCTGCTGTGCGTGATCTTGTGCTCGAATGCGCTCGGTTCGACAGAGCGATTTTTGCGCGGACAGCGTATAATTCGAACAGACTCGTGGAAACAGAATCGAAGATTCGAAGATTGGCGTTTCTCGGCGACTACCTGCCGCGCAAGTGCGGCATCGCTACATTCACGACCGATCTGCTTGCGGCCGTGTCAGCGGAGCACCCCCAAGGCCATTGCTTCGCGGTGCCGGTTAATGACATCGAGGGCGGTTACGACTATCCGGAGGCGGTTCGCTTCGAGATTGAGGAGCAGGATCTCACGTCCTACCAGCGCGCGGCGGACTTCATCAACATCAGCAACGTGGATATCGTATGCCTCCAGCACGAGTTCGGCATTTTCGGCGGGGTGGCCGGCAGCCACGTGCTGGCGCTTATGCGCGAGCTGAAGACGCCCGTCGTGACAACTCTCCACACGCTTCTGCGCGAGCCGAACGCCGACCAGCGTCGCGTGATGCAGGAGTTGATCGCCCGCTCCACCCGGCTGGTGGTCATGACCCAACGGGGACAGCAGATGTTGCAGGAGGTTTACCACGCGCCGCCGGCCAAGATTGATCTCATCCCGCACGGCATTCCCGACATACCCTTCGTCGATCCGAATTATTACAAGGACCAGTTTAGTGTGGAGGGAAGAGTCGTGTTGCTCACGTTCGGGCTGCTCTCGCCGAACAAGGGGATTGAACATGTGCTCAACGCCCTCCCGCACATCCTGGCGGAGTTCCCCGAGGTTGTTTATATCGTCTTGGGCGCCACTCATCCGAACGAGTTGCGCGAGCGGGGCGAGGCCTACCGGCTCAGCCTCGAAATCCTCGCCAAGAAGAACAAAGTCCAGGGGAACGTCATTTTCTACAACCGCTTCGTGGAACTCGAAGAGCTGAAGGAGTTCATTGGCGCGGCGGACCTTTACATTACACCTTATCTCAACGAGGCTCAGATCACGTCGGGGACACTCGCTTACGCGTTCGGCGCGGGCAAGGCCGTGGTCTCGACGCCGTATTGGCACGCGGCCGAATTGCTGGCGGACGGGCGCGGAGTGCTGGTGCCGTTCGGCGACGCCCTGGCCATCGCGCGCGAGGTGATCGGCTTGCTGGACGACGATATGCGCCGGCACGCCATCCGCAAAAATGCTTACAAACTTGGCCGCGAGATGGTGTGGAGCAACGCAGCGCGGCTCTACATGCGCTCCTTCGAGCTGGCGCGGCTCCAGGGGGCGGTGCTGTCTCGAAAGATCTTTGCCACGAAGACTCTCGACCAGCAACCGCGGGTGTTGCCGGAAGTGAGACTGGACCATCTTTCCCGGATGACAGATTCGACCGGTATTTTCCAACACGCCATTCTCACGGTTCCGAATTTTTCCGAAGGTTACTGCACGGATGACAACGCCCGCGCCTTCATTCTCACGGTGCTGCTCGAGGAGTTGAAAGAAGAACCGGAGCGCGCGCGGACGCTTGCCACAACTTACGCGGCCTTTTTGAATCACGCTTTCGATCCCAAGACGAAACGCTTCCACAACCATCTGAGTTTCGATCGACGCTGGCTCGATGAGCAGGGGTCCGAAGACTGTCACGCTCGGGCGCTCTGGGCGCTGGGCATGGCCGTGGGGCGTTCGCCGCATCGGAGTTTTCAGATCATGGCCGGACAACTTTTCGCACGAGCGCTGCCGGTGGTGACGGAGTTCACTTCGCCACGCGCGTGGGCGTTCTGCCTCATCGGCATCCACGAATATCTACGCCGTCTGAGCGGTGACCGCTCGGTCACTCAAATCCGCGAAGCGCTCACCGCACGCTTGATGGATATTTTCGACAGGGCCTCCCATCCGGATTGGCCCTGGTTTGAAGAGGAGTTGAGTTACGACAATGCTAAGCTCGCGCACGCCCTGATTCTCAGCGGACGTGCTACCGGACAACAAACGATGTTTGAACGAGGCCTGAAGGCGTTGCGTTGGCTGGATGAAGTGCAAACCACTGAGGATGGTCACTTCCGCCCTGTTGGCAGCAATGGATTTTATCGGCGCGGCGGCACCCGCGCCAACTTCGACCAGCAGCCCATCGAGGCGCACTCCATGGTGTCGGCCTCCCTCGAAGCCTACCGGGCCACCTCGGACTCCTGGTGGTACGAACAGGCCCACCGCGCCTTCGACTGGTTCTTGGGCTGGAACGACCTCGGGTTGGAACTTCACTCCGTCAATACCGGCGGCTGCCGCGATGCGTTGCATGTGGACCGAGTCAGCGGGAACCAGGGAGCAGAATCGACGCTGGCCTTCCTTCTCTCGCTGGCGGAAATGAAGCTCATGCAAAACACCGTCACGGTGTTCAAGGAGCCAGCTTTGTAGCCCCGATCATCCCATGAAAACCATCAACGTCAAACGCTCCGAGGTCACGTTGCATCCCGACCGCACACGGGTGCTGCTCCGGCCGTTTCATCTCATGAGCGACCAGCGCGCCATCACCATCTGCGCCGAGGTCGCGGCTCTTCCGGAATCCGAAGTCCGCGTCCTGTTGGAACAGATGCTGGCCGAGTTTGGTGAACGCCACCAGAAAATTCGCGAGTTCTTCCGAAGACGCTATGACGAAGTTCGACCTTACTTGCTCAAGGAACCGAAGGTTGGCGAGTTTTTCAGACGGCAGTCTGATGACGTTCGGCTCAGCTCGGTCACTGGGGAGCGCCTCTCGGAAGAACGCGAGCTGTTGCTCGGCGGGTATTTCAGTCACGAGTATTCGCTCGAGGCCGCCGCGCTATTCAACCCATCGATCGTGCCGCATCCGGATCAATCGGGTGTCGCGCCGGGCTCACTCCGGTTTATCCTAAGTCTCCGGGCCACGGGCGAAGGGCACATTTCGTCGATCACCTTTCGCACCGGATTGCTCGATGCCCAGTGCAACATCACGATCGATGAGCCCAGTCGTTACTGCCTGGAACCAGCGCCGGTGCCTAACGCGACCTACGATAAGCGCCTGTTCGAGCGGAAGCTCTCTGAGCTCGGCCTGGCGGGTGGTTTTAGTCAGCAAATCCTCAAAACCTTGGGAGACTCGTTTACGCTGGACGAGCTGGGATCGAGCATCGGTCTGGCCGTGCGCCAACTCCGGGTCCCCAGCTTGGAAACCGAGGCGGTCGGCAGAAGGATTCTCACCCTCGCACGGTCAAACTACGAGGTGCAGTTCGCGCCGGACTCGCGCTTGTCCGAACGCGTGTTGTTCCCCACCACACCCGCGCAGAGCAACGGGATCGAGGACGCCCGCTTTGTTCTTTTTCAAGATGAGGACGGCACGCGGACCTACTACGCCACCTACACGGCTTACAACGGCAAGACCGTCCAGCCCCAGTTCCTCGAAACGCCGGATTTTCTTCACTTCAAGTTCATCACGCTGAGCGGCCCGGCGGTCGAAAACAAAGGCATGGCGCTCTTTCCGCGAAAAATCAGGGGCAAGTACGCGATGCTGAGCCGGCAGGACGCCGAAAACATCTACGTGATGTTCTCCGATCATCTGCATTTCTGGCACAACGCGCGGCTCGTCTTAAAGCCAGGATTTCCGTGGGAATTCATCCAGGTGGGCAACTGCGGCTCACCGATCGAAACTGAAGCCGGCTGGCTGGTGATCAGTCATGGCGTGGGCCCGATGCGGAAATATGGCATTGGCGCCTTCCTGCTCGATCGCGACGACCCGGCCAAAGTCATTGGCCGCCTGCCTGAGCCACTCATCAAGCCAAATGAAAACGAGCGCGAAGGCTACGTCCCAAACGTGGTTTACTCCTGCGGCAGTCTGCTGCATGGCCGGCAGCTCATTATTCCCTACGGGATTTCCGACTACGCCGCGACGTTCGCCACGATGCCGCTCGACGAATTGTTGGCCGGGATGGAATAGTTTTCGCGACCCATACCTCTCATCTATTCTTGAAACACTATTTTTGGAACAGTTCCCATTCTTAAAAGAATTTTGGAACACCAACTCATAGCCTGCAGATGGCGCATTGGGCTAACTTCTTTAGCATGAATATCTGCAGTTTAACAAAATCCGCGACCCTGTCATTCGCCACAATCCCGTCCGGCTTGGAAATCAACAACATTGGAGCCAGGAGGAGGATCCTATCTTCCATTACTCTGCCACCATGTTCGGTCTTTACCCTATCTAGTTCGGAGCCGCCCCTCGGCTCAAAGTCGATCTGCCTTTCGAAAAAACTCCGCAAGAGTCTGAATCTCATCCATGTAAAATGTTACGCAGCCCCTCTGTATGCTGTGCATTTCCAAGGCGTTCTTAATGTGGCGAGGGACGCGGCCCCACCTCTTGCGTCTTCTCTTGTTTTTCCTGCCATCCCGAAGCATGAATTAAGAGCCGTTTGGCTATGGTGTTCGTTTTTGAACACCCTCCCGTTCAATTTTGACCAGATATCTCAAGTCCGACAAGTTATCTTCTTCAAGCCTTGTAATTCTCTGGAGTGTACATGTACGGCTACCCAGATTCTAAGTATGGGAAGCGAGCAGAGAAGCGACAAAACTCATCTGGTAAAAAAGGAGCGCAAGTCATGTCTGAAGTGAACTCGGTTGTAGCCATTTACGATAGTCACTCCCAAGCGGAGGAAGCCGTAAAGGAACTTCAGAGGTCTGGGATTGATATGAAGAAACTGTCCATCGTCGGCAAGGACTACCACACCGACGAGCACGTGGTCGGGTACTACAATACTGGCGACCGCATGAAGTACTGGGGGAAGCTCGGTGCTTTCTGGGGTGGGCTGTGGGGGATGTTGTTCGGAGCCGCATTCTTCGCCATTCCAGGCATCG
>Ga0208323_1000187_pt1 | contig 36634 bp, 30 predicted proteins | sample June2015DPH_10_1_2_FD_184703 | JGI IMG/M metagenome (GOLD analysis project Ga0208323, IMG submission 184703) | Peatland microbial communities from SPRUCE experiment site at the Marcell Experimental Forest, Minnesota, USA - June2015DPH_10_100... | ecosystem: Environmental > Terrestrial > Soil >... | reverse complement strand
CGATGCCGATAAATTCGGCATCCCCAACATCAAGTACCAGCCGGAAGCAGACCGGCGTTCGTGGGCGGCCATGCGGGCGTTCTTCGAGGAGGTTTTCCCCGCCCAGAAATGAACCGAATCGCTGGTGGCCCACTGGACATCGCCTATAATTCCTACAAATTCGCGGAGAGATGTCATGCCCCATTATGCCTTTGAAGCGATGAATTCGTCCGGCCAGGAAGTCAAGGATGAGATCGAGGCCGCCAGCTCGGAAGAAGCCATCGCCAAGATTCGCGGCAAGGGTTTTTTCCCGACCAAGGTCAAGGAAAAGGCCGCTCGACGCCAAGTCAAGAAGAAGGGCGGCGGCACCGGCGGCGAAACCGTCGTCACTCAGACCAAACGCAAGATGCCGTTTGCCATCGGCGGCGTCCCGCGCAAGCAACTGGTCATGTTCACCCGCCAGCTCTCCACGCTTCAGGATGCCGGTCTGCCCATCCTGCGCAGCCTGCAAATCCTCGAACAACAGCAAAAGCCCGGTTTGCTCAAGGCGATCATCGGCGGCGTGGGCGATGAGGTCGAAAGCGGTGGAACCCTCTCCGACGCCATGGCCAAGTTCCCCAAGGCCTTCGACAAGCTCTACGTCAACATGATCAACGCCGGCGAGGCCGGCGGCGTGCTGGACCTGATCCTGGCCCGCCTCGCCGACTTCATGGAAAAAGCCGCCAAGCTCAAGAAAAAAGTCGTTGGCGCCATGATCTATCCCTGCGTGGTCATCAGCATCGCCATCGGCGTGGTCTCGGTGATCATGGTCGTCGTCATTCCCAAGTTCAAAAAAATCTTCCAAGACTTTCACACCGACCTGCCGGCGATCACCCAGCACCTGCTGACCATCAGCAACTGGTTCGGAACCCAGTTCGGCTGGGCCTACGTGCTGTTCTCGCCGGTCATCATCGTTCTGCTGATCCGCCTGATTCGCATGAGCGAGGGCGGCAAATACTTCGTGGATCTCATCAAGCTCAAGATTCCCATCCTCGGCGGAATCCTGGCCAAGACCGCCATCGCCCGCTTCACCCGCACGCTGGGCACGTTGATCAGCGCCGGCGTGCCCATCCTGGATGCCATCAACATCACCAAGGAAACCTGCGGCAACGAGGTCTACGGCCGCGCCCTGACCAAGGTGCACGACGCCATCCGCGAGGGCGAATCCATCGCCGACCCCCTGCGGGCCACCAAAATCTGCGACGCCATCGTCGTCAACATGGTCGACGTCGGCGAGGAAACCGGCGACCTGGACAAGATGCTCATCAAGGTCGCCGACAACTACGACAGCGACGTGGACGTGCTGGTGGGCTCGCTCATCAGCGTCCTGGAGCCGGTGATGGTCGTCGTGCTGGGCTTGATCGTCGGCACTATCGTCGTGGCGCTGTTTGCCCCGATGGTCAGCCTGATTGAGGCCGCCTCCGGCGGCGGCGGTGCAAGACGCCACTAGGGCCTGCTATGGCGGCATTCGTCGAGGCGCCCGCTTGGGCCAACGCGACGCGGCCAACCACGCGCCACGCCTTCACCATCATCGAGTTGCTCACCACCGTCGCGGGCCTGATCATCCTGCTGGGATTGATGGTCAGCCTCGCCCGCCACGTGCGCGCCGCCTCCGCCGACCAGTTGACCAAGGACATCCTGCATCGTCTGGACCAGGCCATGGCCCTCTACGTCCGTCACAACGACGACGCGATCCCCCGGGTCCCGGCGTTGATCGACGATGCCGGCGATCTGCCCAGTGAAACCGCCCTGAAAAAATCGGCCCTGCGCAACAACGAAGCCTGGGTGCGCCTCCTGCGCAGTGCCGGCTTGCTTTCCGATCGCCTCAGCGATCTGCCCATCGCCTACTACGACGAACTGCACGTGCGCGACGCCTGGGGCAGTCCCATCGTCTTCATGCCGCACCTGCACCCGGCAGTCGGCATGAACGCCAAGGGGTGGTTCTTCTTCAGCGCCGGCCCGGATGGCAAATATCTGACCCGCGACGACAACCTCTACAGCTACGACCAGCCCGCCGCCCAGCCGTAGTTCCGTCTCAGCTTGAAGTGCGCGCGGCACGGACGGGGGACCGGGGAACCGGGGGACCGGGGCGAGGACGCCCCGGCTCAGCTTCGACATTGAGCCATCACGCGGCTCAGCTTCGATATTGAGCCGGCCCGTCCTCGGGCCGGGCTGCTACGCGATGCGCATCCCCGGCCGGCTTCTCCGCGGGGCCCTGCGGCATCATCGCCGGGATCACCGGCGGCTTGCGCCGGTGCTCCTGCAACACCCACCCAAATTCCGCGTGGCGCCGCCGCCACTCCAGCCCCAACAGCCAGCAAAAATAGTGCATCAGGTAGATGCCGATGATCAGCAGCGAATACGCCACCGGTGCGCTGCACAGCCAGTTGGAAATTCGCGACGTGCCGATGAACGCAGCACCGTTCATCACCGTGGTGACGATTCCCGCCCCGTAGGACGCGACGCCCAGAACAAACACCATCATGATCAGCAGGTATCGCGCTCCCATCGCGACGATCACCCGACAACAGCGGTCGGGGCGCAGATTCAGGATCGTGCCGCTGGTCACGCTGGTTAGCAGCACGGCGGGAAACATCATCGTGCCCAGCCCCGCCAGGGCCAGCGTCACCGGTTGCCGCCACGTCGCCAGCGACGTCAGGTGCGTCGTTATCAGCGGCAATCCGTAACACAGCATCACCGCCGCCCCGACGTTCACCAACGGACGCCACACGTCGTCGCCTAACCTGAAGTCGCGGAGAAACCGCGGCAATTCATCGCGCTCGTCGGGGCCGATGTCCTCAATCACGTTCCCGTAATGCGCGATCAACGCGATGAGTCCCAAAAAGGCCAGCATCGGTGCCAGGAACATCACCGGCGGCAAAATGCCCAGGACTGAGCCCACCAAGAAGTGCACCAGCAGCACAAAGACGTGCACCAGCAGCACAAAAAACATCACGGCCAGGTTCTCCGGCCTCAGCAGCGCGACAAACACCGCACGGGGATGCGCCTCCGCTTCCAACGGCGTTGCGGTGGAATACTGCAAGACGACCTGCGCCGTCGGGATGTCGACTGCAAGGGGCTGCGGCTGCGGCGCCAGTTCCAGCGGGCGAATCAGCTCCCCCGTCTCCGGATCGTATCGGGGCGGCAGGCGCGGCGGCTCATCGGCCAAAGGCGCCGGCTCGGCGCCGTCCGCCGGCCGCGCCGGCACACGCATGTCGATTTGACTTCCATCCGCCTCCGTCCTTTGCCGTCCGTAAACGCGCTGAAGCTGCTCGAGCCGATGCTCGCCCTGCACCGGCGGCGCCTCCAGCCGGAAGGTTCCATCCGGGTCCAACTGCTTCAGGTCCCCCAGCTTGGGCACGTCGTTGAGCCGGCCGCATTGCGGGCACTGGATCTCCCCCGCAGCCATGTCTTGCGGCACGCTGAAGCGGTATCCACAGCGACAGGGAAAGTCGATCATAAACCCCTGACTAAAGACGATCCCCGAGCGTCAACCTTTCATATCGCTCTGATTATACCGATCTATTTCTCCCATTTTCGCCCAACGGATAGAATGCCCCCGTCACTTTGCAAGGACCATTTATGCGCTGCGCCTGGTGTTTTGCGGTTGTGCTGCTGGTTGCCGGAGTGGCTGGCGGTCAGGAAGTCAAGCCGGAAGATCTCAAAAAGCTCTACAACGACACGCTGGTGCAGCTCAAGGCCGCCCAGGACCGCCGCGCGGAACTCGCCGCGGAAAACCAGAAGCTCACCGCCCGCATCGCCGAGCTGGAAAAGCAGCTCCAGCCCACCGCCACCCAAAACGATCAGCTCAGGCGTCAGGCCGCCGACGCCGCCGAACGCTCGTTCTTTCTCCGCACCTATTACGCCGCTTGGACGCAATTCATCTCCACCCATCCGGACGTCAAGCTGCAATGGGATTTGTTCCTCAACCGCTCGACGCTCCTGGGCTCCGGGCAACAGACCCCCATTTTCGACCCGCAGTGGCCGCTGTCGGACAGGGCTGATTAGCTCAGCGCTTGCCTCACCGCCAAGGCCATCGCCCGGCACGCGCAGCGACAATGGCGAGCCAGGCGAACCATGCGCCCAATCTCCCACGGCCGCCGCGCAACGCCCGACGCCACCGACGCCGGTCGTACCCGGCCCATTGGATCGATCCAATCCACCAAATCCGGCGGCAGCGATTCATCCGCCGCGTCGTTGATGGCCCGGATGCTCAGCACCGCGGCGCCCACCGCCGCCGCCCGCTGACGCACGATCGCGCTTTCCATGTCCACGGCCGCCGCACCGGTTTGCTCAAATAACCGCCTCTTTCCCGCCGCCGTTGCCACCAGATGATCGCTGCTATGGATCGCCCCCCGCCGATAGGGCAGGTTGGGCCACTGTCTATCGTCCGCCGCGTCGATAATCACATCGCCGATGTTCAACGCCGGGTCCAGCGCCCCGGCCAAGCCGGCCAGGATGATCCGGCCATGACCCCTGATCATTTCATCGCTTAGCCGCCCCGCCCGTGGACCGATCACCCAGAGCTGACCCAGCCCGGCCGCAGGGAGCAGCGTCGGCCCGGCTCCGGGGGCCAGACGAACCCCAAACGCCTGGGTGATCGCCCGCCCCTCCATCGCTAATGCCGTCAAAATCAACCATTTAGGCTCGGGCATGATGCGCCATTGTAACCTCGGGGGCCCGGCGGGTATGCTTCCTACCCCGTATGGCAGTACCGGCTTCCCAGATGTGGACGGTGGCAACGTATGTCCTGCGCCAGAAACTGGCTGGGCGCAAGCGTTACCCCCTGGTCCTGATGCTCGAGCCGCTCTTCCGCTGCAACCTGGCCTGCGCCGGCTGCGGCAAAATCCAATATCCCGCCCATATTTTGAGAAAGAATCTTACGCCCGAGCAATGTTTTAAGGCCGTCGAGGAATGCGGCGTCCCCATGGTCAGCATCCCCGGCGGCGAGCCGCTTCTGCATCCCCAGATCGACAAAATCGTCCAGGGCCTGGTGGACCGCCGCAAATACGTCTACCTATGCACCAACGCCCTGCTATTGAAAGAAAAGATCGATCTTTTCAAACCCAGCAAATACCTGACCTTCAGCGTGCACATGGACGGCCAGCGCGAGCACCACGATTTTTCCGTCTGCCGCGAGGGCGGATACGACATCGCCGCCGAGGCCATCCGCGAGGCGGTGCAGCGCGGCTTCCGCGTCACCACCAACACCACCCTCTTCGACGGCGCCGACCCCCGTAGCGTGCGCGCGTTCTTTGACGAGATGATGGACTTGGGCGTCGAAGGGATGATGCTTTCTCCCGGCTACAACTACAACAAGGCCCCGGACCAGCAGCATTTCCTGGGCCGCGCCCGCACCCGCCGGCTCTTCCGCGCCATCCTTGCCAATCGCAGCAAACGCTGGAAATTCAACCAAAGCCCCCTCTTCCTGGAATTCCTCATGGGCCGCCGCCACTACCCCTGCACCCCCTGGGGAATGCCCACGTACAACATCTTCGGCTGGCAAAAGCCCTGCTACCTTCTTCAAGACGGCTACGTGGAAACCTACGAGGAGCTGATCAACACCACTCGCTGGGAGGAGTACGGCACCGAAAGCGGCAACCCGCGCTGCGCCAACTGCATGGTCCACAGCGGCTACGAGGCCAGCGCCGTGGACGACACCTTCGGCTCCCTCGTCGGCATGGTCCGCGCCGCCAAGGCATCGCTCTTCGGCGGCACGTTCCCGGATCCGGATGCGATGAAGACCTTCGACCAATCCCCGTCCGCCCCGCGTCAGGCCCTGGTGTCGCTCACGATCAAGCAAACCGCCGCCGCCCCGAGCCGCGAAATGGAAACGGTCTGATCCGCTTTTCTCCCATGCCGCAGGAAACCAAATCCCATCCTTTCAACGCGGATGAATTGGAAGTCGTTCCCGGCGCCGAGCGCGAAAAGCTGGAAGGCTGGATTCCGCCCCTGGCCGACGAAGACGAAATCCGCCAGGCGTTGGAAAAAGCCTTCGACTATCGCGGCGACGTGACGATCACGCTCAAGGACGGCTTCACGGTTGAAGGCTACATTTTCGATCGCCGCAGTGATGGCAAGGCCCTGGCCGACTGCACGGTTCGCCTGTTTCCCAAGAATCGTGACGAGAAGATTTCCATTCGTTACAGCGACATAGCCCGCCTGGTTTTCACTGGCCGCGACACCGCCGCCGGCAAGAGTTTCGAGACGTGGGTGAAAAAGTACCGCGAGAAGAAAGCCGCCGGCGAAACCAACATCCGCCTGGAGCCGGAAAAGCTGGATTGACCCCCGCCCTCTTTTAGCCGCGTCGCGTGCGACGCGCGTAACACGCCATTACGCGCCGCACATTCTATTCCCCGCGCAAATTCAGGTAGTCACCTGGACGCATGATGGTCACCCGCCCAATGACCCGCCCGAACATCGGTCGAAAGTGTTTATCGCCGGTGAGGAGATAATTGGCGTCGCCGGCCATTGCGCAGGCCAGCACTGGTTTATCCTTTGCCGGGAGTTCAACAGCCGACGGAATCATTCCCGCGCTCGCTTCGTCAACCATTTGGCAGTGCTTCAACAGCCGCACCAGCGCCCGCAATCGGTCCGGGCGCTTGATCTCAATATTTCGAATCGCTTCCTCGGCGACGAACCGGCTGGCCAATAACCGAACGCCGCTAAGCCGCCACAATCGCGTGATTCGGCAGCGGGGGATATATGCCGCGGAGAATAAAACGTTGGCGTCGAGAAAAACGCGATCCATCACTCGACCCCGACGGGCCTGTCATGGTCGATCTTCGCGGGATCCAATCCCATTTTTCGCACGAGCTTGCAGGCGCGGGCGTAATCTTTGGCATCCGCTGAATTGCTCAGCAGGAACTCGGCGACACGCTCGTCGGTATAAATTTCGGGCGCCGCGTTCTTGGCGCTCTTTCGGCCGTTGGACCGCTTGGAAGGTCGAGCTTTCTTGCGCCAGTTCTGATATTCCGCTTTGGGAACTAACATATACTCGCGGCGATCGATTCTTAGAATCGGCAGGCGCATGTTCAAATACCTCTGTGGCGAGCGACCATTATATCACATCGCCGCGCCCAGCATCCGCCGGTATCGCGCCAGCGCCGTCAGCGGAAAATACAGCCGATACAGGTGATATTTCAAATAGAACACCTTCGGGAACCCCGTGCCCGTGTACCACATTTCTTCCCAGTTGCCGTCTTGGCCTTGATGGTCGATCAGCCAGTCCAGGGCACGGCGCACGGCGGAATCATCCGCCCCGGCGGCGGCCATCAGGCCCATCGCGCCCCAGGCGGTCTGTGACGCGGTGCTCTCGCCTTTGCCGATCCAGGATGGGTCTTCGTAGCTCAGGCACGATTCGCCGAAACTGCCGTCGCTCTTTTGCACGCTGCGCAGCCAGGCGGCGGCACGCTGCACGTACGGCTGGTTCATGTCTTCGCCGATGCTTTTCAATCCCGTCAGGACCTGCCAGGTGCCGTAGACGAAATTGCAGCCCCAGCGGCCCCACCAGCCGCCGCCTGCCTCCTGCGTCCTCTTTAAGAATGCGATCGCGCCGCGGACGGACGGATGATCCGGACGCAGGCCGCAATGGCCCAGGCACTCCAGGACGCGGCCGACGATGTCGGGGCAGCTTGGGTCCTGCATGGCGTTGTGATCGGCAAAGGGAACTTTTTCCAGGATGGGCCGGCTCTTGGTGCGGTCGAACGCCGACCAGCCGCCGTCGTCGTTCTGCATCGCCAAAAGCCAGTCGATTCCGCGCGCGATCGCCTCATTGGCCGTCGGTCCGCCGGCGCGGCGCATGGCCATGCACACCATCGCCGTGTCATCCACGTCCGGGTAATGCGGATTTTGAAATTCAAAAAACCAACCCGAGGGCTCGACCGCGCGGCAATTTTTCTGCCAGTCGGCGGCGACGCGGCATTCCTTCTCCAGCAGCCATTTAGTGGCCCGCCGCGCGGCGTCCGATTCCGGTGAGGTCCCCGTCTCCGCCAACGCGTGCAGGGCGATGCCGGTGTCCCACACCGGCGAAAGGCACGGCTGGATGCGGATCGCATCCCCTTCCTCGATAAAGAAATCCTCCAGATGCTTGTGCGCCGCCACCACGCGCGGATGATCGTCCGGATACGCAAGCGCCTTGAAGACGATCAGGATGTACACCATCGGCGGGAAAATCGCGCCCAGGCCTTGCGAATGATCCAGGTGATCCAGCAGCCAGTGCTCAGCGCGGCCGATGGCGCGGCGCCGCAGCGACTTGAGGGGATGCCGATCGTAAATCTTGAGCAGTTGATCCAGCCGCAGGCAAAAATCACGCCACGATAGCGGCAAGCCGCGCGGTATTTCGCCGACGCGGTTGGCCGCAGCGCGGTCCAGGTACAGCTCGGCGATCCCCAGATTCTCCGGCAGCGAGCGCGTGTAGCGCAGCGTCGTCACCAAGCCCAGCGGCAGGATCATCGTCCGCGTCCAGGCCGAGACGTGATGCAGATTGAAGGTGAACCCCCGGGGCAGATAGACGATTTCCGGCGGGATGCTGGGGCAGGCGTCGTAGCTGACTTGGCCCAGGGCGGCGAAGTAGAACTTGGTGAAGCTGTTGCACTTTTCCGCCCCGCCCAGGCGATGCACGACCTGGCGGGCCTGCCGCATGTGCGGCGCTTGCGGATCGTGGCCCAGCAGTTTCAGCGCGAAATAAGCCTTGACGGTGCCGGACAAATCCGCCGGCCCGCCGGGGAACAGGCTCCATCCGCCATCGCTCATCTGCAGGCTGTGCAAATAGCGGCCGATCTTGGCCAGCCGCGGATCATTCTCCTGGCCGAGGATGAATTTGAGCAGGATGTATTCCGATTCCAGGATGCTGTCGCCCTGGAGCTCCCCGACCCAGTAACCATCCGGATGCTGCAGTTTCAGCAGCGCCGACTGGGCCTTGTGCAAAGCGGCGGCCACGCGATCACCAAACGCACTTCCCGCGGGGGCCGCTGAGGCCATGGAGGTGGCAACTAAGCTGTTCACGCCGGCCAAAACCTAATCGGCAAGCATTGGGCAGGCAAGGGCCGGCCGCTCCGGAGGTTGATTCACCTTCACTTTCCCATAGAATCCCGTTTTACGCGCAAGTGACTATGCACAATGATTTCAGGGCCTGGTTGGACCAGCACCGCGGGCGCGGGTTCGACCTGCATCAAAAGCATATCAATCCGGCGTTTGTCAAAATGCTCCGGGCGATCGGCTTCGACCGGGATTACGTCCGCGGCGAGGGCTGCTATTTGTGGGATGAGCAGGGGAACAAATATCTCGACCTTCTGACCGGCTGGGGGGTTTTTGCCCTGGGTCGCAATCATCCCAAGATCAAATCCGTCCTCAAGCAGCTTCTGGACTTGGACCGGCCCAATTTGGTGCGGATGGACTGCGGCCTGCTCAGCGGCCTGGTGGCCGAGGCCCTCACGCGGCACACCACCGACCAGTTGTCCCGCGTCTTCTTCACCAACAGCGGCACCGAGTCCGTCGAGGCGGCGATCAAATTCGCCCGTTGCGTCACCGGCCGCCAGGACATCATCTACTGCGATCACGCCTTCCACGGCCTGACCCTGGGCTCCCTGTCGATCAACGGCGCCGACTTCTTCCGCGAGCGCTTCGGCGAGCTTGTCCCCGGCGGGCGAAAAATTCCCTTCAACGATCTGGCGGCGCTGGAGAAAGAATTGTCCGGCCGGTGTGCCGCGGCGTTCTTCGTCGAGCCGGTCCAGGGCAAAAGCTGCGAAGTCGTGGCGGATGGCTATCTGGCCGAAGCGCAGCGCCTCTGCCGCAAGCACGGCACCCTGCTGGTGCTCGACGAGGTGCAGTGCGGACTTGGCCGCACCGGCAAGTGGTTCTGCTTCCAGCACTGGCCCGACATCGAGCCGGACATCCTCTGCGTGGCCAAGGCCCTCTCCGGCGGCTTCGTCCCCGTGGGCGCGGTCATCACCACGCCGCGCATCATGGATGGCGTCTTCAACTCCCTGGAGCGATGCGTCATCCACTCCAACACCTTCGGACAAAACGACATGGCCATGGCTACCGCCCTGGCCACCCTCCAGGTCATCGAAGAGGACAAGCTGGTGGAGAACGCCGCCGCCATGGGCGATTACGTCATGCAGAAGCTGCGGCCCATCGCCGAAGGCTGCCCCTTCGTTTCCGCCGTCCGCGGCAAGGGCCTGATGTTCGGCATCGACTTCGCCCGCCCCCGTTCCTCGCTGAAGCTGAAGATGGCCTGGGACATGCTCCACCGGCTCAACTTCGGCGTGTTCGGACAGATGATCATCATCCCGCTGCTGGACAAGCATCACATTCTGACCCAGGTGGCGGGATATCACACGGAAGTGATCAAGTTCTTGCCGCCCATGATCATCACCACCCAGGACCTGGATTGGTTCCTTAGCGCCGTGGACGATGTTCTGGCCGACACCCAACGCGTCCCCGGCGCCGCCTGGGACACGGTCACGGGCCTGGCCAAGCGGGCGATGTTGGCGTGAGGCGCTGGAGCCCGCCGCGGCGGGCGGCGTTTGCTCCCATGAGTTTCCTACAACGTCGGTTGCTCAAGGGGGTCCTGATCGTCGCCTCGCACCCGCGGGCGACGCTGGGCGTGGTCCTGGCCGTTCTGGCCGCCGCCATCGTCGCCGCCACCCGCCTGACCATCTCGAGCGACCAAAACAAGCTCTTTTCCGCCAAGGTTCCGTTTTTCCGCGACTATTTGCAGTTCGTCCAGCGGTTTCCGGAGAACGAAGCGGTTTACATCGTCATCGAGCCGCGCGATCCCGGGGCGCCTCCGCCGGTGCAGCATTGGACCGCCGCCGCCGACGCCGTCACCCAGCGCCTGCAGAGTCTGACGCGGTACGTTAAGCTGGCCGTGTGCAAAATCCCGCTCGATCAGCTCGGGCGCCAGGGAATTCTCTTCCAGGACCCCGCCGAGCTTCACGCCCATTTCAACCAGATCGAGCCGATGATCCCCCTGGCCCGCTTCTGGGGCCAAAAGGCTGATTTGCAGACGCAGTTCATGGGCCGCTCGCCGATGGAGCGATTCCTGGCCGGCGTCATCATCCGCCGGGACGATCAGACCGCCGGCTTCGTCGCCAAGTTGGCCGATTCCTGGAACGCCGCCTTGGCCAATCCATCGCTTCCCATGCGGGTGGGCGCCGGCGTTGTGGACCTTCGCTCCTCCGCCCCCACCAGCCCCAGAGAACTGGGCTATTTCTACGTCCCCAACGAGCAGGACCGCCGGCAGTGGCGCATCCTCGTGCGTGTCTACCCCGTCCGCAATTTCAGCTCGCTCACTTCCATCACGCACACGGTGAACGCGATCCGCGACGCGGCGGTGGACGCGGCCAAGCCGTTTGGCGAATTCAAGATCGGCGTGACCGGCCGCCCGGCCCTGGAAGCCGACGAGATGCACGCCACCAACGTCGACTCCCACCATGCCGAGATCGCGGCGCTTTTGGTCGTCTTCATCGGCCTGCTGATTATGCTGCGCTCCCTGTGGCTGGCGTTGGCGGCGGAAATCGCCCTGGGCGTCGGCATCGGCTGGACCTGCGGCTGGGCCACCCTCAGCGTCGGTGAATTGAATCTTCTATCGGTTGTATTTTTAATCGCCCTGATCGGCATCGGCATGGATTACCTCGTGCAGATTCTGACTCGCTATCGCCTCGAGGCCCGGCGGTACCAGCGCCCCACCGCCGTTTGGGTGCGCGTCTTCAAGCACGTGGGCCCGCCCATCAACATCGCCTGCCTCGGCGCCGCCGGGGCATTCCTGGTCTCCATGCTGACCGATTTCCGCGGCGCCGCGGAATTGGGCATCATCGCCGGCGTTGGACTGATCCTCTGCCTGCTCGCCGGCTACACCGTGTTGCCGGCGCTGCTCGTGCTCTTTCCTCCGAAATTGCGGCCCCTCGCCCTGCACCGGCGCTATGGCCACTGGCGGCTGGGCGGACCGGCAAAGCTGATCCTGCCCCTGATTTGGATCGCCGCCCTGGCCCTCGGGTCGCCGGCGATGCAGAAAACCTACTTCAGTCCCGGCCTGATCGAACTGCAAGTGCCCAACCTTGAATCCGTGCGCCTCGTGCGCACCTTGCAGGCCTGGTCGGCGATCGTTTTGTCTCGCGACCCGGCCCAGCTCCGCCGCGTGCGCGATGCGGTGGCGCCCCTGGCGGTGGTCGCTTCCACCGAAAGCGTCCTGGAGGCCCAGGACAACGCCGATTGGCTCAAGCACCACGCCGACCCGTTGCGCGTCGATTGGTCGCCCCCGACGCCGATCGCGGCCGGCGACCTGCCGCACCTGTCCGTCAAGGCCGCCAACCTGGCGGATCATTTCGATCCGCCCCCCGCCACAGCCCCCAGCACCGCGCCGGCCGCGACGCTTCCCCCCGCCACGCCCGCCGGCCGCGCCGCCGCGCGCTCGCTGCGCGACTTTGCCGGCCGCATCGATGCTCTGGCGCCTTCCGAGGCTCCCCGCGCCGCCCAGCGCCTCTGTGCCTGGCAGGAAGTCTTCGCCCACGAGCTCAAAGATCTGCTCGATCAGTTTGCTCCGGTCGAGCTGAACATCCAGACGGTGCCGGCGGAGGTCCGCAGGCATCTGCTCAGCGACGATGGTTTCTACGCCCTGCACATCTATCCGCGCAAGGACCTGTGGGATCAGCCCAACCTGATCGAGTTCACCAACGGCGTCGAGAAGGCCGTCGCCACCGTGCCCGGCGCCCCGCCCGTCACCGGCATCGCCTCCAACGTCTATCACACCACCGGCGCCATCCGCTGGGCTTTCTTTGAAGCCACCGTCTACGCTCTGGCCCTGATCTGCATCCTGGTCTACCTGGACTTCGGCAAGCTGCGGCCGACCCTGGCGGCCATCAGCGTGCTGGGGTTCGGCCTGCCCATGCTGGTGGCCATCATGGGCCTGCGCGGCATGACCTGGAACTTTGCCAATTTCTTCGGCCTGCCCATCCTCATCGGCGCCGGCTATGAGTACGGCGTGTTCCTGGTGCACCGATACCTGGAAGCCAAGAAATACCCGCGCCGCGTCTGGCGCCGCTGGGATGCCAGCGACAGTGCCCTGCTTCTGTGCGCCTTCATCACCTCCAGCAGCTTCGGCTTCTTTTGGCTCCTGGCCCACCACGAAGGGCTCAAGAGCCTGGGCTGCGTCATGACCCTGGGAACGATCTGCATTTACCTGGCCGGCCTGCTGGTGCTGCGCCCCATCCTGCGCTGGAAGTTAGACCGGTCCCACAAAAAGGAAATGATGTATGCCGAATGCTGAACGCTGAATTCAATTCAGCATTCATCATTCGGATTTCGCGGTCGCGAGGACGCGCGCCGGCCATTGCAACGGCAAATCCGCCGCAAGGAATTTCCTCCCCGTGATCGCCTCGGCCGCCAGATACCCGCTTCGCACCGCCCCCTCCATGGTCGCCGGCCAGCCGGTCCGCGTGTAATCGCCGGCAAGAAAGAGATTGGCGATGCCGCCGGGCGGCGGGGCCTGCGCCGGACGCAGGCGGTCCACGCCCGGCAGTGGCGAGAACGTCGCACGCTTTTCGATCACGATCACGCCGCGATCCAGCTTCGCCTCCCGCGCCGCCGCGAACGTCGAGCGAATCTGGTTGACCAGCACATCCAGGCACTGGTCTTTGGGCCGACCCGCCCAATCGCGGGCAGCGCTGATGACGCCGTGGACCACGCGGCCTTCGCTATCCTTGCGGAACAGCCACTGCAGCGGCCCGCCCATCAGGGCCGCGTGCGGCATCGACAGCACCGGCCGATCAAACCACAAATGCGCGCCCAGGATCGGGACGCTCTCAAGCTGGCTTAAACCGGCGAATCGCCCGTCCGCGGCCGCAAGTTCCGGCGGGATCCATTTATCCAGCGCCTGATAATGGGTCGCCAGGACAACCGCTTGGGCTTCCAAAAACTCATCATCCAGTTCCACGCCGATGGCGCGCTGGCCGGAAAATCGCAGCCCCGTCATGCGCGTCCCCAGCCGCACATCCCGGCAGGGAATCTTCTCGTACAACCGCCCCAGCGGGCACGCCGGCGTGCCAAATCGATACCCCGACGCATGAAAGAGCAGCGATTCCTGCAAGACCTGAATGGCGTAGCCCGCGCTGGCCCGTCGGCATTGCTCGTTGAGCGCGCTGACCAGCACGATCTCGTAAAACCGCTCGATCAGATCTTCGCTTTGGCCATGGTCCGCCAGCCACTGGCCGAATGCCGTCTCGGCCAGCTTCGCTCGTCCCCCGCGGCCCAGGCGCAGCATCGCCGCCATCGCCCGGGCAAGCTGCCACCGCTGGCGCAGGCTCAGGGCGCCGAACGTCGCGCCGCCGAGAAGCAGATGCAGCGGCGCCGGCAGCCGGCGCCCACCGCGCAGGCCGTGCGTTTTGCCGCGCGGATCAACAAAGCGGATGGTGTTCTCCCAATGGATGCGGTCGGCAACCCCGATGCGGGCGTAGAAATCCAACAGGTTCGTGCAGCAGCCCAGCAGCACGTGCTGGCAGTTGTCCAGCACTTCTGCGGTTTGGGGATCTTCAAAGGAGCCGGCCCGTCCGCCCAGGGTTTTGCGCGCTTCGATCAGGGTGACGGGCCCATGGGCGGATTCCAGGGCGACGGCGGCCGCCATTCCCGCCAAGCCGCCGCCCACCACCACCACGCGCTGATCCGCCACGGCTCATCCCCTTGCGCGGGCCGCCCGCCAGGCGATGCGCAGCTTCGACAGCGGCGAGAGCGACACGCGCTGCCGCAGCACGCGCGTCGGATCGGCGGCGATTTTTTCCAAGAGTTCCCGGTAGATTTGCGTCATCGCCGCCAGCGTCGGCCGGCTGTCCCGTTCGATTCTTTCCTCCAGCGGCGCCGATTTCTGGTAATACTGCCGCGCCCGCTCGATCTGCCGCGACATCATCTCGCCGAAGCGCTGGGTGCCGCGGCCGTCGCATAAATCCGCCGCCGACACGCCCGCGGCGGCCAGTTCCTCCTGCGGCAGATAGACGCGCCCGCGCCGCGCGTCCTCCCGCAGATCGCGCAGGATGTTGGTCAATTGAAACGCGATCCCCCGGTCGATCGCCAGGGCGATGGTGGCCTGGGCCCCCTCGAAGCCGAAGATGTGGATGCTGGCCACGCCCACGACGCCGGCCACGCGGTAGCAATACTGTTTGAGGTCCTCGAACGTCTGCAGCGCCGCCCCGTCCAGGTCCTGCCGCTGGGCGGCGATGACTTCGCTGAAGACGTAGGGTGGCACCGCGTAGCGCTGCACCATCTCGACGAACGCCGGCCACAAGGGCTGGCCGTCGGCGGGAATCTGCCCGGCCGTCGCCGCCTGCGTGCTGGCGGCCCAGGCGTCCAGGGCCGCGCGACGCTGCGCCACGCTCTGGCCGTCGAGCCCGTCGGCGATGTCGTCCACCAGGCGCATGTACGCGTAGAGGGCGAACATCGCGCAGCGCCGCGGCTGCGGCAGCAGTTTCATCCCGTAGTAAAAATTCCGCGCTTCCGAGCGGGCGAGCTGCTCGCAGTATTGCCGCGACCGTTCCAGAGAGACGGCGACCGTGGCGACGGCGGCAAGGCTCATGGGCGCCCTCCGGCCAGCAGGCGCCCCGCCATGGCCGCCAGCGCCTGGGCGATCAATCCCCCTTTTTGCCATTTGGACAGCGCCGGCCGGCGCGAAAGGGTGTCGTAACCCTGGCGGCGGATGGCCGCCAGCACCAGCCGCCCCCCCCTGCTGAACAGCGAAATCTGCATGCGCACCTGCGGACGCAACAGCGGCAGCAGCGCCTCGCCGCGCTGGAACATCGCCGCCGTGCGATCCACCTCGAATCGCATCAGTTTCCGGAAAGGATCATCGCAGATGCCGCGGCCAATCTGCTCCTCGCTGACGCCGAATCGCTGCATCGACTCCCGCGGAATGTAGATGCGGTTGCGATCCAGCTTGTCGCGGCGCACGTCCTGCCAGAAATTGGCCAATTGCAGGGCGCTGCAGGTTTGATCGGAAAGAAGCTGTCGCTGCTCGTCGCGGTAGCCGCACAGGTACAGAACCAGCCGTCCCACGGGATTGGCGCTGCGCCGGCAATAGTCCAGAAGCTGCTCGAACGTGTCGTAGCGGAGCACGCGCTGATCCTGCTCGAAGGCGTCGATGAGGTCGAGAAACGGGGCCGGCGGCAACTGATGCCGCGCGATCGTGCCACCCAGGGCGACGAATACCGCCGTCTTGGCCTTGCCGGCGAAGCAATCCAGCGTCTGGCGGCGGAAGTCAGCCAGCAGCCGCAGCGATTGCTCGCGGTCGCCGGTCTCATCGCCCAAGTCATCCGCGACGCGGCAGAAGGCGTAAATGTTGCAGAAATCCTGCCGCAGATGCCGCGGCAACAGCATCGACACGACCGAGAAATTCTCGTAATGCCGCCGCGCCAGCCGGCGCGTCTGCACCTGCGCTTGGGCAACGTCGGCAACCGAGGCGCTGGCCAACTGGATCGTGGAGAGGCTCACGAACGGGTCATTGTCCCGGTTTTTGGCCCGCCTGCCAAGTCTGAACGCGCCGGCGGTCCGATAACGGGATGAACCCCACCCCCAGGCAGATCACGATCAACGCCCAGAAAATCCAGAAGGCCGGCGACGCCGCGTCCTGAAAATCGAGCCGCCGCGGAGCGGCGCGGCTATTGGCCCCCCAGTCCGCGATCAGCTTCAGCCCGATCAGCACCACCAGCAAATACGCGCTGCGATTCAGCCGCGGCAGCCGCTCCAGCAGGTAGATGAACAACGCCGCCGCAAAGCGCATGAGAATCACGCCCAGCATTCCGCCGGTCACGATCACCCACAGTTTGGGGTGCAGGGCATCGCTGGGCGTCTGCGGCGGCGCCGGCCCCACCAGCGCCACCGCCGCCAGGATCGAATCCACCGCAAAAACCAAATCCGTCAGCTCGATCGCCGCCACCGTGCGCCAAAAACCCTGCGGCGCCGATGACGGCCGGCCATCCGTCGCGGCACGTCGTGATTGAAACAGGAGATATTTCGCGCCCACCCAAAGCAGATACGCCCCGCCCAGGAGCTTCAGCAGCGACCAATGCAGCAGGTAGACCGCCGCCGTGATCACGATCACGCGCAACAGAAACGCGCCCAGCAATCCGTACGACAGCGCCCGAAAGCGATCTCGCCCTTGAAGCCGCCCGGCCAGCACGCCCAGCACCAAGGCGTTGTCGATCGACAGCACGCCTTCCAGGACGATCAGCACCGCGATGGTCGCCAGGTCGCCGGGGTCGAAGGTTTGTCCGAACATGCCGCCTTACGTTCCAAAGATCCGGTCGCCGGCATCCCCCAGGCCGGGGAGAATGTATCCCTTTTCGTTCAGTTGCCGATCCACGGCCGCGCAATAGATCGGCACGTCCGGGTGCTGGCGGTGGAACGCCGCGATCCCCTCCGGCGCCGCCACCAGGCAAACGAACTTCATGCTGGTGACGCCCGCGTTCTTGAGACACTGCGCCGCCGCGGTGGCGCTGCCCCCGGTGGCCAGCATCGGGTCAATTAAGAGCACCTCGGTGCCGGCGATGTCCGGCGGAAGTTTCTGGTAATACGAGACCGGCTCCAGCGTGTTTTCGTTGCGGTACACGCCCAGATGGCCCAGGCGCGCCTCGGGCAGCAGGCGCAGCACTCCGTCGGCCATCCCCAGCCCGGCGCGCAAGATCGGCACCAGCGTCACGCGCCGCGCCAGCACGCGGCCGGTCGTCCGCTCCAGCGGCGTCTGCACCGGCCGCGGCGTCGTCGGCCAATCCCGCGTCACCTCGTACACCATCAGCGACGCGATCTCGTCCAACAGCGCCCGGAACTTGCGATGATCCGCCGTGTAGTCGCGCAGCTCCGTCAGCTTCGTCTGCACCACTGGATGATCGATCAGGATGACGTTGTCGAACGCCATGCACGGGGCATTGTCGCGCTTTGCACCGGGATTGCCAATCGCTACTTCACTTCCTGCCAGTTCTTGCCCCAGCCGATCTGGACCTTCAGCGGCGTCGCAAGCTGCATCGCCCCGGTCATCTCCTGGCGGATCATCTGCGCCTCGGATTCGACCGCGTCGGCCGGCGTCTCGAACACCAGCTCGTCGTGCACCTGCAAAAGCATCCGGCTGGGGCGATTCTCCGCTTTCAGCCGCCGGTGGATGCGATTCATGGCGATCTTGATGAGGTCCGCCGCCGAACCCTGCACCACGCTGTTGATCGCCATGCGTTCCCCCGCGTTGCGCACGGAGAGGATGTTGCTGCGAACCTCCGGGATCGGCCGTCGCCGCCCCAGGATCGTCTGCACGTACCCCTGCGACTGCGCGTCCATCACGCACTTTTCCAGAAATTTCTGGATGGAGGGGAATCGCTGGTTGTACGCCGCGATCAGCTCCGCCGCCGCCGCCACGCTCAAGCCCTCGATGCGACGCGACAGGCCGTAGGCGGACACGCCATAGATGATCCCGAAGTTGATCACCTTGGCCTGAGCGCGCTGCTCCCGCGTCACCTTCTCCGGGGACACCTTGAACACCTCGGCCGCCACGGCGCCGTGAATGTCCTCATCGGCCGCGAAGGCCCGCAACAGCGCCGGCTCCTGCGTGAAGTGCGCCAGGATGCGCAGCTCGATCTGGCTGTAATCGGCCGTCAGCAGCACGTTGTTCTTCGGGTCGCCGGGCACAAACGCCAGGCGGATGCGCCGACCCTCGTCCGTGCGGATGGGAATGTTTTGCAGATTGGGATCGCTGCAGCTCAGCCGCCCCGTGGCCGCGCCGATCTGGTTGAAGCTCGCGTGAATCCGCCCGGTGCGCGCGTTCACGTATTGGGTCAGGTTGTCCAGGTACGTGTTCTTGAGCTTCACCAGGCTGCGGTAATCCAGGATCAGCCGGGGGCACTCGTGCTTGTCGGCCAGCTTCTCCAGCACCTCCACGTCCGTGCTGGGGCCGGTCTTGGTGCGCTTCACGATCGGCAGCTTCAGCCGGTTGAACAGCACGTCCTGGAGCTGCTTGGGCGAATCGGGATTGAACTCATAACCCGCCGACGCGAAGATTTTCTTGCGCAGCTCGTCGATGCGCGCCCCCAGGACGGCGCTCTGCTCCTTGAGAATCGCCGGATCGATGGCGATGCCGTTGCCTTCCATCTCCACCAGCACGTCGATCAAGGGTGTCTCGATTTCGTCGCACAATTTCCTCAGGTCCGGCACCTGGTCCAACCGCGGCTGGATCAGCTCCGCCAGACGCAGGGCGATGTCCGCATCCTCCGCCGCGTACGCGGCCACCTTGGCCAAATCCACCAGCGCCATGGAGATCTGCCCCTTGCCCTTGCCGATCAAGTCGCTGGTGGGAACTTTGCGGAAATGCAGCAGCTCCAGGGCCAAACGATCGATGCCGTATTGCAGGCGGCTGGGGTCCAGCAGAAACGCCCCGATCATCGTGTCCAGTTCGACGCCGCGCACCTCCAGGCCCGCCTGCCGCATCACCAGCAGATCGTATTTGAGATTGTGCCCGACTTTGCGCACCGAGGGATCTTGCAGAATCGGCCGCAGGGCGGACAGAACGGGTTTGGCATCCAAGTGCGTCGATCCGGCCGGCCCGGCCACCGGAACGTACCACCCGGTTCCCGCCTTCCAACTGAAACTCATCCCGATCAGCGACGAGGACATCGCCCCCAGCGCATCGGTCTCCGTGTCGAACGCGAAGCGTTTCTGCCGGCGCAGCTCGGCCAAAAATGCGTCGAATTGCTCGGAGGTTTGAATCAGCCGGTAATCGCACCCTTGGGCCGTCTGCACGGTCGTCGCTTCCGCAGGCTGCATGTCGCCAAACAATCCCGCCTGCGGCGCCAGCGCCGTCACGGGCGAACCGGCGGCCGCGCCCAAACGCTTCAGCAGGCTGCCAAACCCCAGCGCTTCCAGATGCGGCCGGAGTGCCTCGGGCTTCAGCCCATGGAATTCGCACGCCTGGGCGTCGAATTCCATCTCGACGTCCTTCCTGAGCGTGACCAGTTGCCGCGCCAGCGGCAGGCGCTCGGCGTATTTCTGGAAATTCTCCCGCAGCTTGGGCGTAAGCTGATCCAGATGCCGGCGGATTTCCTCGATGCTCCCGTAGGTCGTGATCAGCTTGGCCGCGGTCTTCTCGCCCACCCCGGGAATCCCCGGCACGTTGTCCACCGCATCCCCCATCAGCGTCTGCACCTCAATGGCCTGCGCCGGCGCGTAGCCGTATTGCGACAGCATCGTCTGCTCGTCCAAAAACGATTCGCTCTGCACGTCGTACAACCGCGTGCTCGGATCGATGAGCTGACGCAGGTCCTTGTCCTTGGAGACGATGACGATCTGGAACCCTTGATCTTCCAGCCGGCGGACCATCGTGGCGATGATGTCGTCGGCCTCGTACCCCGGCTTGGCGAAGATCGGAATCCCCGCATCGCGAACGATCTGCAAGATGCGCTGCTCCTGCGGGAAAAAGTCATCCGGCGGCGGCTCACGGTGCGCTTTGTAATCCGCAAAAATCTCCCGCCGAAAAACTTGCTCGTCCCCGCTGTCGATCGCCATGGCCAGGTAATCCGGCTTGCGATTCTCGATCAGGTTCAGCAGCCACTGGGTAAAGACGTACGTCGCCTTGGTCGGCTCGCCGCCCGCCGCCGACAGGTCGCGGAACGGCGCGAAATACGCCCGGTAGATTTGGGCATGGCCGTCGACGATGTAGAACGTTTTGGACACGCGGTCGCTTTCCGGCTTATGTTAGGTACCCAGCGATGACCAGCCAAGCCGCCGCCACCATCGATCGCTCTGTATCTGTCCGCCTGCTTGACCTGCGGCGGACATTCGACGGCGGCGTCGAAGCCCTGGCCGGCATCACCCTGGACGTCGCCCCGGGTCAATTCGCCGCCATCCTCGGCCCTTCCGGCTGCGGAAAATCCACCCTCTTGCGCCTCGTCGCCGGCCTGGATCGCCCCACTTGCGGAACCGTCGAACTTCACCCTCCGCTGGACCGCCGCCGCTTCGCCTACGTCTTTCAGGATGCGCATTTGCTTCCCTGGCGCAACGTCCTGCGCAACGTCGCTCTTCCCTTGGAATTGGCGGGCATCGCCCAGCGCCAGCGCCAAGCCGCCGCCGTCGATGCCCTGGAGCAAGTCGGCCTGGCCGAAGTCCTTCGGCGATATCCCGCCCAGCTTTCCGGCGGGATGAAAATGCGCGTCTCCCTGGCCCGCGCCCTGGTCACGCGCCCCAAGCTGTTGCTCCTCGATGAGCCGTTCGCCGCCTTGGACGAAATCACCCGCCAGAAACTGGATCAGCAGTTGCGCGATTTGTGGCTCGCCCACCGCATGACCGTCCTGTTCGTCACCCACTCGACGGCGGAAGCCACCTTCCTGGCCGATCGCGCCGTGGTCCTGTCGCGCCGCCCGGCCCGCGTCGTCGCGGATTTGCCCATCGATCTGCCCCAGCGCCGCGATGCCCTCCTGCGCGCCAGCCCCCAGTTCGCCGCCGCCACCAAAACCATCTACCAGGCCCTCGAGCGGGGAGGCGCCTGATGCGCGGCGGAAAATTCATCGCCAACGTCTTGCCCCCGGTCTTGGTGCTGATCGTCGTGACGGCCGCCGCCGAAGGCATCATCCGCGCCCTGGCCGTGCCGATGTTCCTGCTGCCCCGGCCCTCGACCGTCCTGCAATACATGGCCCAGCATCCGGCCGATTTGCTGGCCTCGCTGGGAACCACCGCCCAGGCCGCCCTGATCGGCTTCTTCGCCAGCGCCGTGATCGGAATGATCTTGGCGATTTCGCTTTCGGCATCTTCGGTGACTCGTCGCGCGTTTTATCCCTACGCGGTCTTCTTTCAGACCGTGCCCATCGTCGCCATCGCCCCGCTGCTGATGATCTGGTGCGGCCCGGGCCTGGCGGCCGTCGCCGTCAGCGCCTTGGTCGTCTCCATTTTCCCCGTCATCGCCAACACCCTGGCCGGCCTGCTCTCGACCGATCCGGCCTTGGAGGACCTGTTTCGCCTGCACGGCGCCGGCCGCTGGGCCCGATTGTGGAAGCTGAAGCTGCCCTCGGCCACGCCCCACATCGTCACCGGCCTGCGTATCGCCGCCGGCTTGGCCGTCATCGGCACCGTGGTCGGCGAATTCCTCGTCGGACTGATGGGCAGCGGCGAAGGCCTGGGTGTGCGCATCGTCTCAGCCAAGAAGTTGGGCCGCACCGATGAACTTTTCGCCGCCGTCCTGATCGCCTCCCTGCTCGGCCTGGCGATGTTTGCCGCCGTCAACCTGGCCGGTAGACTCCTCCTGCGACACTGGCACGCATCGGAACAGGATTGAGAGCATGTGCAAAACCATCGCGTTGATTTGCCTGTCCGTGCTATTGGTTGCGGGATGCAACCGTCGCAACGCCCAGTCGCTTGAGTTGACCCTCGATTGGAAACCCGAGCCGGAGTTCGGCGGCTTCTACGCCGCCCAGCTTGGCGGTCATTTCACCAAGCACGGCCTGAACGTCGTCATCAAACCCGCCGGCGAAGGGGCGGATACTTGGCAACTGGTGGCCACGGGAAAAACCGATTTCGCCACCACATCCGCCGACCAGGTCTTGATCGCCCGCCGCAGCGGTGCGGACATAATGACCGTCTTCGCCGTGTACCAAACCTTCCCCCAGGGAATCATGGTGCACAAAGCCCGGGGGTTCAGTTCAATCAAGGATGTCTTCACCCACGATGGCACGCTGTTGGCCGAGGACAATTCCTGGCTGCGGTTGCTTCACAAGAAACTCGGCCCCGCCAAGGTCAAAATCGCCACCTACAGCGGGGGCATCGCCGAGTTCCTGGCAAGACCCGATTATTCCCAGCAGTGTTTCGTCACTTCCGAGCCGATCCTGGCCAGGCATCGGGGGAGCGATCCCCAGACGTTTTTGATCGCCGATGAGGGATTCAATCCCTACACCACCGTGGTCATCTGCAAGGCGGATTTATGGCGGACGAATCCGGCTCGGGTGCGGGCGATGGTCGCCGCCTGCCGGGAAGGTTGGCGGGCCTATTTGGACGATCCGAACCCGGCCAACGCCGCCATGCACGGCCTGAATCCCGACATGGATTTACAGACCTTTACCGAGGCCGCCGCGGCGCAAAAGCCGCTGATACAGACCGATAAACCTTTGGGCACGATGACCGCCGACCGCTGGAACGCCCTGGCCGATCAACTGGTCGATTTGGGCGTGATCGATAATTCCATTCACGGCCAGGATTGCTTCGTAAATCCATGAAAAAGCCCGGAAATAGCCCTCCCAAGGTTTGAGAACAGTTTCTTGACCTGGGTTCGGCAAGGGCGTTAAATTATAAGTAAGTCCTAGCGGACGGCGGAACGTCCCACCTGCCCCTGAGGCTTTGCGGCTGTGCCGCTCACGGTGAGAGAGATTGGCGCTCACCGGGTCGCCGTTACGATTTTCGGAGGATACGTATGCCCCCCGTAGGCCCCCAAGGCTCGCGCGGCGGTTTGATCACCGCGGTTGTCGTTTTCACCATCGGGTTCGTCACCTCGACCATCCTGGCCATTTATTACGGCGTGGCCCTGAGCAAAGCTCAGGACCAAATCAAGACCAACACCGAACGCACGCGATTGTTTTATGTGGAAAGCACCAGTCCGCAGGTGCAGCGCCTGCTGCAACTGGCCAAGACCAACGTCACCCTGCGCGAGCACTCGGCCCTGGCGGCCTCCATCTGGGAAACCCAGGAGCTGGCCGAAGCGCTGGTGGGCAAGGATTCGGCCTCCACCACACGGCCAACGGGCGCCATCGACAAGGCCCGCGACGCCTTGGCGGCGGCGCGCGACAAGCTCAACGGCATCCAGTTGCCTCCCGACATCGTCGGGGCGATCATCGCGTTGACCAATTACGCCACCGGTCAGCAGCAGCAGGTGACGGATCTGCGCAACACCCAACTCACCGCCGCCACCGATGCCGCCCAGCGCATCAAGGATGCCGAAGAGCTGACCCGCAAAGCGCAGGAGGACGTCGCCGCCGTCATCGCCGTCAAGCAGCAGGCCCTGGATGATGCCCAGAAGGCCCACCAGGAATACCAAAAACGCGCGGCCGAAGATCATCAGTTGATGGACAAGCAGAGCCAGGAATACAACGCGGCCCTGCACAAGCACGAGGAGGTCGAGGCCAGCCTCAATAAGAAAATCGGTGACCTGGACAAGGAAATCGACGCCTTCAAGGACCGCCTGGGTCATCGCCGCGTGGCCGTGGAAGAGCCGATCGTGCGCCAGCCCGACGGGCAAATTCTTTCCGTGGCCTCCGACGACGTCGTGTACATCAACCTGGGCCGCGCCGACCACGTCATCGAGGGCATGACCTTCCAGGTGTACGACCGGCGCACCGGAATCCCCAAGCTGGGCGACGGCATGAGCAAGGACAACATGCCCACCGGGTTGGCCTCCATCGAGGTCGAGCGCGTCAACGCCGACTCCAGCGAGTGCCGCGCCACCCTCCAGCCCAACCAGCACATCTCCCAGGGCGACCTGATCGCCAATCTGATCTACGACCGCAACCTCAAGTACAACTTTTTCATCTACGGCAAGTTCGACCTGGCTCAGATGAATCGTCCCAACGACGCCGATCGCAACAAGATCATGGATCTGGTGCACCGCTGGGGCGGGCGCGTTCAGCGGGACATCAACGTCGATACCGACTTCGTCATCCTGGGCGCCGAGCCCACCGTTGACGACTTCACCTCAGAGCAGCTTCAGGACCCGTTTTACGTCCGCAAGAAGAACGACGAGGAAGCGGAGCTGAAGGCCTATGGCGATCTGGTGACCAAAGCCACCGACCTGCACATTCCGGTGATGAACCAGAACCGCTTCCTCTATTTCATCGGATACTACGAAGCCGCCCAGCGGTAAACGCCGTTCGCGTCGTTTAGCGCGCACGCTTGCGCATGCCCGGGCGAGTTGAAATTTTTCACGTATCGCCTTGAACAGCAGAGGATTGCGATCAAAAATCGCGATTTTTCAAAAAAGATAGTTTTGCTCTGGGCGCTCGGACCGAACTGGAAGTGAAATTGGAGAAGCGGTTTTTGGCCGGCGAGCAGGAACGAAAAAGGAATTCGGCGATCGCCCGCGATTTTTCGCGTAAGGGTTGGCGTGATGTGGCCTTGGGGCGTGGCGGCTGAGCAAAAACCTTCACCCGCGTGAGGACATAAGGGGGTCTGCTTTTGGGCTCCAATGGTTTGAAGATTTGAGGGGGTCAAGAGTTGGGCCGCGCATCGGCCCTGTAGAGCATGCTCAATTCATATGTAGCGTCCGCGTCGCCGCCATTTGCGGCACAGGCTAGGCACGACGACGAGGAGTATCTGGCAGAACGATACGGCGAGGAGGAGGAACGACGCATGGGCCGTAAATGGCGACGACCCTTCGGGTTGCGACCAAGCGGGTCGTTCGCGTCGTCATCGTTCCTCGGAGGGTCGTGAAATTATCAGACGCCCGCGGCGTTCGCGGGGTCATACGTGAAGAAGGACGGCGGCTGCGCCGCCGACGATTGGAGGCTCTCCCCCCGGAAGACACCGTAGCAAGAAAGCCGTTGTCTTCTGATGGGGAGAAATTGGCCAAACTCTCATAGCGGGCGGTACAAAGATTGGGGGCAGGCCACCCCTTTTTACACGTCTTATAATAACCCCGCCAGTAGTTCAAAACAACCTGATGTAATCATGTTGTCGGAATATGCAAATTCATTCAACATTCTATAACTACATGCCGCTGAACCGCTTACCGAAATCTGCCCACAGACTTCAAATGTGGCCTCGAAATTGCAGTGGAGGTCTTGGTGAGAATGGGAATCGGTCCCGAATCGAGAATTGGGAATCATTTCGGGGAGAGGATAATGCCACGTCACGTCTTGCTCATTGCCGCTGCGTTGAGTTTCTTTGCAGCCTTTTCAATTCCGTCTTTGGCCCCCGCTCAAAGCGTGGTCAGCGGATATTGGGATCCTGCACAAGGCGGTAACGGACACAGTTACGCGGTTGTGACACTGCCACAGCGCATCTCGTGGACAGATGCTCAGTCAATAGCGACTCAGGAGGGAGGCTATTTAGCGGCTATTACATCCGATGCCGAGAACTCCTTCGTGTATTCGCTTGGAGGGGGCAATCGCTTATGGCTTGGAGGATATCAACCGCCGGGATCGCAAGAACCCGCAGGGGGGTGGACTTGGGTAACCGGAGAACCCTTCACATATATCAACTGGAATGCAGGCGAACCCGACAATCATGGCGACGCTGGCCCCGAAGACCAACTTACAATGGACCTCGGCACTCCAAAATGGAATGATTTGAATCAAAATCAAACTGGCTTTGGTGTTGAAAGCTATGCGGTGGAATTCAACACGCAGATTCTTCGGCAGGTAGCCACGACGCAAACGCCCGCAGCATCGCTTACAAATACGTACAAGCCAGCGCCTGCAAATCTCATGGTATTCAGTCCAACAGCCAAAACCTTTCAGAGTGGCCTCAATATTAATCTGAATCTGCCGACGGTTGTTGTGACCCTCGGCTGGAAGGAAAAGTATACAGACTGGCCGACTGCGATGGCAAAAGAACTTCCGGGGGCAGGCGTCAACTACAATGTTCTTGCGTGGGATTGGTCCAGTGACGCTGATACGAGCAATCTAGGCCAATCCGCCTCGCGCGCCGCAAATCAAGGTGCTGCTCTCGGTGAAAGCCTGACGACGACCTTGGGATCAAACTACGCGCAAAGCGTACATTTCATTGGCCATAGTCTCGGCACACTTGTGAACTCCGAGGCTATCAGTGTGCTTCACAGTCACGATTCGAAGGTGCAGATTCAAGATACGCTGCTTGATGAAGCCTCTATAGCAAACCAACTTGCCTCTGGCACACAAACCCCCCTCTATTTGGTGAATCCCTTTCCAACTCATGGGAGCACCGTGTCGACTGAGAATTACGTCTCATCGTTTGGCACTTTACACACCGATGCGACCAATATCATTTTGCAACATGATCCCTCAAATGCGTTGGCCAAGACCAACCCGAAGTACTGGATAAATTTCCATTCCTATCCAATCCAGTGGTACGAATCGACGATTGCGAATCCCTCGCTGAATTCACTTGGCTATGCGGGAGCTATCGAAACTGGCAACACTGGCGGCCCAGCGTACCAGTCCGGCACCTATTATTTGCAGGACCCTTCCAGCGAATTCACATTGACGTCAAAATCATTAGATGATGCGGCACAGATTTTGGAGAATCGCAATAATCAACAACTCAGCATCCTTCAAGGCGGCAATTCTGAAAGCGCCGTCGGTGCCTTTGAAAATTTATTCGCCGGCACTATTGCAGGTGTGTCAACACAGCAACTTACTGGCGCAATTCAGTATGAGAATAACGTGCTCATAGATTTGCGTCAGACCCAGAACGGCACACAGACAATCTTGACACCACAAATCACTCTCACAAAAGAACCGATTGTGGTACTCGCGGCCGCACGGACAGCTGCTGCCAGCAGTCCGCCTTCATCCAATATGACCCCTAGCAGCGCTGCCTCGTCCACCTCGTCCTCATATGCATGGATTCCAATCACGATCCCCTCAAGTGTGCAATATCTGAGTCTTGACTTCACATTTCATAACCTAAGTCCTGGTGATCTGCTGAGCCTCGGAGTAAACGATGTGCCTGTCTTTCAATTGGAAGATCAGTTTGGGGCTGATGCCGTAACTGAAAACACCGGTCTTCTGGATGTATCCCAGTGGTCAGGACAAGATGTGCAATTGTTCCTTGGCCTTGTCGCTGCCGATGACAACAATGCTGGTGGTGCAATTACGATAGACAGCATTTCATTCGCATCGGTTCCCGAACCAGCGACACTGTTCATATTGATGGCTGGCGTGTTCGCAATCGGCCGACGCTCTCGTCTTCGGTCAAAGATAAATGCTGCGCGTCAGTAGGGGATTTAGTGTTTCCGGCAATAACCTCGGTTGTTCGCGTCATTGGCTAAGAAGCCGGAAGGGGGTCACCCGTTAATGGCATCAAATTAAGCTCAACTCCGCGCCGGAACTGTATTTAGAGCTTCTAAAAATGGCCATTGCCGTGCCTGAAAGTTCTGGCCAAAATAGGATGTATCGCTGTCAAGGAGGACACGATGAGCAAGCTGTTGGTGTCGGACGAACTGTGGGAGCTGGTCGAGCCGATCCTGCCCAAGCATCCGTTCGTGCCGGGGGTCGGCAAACCGCGTGTACCCGATCGCGTCTGCCTCACGGGCATTTTGTTCGTGCTCAGGACCGGCATTCCCTGGGAGTATTTCCCGCACGAGATGGGCTGCTGCGGCATGACCCTGTGGAACCGCCTGGACGAATGGCGCCAAGCCGGCGTCTGGGACCAACTCCACCACCTGCTGTTGAGCCAACTGCGTGCCGACGAGCGGATCGACTTCTCTCGCGTGGTCGTGGATTCATCGTCTGTCCGTGCGGTGCACGGAGGGAAAAAACGGGACCAAGCCCCGTGGACCGCAGGAAAAACGGGTCGAAACATCACATGGTCGTCGATGCCAGCGGGATTCCGCTGGCCACCACGCTCACGGGAGCCAATCGTCACGACGTAACCCAGTTGATTCCACTGATCGACGCGATTGGGCCGATCGGCGGCAAGGTCGGCGCACCGTTGCGCAAGCCGGAGGAAGTGATGGGAGACCGAGGTTATGACTCGGAAGCGCACCGAACGGAGTTGTCGTGCCGCGCCATTCCCACCCTGATCGCTCGACGCAACACCCCGCACGGCAGCGGCTTGGGCGTCTTCCGTTGGGTCGTGGAGCAGGCGTTGGCGTTGTTCCATCAATTCCGTCGACTGCGGACGCGCTTCGACAAACGCGACGACATCCACGAGGCATTCATGACCATTGGTTGTGCGATGATGTGCTGGCGTCGCCTCCATAGTTCAATAGGCCATTTTTAGAAGCTCTAAGATTAAGAGCAAGATTAAGAGTAGGACCAGCTGGTCGGGTCTTTGGACGGGTTTCGGGTTTGACCGGATTTGTGTCCTTTTTTCCGGTCGGCAAGGTACATTCAATTCAGAACACTACCTTATGAGCGACGCCGAGCTTCTCCACGATTATCTCGCAACCGGCTCCGGGCCGGCTTTCGCCGAGTTGGTCCAGCGCCACATCAATCTGGTCTATTCCGCCGCCCGCCGCCAGGTGCGCGACACTCACATGGCCGAGGACGTTACCCAGGCCGTCTTCATTATTCTGGCCCGCAAGGCGGCGGGCATTCGCCATCCGGCCATGCTAGGCGCATGGCTGGTCAAGACCACTCGACGGACGTCGTGCAATGCCATTCGCTTGGAGCGTTGCCGGCGCCGTCACGAACTAGAGGCCGCGACCATGAAGAGCGCACAAGAGCAAACCGGCGCGGAGCCGACCGCCGCGCGCATTGAAGGTGTCCTTGATGAATTCCTTTCGCGGCTTGGGGAACGGGACCGCGGCGCCATAGTCCTTCGATATTTGCAGGACAAAAGCGTGAACGATGTCGCCCTGGCTTTGCATATTTCTCCACCGGCGGCGCAAAAACGCATCGCCCGCGCTCTGTCCCGCTTTAAAAACCTGCTAGAGCGTCACGGCATCGTCACCGCCGCAGCGGCGCTGGAACAAGGTCTCTGCTCCCAGGTTCTATACGCCGCACCGCCGGGTCTGGCGCTACTGGCCAGTTCCGGCACGATCGGGAAAGCCGCCGGCGGCGCGGGGCCGCTACTGGCCCGCTGCACGATCAAGACCCTCTTCTGGGCGAAGGTTCAAGCAGTCATCCTGGGATTCGCCGCCTCGGGGGCTGTGGTCGCGACGGCGGCGGCCGTCGCCGTCAATTCAGTGCCCGCAGTGCCCGATACTGGCGCCCCGGCCGCCGGCATGGCTGTCAACAATCCGTCGACTCCGGCAACCGTTCCCGCGACAGCTCCCACCCGCATCTTAAAGTCCCTTGAATTTCCGGTCGTTCATTTGCCCAATGATGCTTTCCGGGGCACAGGTCCGGCAGATGCATATCTCAATGAACTCGATCCCCACACTTTGCGCACGCCCGCTTCCAAACCGGCTGGGCATATCAAGTCACTGATTCCCAACATTCCCAGGAACGGCAAATATGATTTCTGGACTAACCCCGGCAGGATGATCGCGACGCGAACGTTTGCCAGTCCGCTGAATAAATTTCGCGGAAGGCGAATTCGCATCTCCGGCTGGATCAAGACCAACGACGTCCGCGAGTGCGCCGGATTGGAGATGCACGCCTATGGCGCTGGTGGTGAAATACGCGCGATCGACGCAATGGTATGCGCGCGTCCCATCCACGGCACCACCGACTGGCGGGAATATCAGATCGTTCAGGACATTCCCCAGGACGCCACAAAGATCCTTCTGGGCGCGATCTTATTCTGCTCCGGGGAAATCTGGACGGACGATTTCCGGGTTGAGGTCGTCGGAAGCGACGTTCCGCTGACGGACGATCAATACTGGCAGATTTACAGTCCAATAGCCCAGCGATACACCGCCGCGCCCGATCCCGCCGTGCAACACGACGGTCACGCCACGACTTGCTTCCAATCCGGGACCGCCCCCCGCGGTGGATGGGCTAGCTATCAACATGTCGAACTGCACCCCGATGCAAAATTCCTCGGCCATCGGATTCGCGTGACCGCCTGGATGAAATCCAGCGGCGTCACCGGCGGGTCCGGCTTTGCGATCGACACTTTCGGACCTTGGGACCTAGTGCTCACCAACGAAGGCCAGCGCGGACATCGTCCGATCGTCGGCACAAGTGATTGGCAACAGTACAGCGCCGTCGCCGACGTTCCGCCGGAAACCACATCGATCCAATGGGGTCTGACGATGAACGGGCGCGGGAAGATCTGGATCGACCTGGACAGCGTTCAAGTCGATCTGCCCGACGAGACTCCCAATCCTTAACTTGCGTGCTTGTCCGACCCTGATGCCGCCGGTATCGTCTGTGCCTCCTTCTCGGAGGCCACATGCCCATTCGCGTTACCGTTTGGCACGAATTCAGACACGAAAAACTGAACCCCAAAGTCGCTGCGATCTATCCCCACGGGATGCACGAGGCGATCGCCTCGCACCTGCGTAAAAGCACGGATTTGCAGGTTCGCACGGCGACGCTCGAACAACCCGAACACGGGCTGAGCGAGGAAGTCCTCAATAGCACGGATGTGCTCACCTGGTGGGGGCATCACGCCCACCGCGAGGTGCAGGATGATATCGTGGAGCGCGTGCATAAGCGCGTTCTGGCCGGCATGGGGTTGCTGGCGCTGCACAGCGCCCATTACTCCAAAATTTTCCGCAAGCTGATGGGGACGAGCTGCGAGCTCAAATGGCGCGAGGAGGAAAATGAGCGCGAAATCATGTGGGTGACGCGCCCCGGTCACCCCGTGGTGCGGGGGATCGACGATCACTTCATCATTCCGCGAGAGGAAATGTACGGCGAGTTTTTCGACATCCCCGAGCCCGATTGCGTCTTTCTGATCAGCAGTTTTAGCGGTGGGGAAGTGTTCCGCAGCGGCTGCACGTGGACGCGCGGGGCGGGAAAGATCGTCTATTTCCGCCCCGGCCACGAGGCATTCCCGACCTATTACGATCCCAACGTGCTGAGGGTGATCGAAAACGCCGTGCGCTTCCTGGCTCCCGCCGGCCCCGCCCCGCAGGCGTTTGGCAACCGGAAACTGGGGTGGATGGACGGGAAATAAGCCGGCATCCCCCGGCAAGAACGTTGTGCCTTGCCACGCCCTTAACGCAACCTATACTTGCCGGTCCACAGCGACAGGAGCGCCATCATCATGCCTTACAACACGGGTGACATCAGGAATGTTTTGCTGGTCGGTCATGGCGGCAGCGGCAAGAGCACGCTGGCCGATTCCATGCTCTACGCCAGCGGAGCGATTAAACACAAGGCCTCCGTGACCGACGGCAACAGCGTCAGCGATTTTGAAAAGGAAGAAAAGGAACACGGCCATTCCATCTATGCCGCGATGCTACACCTGGACCACCTGGGCAAGCGGATCAACCTGATCGACTCGCCCGGCAGCCCGGACCTGATCGGCCAGGCCATCGCCTGCCTGCCGGCGGTGGAGACCGTCGCGGTGGTCATCAACGCTCAGAGCGGCATCGAAGTCGTCACCCGCCGGATGATGGAAATGGCGCGGGCGCTGGAGCTTCCGCGGGCCATCATCATCAACAAGATCGACATGCCGGATGTCGATCTGGAAAGTTTGGTCGGGCAGATCCAGACGACGTTCGGGCACGAGTGTCTGCCGATCAATCTGCCAGGCGGCGGCGGCAAGCGCGTGGTGGAATGCCTGCTGAACAAGGAGGGCGAAAGCGACATCCTGTCGGTCGCCGATGCGCACACGGCGATTTTGGACCAGATCGTCGAGCTGGATGAGACGCTGATGGAGAAGTACCTGGGCGGGGAGGAGCCGAATTACGAAGTCCTGCACGCCCCCTTCGGACGGGGCATGGACGAAGCGCACGTGGTGCCCATCCTGTTCACGGATGCCAAGAACGGCGTGGGGATCGCCGAGGTTCTGGACGCCATCGCCAAGCATTTCCCCTCGCCGGAGGAGGGCAATCCGCGGCCGTTTGTGACCTATCGCGCCGCCGCGGCGCCGGGGCAGCCGCAGGAGGAAATCCCCTTCCAGTACCACAACGATCCGTCCAAGCCGCTGCTGGCGCACGTGTTCAAGGTCACGACCGATCCGTACGTCGGCAAGCTGGCGATCTTCCGCGTGCACCAGGGCAAATGCTCGGGCCAATCACAGGTTTTCATCGGTTCGAGCAAGAAGGGGATCAAGCTCGGCCACGTGTTTCACCTGCAGGGCAAGGAGCACCGCGAGGCCCAGGAGATCATCGCCGGCGACATCGGCGCGGTGGCCAAGATCGAAGAGATTCACACCAATGACGTGCTGCATGACGATCACTCCCTGGACAGCGTGCACCTGCGTCCGCTGACGTATCCCACGCCGATGTTCGGCCTGGCCGTCACGCCCAAGGCCCGCGGGGATGAGCAGAAAATCTCCATCCAGCTCGCCAAGATTGCCGAGGAAGACGCGACCTTCCGCTGGGTCACCGACCGCCAGACTCACGAGGTGGTCATCAACGGCCTGGGCGAGCTTCACCTGCGCTTGATCCTGGAGCGCATGGCCAACCGCGGCCTGCACGTGGACACCAAGCCGCCCAAGATCGCCTATCGTGAAACGATCACCGTCAATGCCGAGGGCCACTACCGGCATAAAAAGCAGACGGGCGGCGCCGGACAATTCGGCGAGGTCTATATGCGCATCGAGCCGCTGGAACGCGGCAAGGGCTTCGAATTCGTCAACGAAGTTTTCGGCGGCGCCATCCCCGGGCAATTCATCCCCGCCGTGGAAAAGGGGGTGCGCGACCTGCTGGAGCAGGGCGTCATCGCCGGCTACCCGCTGCAGGACGTGCGCGTCTGCGTCACCGATGGCAAGCATCATCCCGTGGATTCCAAGGAGGTGGCCTTCCGCACCGCCGGCAAATACGCCTTCAAGGACGCGATCCTCAAAGCCAAGCCGGTGCTGCTCGAGCCGATCGTCAACATGGAAGTGACGGTTCCCGAGGACAAGATGGGCGCGATTACCGGCGACCTCTCCGGCAAGCGCGGGCGCATCCAAGGCACGGACGTGCTGCCCGGCGGCATGGCGCAGATCAAGGCCACGGCTCCCCTGGCCGAAGTGATGCAATACCAATCGCAGCTTAAAAGCGTCACCGGCGGGCAGGGCAGCTTCGTCATGGAACTCAGCCGTTACGAGCCGGTGCCTCCGCAGGTTCAGCAAATGATCGCCAGCCAATACAAGCCCAAGGTGGAAGAGGAATAGCAGGGGCGTTCGAGTTTGGCCGACCCGCGTGCGGCGTTTCTTGATTGGATCCGATGCGAGCGTGGATTCTCGACCAGTTTGGCGGATTGGATCATCTCCGGCTTGCCGATGCGCCCGATCCCTCGCCGGGGGCGGGCGAGGTGGTCCTGGATTTGGAATTCGCGGCGCTGAATCCGGCCGATCGATATCTGTCGCAGGGGCAGTACCCGGCCGCGCCGCCGCTGCCCCACGTGCTGGGCCGCGACGGGATCGGCACCGTCAGCGCCGTCGGGTCGGACGTGTGGCGACTGACCATCGGCCAGCGGCTTGTGGTGCTGCGCGGCGAGACGGGCGTGAGCCGCTGGGGCACCTTCGCCCAGCGCGTGGCCGTGGAAACCGACTCGCTGGTGCTCCCCCCGGAGGGCTGGACCCTCCAGCAATCCGCCGGCGCCCCGCTGGTCTATCTGACGGCCTATCAAGCGCTGACGCAGTGGGGCGATCTGGCCCCTTCGATGGTGTTGATCACCGGCGCCTCCGGCGGCGTGGGCGTCGCGGCGTTGCAGTTGGCCAAGGCCTTGGGCCATGGCGTCGTCGCTCTGTCGCGCGATCCGGACAAACGCAAGGCCCTGCTGACGCTGGGGGCCGATCACGCCCTCGACCCGACCGATCCCGCCTGGGTGGCCAAGCTGAAGGAGTCGCTTGGTCCGCGGCGCGTGGATTTGGCGATCGACAACATCGGCGGCGCCCTTTTCACGCAGGTGATCGAGACGATGGGCGGCGGCGGGCGGATCAGCGTCGTCGGCCTTCTGGGCGGGCCCGTGCCGCAGTTCAATACCGCAGCTTTGTTTTTCCGCCGTTTGAAGATCGGCGGCGTGGCGGTCGGCGCGTACACCCGTGCCGAAGCCCATGCCGCCTGGGATGCCCTCCTCGCATTGATGCAGCGCAGCGGGAGCAAGCCGCTGGTGGATCGCGTCTTTGCGTTCGACGAGCTTCCGGCGGCGTTCGACCGCCTGGCGGCAGGGCCGCTCGGCAAAGTGCTGCTTCGCATACGTTGAGTCGGGGCTTTCACTTCCGCCCCGCGTGCCTTACCCTTTTGGCGATGAGTGATCGTCCGCCGGAGCACGTGGCAACGGAGATTCCGCCATCGGCGCGGTTTGCGGTGATCGCGTCGCGATTTAATTCCGACATTGCCGCCGAGCTTTTGCGCGGCTGTGTGGATCGGCTGGCGGAGCTTGGGCTGGGCGGTGATCGCGTCGAGGTGCATCGCGTGCCGGGGGCCTTTGAGTTGCCGGTGGCCGCCCAATGGGCGGCGGGCAGCGGGCGATTCTCGGCGGTCATTTGCCTGGGCGTCGTCATTCGCGGCGAAACGCCGCATTTTGATTACGTCGCCGGCGAAGCCGCCCGCGGCATCCAGCAAGTGGCCCTCGATCATTCGCTGCCCGTGATCTTCGGCTTGCTGACCACCGATACGCCTCAGCAGGCGCGGGATCGCGTCGGCGGCAAGCACGGCCACGCCGGCAAACGCGCCGCCGACGCGGCCGTGGAAATGGTGGCGCTGGCACAAAGGATGAAAACGTGAAAAGACGTGAGGACGGGCGTCTCTTCACGTTTCACGTGCCCTGAATATGTCATCGATGCGTAAAACCCGGGAGCTGGCGATGCAGACGCTGTTCCTGTGGGACGTGCAGGGCCAGTGCGACGAGCAAAGCGCCCGCCAGGTGATGGCCGACGGCACGGAGGATGAGGCGATTCGCCGCCGCGCCGTCGAGATGGCGCAGGGCGCTTGGGACGAGCGGGAAGCGACGGATGCGTGGCTGGAACGGTTGGCGCCGCAATGGCCGCCGCGGCGCCAGCCCGGCGTGGACCGCGGCATCCTCCGTCTGGCCGTCTGGGAATTGTGCCACGCCGACACGCCGCCCAAGGTGGTCATCGACGAGGCCATCGAATTGGCCAAGGCCTTTTCCACGGAGCAGAGTCCCGCGTTCGTCAACGGCGTGTTGGACGCGGTTCTGCGAGAACGACGCGCGGCGGACCAGTCCTGTGCCCCCGAATCCGCCGCGGCCCCTAGCGAACCATCCTCATGAGCTTCTTTTCCAAGTCCCTGGACAAGCTCAAAGGCGCCTTGCGCAAGACGGCGGCGGTGCTCAACACCGACGTGCGCACCCTGTTCATCCCCGGCCGCCAAATCGACGAGCAGTTCCTGACCGAGCTGGAAGAAAAATTCCTGCAGGCGGACATGGGCGTCAACAACGTGCAGCGGATCGTGCAGGAAATTCGCCAGCGCTGGCGGCTGGGGGGCATCCGCAACGCCGCCGAGGCCGAGACGATCGTGCGGCAGCAGCTTCTGGCCGGCTGGCCCAGCCAGGACCGCGAGCTTCGCCTGGTCGCCGGGGGGCCCAGCGTCATCCTGGTCGCCGGGATCAACGGCGCCGGTAAAACCACCAGCATCGCCAAGCTCGCCTGGATGCTGAAAAACCAAATGGGCAAGAAGGTGATGGTCTGCGCCAGCGACACCTTCCGGGCGGCGGCCGTGGAGCAGCTGGCCATCTGGTCGCAGCGCATCGGCGTGGAGATCGTCAAGCACAAGAGGGGCGCTGATCCCGGCGCCGTGGCCTACGACGCTTGCGAGGCCGCCAAGGCGCGCGGGTTTGACGTCCTGATCGTCGACACCGCCGGACGCCTGCACACGCAGGAGCACCTCATGCGCGAGCTGACCAAGATCCGCGACGTGGTGGCCAAGCGCATCGACGGCGCCCCGCACGAGGTGCTCTTGGTGCTG
>Ga0208323_1000173_pt1 | contig 38777 bp, 20 predicted proteins | sample June2015DPH_10_1_2_FD_184703 | JGI IMG/M metagenome (GOLD analysis project Ga0208323, IMG submission 184703) | Peatland microbial communities from SPRUCE experiment site at the Marcell Experimental Forest, Minnesota, USA - June2015DPH_10_100... | ecosystem: Environmental > Terrestrial > Soil >... | reverse complement strand
CCCGCCCCCGCAGCCGGTGCAGGATCCCGCCATCACCCTCCTTCCCCAGCCGCGCCACCAGCCTTCGCACCCAGCGCTCGCTCAGCTTCAATTGCGCCCCCGCCTGCTTCTGCGTCAGGTGCCCCTTTTCTGCCTCGTGCAATACCTGCAACCGGTCCCGATCTCGTTGGCTCATCCACAGCTCCTGTTGTCTTTGCATCCCGACATCTTGCCGGTTCCCAACAGGAACTTCTTACTTTGCTGGAAGAGGATCTTTTCACGTTGCTGCGACAAGATAGCAGCGATCCTCGACAGGCTATGAAAAACAATTTACTATGATGCCGTCAAAAGCGTTGGCGCGGAGGGGCGTCTTCCTGCGGGCGTGTGAAAGAAGGATCCATTGGTCATGAATCGCTGTTTATCCTGTGCGCTTTTTGTTCTTCTCGCGGTATCACCAACTTCCGCCTCCAGCTCGACGCTGCCGAACGGCGCCGAGTTCCCCACCTGGGAGGAACCGCTCCATTTTACGCACACGTACTACGTCAACGGCCAGGCGGCGAATGCCGACGACAACGGCCCCGGCACCGAGCAGCGCCCCTTCCGCACCATCAGCCGCGCGGCCCAGATTCTCAAACCGGGCGAGCGCGTGGTGATCGCCGAGGGCGTCTACCGCGAGTTTGTCCGTCCGGCGCGTGGCGGCACCAGCCCCGACGCGATGATCAGCTACGAGGCCGCCCCCGGCGCCAAGGTTGTTGTGAAGGGTTCGACCGTCGTGACCGGCTGGCGTCCCAGCCGGGGCTGGAACTTCGGTTTCGATCCGTCGACGCAGAAGCCGGTACAGGCCTGGGAGCTGCCGCTCGATCCGGCGCTGTTCCACGGCTACAACCCCTTCGAAGTGGACAACGTGATAGGCAACCGGTACTGGATCGACTACGCCAAGGACAACATGGCCACGTATTTCCGCAGGCGGGGTATGGTGTTCGTGGACGGCCATCCGCTGGAGCCGGTCGAGCTTTCGACCGAGCTGGCCGGTCCGTCGATGCGGTCCATGAACTTCTTCAGCACGGTTCATTGGTCACCGCTCTTCCAGGAATTCTCGCCCTATGCCGGCAAGGTCTGGATCGAATCCAACGGGATGACGCTGCACATCCGCCTGGCCAACGACGACAACCCTTCGCGGCACACCATTGAGATCACCACCGACGAGCAGGTATTTTCGCCGCTCGAGCGCCACCAGTCCTACATCCGCGTGAAGGGGATTACCTTCCAGCACGCGGGCAACGGCTTTCCGGTGCCGCAACGCGGCATGGTCTCCACCAACCGCGGCAATCATTTCATCTTCGAGGACAACACCTTTGAGTGGGCCAACAGCGTGGGCCTCGATATCGGCAATGAGGACTGGGGGGCGAGCCGTCCGCCCGAGCCGGTCGGCTTCGATGTCGTTCGCGGCAACACTTTCCGCTATTGCGGCATCGAGGGCCTGGGCGGGACGGGAGGTCCGCGGGATACGCTCGTCGAGCGGAATCTTTTCGAATGGATCGGCTGGCAGGACGCGGCCATGATGTCGGAGTCCGGTGGCACGAAGATGCATACGGCCCGCAATCTTCTGTTCCGCAACAACGTGGTGCGCCACATCCGCCATGCCAACGGCATCTGGCTCGACATCGGCAACGCCAACGTGCGCATTACCGGCAATCTGTTTGCCGACATTCCCGGCAACGTCAACCCGCACGCCGTTCACATCGAGGGCAGCGAGGAGCTGAATGAGATCGACAACAACATCTTCTCGAAGCTGACGGGCGGTATCCTGATCCGCGACACAAACAACGTCATCATCGCCTACAATCTGTTCCTCGACTGCGACGAGGTGGGCGTGGACACGATTTCGGGGATCAACGGTCCGCGGCCCATCTTCGGCCACACCATCGACGTGCATAACTTGATGGTGTACGGCAATATCTTCGCGCGCATGGGCCGCTCGGCGATCGAGTTTACCAACGCCCACAATGATGCCGATGGCAATCTTTACTCGCGGCCGCAAGGGCCGTTCGGCTTCGGCTTTGGCCCCTACCTTCGGGTCAAGACTCCGGAGCCGCCGGAGTGGGACAACCTGAGGTCCTGGCGCGAGCAGCACGGCTGGGACAAGAATGGCGCCGAAGGGCAAATTCGAGCCTCGCTCGACCCGGACCAGCTCACGCTGTCGCTGACGGTCCAGAGCGAAATCAAGCCGGTCGCGGCATGGAAGTCAATCGACACCGATTTCTATGGGAAGCCTGTCGCGGGCGACCGTCTGCCCGGCCCCTTCCCGGACCTCCTGACCGGCCCCGAATCTCGCGCCATAGACCCGCGCTAATCGGTTGGAGGCCGCGGCGGGTAGCGACCGCACGTCGGCTGATGGGTCTGCGGGCATTCTCCCTATAGGCAAGCCAGGTAGGCTAGTCAATGTGATTGGCGCAACCCCGTCGGCCGACGGACGCGCTATCGCCCGCGAACTACGGTGCGCTTGACCTGTCGTATCCTAGATTGGTTGACCAGCGAATGGAATTAAGAATCCGTGAGGTCAGGCAGATGGCCTGGCGCGCTTAAACGCCGCCCACAGGGATTCGCACGGAACCGAGCTCGCCGGAGCCTGGATCGCGCACCACCAGTTCCAGCAACGTCGCTCCCTGGACGAGGTCGACCCATTTATCCATCCGCAACCCTTGTCCCAGAAGGCGTTGCACTCCGTTGGCCGCGACGCGCATCTTCATGTCATACCGGGTTGCATCCAAGACCTTGCCATCAGGTCCTGTCTGAGCGAGAACGACGGCCAGTAGCACGCTTCCGCCCTGAAGCTTGATGTCGTGGGCGTCCACATCGATGGCGAGGAGGGCGCGGTCCTTGTGAAATGGGACGACCTTGTTGGTCCCCATCACCCGGCGGGTGTCGGAGTGATGGGTGACTTTTTCCAGCGTGACCCTGAGCCCCAGGCCCGGCGCGTCAAGAGGGCTGTAAAGGGCTTGATTGAACTGGGTCTCGACCTTGTCCTGGTCCCCGGTCTTCGCAGTTCTCGGAGCTTCCTTGGTTGCGAAATATCCTTGGCGGTAACGCAAGTGGACGCCGGGCCGTGAGACCTTGACCTTCAGCGCATGGAATTGATTATTCCATTTGATGTCATGAGGGTAAAAACCGAGCTCGTAGCTGGCCTGGGAATCATCCGCGGCGGCGCGCATGGCGCGGGCGATGTCATTGGTGTTGACGAACGCGCGGCCGCCGGTCGCGCTCGCCAGTTCGTTCATCGTGCCCTGGGATGAGTAGAGATTGTTCCAGTTCGTCGTGCCGGGCGCCCCGGCCACCAGCCCGCGCGCATCCACGGGATATATGGCCATGCTGGCATTATTTAGCGCTGAGTTGAGAACTTTGTAGCTATGTTCGAGATCGCTCGTAAAGTGGATTTGGTCGCGCGTATCGCCGGGCTGGCGAGGCGTGTCAAAACCAATTGATATCGGAAAGGCGCTCGAAACCCAGATCAGGTTCTTGCGTCCGGGGAAGTGGGCCAGATATTTGGCAATGGCAATCAGCGCGTCCAAGGTACGCTGGGCGCTGTCGACTTGGAAGTAGGCGCTCTCGTGCCCCAGGAATTGATTCATTATCGCTTCCTCCTGAGCCATGGCAGCGGCTTCGCCCGCGAATCCCGCCGCAGCACCCGCCGCTGCGGAGCTGGCGCTCGGTGCCAAAGCTGCGTTCGGCATGGAACCCGGGTCGACGGATGAGGGAACGGCGGAGCCCATCACGTTGACCGACGCTGCGTCCGCTTCGTCAGGATTGGGCGGAGGCGGCGCGGAGCCCGCGACTTCCCTCGGGTTGCGAACCGGCGCATTTCTCAGGGCCGCCAGCAAAATCTGCGGGTTGCTGGTGAAATTCTGGAGCACATAAAGGTGCTCCCCCAGCATCATGATGCCGACGCGGTCCTCCGGCCTAAGCTTTTCCAGAAACCGGACCACCTCTGTGCGCGCCCAAGATTGGTCGTGAAAGCTGGTGTTCAGGCCATCGAGGAGAACCACCGTGATGATTGGCTGGCCGCCGACTCGGTTCGAAAAAGTGTTCGGCGGGAGCGTCTCCGCAGGCGCGCGCTGGAGCAAAACGGCCGAGAACTCATCAATAGGAACTGGTTTGCCGTTGTCGTAAAGCGTGAAGTCGTTGCGTGAAAGGTCTGTCACTGCCCGCCCGCTCGAATCCTGAGCGACGACACTGATCTCGACCAAACGCGTCTCGGTTCGAATGACGCCGTTGTCCTGATAGGCGTGTTTGTTCGCAGGATTGCCAAACATCAGAATCGCGGTGACGAACCCTAGGAAAAACTTGGTCCCGGTCTTCATGCTATCGGCTCCTCTCGTGAACACCACATCCCCTTTGCATTGCCGGACCTCTGTGGATATTATAAGGCTGGATGGTCTGTTGCTCTCATTTTTCTTATGCGGCTGCGGGAGGGCCAGCGTCTGTCGCCCCAGGCTTGCGAATTATCGGGCCCGCCGGGCGCCATCCGCCCATCCCAGTGTGAGTCCTGGCGTAGCGTAACCTGCATGTGGCATGGAACGTCATTGGCCTTGTTGCGCGTCGCCTTGTCACTTGGCTGCCTCAGGCCCACTTTGCGCTCACTGTGCTTTACGCCAAGGCAGGATGGAAAGAAGATGCACCCGTGGAGCGCGCCGAGTTCTGAGGCTCAGAGGCCCGAGCGCGACCGTGGTACAGAACCCGCAATGACATGTCGCCGACAATTCGCGTGTCTTCTCTTATCGGTCTGTGCAAGTCTAGCGACCTCGGCTGCCGCGCAAACCAGCTCGCGTCCTGTTCCCGTTTGCGCATCCTGTCACGAAGAGGGCAAATCACAACCCGCCACTTCCATGGGCCACGCCCTCGAAACTGTGGAAGAATGCAGCACCTTCGCCTTGCATCCTCTCCTCACCTTTAAGGACGACAGATACTCGTACCGCATCGAACGCCGCGGCAGTCAGGGCCTCTATACCGTCTCGGATGGCCATCAATCGCTGACCCTGCCTATTCGCTGGGTGATGGGTGCTAGTTTCGGTCTCGGACAAACTTATATCCTTGAGAAAGACGGACAATTTTATGAGAGTCGGGTGAGTTATTATCGCGGACTCAAGAGGCTGGACCTTACTCTAGGCGCCCAGGGTATGGCGCCTGCCGACCTTCTTGAGGCGGCGGGACGCGTGATAATCTTCGAAGAGAAGCTCAAATGCTTTTTCTGTCACGCCACCGATGCAACCGAGGGGCGCCAGCTTACCCTGGAAGTCATGAAGCCCGGCGTGCAATGCGAGCACTGTCACGGGCCGACAGAGAAGCACGTTCAATGGGCGACTACGGGCGAATCTCCGCGCGTCTTGATGAAGGACTTGTCCAAGCTCTCCACGGAGGAAGTATTCGATTTCTGCGGACAATGTCATCGCACCTGGGCAGACGTTTTGGCCTTAGGCCGTATTGATATCACCGATGTGCGGTTCCAGCCTTACCGGCTGACTTTGAGTAAATGTTACAATGCCGATGACTCGCGCATTAGTTGCCTTGCCTGCCATAACCCTCACGTTGAAATAGACACCAATCCAAGCGACTATGATTCAAAATGCCTGGCGTGTCATGGGGGTGGGAAGGTGGGCGCGAAAAAGTGCCGCGTGTCTGCCAATCGCTGCACTACCTGCCATATGCCCAAGACCGAATTGCCCGGCGCGCACTTCAAATTCTCAGACCACAACATTCGCATCGTGAAAGTGAATGAGCCCTTTCCGGGCTAGGAAGGGTGCGCGCGCTCTACCCTAGCCCAGGCCATCCGACGATGAATCCCTGCCCGTCGCGAACCTATTGCGGCTTGGATTCCTGAGACTGGTAGTAGTCAATTCTCGCGCGCAGCGTGCCGGCGAGGGAGGAGTCGCCGGCTTGGGTGGCGAGAGCCAGGGCTTGCTGGGCGGAGCGAACAGCGTCCGGAAAGCGTCCCACTTCTGAGCACACCCCCGCTAGCATCTGGAGGCTGTCCAGTTGCTGCTCGGGATTGCCGACCGACAGATCCACGGCCTTCTCGAAGTGCGGAAGTGCGTCCGCAAAGCGGCCTCGCGCCGCCAAGACCCGGCCGAGGACGTACTGGAATTCATAAGTTTCAGGCTTCAGCTCCACGGCCTTCTGCAACTGCGCGGCGGCGTCATCCGACTGGCCGGATTTCGCCTGGAGAACGCCCAGCAGGTAATACGCTTCGGCGAGCTGCGGATTAAGCTTGATTGCCTTTTCAAGCGCGACGACCGCCTCGTCGTTCCGCCCCGCTTCAATCAGGAGGGTTCCGTAATCTTCCTCGCCCACCGCGTTAGCCGGGCTTAGATCGAGAGCCTTCTTGTACGCGGCGATGCTCTCGGGAAGCCTGCCGGCCCGGGAAAGGGCGGCAGCATAGTAGTAATAATTCATCGCGCCATTGGGATCGAGTGTGACGGCCATCTGGTACTGGTCCAGCGCCTGTGCAAGCTGGCCATGCTTCTGGAGGGCCTGCCCCATATAATAGTGCGCCATGCCCTCCTTCGGTTCGGATTCGGCCGCCTGCTGGAACTCCAGCATGGCCTCTTGGAAATGGCCTAGCTCATCCAATGTCTTGGCCCGGCTGATCATTTGATAATAATCCACGGCGGGCGCGCCCATCTTCATCAGGCCGTCCTTGGGCACGTTGACGAATTCCGGAATGTTGACGGCGCGGTTGGCGGCGGCGGCGTTTTCGATCAGAATCGCCGGGCTGGCGTTGCCCTCGGCGTCGATGTGGGTCAGAAATAGTTCGGTGTAGAGTGAAAGGCCCTTGGAAGAAAAAACCAGCCAGCGGCCGTTGGGAGAAAAGCTATGCCACGAATTCATCAAGGGCAGGTTGCAGCTCAGGGGCCGCGCCTTGCCGCCCTTGAACGGGACGATATAGAGCTTGCTGTCGGGCCGCATCAGGAGGCCATTGCTGTTCCCGACGAAAACGATCCAGCGCCCGTCCGGTGAAACCTTGGGAAAATCATTGCTCATCCCGTTTTGTGAAGCGGCCACAATGCGTTCAGGCGTGCCGCCTTGGCCGTTGTTGAAAGGGATGCGGTACAGGTCGTATTTGATCTGAGTCTCGAGGGGATCATTCGCGTAAGTCGCCATTTTCTGGCCCGCGTAATACGGATCCTTGGCGGGGGCGCGCGAGAAAACGAGCCATTTGCCGTCCGGACTCCAAAAAGCGCTGGCCTGCACGTAACGGGGATCGTCGGCGCCGGGAAGCGGCTTCAGCGTATGCGCGATACGGTCATACCACGCCAGAATGCCGCTCGTCGGGTAAAACACCTGGCCGAAGCCATAAGAGGCGTAACCAGCGTTGTAGAACCGGGATACAAAGGAGCTTTCTTTCCCGCCGGCCGCCCCGATGGAGGTGACGGTGTACCGGCCGTTGGGGGAGATCTGCGACATAAAGCCAAAGCGCATGGTCCCCTCGGTCGAGAAGGAACTCCAGTGAATCACGTCCTTATCCTGGATGGACGTCGCCTTTTGCACCGGCACGATTCCGTACAGTCCCTTGTCGTTTGCCGGGCCGTCCACATCGATCCCCATCCATTTCCCGTCGCGCGAAAACGAATGGCAGTTCATGCAAGTCGGGATGTTGGTTATCATCAGTCGGCTTTCCGGCTCGGAAACATAGCGCAACCGCCAGGCGATCAAGGGCATCAGGGCCTTGGGCACCGGCGCAATGAAGCCCTTCGTGGCCTCATTGGAAACCACCAGCGGAACGTCGCGAAAGAAAATCGGGGCGCCCACGGGGTCGCTCGAAGTTTCGATGCTGACTTCGCCGCGCGAAACGAGCTCGGTCGCGGCCTGGTCGCGGAAACCCGTGATCGTCACCATCGCGGGGCGGTTGACCGAGCGATGCTTGATGGCCTCCCACGTTGCCGCGTCCGGCCTCCAGGAGTGCCCGCCGCGCCAAGCCTTGGGGAGCTGCGGCGGAACCGCGCCTCCCTTTGCGCAATCCTCGTCGATCGGTCCGATAGGCGGCAACTCACCGCGCGATTCCGCTTGAATTGCGGGTGATTGGCGGCCAAATGTGATCTTGATTCTCCAGAACCGAGCGGAGGGACTTGAGTCGCTCCAAACAAAAAGCGGCGGAGTGAAATCGGGCGGGAATACAGCTCCGACAGGCGGATAATCAACGGCGATGGTGGCTAGGGTTGCTGCCTTTACGGCGGGAACCCGGCTGGCTGTCTCCCATAAGACCAGCCCTGAGTACCCCACGAGGAGAATGCCCAAAAGATGATGCCATCGCACTGGTCGCGGCACAGGTCCTCCCTATCCGTCTACCTGAACTTAAGCCTATGCGCACATCGAGCGCGGCGCTGTGATTTGGATCACAGCAAGTCCACACAGCGGCCCGCTTATGGCGCGCGGCGCCGCCCCGCAAAAATCTACGCTCTCGATGAGGAAGCGCCGGAATCAGCAATCTGAAGGCGGAGGTCCGTTACGTGCCCTATCAGCTCCTAATGTGCATGCCGAGAGATCAGGGACTACGCAATCTCGAGAAGGCCAGCTCGTAGCGTGTCTGTTCGGTATCGTCCGACCCCAATTGCGCACGGTAGGCTACCTCACTTGACTACCCACGAAGAACCGCAAGGCCCGAGTTCTGATGCTCTGCCCGCTCAATAGGGCCGCTGGCTCTCAGTGATGCCGGGCCAGTGGTCGGTGCGGAACGGCGCGGCGGGCAGGCCGGCCCAGTTGAAGACAGTGGCGGCGGGATTGGCCTGCCACGCGTAGCGGACTTCTTGTGGCTTGGGCACCGAAGGGGATGAGACGACGATCGTGTCGCCTTCGATGCGGGCGTCGGCCCAGAACCATTTCTGGTCTTCGCCGGCGATAGAGAACTCTTCGAGCTTTGCTCCCTTTGCAATCAGTCCGCCGTCGGTGTGGTCGAAGTGAAGGCGTATCGCTCCGGGGAGCCGCTCGACGGAAGCGAGGATGGGACCGGAAAAGACCACATGCTTGCCATAGTAGTTGGCCAGCGCGCACCGCGCCAGCCGTTCACCGACCGGGAGCTTGTCCTGGGGATGAATGTTGTCCGCATCGCCAGTATCAATGGTGACGGCGAGGCACGAGTTGGGCACCGAGGCGGCTGCGACGGCCTGCGATTCGCGAGTTTCCGCCCAAGCGTCATCCACTGGCGTAGCGCTGCGATGCTTGAAGGCGGGCAGGCTGACGATGTAGAAGGGAAAATCGCCTTGGGCAAAGAGCCTGCGCCAGTCGGCGATCATCGCGGGCAGCAGCTTGCGGTAGTGGTATCCGCGCTCGGAGTTCTGCTCGCCCTGGTACCACAAGGCCCCGGAGATCGAGAGCGGCGCAATGGGCTTCAGCATGCCTTCATAAAGGACCGTTGGCATGACGGGCCAGTTCTCATAGCCCATGGGCAGTAGATGCGGCGGCCGGGCATCCACGCTCAACTGCCCCTTCCACCGGCCTGCCAGCGGAATGGCAGTCTTGTCGCCGAGCAGGAGGCGCAGTTCTTCCGGCTTACTTAGAAAACCGCCGTCGGGTTTCGTCTTGAGCACGCGAATCACAACAACATTCCGGCCGGGCTTGAGCACGCCGCCGCCGATGAAATAGACGCGGGGGTTCTCGACCCACGCGCTGGCGCCGACCTGAACTCCATTGATCCACGCCGTGTCCATCCGCTCCACTGAACCGAGGAAGAGTAAGGCCCTTCCGGCGGGAACGGGGTCAGGCAGAGTGATCTCTTTCCGGAACCAGGCGACGGCCGGAGTGTCCGGGACACTGAGCTCGGCGAATCCGCCTGGGATATTGACGGTGTTCCAGCGCGAGTCGTCGAACGTGGGCGCGGCCCAGTTCCCTTTGAGGCCAATGTCGTGCTCGTCGTACCAGTGCATGATGTAGTTGCCGTATTCAGGCGCCCCCGCGGCAGCGAGCCGATCAAGCTCCGCTAAAGGCACGTCGAAGTCCTTGATAGTGCGCAGAGCCGCGGCGCTGGTCCAGGCTTCGGCGGGCGTTCCGCCCACCGCGTCCATAACCAGGCCGATCGGAACGTGTATCTCCTCGTAAACCTTGCGCGCGAAGTAGTAAGCGACCGCCGAAATGCCATTGGCGGTTTCGGGTGTGACGGTCCTCCAGTTTCCTTCGATGAGGTCCGTGTGATGGTAGGCCGGGTGGCCAGCGACATTATAGAAACGTATCTCGGGATAATTCGCGGCCTTCACTTCGTCCGCGCCATTGCGCGCGAAGCGGAGCGGCACCTCCATGTTCGACTGGCCGCCGCACAGCCAGAGATCGCCGGCCAGGACATTGTGCAGTTCAAGGGTCTCGCGACCGGAGATTCGGAGCGTGTAGGGGCCGCCAGCCGGCGGAGGCTGAATCTTCACCTCCCAGCGACGGTCGGCCCCGGCAATAGCGGAGGCCGTGTTCTCGCCAATCTGGACGCGAATAGTATCGCCGGGTTCGGACCATCCCCAGAGTCTGTTGGCCTTGCCGCGCTGCAAGACCATGTTGTCGCCGAAAATAGGGCTGACGAGCGGAAGCGGCTTGACGGCCGCCGGAAGCGCCTCCTTGGGCGCGGCCTGCGCCCGCGCGCTGCCTGCCGGCGCAACCAAAAGGAAGGATGCTGCCGCTGCGGCGAGTAAGGATCTGGAGATCATACGTCGGAACTCTGCGCTTGGCTTGCTCGACTTCGGCCTTTGCTTTCCATCAATCGGCGCTCGAAAGTGACAAATCGACAATTCATTAGGGCGTGCCGGGGCCGGTTTCGACTTTGGACGCAGGCGTCGCCGGAGTGCGGCGCTGATTGTCGTTTTCCGTGGCGCTCACGTTGAACAACTCGAACTTCGAGTATCGATGCTCATTGCGCAGGCGCTTGCCATTCCAATCGACGGCCACCGACACTCGCTGCGGAAGCCAGAATTCCGCCGTGAACTTCTTGAATCGAACCGCGCCAAGGTCGATTTCAGTAGTCTCACGCTCCAAGTGTATTTTGGGCAGCGGCGCCAACAGGTCCTGTCGCAGGCGAACGATTTCGTAGGTCCCGGTATCGATCCAGGCCAAGCCTTGGAAGTAGAATGACAAGGGGGCGCCGTTCACGCGGAAATCTCCGGCGAGGCGCGCCTTTCCCGGATATTGCGCGAAGGCCACGACGTAATATTCTTTTCCGTCCAATTTCTGACGCCCAAGATAACGAAATTGGGCGTCGCCGCGGTAGAAGGGGTGGAACTTGAGTGCCGCTGAGGTAAATCCGGAAGTCAACATGTAGCCGTCATCCAGACCCTTCTGCGCTGCCGTGCCCCCAGATTTGTCCGCTCGGTACTCGGTGATGGCCGGTCCGGCGGGGCCCGGCTCCATCAACCAAAGATAACGGAACTCCTGGTCCTGGCTCCCTCCGATCTTTCCTCCACGTTGCAGTTTTTCCTGGTGAACCTCCTCCACGGATACAGTGTTGGGAAAATCGCGGAAAGAATCTGCTACCCGCTTGCCGGTTTCGTCCAGGATGGACGCCAGTTGGCTCTGGTCGGCCGCGGGCTCCAGCCCTTTCAGCGCGGGCATGGCCTGAATCAATTCGTCGGTGGATCGGTCCATGCTGAAGCTGCCCCCGGTCCAGGCAAGTTCCTCTCCTTCCTGGGTCTGGATTTCCTGCCAAAGCTGGCGAACCTTCGGAGGCATTTTTTTCACATCCCGGCCGCCGAGGTACGTAGTCAATTCACGGTCGGCCTCCCTGGTCCGGTCGACGTGGAGCAAGGCCTCCGCGCACATCAGGTGCGCATCCCGGCCGGCGCCGGCAGCGATGGCCTTCTGAAGCTGGTCGCTGGCCTCCTGCCAGTTCTCCAGCGCCAATTGCGTGCGGCCGAGTTCCTGAAGGGCCAGCGGGTCTTCAGGGGCAAACTTCACTGCCTCGTAGAAAAAGTCCGCTCCCCTTTCCATATTGTGACGCCACGTTTCCATCACGCCCAAGGCGATGTCGGGTTCCGGACGCGCTTTGCTGGAGTCGGCGCGTATCGTCTTGATGGCTTCCCCGAAATTGCCTTCCGCTCCGTCCCAATCGCCCATGGCGAGCTGCGCCAGGCCCCACATGGTTCGGCACGCCGCGCAAGAGGGATCGCGGCCCACTACCCTGGCAAAATTGGAAACGGCGCCAACTGGATTATCCTCATTCAAAAACTCCTTTACGCCATGCTCATAGTCCTTGACCGACTTCCCTGATAAACCGTCTGCAGAGGATAATTGCTTCAGTCGCGGGGCCAGGTCGGCGATCAGGTCCTCCTGGAAAAGCAAATCCGCATCCTCGCGCAGATCGCGCAGAGTGATGGTCAGCTTCCGCGTGTTGCCGGAAGTGCCGAAGTCCACGATTTCGTGATCCGATTTGTAGCCGTGCTTCTCCGCCTTGACATCCACTTCAAAGCCCGCTGCCCTTTCCAGGCTGATTGTGAATTCGGTGCCGAACTCTCCTCGGTCGTCGGTGTGAAGTTCCCGGATGGCGCCCGCCATGTTTGTCACTCTGAGCACTACTTTGGCGCCGCGGATGGGATCGCGCCGGATGGTCTGCACCTTGCCGTTAACCGTGTAGGTCCGCTGTATGAAGTCGGGCGACTGGCTGCGAATGCCGAAACCCGTGCTCCCCCCCGCGCCGGCGGGAGCTTGCGCAACCACCAGGCGCACGGCTGCCAAGAACACCACTATTCGAATCACAGTTTTCATAGTCACAGCTCCTCAGGCGGCTCGTGGGAATGGCTTCGCACGCAATTGCGGGCTTGTCCCCTTGTGTCCGCCTAGCATATTCGAGAACGGTCGCAAAAGCAACCGAGCGCGGAGTTTGGCACTCCAGAAACTCCGCGGTTCTTCCTCCTTTGGATTTCTCCCGCAGCCGCTCGCCCAGGACGCGACGCGGCCCAAGACCACCGCACGCACCGAAGAAAAGCCGCAGAGTTCCAAACCCCGGAACTCTGCGCTATTCCGCGGCTGGCTGGAAGAGTCTTGGCACGAAGTCGTTCAGATCGCGCCGCCAAGTGAGCCACTCGTGCGACGTGCCGGGCGAGGAGAAGTAGATGTACTTGATTCCCGCCTTGTCGAGCATGGCGCGGAAGGCGCCGATGGCGTGCGGAAATGGCTCCGGCTCCTCGGTGCCCATGCCGAGCCAGAGCAGTCTGACTTTCGCGTTGAATGTGGCGCCGTCCTTGAAGGTCCCATTGAAGGCCGTAGCCGGATCGAGCGCATCCGTCGAGAGCCCGTTCATCGTGCCGCTGAAGCCCGCCATGTAGGCGAAGGTATCCAGGTTGTCGGTCGCGAGGTGCAGAGCCTGATTGGCTCCCATGGAGAGGCCCGCCGCGGCCCGGTGATCGCGGTCGGCAATGGTGCGGAAAGTGGAGTCGATCATGGGGATGACGTCCTTGGTGATCACGTCCTCGAAGGCCGTGAAATCTCCCCTTGCAGCGGGAGGCGGCCCGAACGGTCCCGATGGCCGCGAGGCGTAACCGTTGTCCATCACCACGATCATCGGCGCCGCCTTCTTCTCAGCGATCAGATTGTCGAGGATCAGGTTGGCGTGGCCCTGGAAAATCCATCCCGTTTCATCCTCACCCATGCCGTGCTGGAGGTAGAGCACCGGGTAGCGCGCACTCAGGTTCGTGTCGTAATCCGGCGGCGTGTAGACGAAGCAGCGCCGCCAGGCGCCCGTAATCTTTGAGTGATAGACGCGGATGCGGACATCGCCGTGGGGCACATCCTTCGCTAGGTAGTAGTCCGCGCCGTCCTCGGCCACCTCAATTCCGCTGGCGTCCTTGCCGGTGCCGAAGTAGGCGTGGCTACCGGGATCGTTTATGCGGACGCCATCGACGATGAGCTGGTAGTAATGGAATCCCTCGACCAGTGGCGAAGTGGTGACACTCCAGGTGCCGTCCGCGTCGCGGGTCATCGGATACTGCTTGTGCGCAATGTCGACTGCCACGCTCTTGGCTTCCGGCGCCTTGAACTGGAAGGCCACGCTGTGGTCGGCGAGGACGCGAGGATACTCAGCGCCCATCACGTTCGTCGCGGCGGGCTGCGCATCCTCGATGGCGGAGGCACGCACGCCCTCGGGCGAGCGCCGCCAGGCGAAGTAGGCATCGAGCGCCTTGAGCCCCTCCTCGCTCGGAACCGGTCCGGTGTGGGGCGTTCCGGCGAAGTACATCAGCTCGGGAGACTGGTCGCTGAATGCCGGCCACTTCGGCATGCCCTTTCCGTTCGGGTCGCCGTGTTTAGCGAAGTTGGTCCAATAGGTGGACATCGCGTCGGAGATGGCGCGGTCCGCCTCCGTGGGCTGCTCATTGTGGAGTTCGTTCAGGTGGCCGAAAACATACGCAACCTCCCGGCCATGCGGCGCCCCAAGCCCGGGCTGGGGCGAGTTGGCAGGCGGCTCCGGGTGCTGATCGAAGTAGTAATAAAAGACCTTGGACTTTCCAAGCTTCGACTGGAGCTCTGCCCAGATCCAGGTGTGCCAGCCGAAGGCCGCGTCACGGCTCAGGTCGCGGGCGGTCTTGGGCACCGTCGTCTCGCCGGCGGGATAGGCCTTCAGCAGGCTGTCCGCGAAACCGGTGTAGCGTTTGTGTACGCCGTCGATGTACTCCCGCGGCGTGCGGTCATGAGAAAAGCTCGCTCCCTCATCCGAGTTGTATCCGATCAGGACAGGGATGTCGTTGAACTGCTTGGCGGCGTAAAGAGTGTATTGGTCGTTGGGGATGACCCATCCGTCGATGATGGGCCAGGCCAGGCCTCGTGCAATCTTCTCAGCCGGCATCTTGCGCAGGTCGGCGATGGAAGCGGCGCCTGCGGTCCGGGCAAGCAACGCGCCGTCGCGTTCGGCGTCGGCGAGCAATCGCATGTTCTCGCCCGGCGCGCCGGCGCGGCGCGGAGGGCCAAAGGAGCCGCCGCTCTCCGAAATAGCGCCGTCGAACAGACCCTTGGCCTGGGGCGACGCGCACAACATGCTGACAGCAATGCCGCCCGCCGATTCGCCGAAGATGGTCACCTTGTTCGGATCGCCGCCAAAAGCCGCAATGTTTTTTCGAATCCATTGGAGGGCGGCGATCATGTCGAGAAGGCCGTAGTTGCCGGAGACGTGTTGGGGCGATTCCGCGCTAAGTTCCGGATGCGCCAGGAAGCCGATCGGACCCACGCGATAGGCGATGCTGACCAGCACGACGCCTTTGCGCGCCAGGACCTCACCGCTGTAACCGGGGACCGAGGTGGCGCCGCCGTTGAATCCGCCGCCATAGATCCAGACCAGCACGGGGATGCGGTCGGAGGCGGACCGCGCCGGCGTCCAGACGTTCAAATAGAGGCAGTCCTCACTCATGTCGGGGGGCTTGCTCCCGCCCGGCGGTGGACCGAAGCCGCCCTGTACGCACTGCGGCGCGAACTTGTCAGCGGGACGCACGCCCGCCCACTTCGCGGTCGGCTGCGGCGCGCGCCAGCGCAGCTCGCCGATGGGTGGGGCGGCGAATGGGATGCCGCGGTAGACGGTGAGTCCATCTTCTTTTGTGCCCTGGAGGACACCCTGCTCAACCTTCGCGTTAGTGCTCGCGGAGAGCCCCATCAATGGCGCTGCCGCGACGACAACTGCCAGCATAAACGTCTTCATCTTCGATTTTCCTTCCTTGCCGGAACGATCTCATGGAAGGGGTTTTGAACCCGCTGCTTCCGCGCTCCGGCACATGCATTCCTTGTCCGGTGTTCGTCTGCCTGTTTCTTCGTGAGCATCGGCAGGACGCAGGCTCGCGGCTCGACCGCAATCCCGACGCGAGCATATCGGCGTCCGGCCAGTAGCCGCTGCGTTGAACGGCTCGCTTGATCTGGCGGATTTCGGTGACCTCGTACGGATGGTCGGGCAGGAGCGGAGGTCGCAGCATCTGAACTGCGATCATGCCGGTCCTTCCGCTTCCAGTTCCAGCAAAAAAGGCATGCCTCGCGGTCATCTTCCTTCTGGCTTCATTTGATAACCAGACGGTGAAGCGCTTGCTAAACAAAACCACCCGATCGTCGCAGCGGATCGATCACGAACGCGGCCTCTCCGTGGATCGATTTGCAGACGAAAGCTATCACACGGTCAACGCACCGGGCAAGTGCTCGCACGGCGAAATATCACAAGAAAATCGATTGATAATGATCGACGGCCGCGAGGGTCTGCTCGCCGCGCGGAAGCTCTCAGGATCTCTCCCGAGCTCCTCCCACTGCTTCGACGCATCCGGCGAATTGAACTCGTCAGTTGTCGGCCCGCCGATTCAATGCGACATACCCGGAACGAGAATCAGCCTTGCGATGGAGCGTGCCTTTTCCAGGCCGCCAAAGGCCATCGCCAACAGCAGCGACGTGCGGCGGGACGACATCGAAAGCGTGGTGCGCTCCTCCATCGTCCTCACGTCGGACAGCGGCAAATCCGGATCGATGTCGGCCATCGCCGCGCGAACGGCAAGCCGCGCCTGCCAGCCATCGAGAGCATTTTGGGGAGTGTGAATGCGCCCGTCATTCCTATTCATCTCGACGGCGTGCGAGGCTCGATCTTCAGCTTTGAGCGCGGCAGATTCTCGTTCCGGTGGCCGCGGCGGATTCCCTATCCCGTCACCGCAACGGTGGGCGCGCCGCGGACGTGAGCGGCGCATGGCCCGTTACCCGCAAACTGCGCAGCTACTGGGGCTTGGATTCCTGAGATTGGTAGTAAGCGATCCTAGCCCTCAGCGTGTCCGCAAGGGAGGAATCGCCGGCCCGAGTCGCAAGGTCCGAGGCTTGCTGGGCGGCGCGGACGGCGTCCTGGAATTCTCCCACCTCGGAGTACACGCCCGCCAGCATTTGCAGGCTATCCAGTTGCTGCTTGGGCTCCTGGGCAGACAACTCCACGGCCCTCTGAAAGTGCGGGATGGCTTCGGCAAAGCTGTGCCGCGCCGCCAGGACGCGGCCAAGGAGGTATTGGGACTGATAGTCTTCCGGCTTGAGCGCCACAGCTTTTTGTAACTCGTCGGTACCCGCGTCCGACTGGCCGGACGTCGCCAGGATCACGCCCAGCGCGTAATGCGCTTGGGCAAGTTGCGGGTCGAGCGTGAGCGCCCCGTGAAGCGCGACCACCGCCTCGTCGTTGCGTCCAATTTCACTCAGCACGATGCCCAAATCCTTCTGGGCCAGCGCGTTCTCAGGACGGATTTCCAGACTTTTTTCGAAAGCGTCAATGCTCTCGGCCAACCTGCCGGCACGCTCCAGGGCGTAGGCGTAGTAGGTGTATGCAAGCGCATCATTGGGATCAAGGGCGACGGACTTCTGGAACTCCTCGAGCGCCTGGCCGAATTGGCCCTGCCGCTCAAGCGTCATCGCCATATAGAAGTGGGCCTTGCCGTCCTGCGGATCGAACGCCACTGCCTTCTGCCACTCCAGCAGGCTCGCCTTGAAATCACGTTTCGCATCCAGGTCTTTGGCCCGTGTGATGATTTGGTAATAATTCGTGGCCGGCGCGGTTAGTTTGAGAAATCCGTTCATGGGAAGGTTGACGAATTCCGGAATGTTCACGGCGCGATTGGCGGCGGTCGCGTTCTCGATCAGAATCGCCGGACTATCGCGGCCCTCTGTGTCGATGTGGGTCAGGAATAATTGCGTGTACAGCGAGCGGCCCTTGGAAGAAAAAACCAGCCAGCGGCCGTTGGGAGAAAAGCTGTGCCAGGAGTTCATCAAGGACAGGTTGCAGCGCATGAGCCGCGCCTCGCCGCCCTTAAACGGCACGATGTAAAGCTTGCTGTCCGGCCTCATCAGCAGGCCGCTGTGATTCTCTACGAAGACGATCCAGCGGCCATCCGGTGACACTTTCGGGAAATCGTTGCTCATCCCGTTTTGGGAAGCGCCTACAATGCGCTCGGGTGCGCCCCCTTGGCCGTTGTTGAAGGGGATACGGTACAGGTCGTACTGGATCTGCGTCTCATCAGGACTGTTCGCGAAGGCTGCCGCCTTCTGGCCTGGATAGTACGGATCCTTGGCAGGGGCGCGCGAGAAAACCAGCCATTTGCCGTCCGGACTCCAGAATGCGCTGGTTTGCACATAATCCGGATCGTCGGCGCCGGGCAGAGGCTTGAGCTTGCCTGTGCTCCGGTCGTACCAGGCCAGAATGCCTCGGGTCGGGTAAAAGACCTGTCCAAAACCGTAAAAGTAGTAAGCGCCGTTGAAGATCCGGGATTCGAGGTCGCGCATCTGGCCGACGGGAGGTTCAATGCACGTGATGACGTGCCGGCCGTCGGGCGAGATCTGCGACATGAAACCAAATCGCCTGACGTCCTTCTTCACGAATGAGTTCCAGCGAATCACGTACTTGTCCTGGATGGAGGTCTGCTTCTTCACCGGGACGATCCCGTACAGGCCTTTATCGTTATCGGGGCCGTCCACGTCGAGCCCCATCCATTTCCCGTCACGAGAGAACGAGTGGCAGTTGAGGCAGGTGGGCTGGTTGGTCAACATCAGCCGGCTTTTCGGCTCGGAAACGTAGCGCAACCGCCAGGCGATCAAGGGCATCAACGCCACGGGGACCGGCGCAATGGTGCCCTTCTTGGCCTCTTGGGGAACCACCAGCGGAACGTCACGAAAGAAAATCGGGGCGCCGACGGGATCGCTTGAAGTCTCGATGCTCACCTCGCCGCTCGAGACGGGCTGAGTCGTAGCCTCGTCCGGGAAGCCAGTGATGGTCACGAGCGCGGGCCGATTGATGGAGCGGCGCTTGATGGTCTCCCACATCACGGGGTCCGGCCTCCAGGAATGCCCCGTGCGCTCGTCTGGCGGGAGCTGGGGTGGAACTGCTCCGGCCTTCGCTAAATCCTCGTCAATCGGGCCGATAGGCGGCAACTCACCGCGCGATTCCGCCTGAATGGCGGGTGATTGGCGGACAAAGGTGATCCTGATTCTCCAGAACCTGGCGGAGGGGCTTGAGTCGCTCCAAACAAAAAGCGGCGGAACGAATTCGGGCGGGAAGATCGCTCCATTAGGTGGATAATCGACCTTGATAAGCTGAACGTTCGTGCTCGCCGGGGCTAGAGGATGGCTGGCCGCGGCCCACACGCCCAGGCACAGAAAGCCTGCAAGGAGCAAGCCCAAGAAAATATGCCGTCGTAACGCCTCTTGCACTGCTGCCTCCTTTTCGTTCAATTGAACCCCAGCCTAAGCGCCAAGAGGGGGAAACGCTGTGATTTGGATCACACAGCGGCGCAGGTGCGAACAAAGTCATATTCCTCCATCGCTCCGCGGGATCGGAATGACGTTGGCATGGGCTTGGGACACCGGCAGTCCGAGTTCGCCGTGATACGGTCGGGGATTCCGCCTTGCCAAAGGCGAAAAGTCTCGGCATATTCATCGAGGAATGCCATGACGACCATTGTCCCGATCACGATGCGTACCTGGGAGGACTTCAGGACATTTCGCCTGAGTGCATTGCAGGACGCGCCCACGGCGTTTGGGTCCACCTTCGCCGCTGAGTCTCAGTTTTCCGAAGCCGAATGGGCTCAGCGAGTCGAGCGGTGGAACGGCGAACGTGGAATCGGGCCCCTAGCAATGGACGGCGGCGCGCCCGCGCAGCTTGCCGATGGGAGGGGCGGCGAATGGGATGCCGCGGTAGACGGTGAGTCCATCTTCTTTTGTGCCCTGGAGGATACCCTGCTCAACCTTCGCGGTGGTGCCCGCGGAGATCCCCATCACTGGCGCCGCCATCACGACAACTGCCAAAAAAAACTTCTTCATCTTCGGGATTCCAATCTGCTCCTGCTTGTACCTCTTGGTGGACATGACTGGTCCGCCTCCTCAAAGGGATTTTCCTCATTCCCTCTGGTGCAAAAGCCCCCAAGTCACGCCACTGGAACCGGGAGCTAACAATTGCATTCGCCAAACTCTGGGATCGGCTAGCAAGAAAGTATCCCATCACCAGGCCCGGCGACAAGTGCCATTGCAGGGCAATCGAAGCTTGAGCGCGGAGGGTCGACCGGGTCACGGCTCGAGGCAATCTGGTTCTTATTGACAGCTTAGCCGCCCGCCGATATGCTTCTCTGCAATTCTGAGGTGCTCCCGCCGTCTTCGGAAAGTTGCGCGTCTGCGCCTCGAAACCCTTCGGAGGAAAAGATGGACTTTTATGGAAAGCGCAAGTTGGCTCCTGGCATATCGTGCGTCGTCCTTATCGCGTGCCTCGCCCTGATGGTTTCTAACGCAATGGCACAGGACGTTGCGAAATTACCTTACATGAATCCCAGCCTTTCGCCCGAGCAGCGCGCGGCCGACCTGGTACATCGCATGACGCTCGAGGAGAAGGCCTCGCAGCTCACTAATGAGTCGCGCTCCATCCCGCGCCTGGGCATCCCGTCTTACAACTGGTGGAGCGAGGCTTTGCACGGAGTCGCCTCAGATGGTACGACGGAGTACCCGGAGCCTATCGGCCTGGCCGCCACATTCGACGTGCCCGGCATTCACGCAATGGCCACGGACATCGGCATTGAAGGGCGCGTGGTGAACGCAAAGTCTGTGCAGGACGGGAATTCGATTATCTTTCACGGCCTCGACTTCTGGTCCCCCAACGTGAACATCTTCCGCGATCCGCGCTGGGGTCGCGGCCAGGAAACCTACGGTGAGGACCCCTTTCTCAGCGCGCGCATGGCCGTCGCCTTTGTCACTGGAATGCAGGGCGATGACCTGAAGTACTACCGGGTGATCTCCACGCCCAAGCACTACGCCGTGCACAGCGGCCCGGAGCCGACTAGGCACTTTGCCGACGTAGATGTGAGCAAGCACGACATTCTGGACACGTATGAGCCGGCTTTTCGCGCCGCCATCGTGGAGGGCCATGCGGGATCGGTAATGTGCGCTTACAACGCCATCAATGGCCAGCCGGCATGCGCGAATGAGTTCCTGCTCCAAGACCAGTTGCGCGGAAAGTGGGGGTTCCAGGGATACGTCGTCTCCGACTGCGGCGCTGTCCGCGACATCTTCTCCGGTCACCATTTCCGTGCCACGCAGCCGCAAGCATCAGCCATCTCGCTCGAGCGCGGCATGGACAACGAGTGCTACGGCACGCAGTTCCCAAATGATTCGGACTACCGGCCGTACATCCAAGCGGTGCAGCAGGGATATCTTGCAGAAAGCGCGATCGACACGGCGCTGATTCGCCTATTCACGGCGCGATTCAAGCTGGGTTTGTTCGATCCACCGGAGATGGTGCCCTATTCCAAGATTGATCCCAAGGAACTCGACAGCGCCGAGCACCGCGCGCTAGCTCGCAAGCTGGCAAATGAGTGCATGGTGCTATTGAAGAACGATGGCACTCTGCCACTCAAGAAGTCGATTAAGAGCATCGCCATCGTCGGCCCGCTAGCCGATCAAACCGCCGTTCTGCTTGGCAATTACAACGGCACCCCGACGCACACGGTGACCATGCTAGAGGGCCTGAAAGCCGAATTTCGCGACGCGAAGATCAGCTACGTCCCGGGCACGCAATTTCTTTCGAACCAGGGCGGCGACCCCGTGCCCGCCTCGATGCTGACCACGCCGGATGGCAAGCCCGGCGTGAAAGCCGAATACAGCTCTGGCATGCGTTTCGGCCCATCGGGCCAGCCGCCAACGCCGCTCACTTCGCGCGTCGAACCCAGCGTGGACCTGAAGGAAAGCAACCTTCCCGAGCAGGCGAAAGGGAAGGCCGCCATCGCCGTAGAATGGACCGGCTTCCTGAATCCGTCCAAGACGGGCGATTACCTTGTGGGCATCAAGGCCAGCGGATTCGCGCGCCTCACGCTGGAGGACAAGCAGGTCGCGGCCGTGTTCGGGAACGGCTCGCGGCTCGGCAGGGTTCATCTGGAGAAGGGACACCCGCTGAAGCTGGAGTTGACGTATGGGCATTTCCGCGGCGGCCCGCCCGAGGCGCAACTCGTCTGGGCGCCATATAGCGACAAGCCTGATCCGGCTGCTCTCGCCGCCGCCAAGAACGCGGACGTCGTGATTGCCGTCGTCGGCATTACCAGCCGGCTGGAAGGCGAAGAGATGCCGGTGAACGAACCCGGTTTTCTCGGCGGAGACCGCACCAGCATCGACCTGCCGCAGCCGGAAGAAGACCTGGTCGAGGCTGTGGCGGCGACCGGCAAACCGCTGATCGTCGTGCTGATGAATGGCAGCGCGCTGGCGGTGAACTGGCCCAGTGAACACGCCAATGCCATTCTCGAGTCATGGTATTCCGGCGAAGAAGGCGGAGCGGCCATCGCTGAAACACTAAGCGGGAAAAACAATCCCGCCGGGCGCTTGCCGGTTACTTTCTATAAGGACGTCAACCAACTCCCTAATTTTGAAAACTATTCCATGGAAAACCGCACCTACCGCTATTTCCAGGGAAAGCCACTCTATCCATTCGGTTATGGGCTGAGTTACACGACTTTCAGTTACAGCGATCTCAGTCTGCCGCAGGCGGGCGTGAAAGCGGGCGATCCGGTTGCGGCGGATGTGACCGTGACCAACACCGGCAAGGTGGCAGGGGATGAAGTGGTCGAGCTTTATCTGAAATTCCCGTCCGTGAACGGAGCGCCGCGAATAGCACTGCGTGGATTTCAGCGCATTCATCTCGATCCGGGCGCAACTCAGAAGGTTCATTTTGAGCTGAAGGACCGAGACTTAGGCATGGTGACGGAGGATGGCGATCCGATCATCGCGGGCGGCGAATATACCATCAGCATCGGCGGAGGTCAGCCTGATACGGGGGCGCCGGGCGTGACCGGACACTTCCGAGTTGAAGGCCAGAGCGACTTACCGGAGTAGCTCGTGTCCCATTCGGCGAAGGCGGGAATTCTCGGTGGCGGAGCGGAGGAGCAGGCTGAGCAACAGGACGTAAATCGTCCGAAGGATGCATTTAGCAACCTTTTGACGGCGGTTTACGGCTGTTCCCTGAACGCTACGAAGCTATGCGGCTCGATTTGTAGTTCATAGCCATATTGTCGAGCCGTCGGTGCGGCCCCTGGGCGCGGGAGGCGTGAAAAGAACCCTCTTTCGGGGCCGAGAGTCTCGCCGTCCAGCGTCGACCCAGTCGCGATGTTCCGAATCTTCTCGAAGTTGCAGGTCACCCTTACCGCCACCGGTTGATCGAGATAAGACTCCACCACGAAAGCGCCGTTTGAGTACTCAAATAGGCTTACCTTCGCGGGGCCTTCGAGCCTCACAGGTAATCCAAGGCCAAGATCTCTTCGTATGGCGTCGAGCACCCCGGAAGGCAGGCGATAGAAATCATAAAGGCTCTCCGGCACAGTAAGGACTCGCAGCTCTCCTTTGCCGTAACGGTCGGTTAGCACTAGCGGCACGCCGCGTCCGTTGGCCAGCCCGCGGACCACAGCCCAATCCTCGTTCGTGTAGAAGTGAATTTCAGGAAACAGGATGGGACTCGATTCGCCGATGACCGCGCCGCCTCCGAACCCAAAACCTTCTACGTATGAAGTCGCCGCTAGCGTGCGTCCCGTCACACGCATGTCGATGATTTGGTCCATTCCCCGGTCCTGGATCGCGGCTAGAAGTCCGGAGGTGATGATGATGTTGTCTCCGGCAAGCAGGTGTTGCTCGATTTTCGCGACGATATCGGGGTCCCGCTTGGCTGCCTCGGTGAGCAGGGCGGTCTTGGAATCCGGCCATTGGGGATACATCTCGACCGGAATTCCAATCATGCCCAAGACTTCGTGCAGAAAATCCTCGCCACTCGAATGATACGGCCGGTAGCTACTTAAGCCGAGGGGCGTGCCCAGCTCCCCTGCCACTTGGTCTACACGGCCAAGAGCGTAAGCCGCCGCATCCGCCAGCAGCACGGGCTTGGCCCCAGGGCTGCCGGGAAAACCGCAGCACTGGTACATCATTTGGAAATAGTTGAAAGTCGTGGGCCGCATCTGCCAAGCTGTACGATCGCCGGGTTCCGCCGACCGCAGCAAGTCCGAGTATTCGAACAAGTTGATGGCAGGCGCCTTAGCCAGAATGGTGTCCCACAACTGCTCGGCATAACGATCTAAATAACCCATCGCAATCGGGTCCACCCATCCGCCGCCGTTGCGGCCCGGTGCGATGTTCTCAAAGTAGCGGAAGATTTCATAGCTTTCATACTGCTGTAATTGCTGGTCGGTGGTCAAAGGCTCCCGGGTTTCGTCGCCGGTCCAGATCTCAGGGAAAATTTGCGGCTGATGTTCCAGGTCGAAGCCCATTCCCTGAAAGGAGGGATAAAAGTTGGGAAATTTGATGATCACATTTACCTTGGGATTAGCGGCCTTCGCCGGTTTCAGAATGAGATCCCGCGAGACCTCGTCCATCGTCTGCATCCGAAACTCGTCCCAACTGCGCTTCCCCTTGGCAGCGATGTCGGACTCGCTCCTAGTATTGAAGAAGAATAGATCGTCGAGGACAAACTCGTCGAAGTGCCGCGCCGCCTGAGCGGATACGCGCTCGACGAGCTCGCGAACCTTCGGGTCGGTGTAGTCGAGTGTCTGAAATTGCCCTCCGCCACCCGGCCCCAGCAGCGCCATCCCTCCGGCCACCGCCACGCCCCGCGACAAGAAGAAGTCCTTCACGCGCGCGAGCGTCTCGTCATCGGCGGTCGTTCCGCTGCGGTAATTTTCAATGAAAACTTTGTCGACGTGCAGGCGGCTGCTGATCGATTGCCAGCCGGATTGCATCCAGGCCGAATCGTGGCCCATCTGCTCGACGACTTGAACGGGAATAAAGACGGTAACTTTGAAGTTTTTGTACGCTTGCGGCCCGGCTCCGAACAGAGTCCCAGCCTGGGAACCTGCCAGAAGAACGAGTTCCGCTACGACAAGCCTCTGCCATCGCGTCATTGGACACTTTCTCCTTTGGTGCTATCTTCTGCGCGGGGTTGTCTCGTTTGAGCAGGTCGCGCCCGCCAGTCGAGACACTTGCGCGACCATGATACCACGTTGCGTCTGTGATTGCCGGCAGGGCCTAAAGCGCTCACGCCCCGACATTTCGCTGCAAGTTTTGCTCGGTGCGAACGGACGGCCGTGGAGGCACTGCCGTTACCGTCGTTGACCGTGGCCTCGGGCGGATATCCGTTTGCCTTTTTCTCAATCATGATGGTCATCCAGTTTTTTGTCGTTCTCTTCACCTTCCCTAAAACCAAGGGCGTCACCCTGGAAGAAATGCAGAAGAAATTGGGAGTCGCTTAGGGTGGGTGAGGCTTCGCGATTTGCCTGCGCCGATGTCCTGGCGCGGCAAAGCCGCGACGCAAAAAGAGTTTCACACGGGGATCGCGGAGGAAAAACAAAGGCCACAGAGAATGGCTGCTGATCCGCCTCTGCAATCTCAGGAGTTTTCCTATCATCTCCATGTTGGGTCTTTTCTTCTCGACCAACGAAGGAGATGACGGTTAATAGTCTTGTGTCGGCGGTTTAGGTAGGCCGGGTTGATTTCTTCAAGAAGCTGAGGCATCCTTTACTGGACACGGGAGAGCCCACCCGCACCTTCCCGCGAATCGTGAATTTGAATTCATTGAGGCTCCAATTTCTTCTCGAGGTACATTTGCCATGCGTCCACGCGTTGTAAGTCTCTTTCTTATTCTGCTGGCACTCACTGCACCAGCATTCGCCGCAGAGAAGGTGGAATTGTCGGTTGACGTTTCCAAGGCCGGCGCGAAGATCGACCGCAACATTTTTGGCCAGTTCGCCGAGCACCTGGGCCACGGGCTTTACGACGGCATATGGGTGGGCCGGGATTCCAACATTCCCAACACGCGCGGCATTCGCGATGACGTGGTCACGGCGCTCAAAGCTCTGAAAGTGCCGAACGTTCGCTGGCCGGGCGGCTGCTTCGCAGACGATTATCACTGGCGCAAGGGCATCGGCCCGCAGCGGGGCGTGACTCTGAATCCCAACTGGGGCGGCGTGATTGAGCCGAACTCTTTCGGGACGCACGAATTCATGGACTTCCTCAATCAAATCGGCAGCAGTGCCTATGTGTCAATTAACGTGGGCTCGGGCACGCCTAGGGAAGCGGCCGAATGGCTGGAATACATGACCGCCCCACAACCGGCGACGCTGGCCAATGAGCGCGCCACAAATGGCCATCCTGATCCATATAAGGTCGGCTTCCTGGGCGTCGGGAATGAGAGCTGGGGTTGCGGTGGCTCAATGACTCCGGACTACTATCTGAACCTGCTGAAGGTTTATAGCCACTTCATCAGGAACTACAATCCGGCGCAGCAGGTCCAGCAGGAAATGTCGAAGATCGCCGTCGGCCCCGGCGGCGGCGGACCTGAGTGGACCAACTGGACTGAGACCATTATGAAGGCATACCAGCACCATGAGTGGAGTTGGAACATCGAGGGACTTTCGATGCACAACTACACCGTGGTGCGCTGGCCGCCTTCCTATAAGTCCGTCGGGTTTGGCGAGACCGAGTACGCGCAGATTCTCAAGTCCACTCTCGAAATGGACGACCTCATCCGGCAGCATTCCCAGATCATGGATAAGTATGATCCGCAGAAGAGGGTCGCGCTGGTGGTTGACGAATGGGGCGCGTGGTACGCACCGCTGCCCGGCAGCAACCCCGCCTTTCTGGTCCAGCAAAACAGCTTGCGCGATGCCATTTTGGCCGCTCTAAACCTGAATATTTTCGCCCGCCACGCCGACCGTGTCCGCGGGGCCAACATCGCGCAGATGATCAACGTGCTTCAGGCGACGATCATGACGGACAAGGGAAAAATGGTCCTGACGCCGACCTACTACGTTTTCAAAATGTACGTGCCCTTTCAGGATTCCACTTTTGTGCCGGTCGCTTTTGACGCCGGCGCCTACACCCACGGCAACATTATTCTGCCGCGAGTGGATGCCATCGCAGCCAAGGATCCTGGCGGCAAGCTGTGGCTGGCCATCACCAATCTCGATCCCAATCAACCCGCTGAGATCGAAGCGAGCTTGGCCGGCGCCACAGAGACCTCGGCCGCCGGAGAAACCCTGACCGCGCCCAAGGTCGACAGCGTCAACACATTTGACGCGCCGAACACCGTCGTGCCGCAGCCGATATCAGCGAAGGTCCAGGGTGGAAAGTTGGCGCTGACGCTGCCACCCAAATCAGTCACTGTGGTGTCGGTCGGGCAATGAAGTGGCACCGCCACTCTCGGCGGTGCCGCACAGGCATGAGTGCCTGTGCGACGTAGGTCGTTGCGGAGTACACGATATGCAAACGAAAACGCTAATGAGACTGTTCCTGATGCTTGTCTTTGCGGCTCCCTGCCTGGCATATGGACAGGAAACAGCCCAATCCTCCAAAAGGGTGGTTGCCACGATCGACGCCACCAAAACTAGCGAGCCGGTCAGCAAATACGAATATGGGATGTTCATTGAGCATATCGGGTCCCTGATTTATCGTAGCCTGTGGGCCGAAATGCTGGATGACCGGAAGTTCTATTTTCCGATTTCGTCCAAGGAATCCGCGCCTGCGCAGCCCGGCCCGTTCCGCGGCATGCAGCTTCGCAAGTGGCGGCCCATTGGTCCCGATGAAGTCGTGGTGATGGACAAAGACCATCCCTTTGTCGGCGATCAGAGCCCGCGCATCCAACTCGACCCGTCCACGCCGCACGGCATCCGGCAGTCCGGCATTGCTCTGGTGAAAGGCAAGAAGTACACAGGCCGGATCTGGCTTCGCGGCACTCCGGGTTCAAAGGTTAAGGTCGGCTTGATCTGGGGAGAAGGAGTAAACGACCGGCAGACCATATCTGTTGCCACGGTACCGAACGTGTACAAGAAGTTTCCTCTGACCTTAACCTCTCAGACCGATACCGCGAATGGCGCTCTTGAAATTACTGGCACGGGCAGTGGCAACTTCGACATCGGCGCCGTTTCACTGATGCCGGCTGACAACGTTGAGGGATTCCGGCCCGACGCCATTGAGCTTCTGCGTCAGCTCCACTCCGGCATGTGGCGGCTGCCGGGCGGCAATTTCCTCTCCGGCTGGAGTTGGTACGACGCCATCGGCGACCCGGACAGGCGCCCGCCCGTGTTTGACTATGCCTGGAATGCCATGCAGTCGAACGACGTCGGCATGGACGAATTCATGACCCTCTGGGAGCTGATCGGAGTGGAGCCCTACATTACCGTGAACGCTGGCTTCGGCGACGCGCACTCGGCGGCGGAAGAGGTTGAGTACATCAACGGCGCGTCCAATACGCGCCTGGGCGCCATACGTGCGCGCAACGGCCATCCCGAGCCATATCACGTCAAATACTGGAATATCGGCAACGAGCCTTGGGGCGATTTTCAGCTTGGCTACACACCTCTGAAGTATTTCGTTCTCAAGCACAATGAATTCGCGAAAGCGATGCGAAAAGTGGACCCCTCGATCACCCTGATTGCCTCGGGGCTGATGATGGAGGACATGAACCTGAAAGGCGAAACGCGCGCCAAGTATACAGGGAATCTCCAGCCCCTGTTCGGAACGGATGAAGACTGGACCGGCGGTCTTCTTGCGCACTGCTGGGGAAATTTCGACGGCATCGCCGAGCACTGGTACGCGCAGGGAGGCAGGCACTTCGATCTTGAGAAGGCAAAGAGCCTGCCGCCGGATCAGCCCACCGACAGGGCCTATGTGAATGTTGACCAGACGCCACTGGAGTGGGCGCGCTATGCGGCCAACGTCGTGCACCGCAAGGCCGAAGAGTGGCAGGGCTACCAGCAGCGATTCCCCGCCATGTTCGACAAGAAGATTTTCCTTTCCATCGATGAGTACGCCTATTTCGGCGGAGGTTTTGGCCGGGGGGTAAATCTCAAACTGGCCCTCGCCTACGCCATGATCTTTAACGAAATGCTCCGGCACACCGATTTCCTGAGGTTTTCGGCGCATACCATGGGCGTCTCGACGCTTGACTATAGCCCCACCGCCGCGAGCTTTAACAGCACCGGACTTCTATTTAAGCTGTATGGCGATCACGCGGGAACCGGTTCGATTCCGGTTGAGATATCAGGGAACTCACCTCAACCGGCGCCCAGGTATCCCGTCGGCGGCGATCAGCCCAAGACAAACTCAGGCAGCCCGACCTATCCGCTTGACATGGTGGCTGCGCTGAGCGCGGACCGCAAATTTTTGACGCTTGCGGTCGTCAATGCGACGGAGTCGGTTCACCCGCTGGAACTGAATGTCATCGGCGTCCGGCTGGCAGGAAAACCGACGCTATGGCAGATGACCGGGAAAGATCTGGATGCCTCCAACCGCGTCGGCCAACCGCCACAGGTTGAGGTGAAGAAAATTCCGATTACTGACACTGCAACGACGTTCTCGATTGCGCCGATCAGCATCAACATTTTTCGAATTCCGATTGCGAGAGGCGCACAGTAACAACCAGGCTCACTCACTCGGCCGGTGGGAACCACCAGACCGGGCGAGCAGCAATACCAAAGCAAGGATCCCGCAGGTTAGGAGCGCTCAGTTGCTGAAGTAGAGTCCATCAATGTTGCTCGAGTGGATGCGGTCAATTCGGCGTGTCATCCCAATTTTCCAAGATCGGGTCGCCTGCGAGAAAGAAGGGACAATGCAAACTAGGCTCTTGCTCCTCGTAACGGCTGTCTTATGTGCCGCCGTTGCTGCTCAGTGTCAGTCGACGGACTCCTGCGCGGCTCTTACTAATCTCAAACTCGATGGTGTTGAGATCACGAAGACCGCCATCATGCCGGCGGGAACTACCGTCCCGTCATTTCCGGGCGCTCCCAGCCTCGGACCCTTACCAGCGCACTGCCGCGTTGATGGCGTGATCCATCGGCGTAAGGGCGTTGGCGGCGAGGAGTTTGGGATCGGATTTGCGCTTGCTCTACCCGCCGAGGACGCTTGGAACGGAGACTTCATGATGCAGGGCGGAGGCGGCGGCAATGGTGTGATCAGCTACCCCCTGGGCGCATCGTACGCCGGCGACAAACCGGCCTTGGTTCGTGGGTTCGCCGTGGCCAGCACGGATACGGGTCACAAAGCGAAGACCGGTCCGTTCGATTTCTCCTTCGTGCGCGACCAGCAGGCCTCTCTCGATTTCGCCTATCTGGCCAACGCCGAGGTGGCCGAAGTGGCCAAGCAGATCATTGGCAGGTACTATGCCAAGCCCGCGGCCTACTCCTATTTCGTCGGCTGCTCGACGGGAGGACGCGAGGGCATGATCCTCTCGCAACGGTATCCGACGGTATTCAATGGCATCGTGGTCGGCGATCCGGCCATGCGCACCGGGCTTTCCAATCTCGCCATCGCTAAGTGGATTCCGGTGGCGTACAACCAAGCCGCGCCCAAAGATGCTTCAGGCAGACCGCAGATTGAGAAGTTTCTCACCGATAGCGAGCGCAAGCTCTTCATGGATGCGCTTATGAAGCGATGCGACGCGAAGGATGGGGTGGCCGACGGGATGATATTCGATCCCCTCGGGTGCGACTTTGATCCCGCAGAACTGGCCTGCCGGTCTGGCCAAACCGAAGGATGCATCGCGTCGGAGAAGATCGCGGCCATCAAGAAGGCTTTCGCGGGACCGAAAAATGCCTACGGTACGCAGGTGTACCCGGGCTTCCTATATGACGCTGGCATTGCGGTGACCGGCCCGGTCCCAGGCCTGCTGGCCCCCCGCTCGGGCGGCCTCTTCGGTCCATACACAACGGCGACGACGATCGACGTGGACAAGGAGGCGCTGCATGCCTCCGACCCGCTCGTCGAGCCGGCAGGGACCAATCTGTCCACGTTTTCTGGGAATGGCGGTAAACTCATCTTTTTCCACGGGGACAGCGACCCGTGGTTCTCGCCTCTGGATACGTTCCAGTACTACAACTCGCTGGCGCCAGCCAACGGCGGCGCGGAAAAGGTGGAAGGATGGAGTCGGTTCTTTTCTGTCCCGGGAATGGGCCACTGCGGCGGCGGGCCGGCTCTGGACCATTTTGACATGCTCAGCGCGGTGGTGAACTGGGTGGAGAAGGGGACTGCGCCGGACTCGGTGATCGCCACCGGGCGCGCGTTTCCGGGGCGGAGCCGTCCACTCTGCGCCTATCCCAAACATGCCCAGTACACGGGACAAGGGAACACGGAGGACGCCAAAAACTTTGTCTGCCAGTGACGTTGAGCCTGCCGGAGTTTCAATAGGAGGCAGAATGTTTCAACATCTACCAATTCCCGGTTGTGCAAGCGGAGCAGTGACGACCGGACGGAGGTGCCGCGAAAACTGATGCGTTTACTCTCGAAGCTGTCTTTGGTCCTGGCGACTGCCATGGCGCTTATCGCGGCGCTCAGCGGAGCAGCGTCCGATTTCAAACTGACTTACGACAAACCCGCCGCAAGATGGACCGAAGCTTTGCCGCTCGGCAACGGGCGCATCGGTGCGATGGTGTTTGGCGGTACTGAAGATGAGCGACTGCAAATCAATGAGAGCACCCTCTGGGGCGGAGGTCCGCACAACTACACGAATCCCGAGGCATACGCTCATCTCGCGGAGGTTCGGCAGTTCATCTTCGCGGGCAAAGTGGCTGAAGCGGAGAAGCTCTCGGGAACCGTGATGGGGCAACCGAAGCTGCTGATGCCTTATCAGCCCTTTTGTGACTTGCGGCTTCACTTCCCGGGACACGATCAGGCCATAAAATACCATCGTGAACTCCACTTGGATGATGCGACCGCAGAGATAGCCTACAGCGTAGGCGCAGTGGATTTCCGGCGGGAAGCGTTCGTTTCTTATCCTGATCAGGTTCTGGTAGTTCAAATCACGACCAGTCAGCCAGGCCAACTGACGTTCAGCGTAGGGATGGATTCTCCGCAACCTGGGACGCACGTCGAGAGCACTGCCAACGACATATTGCAACTCACCGGTCAAATCCAACCGCGGCAGAACCCGGCGCGGTCTTGGACAGGATCCTGGGACCAGCCAGGCATGAGGTTCGTGGCAATGGTAAGAGTGCGGACCGAGGGAGGTTCAGTTCGAAGTGCTGGAGACCGTCTGGAGATTTCCGGGGCAAACTCGGTCACGATCCTGTTCGGCAACGCGACAAGCTTCAGAAACTATCAGGACATCGGCGGCGATGCTTTGGCCACCGCACAGGGCTATGTTCAGCGGGCGTCGAAGGAGTCGTATGAGCAGTTGCGGCAGAGGCATGTGGACGATTTTCGCCAGTTGTTCTCGCGCGTGCAGTTGCGCCTGGGTGAAGACCACTCCACCGAGACAACCGACCGTCGCATCAAAGATTTCGCTGAAAACGACGATCCCAGCTTGCTCGCTCTCTACTTCGAGTTCGGCCGGTATCTGTTGATCTCGTCTTCCAGGCCCGGAGGCCAGCCCGCAAATTTACAGGGAATCTGGAACCAGGATTTGAATCCGGCCTGGGGCAGCAAATGGACGACGAATATCAATCTTGAGATGAATTACTGGCAGGCCGATGCGGGCGACCTTTGGGAGACAGAAGAGCCGCTTTGGAGTCTGATCCGCGATTTGCGTGTTGCGGGCGCCGAAACCGCGCGCGTCGACTATCACAGCCGAGGATGGGTTCTGCACCACAACACCGATCTTTGGCGCGCCACCACACCTGTTGATGGCCCATGGGGAATCTGGCCCATGGGCGAAGCATGGCTGGCGAACCAGATGTGGGACCACTACGAGTTCAGCGGAGACCGCGAATTCTTGCGGCAGCAAGCGTATACTGCGATGAAGGAAGCCGCGGAATTCATACTGGATAATTTGGTGGAGGCGCCTGCGGGAACGCCCTTCGCGGGCCGGCTGGTGACGATTCCCTCGACTTCTCCGGAAAACCGATATGTCCTTCACGGCAAGCCCCAAAGCCTGACGTACGCCCCCACCATGGACATTGAGCTGATTCGAGAGCTCTTCGAAAACTGCCGGCGCGCCGCCGAGATTCTCGGAACAGACGCTGAGTTCCGCTCGGAACTGGATCGCATGCACGAGCGCTTGCCACCTCTGCAAATTGGCAAGCGCGGGCAACTCCAGGAATGGATTGAGGATTATCCCGAAGCGGAGCCGGCGCATCGGCACGTTTCGCATTTGTACTCGCTGTACCCGGGGAATGGCATCAGCCTTCAAACCACTCGCGATCTTGCGGCGGCCGCGCAGAAGACTCTCGAACTGCGTGGTGATGGTGGAACCGGGTGGTCAACGGTGTGGCGAGTGGCTCTGTGGGCGCGGCTGCAAAACCCGGAGGGCGCTTACGCCAATCTGAAGTTGCTCATCAGGAACAATACCTTGCCCAACATGTTTGATCTCTGCCCGCCGTTTCAAATCGACGGCAACCTGGGCGGTCCGGCCGCGATTACGGAGATGCTGGTGCAGAGTACTCCCGCGGAAATTCGTGTGCTGCCTGCACTGCCGCAGCGGTGGCCGAGCGGCAGCCTGAAGGGAGTGCGCGTCCGGGGCGGCGGCAAGGTGGACATCGTGTGGAAAGATGGGCGCCTGACGGAACTCAGCCTGCAATCCGATCGTGCGATAACATACCGCGTGCTCTACGGCGACCAGTCAGTAGAGGCGCGGATTAAGCCTCGCAAGTCTGTCGTGCTGGATGGCGCGCTTCATAGAATCCGGCTGTGATGCTATGTGAGACGACCAGGCGAAGCAGAAAGCGATCTCGACCGAGCGGCCTTTGCAAAGGCGGAAAAGAATCCGTTGCCATGCACGCACGCGCGGCGCGGTGTAGATTCAAGTCAATCAGGAGGAAAGCGATGAAGTACGGGGCTATGGTAATGGTCTTATTTGCAAGTATCTGTTGTGCGCAGGAGCAGAGCAATTTTCAGCCCGCCGAGACCAACGTTTGGGGAGCGGAATATCCTCGAGTTGACAGTGCTGGGCGGGCGGAGTTTCGGGTGAAAGCTCCCGATGCTATGAAAGTCCGGCTGAATTTCTGGAGCGGGCCGAAGCTGGACATGCAGAAGCAGCCCGATGGATTCTGGACGGTTACAACGCCGCCTCTTGTTCCCGGCTTTCATTACTACACGCTGATCATCGACAGCGCAGAGGTCACCGACCTGAACAGTCATTCATTCTTCGGTGGAGGCAAGGACGCAAGCGGCATTGAGATTCCGGAGCCGGGCTCAACGTATTACTCAATTCAGGATGTGCCGCACGGCCAGGTCCGTGAAATCTGGTACAACTCCCAGGTGACGGGCAGTTGGCGGCACGCACTGGTCTACCTGCCGCCCAACTACGATACGCAGACGAACACGCGCTTTCCGGTGCTCTATCTCCAGCACGGCGCCGGCGAGGACGAGACGGGGTGGATCAGGCAGGGTCACGCCAATTTCATACTGGATAACCTGCTCGCGGCGGGCAAGTGCAAGCCCATGATCCTCGTGATGGCCTACGGTTACGCCAGGCCCGCTGGCCAGCCTTCTCCTGACCTGACCGGAAAGCCTTTTGGTTCGCCGGAAATGAGGAAGGCGATGCAGCAGATGTTCCAAGCCTTTGAGGACGATTTAACCCAGGTCTTGGTTCCGTACATCGATACGAACTTCAGGACGATTGCGGATCGCGATCATCGCGCCATGGCCGGACTATCGATGGGCGGGATGCAGACCTTCCAGATCACATTCGATCACCTGGACATGTTTTCCTACATCGGCGGGTTCAGCGGAGCGGGATTGGCTTTTGGCAATCAGCAACCGGATTTGAAGACAGCCTACAACGGGGCGCTTGCGGATCCGGCCGCCTTCGCGAAGAGGGTTCACTTGCTGTGGGTAGGTGTCGGAACCGAGGAACCTGAAATGATGCATGCAGGGTTGCTGAGACTGCACTCGTCCCTCGAGGAAGCCAACATCAAGCACGTCTTCTACGAATCCCCGGGCACGTCGCACGAATGGCAGACGTGGCGCCGCGATCTAAAAGATTTCGCGCCAAGGCTCTTCCAAGAAAGGCCTAACTAGCGTGCTGTCCCCGATAATTCTTCACTGTGGCACCGCCGCTCCTGGCGGTGCGGCACAAGCAAGAGTGCCCGTGCCCTGGACTTTGGCCTTTAACTATACAAATTGCTCCCCGCACTTTTTTCTTGCACAGAAGCGGGCTTCGAATAGTGCCCTGCGCTTGTTCGATCTGACCTAGAAGAAATCGAAGTCGGGCTCTTACGCCTCGGAGGACTGTGAGCTTTCGGCAAGGCTGCGTTAAACGGGGTGCTTGTGGGCAACGTCGGATCGTGCCGACTAACTGTCTTCGTCGGTGTAGGACTCCAGCACGGCGGCGATCCGAGCGTACAGTTGGTCCCACTCTTTCTGTAGCTTCTTTTCCTTGGAATGGTTGGCTTCTGCCGCAACATACCCTGCCAGTTCATCCCATTCATCCAGCGTAAAGCGATAGACGGGCGGCTCGTTCGGCCGGGGCGCGACGCGCAAACGGCCCGTTAACTCCTCGTCGGCGAAGCTGTGGTCCAGAATCAGCTCACGCTCGCGGTCGTTCAGCTCCAGAGGGATCTTTTCGTCAGGTCGAATCCGCTTCCGGTCTTTCGGCGGTGTCCCTGATCCTGTCAACAGGCGAAGCAGCAGTGCCGAATCGGGTGACCGATGCGTGGTGATATTCTCTGGCGGCGAAGGGTGCGTCGTTGGTTTCTTTCGAACCGACCGGAACTTCTTTTGCAGTTGCTGGTTCACGGCCGTAAGTGAAAACGTCTCGGGATCGAAAGGGCCTCTCCATCGCAGCACATTCTCATGCTCTTGGTGCTCGGGGTCGGCCAACGCCTCCAGGTAGTCTTCATAGCCGGGGGATCCGCCCACATCCTCGGGTGGCGCGCGGCGTTCCCCAGCCAGACAGTGCGGATACTGTACTCCCAGATCCGGCAGGACAATGGCTTCCAGCAGCAGGTCATGCCGCCAGCTATCGCCGAAGTCGTACAAGTACTCGAAGTGGGTTCCGACCCGCGGGACAGCCTGCCGCAACCGCACTCGGCTCTCGTCGATGACTTTACGCTCGTACAGATCGTCGTCCGGGTCAGGCACGCTATAAAGATGGCGCCCGATCTCGAACTGGTGGAGGTGATAATCTTCCCAGCCCATGACGATCTGCAAGATGCGGTGCAGTTGAGCCAGGGTCGCATCTTCCCGGACCAAGATGCGCCGCCAGATGGGCGGCTGTATGTCCTCGAGGGTCGCCTTGAGTTGATATAAGAGACGGTTCTTCTTCCCCGACATCACGATGCCTTTCTGCGCGTCAGCATACGGCGCACCGACGGACGCCCAATCTTCAAGCGGCGGGCGATCTCGGCCTTGCTGAGGCCCGCACGGTAGAGCCTCCGTACTTGGTCGGCGTGGAGTGCCGGCGTTACTGGTCGGCCCAGGCGTTGGCCGTTCTGGCGGGCCTGCGCCAAGCCGGCGTGGACTCGTTCCCGGAGAATCTCTCGCTCGAACTCGGCGAACACCGCCAGCAAGCCGGCCATCGCTCGACCGGCCGGGGTCGTCAGATCCAGCGCTTCGGTCAGCGAAACGAACCCGATGCCGAGATGCTCCAGTTCCTGGAGGGTCGCCAGCAGGTCCGTGACCGACCGGCCCCAGCGATCCAGCCGCCACACCAGCACCACGTCGATCTCCCGGCGGCGCGCTGCCTCCAGCAACTTCTCTCTGAGTTCACGCTGCGAGGCTCCGGAGCCCACCTCTTTGATCTGCACGACGACAGCCCAGCCCCGCCTCGCCGCATAATCCCGCATGGCGCGGATCTGCAGCGGGATAGTCTGCTGGTCCTCGGTCGAGACGCGAGCGTAAAGACCCACCCGAAGCTCAGATTTGCTCCGTCCCCATGGGTGGCCAAAAACCATGCCCGATTTCAGTTTCGCCAGTGCGCGGTTTTGGCCCATTTCGAAGAGACGGATCGTCACGACCTTAATCTATGGGTTTAGGCCAGAGAGTCGCATTGTACTTCAGGAAGGGGTCGGCTACCTGCCTGTGCGGAAGCGGAGATCAGATTCGTATAAGCCAGACTCGGCATTTCCGACTCGGCTGACAACAGAAGTTGTGCGAGAGGATTAATGTTACGGCTTCCGCTAGAGTAGGGGTTTCACTACGGTTTCATTACGTTCGATGTGCTCATGCTGTGGTGCCGAACGTAGTCCACTCTGGGCCGGAGACTTAGTTGCACTCGCAGTTGACGGAGATACCGAACCATCTGCTTTCGCAGCAGATGGTCTAGGCTAGCCAATAAGTCCTTTTCCCTTAATAGGTTGAGATTTTCTATTGATCCATCGGAGGACTTTAAAAGCAAAATTTTGAGGCGCCGAAAATGCTGGCTAAATGCATCAGCTGCAAGGAGTTGGTACGCCCGGGGTGATTCGAACACCCGACCCTCTGCTTCGTAGGCAGATGCTCTATCCAGCTGAGCTACGGGCGCACAGGAGCAAAATGCGGGTCGCTGCGATTTCCCACGGACATGCAGAATCGTGGCTCTCCCTGGCCGCGTTAGCGCATTGACCGAGGTTTTAGTTTTGCACGTACGCGCGCGTCTGTCAACCCGAGAGCGCGTCCGCACCGAAGCGGGCGTTGATCACATCGTGGCCAAGCTCCGCGCGCTTCCGACCGCTGGCGTGAGAATGCCTCTCTGTTTTTTCTTGGGCACGCCCTTGGTGTGGCAGTCCTGGCATTTCACAAAATGAATGTTATGCGGACTCTTGATCGACTTGTAAGTGGTATCCATGGTCTCCACGTCCAGGCCGCAGTTGGAGAGCTGGGGGTGGCAGTTGGAGCAGGAAGCACGGGTTTTCTGGCCGTGTCCCTGGTGGCAAGCGAGGCAACTGAGCCCTTCGTGGATGCCAATCGGCGTGCGATCGTCGCCGGACCTGACCTCCATGTTGGCCAGCGGCGCGTGACATTGGTAGCAGAGAGCCTGCCGGCGGTCCGGGCTGATCTTCACTGGCCGCTCGCCCTCGCGCATCGCGGGCAGCGGCAAGCGCCCAACGGGCACGTAGTCAAGTTCCCGCCGGTCAAACAGCGCCAGTGAAGGCCGGAAGAGTTCCTGGCTGGCGCCGGGGAAGAGAGGCTTCGCGGCCGGACGAGCCAGCGGCGCCCCCTGCCGGTGCATCTGGTGACATGCCATGCAGGGGATCACCGGGAGGGCGGCGAGCTTCGGATTGTGCAGCGTCCATGGCCCCTTCGTGTCAATAGGAGTCACCAGGTCGCGAATCCCGCCCTCGAAGTGCATCGCATGGCAGCGCAGGCAGTCATCCATCAGGCGCTGCTGGCGATTGTGGGTCTTGTCCAAAAAAATCTCCGCGTACGTCGCGCTGTGCGAGCCGGCGGCCCAATCCGCAAATTCGTGCTGATGGCACTTCTGGCATCGCTCGTTCATTTCCAGCACGTCATCGGTTCCCAGCCGCACCTGCTCGGGGACCTTGCCGCGCAGGTGCACGATCACTCGACTCATGTTCTTTAAGTGAAACCCCGCGTCGAGCGTGAAGACACTCTCATGGCAGGCGGAGCAGGCGACGTTGCGATGCGTTGATGTATGCCAGTCCGTGTACGGTTGCCAGATTTCGTGGCAACGGGCACAGGACCTTCCGCCCGAGTAGTTGTAGTAGAGGCTGGCGCTGGAAAACAACAGAGCGCCGGCGAGTAGGATGCCGGCAGCGAAATAAAGACGTCGATGCGAAGGTTTGCGGTTGACTGTCATCGCGTGCCTGCCGGGCGAGAATGCCTAGTGCTTAGTTGCGATAGTTAGCGTTATATGATACACTGCCGTTATGAGCAGACAGGCGGCAGTGATCACCCTTAAGCCCGACGAAGAGAGCGCCTTGAAACAGTGGCTCCGAGCCGGGACGACAGAACATCGCATGTCGGAGCGTGCCCAAATCGTT
>Ga0208323_1000166_pt1 | contig 39737 bp, 52 predicted proteins | sample June2015DPH_10_1_2_FD_184703 | JGI IMG/M metagenome (GOLD analysis project Ga0208323, IMG submission 184703) | Peatland microbial communities from SPRUCE experiment site at the Marcell Experimental Forest, Minnesota, USA - June2015DPH_10_100... | ecosystem: Environmental > Terrestrial > Soil >... | reverse complement strand
ATGCGCTGGACACGACGCGGCGCTCACCGCCTCCTCAAGCTCCGCCTCTGGATCGCTCGCTGCGGAACAACTTGGTTCGAAGTCTTGTATTCTCGCGGAGCTCAACTGACAAATGCTTGACACAACCTCTGCCTTCTGCCTTCTGCCTTCTGCCTTTGGAAAATGTTATCATCGCCGCCCGCCCGGCGCACAGCGTCCGAGCCCGACATGATGGACGCTGGGACACACCCTTCTAATCCATATGGCATCTAACATGGTGTTGTAGGAGAATTGTCGCAGTGACGGTTTGGCGGACGGCATTTTCAGTGGCGGGATTCGCGGTTGTTGCGCTAGGACTCGGACGTTGGCCGCGGCCTACACCAGTTCTGCGGGCAGGCGGGAGGGCAGTGCCTATCGGCACGCCGGTCGTCACTCGAACTCCACTCGGACTTCCGCCTGTCCCGATTCCGCCGGATAACCCGCCCACTGCCGAGACCATCGCGCTCGGCCGAAGGCTTTTCTACGATACGCGCCTATCTGTCGATAACACAATTTCATGCGCGAGCTGCCATGATCCGGCGCTGGCGTTTTCCGACGGGAAGCAACTTGCTGAAGGAGTCCAAAAGCAAAAGGGCGTGCGCAATGCCCCGAGCTTGTTGAATGCCGCTTATCGAGAGGACTTTTTCTGGGATGGCCGCTCTCCGAGTCTGGAGGCGCAGGCGGAAGAGCCAGTGAAAGATCCTCTTGAGATGGCCCACACCCTGCGCGGCGTGGAAGAAAAGCTCGCGAGCGACCTCACTTACCGCGTGGCCTTCGAAAACGCCTTCGGTCCCGAGCCCATCTCCTACCTGGCGGCTGCAAAAGCAATCGCTGCCTTCGAGCGCACGCTGCTGTGTGGGAACTCGCCCTTCGATCGATATTTCTACGGTCACGATCCCAACGCCTTGAGCGAGTCCGCCCAGCGTGGGCTCGAAATCTTTCGCAGTCCCGGCGAGGCCAACTGCGCCACCTGCCATACCATCGGCGAAAAGTACGGGCTCTTCACAGACAATAAGTACCACAACAACAGCGTGGGAGGTGAAGACGAGAGCGGCAATCCGCTGGACTTGGGGCGCTACCTCATCACCAAGATGGAAGACGATAAAGGAGCCTTCCGCACGCCGTCGCTGCGCAACGTCGCCCTCACTGCTCCTTATTTTCACAATGGCAGCCGCGCCACACTCGAGGATGTGCTCGGGTTCTACATTCGCGGCGGCAATCCCCTCCGCCATCGCGATAAAGAGATTCAACCCCTGTGGCTCAGCGGTCAGGACCGCGCCGACCTCGTGGAATTCCTCAAATCACTCACCGGCGAGATGCCTGCCAACGCCGGACCGCCGGAAAAACAGTAGGCAGACAGCAGAAGGCACACGGCAGTAACGCGGCCTCGACCGTGATGCGTGCGCCTACAACGGGCTTGCCGTGGCACGGCCCTCCAGGCCGTGAATCATAGAACAAAACACCGGCGGACTTTGCCCTGAATCCGCCCGCAGCGTCACAGCAAGTCTCTCTCTCGCTTGCGCTACTGCGCCTTGCGAGATAGGATGGTGACATATGGAGAAGCAAACAGTCACTTTCCCACTCGACTCAGACAAAGTTGCGGCGCTCGACACTCTTGCTGAGGCTTTGGACCGCGATCGCGACTCTCTGCTGAGTGAGGCGGTCACCGCCTACCTCGACGTGCAGCAGTGGCAGGTGGAACAGATCAGGGCTGGCCTGCGGCAGGCTGAAGCTGGCGAGCTCATCGACCACGATGAAGTGCGAGAAATGGCCGCAAAATGGCGGCAAAAATGAGGCTCCGCTGGACGCCGCTCGCCGCCAACCATCTTGAGGCGGCCCATCAGTTCATTGCTAAGGACAATCCCGCTGCAGCAGATGAGCAGGTCGAGCGCATCCTTACAACGGTCGAGCGGTTGGAACAGCATTTCCATCTCGGTCGGGAAGGGCGAGTGGAGGGCACCCGCGAGCTAGTCGTCACTGGCACGCCCTTCATCGTAGCCTATCGGAGGAAGGGCGACCAAGTTCTCATTCTTGACGTGCTCCACGGCGCGCGAAAATGGCCGGAACGCTTCGAAGAATAATGCAAGAGCCGGAATGGAATTTCGAAGCGGAGCTAACGGTCAGCCAGTTTCCAATTTCTGACTTCGATTTTCTGCTTCGTCATTCCTCCTCCGGCGGCTCTTTCTCCGCCTTGGGTTTCTGCTCCGGATCAATCGGCGGCAGGTTAGCGCTCTGAAGCTGGCGATTGAGCGCCGCGAGGTCAGTCTTCTTGAAATCCTCCCAGCGCTTCATCACAGCCGTGAGGTCGCTCGCCGTGGCTGCGGCGGCGGCCAATTGAGTCGCGGTGGGCGCGGCGTCGGCGCCGGTCACCGCGCCATAGAGCCCGCCAGCCGCGCCGTTCACACGGCCGAGCGTGACTTCGGCCGAAGGCGGCGCGAAGAATCCCCCACCGCCTTCTCCCGCGATTGCGGTAAGTTTCTTATCGGCATCTTTAATCGAATCCGGAACCGCGCCGCTGGCCTGCGTTGCAACCTTCTGAAGTTGGGCGCGCACCGAATTCGCCTGCGTGATCGCTCCCAGGCTGCGCGTCATCATCTCGGCAAGGCGCGTCTCGAGCTGAAACTGTTGCGCGAGGACGGCAGGGGTGACTTTCACGCGCGGGTCCATCTTTACGCTGAGCGGCGCGGTAAAGCTGTGGCCGTTTGCGGTCAGCCTAATCGTGTACTGGCCCGGGATGGCGGTCGGGCCGAGTGGATAGCGCGGCGTGTCATGCGGAATGGCAGAGATTGGATAATCGTGTCGCGCCGAAGCAGGCGCAGGGTAGTGCAGGTCCCACACCCAACGGTGCATGCCCGCATCGGCGAAGAGCGTCTTCGGCATCCGAATCCAGTAAACAGGGATGGTCGCGGTCTTCTTGAGCTCTTCCTCGCTCACCTCGGGCTGGTCCGCGCTCGAATAGCGTCGCACGAGCTTTCCGGCCGCGTCCAAAATTTCAAGCGTAACCGCGCCGGAAGCGGGCTGAGCGAGCCAGTAATCAATAATGGCGCCGTCGGGAGGATTCTGGCCGGCAGGCTCGTCCGGGGGAAGCGGGGTATCCGTGTTCGCGTCGCGCCGGACTCGATAGGCGGGCTCAGGCTTGAAAAGAAAAGAGTCGGCGCGCGCCATCGAGTCGCTGAGCTGCCTGAGCGGCGTGATGTCGTCGAGAATCCAGAAAGAGCGGCCATGCGTCGCCACGATTAGGTCGTTGTCTTTGATCCACAGGTCGCGCATCGAGGCGTGGGGCAGGTTGAGTTGCAGAGATTGCCAGTGGTCGCCGTCGTCGAACGAAACCCACACCTCCTTCTCTGTGCCGGCGAAGAGCAGGCCCTTGCGAACCGGATCTTCGCGCACCGTGTCCACCGGAGCATCGTCGGGCAGGCCGTTGACAATCAGCTTCCAGGTCTTGCCGCCGTCGTGCGTGCGGTAGATGCGCGGATGCAAATCGTCAATGCGGAACCGGCTGACCGAAGCGTAGGCGGAGACGTCATCAAAATGTGAGGCAATGAGTTGCGTGACTTTACTCCAAGGAATAAGGTCGGGCGGCGTCACATCCTTCCAGTTTTTCCCGCCATCGCGCGTGACCCAGATGAGGCCGTCATCCGTGCCCGCCCAGATCGTGTTCACATTCTTGAACGACGGGCCGAGCGCGTAAATCACGCCGCGCACTTTTTGAGCGTTTGGATCTTTGTCGGCCAACGTGCCGAGGCTTGCCGGAATGCCGGGATGCTCTCGCGTCAGGTCCTTGCTGATAGCCTGCCACGAATGCCCGCCATCCGTCGTCTTGAAGAGTATGTTGGTGGCGTAGTAAAGAACGTGCGGATCGGCGGGCGAGAAAATAATGGGCTCCGTGCGGTCGGCGCGGTATTTGACGTCGCGCACGGCAATGGGCGTGACGTTTTGCACCTGACCGGTATTCCAGTCGAATTTCGAAACCTCGCTTCGACCCGCGCCGTAGACGATGTTCTCGTGCAGCGGGTCAGGCGCGACGTAGCCATATTCGATCACACCCACGGGATGAAACTCCCGGAAAGTGATCTCGCCATCGTTCCCGCGGCTGGCCACGCCCGCTGAGCCGCTTTCCTGCTGGCCGGCATAAACCCAGTACGGAAACCGATTGTCGGCGATGGCATGATAGAACTGCGCGGTGGGCTGGTTGTACCACGAGCTCCAAGTCTCGCCCCGGTTGACGCTCACGATTGCCCCCTGATCGCTGACCAGCAGAATGATGTTGGGATCGTTCGGGTTGATCCAGATATTCTGATAATCGTCTCCCCCGGGTGCGCCGCGAATGCCGGTCCACGTCTTGCCGCCGTCCTCGGAGCGCCAAGTCACAATGCTGGTCGCGTAGATGACGTCGGGATTTTTCGAATCGACCTTGGGCACTGGAAGATCGCCGCCGCCGATACGTCCCCGAGGGCGGGTGTCGGTAGTCGTCTGTTGCCAACTCTGCCCCGCGTTGTCGGATCGATAAATTCCAACTTCGTGCGCCGTCGCCACGCTGGCATAGAGTCGATCCGTTTCGCTGGGGGCGATCGCCACATAGGCTTGCACCACGTCCTCAGGCAGACCGCCAGCCAGCCTTTCCCACCCGTCACCGCCATCAGTAGACTTGTAAATGCCTCCGCCCGCGCCGCCATAGGAGTTGCCGTCTTCCCACGGCCCCTGCCGGCCTCGCCACAGCGTGGCATAAACCACATTCGGATGCGCGGGGTCAATTTCCACATCGTCGCCGCCGGTGTTCTCATCCAACGAAAGAACTTTTTCCCAATTCTGGCCGCCGTCCGTGGAACGGTAGATGCCGCGCTCCGCGTTAGGCCCGTAGGGATGGCCCAGCACGGCCGCGAACACGCGGTTGGGATTCCGAGGGTCGATGGCCAGCGCCGGAATCTGCTGGCCATCTCTCAGGCCGAGATGCGACCAAGTCTTGCCGGCATCCGTGGATTTGTAAATGCCGTCACCCACGGAGAGATCGGGCCGCTGCAAGCCCTCGCCGCTCGAAACGTAGACGATGTTGGGATCGCTTGGCGCAACAGCAATGGCGCCGATCGATTGCGTGGGCTGGTCGTCAAAAATCGGCGTCCAGGTGCGGCCGTAGTCGTCCGACTTCCAAACGCCCCCGTTGACCTGAGCCATGTAAAACACATTCGGCTGGCTCGGCACACCGCACGCGGCGCGAGTGCGTCCGCCACGAAATGGACCTATCATGCGCCATCGCATTTCCTGATATAACGAAGGCGAATATTGCTGCGCATCCCCAATCGTTGAAAATGAGAGGTTGAGAATGAGAGTGAACAAAATCGGCGCAAACCGACGAACGATTTTCACGAAAGGCCTCCTGACGAACAGACGGTGCGTCAAAGCATAATTCAAGTGAGCCCCGACAGACAAAAATTCATTTGTCGGCGTCGCCGGTGCAAGGCCTCGGCCTATGCGACCGGTTCGAACACTGCGGGGTCACACACGACCACACGTTGATCACCGGGAGCAGGCCAGGACGAATGACCCGGCCCTTCGTCGTTAAGGCGTGCTGACTTGCGAAGTGCAAAACCCGCAGCGCGTGGCTTTAATCGGAATGGCCATGAGGCAATACGGGCAATCCCGCGTAGAAGCCGCCGGAGCCGGCGCTGGCGCTTTGAACCGATTAATCTGCTTCACTAACAGGAAGATCGTGAAGGCCACAATGAGAAAATCAATTAACGTGTTCAAAAATGTCCCGTAATTGACCGTGGCCGCACCCGCGGCCTTGGCCGCGGCCAACGAATCAAACGTCCGGCCGGAGAGATTGATAAACAGGTTGTTGAAGTCCACTCGGCCGAGAACCAACCCGATCGGCGGCATCAATATATCGTTGACGAACGACGTGACGATTCTTCCAAAGGCCACCGCGACCGTCAACCCAATTGCCATATCCACCACGTTTCCACGAATCGCAAACTCTTTAAACTCTTTCCACATAGTCTTCGGCTCCCTTCGTTGTCCTGGCTTGAGATCGTCCCGGGTCAGCACAAAAAGACCCGTCCACATTCAACTGATGACGCTTCTCCCCAGCCAGCGAATTGTGCTGCCGATTCTAAACCATTCAGTGCGAGGTTGGCTCGATTTGGACGTGATGGCGGTCCAAGAGCCCGCCGGTGGCGTGGTCCACTGCCGCCACAGCCACCTGGTATCCGACTTCCGCTTGCACCAGGCCCGACTCGGCGGTGGCGAGATCGGTCTGAGCCTGCAGCACGAACTGGATCTGCTCGCTGCCCAGCTCGTACTTGCGCTGCTCCGCCTCCAGGTTTTTCTGGGCGAGGTCGCGCGAGATCTTGGCCGCCTCCAGTGACAACTTGCTTTGCTCGAGTTGGTGCACCGCGGACACCACGTCCAGGCCGATTTGCTGGTCCTGCTGGCGGAGCCGGTAGAGGTCGCTTTTCTTCTGCACCAACGCTTGACCCAGTCGGGCGGCAGCGCTGCGGTTGCGCAGGGGCAGGTTCAGTGACAGGGTGAAGCCGTAGGTCGGATAGTTGAACCCCCAGAGTTGGCCGAGGGCGTTACCGAAACCTCCAGGGATAACGGTGGGGGGCGTCGCCGTGCTAAGTTGGTTCCCACCGATGCCGTTCGAGGCGTAAAGTCCCGTCAGCTCCAGATCCGGCAGCAGCGAGTTGTGGGCGAGCCGGAGGCTGGTGTCGTCGTTCTGGAGTTGCTGCTCCAGCGCGAGAAGCTCGGGTCGATGCTGAAGGGCCTGGTCAAGAGCGGTCTTGGCGTCGACGGTCAGGAGGTCCCCCTTGGGATTGGGGTCCTCCACCAATTCAAGGTCGAGGACGCTGATGAAGGGATCGAGGTCGGCGCCCACCAGGGGCCGGAACGCGTCCTCGGCCTGCTTCAGCGCGTACTCCTGCTGGATCACCTGCACGCGCCGCTGCGCCATCTGTGATTCGGACTGATAAATGTTGAGCGGCGGGAGTGCCCCGAGCTCGAGCGCGCGCTTGTCGTGCTCATAGCTCTTCTGCGCTTGCTCGAAGGAGCTTTGCGCCACGCGCAGGCTTTCGCGCGCCTGGACCACCGCCCAGTATTGGCCAATCACCTGCTGCAGCGTCGTGCTGACCAGGGCCTCGAAGGTGTCGCGCGACTGCGCCAAGTTGCGTTGCGCGATCACGATGGGTGCGCGATTGGGAAAGAGTCCGCGATTGCGAAGCAGCGGCTGCGTGAACTGAAGGTTCAGTCCGGCGCTGAGATAAGGGTTGATGAAGTAATAGCTGCTGTTGGTATCGCTCTTGCTGCCGCTGAACTGGATGTTGAGGTTGGTGCCGGTCTGGAAGGTCTGGGAATAAGTGGAGGTGTTTTGCTGGGAGAGGGTCGTGACCGTGGACGCGCCTTGCAACTGGTTGGTGGCCGGCGAAGTACTGCGGTTCGAGCTGTAGCTCGTCTGAAACTGGGGATCGAAAGGCGCATAGGCGCTGAGCACCCCATACTTGGCGTTCTCGATCTGCAACTGGTTGACGCGCACGTTGGTGTTGTTCAGCAGCGCCAGGCGCACGGCGTCCTGCAAGGTGAGGCGCAGCTTGCCACCGGCCACATAGTCGTGCAGACCTTCCGGGCCGGGCAATCGGGTGGGCACGGCCGGCCGGACAAATTCGTCGTGAAAGTAACTGGAAGTTGGAAAAGTCTGCGCCCCCGCGGGCGCGACGGCGAGCAGCAGAAACAGGAAACCACAGCACAGGCGACGGCAAGTCATTTTCTGCCTCCTGGACTCATGAAAAAGTGGCAAGTGGTTAGTGGCAAGCAGCAGTCTTTTGCCGATTTTCGATCGTCGACTGCCAATTGAAAGAATTCCTCGGCTGTTCTTAATCGTCGATCGAAAATCGCCAACCGAAAATTACTCGCCACTGACCTCTGCTTTATTCGTACCGAATGGCTTCCACAGGATCGAGGCGCGCGGCCTGCATGGCGGGATAGATTCCGAAGACAAGCCCCACTGACACCGAAACCATGAACGCCAACACGATGGAGGTGGCGGTGACAATCGTGGACCAACCCGCCACCCACGCAATTAAGCGCGACATGCCGAAGCCAAACAGAATGCCGATCACGCCACCAACAAAAGAAATGAGAATGGCCTCGATCACAAATTGGCGCACGATGTCCATCTGGCGGGCGCCCACGGCGCGGCGGACTCCAATCTCCCGGGTACGCTCGAGAATGCTGGCCAGCATGATGTTCATAATCCCGATGCCGCCCACTAAAAGCGAGATCGACGCAATCGCCACCATCACGATGTTGAAAAGGCGCTCGGTGCGTTTCTGCTCCGCCAGCAGTTCGGCCGGGACGATGACGCTGAAGTCACCCGCACTGCGATGCGAAACGTTCAAGATGCTCCGCACGATGTCGGCGGTGGCCACGATGTCAGTGGCAGAGTCCAAGCGCAAATAGATGCCGTCAATCTCGTCTTTCAAGTCGCTATAGGTATCTTCGAGGCGAAAGATGGCGGAATAGAGCGGCACATAGATCAAATTGTTCCGGTCTTGCGCCGGGATTCCAGCCACCTCCGTCTGCGCGCTGAGCTGCGGCCCAACCACACCGATCACGTGGAACCACTGCTCGTTGACCTTGATGTACTTGCCGATCACCTCTTGTTCACCGAAGAGACTGGCGCGCGCTCCCTCCCCCAGCAGACAAACGGGTGCCGCGCGGTCGGTCTCGTCTTGATTAAAGAACCGGCCCTCGACGACGCTCAATCCGGCAATGCGTTGGTAACTCGGGTTCACGCCGTAGACCGCCGGCGTGTCCTGCTGCGGTTTGGGAATGAGCTTGGTGGGCGTGAAACGCTTGCGCGGCGTAGAATCCGCGATGCCGGTCACATCTGAGCCGATCACCCGATAGTCCTTGAAAGTGAGGCCCGGCGAAATTTTTCGGACTTTCTGAAGGTCCTGATAATTGGCGGCCTCCTTGGCTTCGATCATCAGGTTGTGCACGCCCAGTTGCTCAATGAAGGCCATCACCTCCTGCTGTGCGCCGGCCCCGATGGAAAGCATGGACACCACCGCCGCCACGCCGAAGATCATGCCCAGCATGGTGAGCAAGGAGCGCAACTTGTGCAGGAGCAGATTGTCGAATCCCAATCGGAAATCGGGCAGGAACTGACTCCAGGTCCTGGGCGGCGAGAGAGGCGCGGCGTGGGCCGGGGTACTCATTGCCCGCCACCACTGAGCGAAGGGCCGACAGGACCGGAAGCCTTGGGCGCTTTCTTGCCCTGGGCTTCGGGATTCACCAGAGCAACCTCGGTGCCTTCGTTGAGACCTTCGATGATCACTTCGCCTTCGGTGCGGCGGGCGATTTTCACCTCGCGCGGCTCAAAACGTGAACCGGTTTTCACATAGACGGTCGGCTTCCCTTCCTTATCGAACACGGCCTGGGGAGGCAGATACAGCGCGCTCTGGGTCTTATCCCCTTGGATGACAACCTGTGCAGTAATACCTGGCCGAAGGCTAGCATCGGCTTGGTCGAGTTGGAAGCTGGTGTCAAACTTGCGCACGGTCTGTCCACCCCAAAAATTGCTGGAGGCCATTCCTGCCACGGTCTTCACTTTCCCGGTGTAAGTCCGGCCGGGAAGCGCATCGACGCGCACCTCCACAGGCTGACCGGGATTGATGTTGGCGCGATCGTTCTCATCCACCTTCGCCTGGATTTCCATTTCCTCGACGTCCACCACCTGCGCCACCACTCGGCCCGGCCACACCTGATCGCCCTCCCGGTATTCCGGCAACACCATGCCTGAGAAGAACATGCCACCAGATGAATCCTGGTTCTCCTTGACCGCCACCAAGCCATCGAATGGCGCGCGGACGGTCATTTTTTCGATGTTCGCCTGGGCCTGCTGCATCGCGACGCGCGCTTTGTTCCGCTTGGCTTCGCTGACCGCGATGGTCGCCTGGCCGGAGGCAGTGCGCGACTTGATGTCCTGCTCGAGTTGCGCCAAATGCCGCTTGGCCTCATCCAGCGCCAGCAGGTTTTTCTTGGCGTCGATGGCGCTCAGGAGCTCGTTCTTGCTCACATCGAGCTCCGCCCGGCGCACGTCGAACCTGGCCTTGAGCAGGTCCACCTGATCCTGCGCGGATTGGACGGCAGCATCCGCTTTCGCCTTGGTGATATCCTGTTCCCCCTGCGCCAGATCCGCCTGGGCCTGTTCGAGGTTATATTCCTGCTCGCTGGGATCAAACTCGATGACGATCTCATCCTTCTTGACCCGCGTGCCGGTGGGAAATAGGTGAATGATCTGGAGCGTCCCTCCTACCGGAGGCGCTATCAGTGTCGCAGTTTTGCTGGGCCGCAACTCGCCGGTTGTGTAGACTTTTGTTTCGATCGTCCCGCGCTTGACGCGAGTGGTCGGAACTTGAGTTTTGGAACTGCGCGTTTCCTGGAGCGCTCCGGTGCCGATTACACCGAGCGAGACAAGGACCGTCAAGCTCATCGCGGCCTGTACTTTGCGTCCGCTGCGCATTGTTACTCCGACGCTTCCTTAACGGTGGGGTCTTTCAAAGCCACCCGCTCGTTACTCTTCAAGCCTTTGGCCACCACCACTTCTTCCGTGCTGCGGCGCGCCACCTCAATCACTCGCTCCTCAAAATTTGAACCGTGCAACACATAAGCCACTGTCCGTCCCTGTTTCGAAAAAGCGGCGCGAGCCGGAATCAGGATGGAATTGGGAAGGCGTTCCACGGCGACCCGAATCGTAGAGCTCATGCCCGGCCGCAATCGGGGATCGGTCTGGTCGAGTCGAACAATCAGGTCGAAGTTCTTCTTGGGGGGCCAGCCTGAAGAGAAATCCAGTTTGGCAAGCGCGCTAATTTCAGCCACGTGGCCCGACAGCTCCTTGTCGGGCACGGCGTCGACGCGAATCGACACGGGCTGGCCCGCCTTCAAACGACCCCGATCGATCTCATCGATGTGCGCGGTGACTCGGAGCGATGACAGGTCAGGCAGCTCGGCAATCGCAGCGCCAGGCCAGGCACGGTCGCCTTCCTTGAACTCGGGAGGATTATCAGAGAAAAAGCCGCCGGCACGCGAATTCGGCATGAGCGTCACCATGCCCGCGGCGGGCGCGTTGACGGTGAGTGCGGCGATCTGGCGCTCGGCTTCTTGAACGTCGTAGAGCGCCTTATCGCGTTTCTCTACGCTCCCATGAACGTCCGCCTCCGAGCCCGATTTATCGGACTTCAACTTTGCTTCGATCTGCCGCAGTGACTGCTCGGCATCGGCAAGTTTTTCCTTCGCCTCTTCTCCCTCGATGACTGACACAATCTCCTGCTTGCTGACTTCCAATTTTGCCCGCTCTACATCGTATCGCGCCTTCAAGAGGTCGGTCTGGTCCTGCTCTTCTGTCAGCCGGCCCTGGGCACGCGTCTGCACAATTACGTCTTCTGCTTGTTTCAGAACCGATCGCCTTTCGTCGAGCGTGCGTTGAAGCGTGGAGACATCGAACCGGACGATCAAGTCGCCCACCTTCACCTGATCGCCGTTCTTGACGAGCTTGACGATTTGCACATCGGAGCCGGCGTTGAACGGCGCGGTGACCACCTTGGACACCAAGGGCTTCAATTCCCCGCGCATCTGCAAATGGTCCACGAATTCCCCAACTTTCACCACTGCTGTTGGCACACTCGTCCCTTGCCGGGCAAACCGCACCGCTCCCCAGGCAAGGCTCGAGACCAGCACAACCGCGCCGCTGATTAACCACCAGCTTCGCCGGCCTCGCAGAGTTTTCAATTTGCCTGCCATACGTCTAGACTCGACAGCCCATCTCCCGCTTCAATTTGAACCCCCTGCTGAATCGGGAATAGGAGCAATATCCGCAGAAGCTATATCGCTGAATCTAAAGCACATTCCGGCTTCGTTCGTGAGTGCTGCCGAAACCAGTTTCCGCTCTTGAAGGCCCCTTTTCCAATTTCGAGTTTCGAATTTCGAGTTTCCAATCTCCAGTTTCCAATCTCCAGTTTCCAGTTTCGAATTTCCAATTTCCGTCTCTTCCAATCACCCAATCGCTCAATCACCCAATCACTCAATCACCCAATCACTCAATCACCCAATAGACTAGCTTCCCCTCAACACGATGGCTCCCGCCGCGACGCCCGATTCCACCACCGCCTCGACGTCGCTCATCGGCCCGAGTTTCACTGCTCGCTTATCAAAACCGATGCCACTTTTCACACGTACATAGGATTGGTCCTTTTCCGTGATCACCGCGTCCCGAGGGATCACCAGCGAGTCAGGTTTCCGCTCGATCTCAACATCGATGGCGGCGGAGAGATCGGGCATGAGCCGGGGATCGCCGCCGCGCACCGAAATCTCTACGGAAAAGTAATGGACTTTGTCGGACATTTCGCTGGTCTGACCGATGGCGGCAATTCGCTCCAGCTTGCCCGTAAAAACCAAGTCCGGGTAAGCGTCAAGGTGCATCTCGATGGGTGCGCCGGCGTGCAAGAACTGGACATCCGCCTGATTGGCCCGCGCTCGCGCTTCCATCGTGTCCGGGTTCACCACCTGCATGAAGGGCACGCCGGGGCGCACCTGATCGCCTTCCTGCACATCACGCATCTGACCGTTCATCCAGGTGCTATTCAGGACGGCCAAACCATCCAGCGGCGAGTGAATCGCCATTCTTTCCGAGTTGCTGTCGGCGTAGACCATGGTCGCATGAGAACGGTCGCGCTGAATTTCGAGGCTCTTCAGGTCAGCCTCGGCGGCCCGGCGCTTTAACTCGAATGTCTCGTGAAGCTGTTTCAAGGTCGCTTCCGCTTCTTCGAGGTTCTCTTGGTTCTTCTCCGCGTCGATGCGGGAGATGACTTCGTTCTTTCGCATTTCCAATTTGGCGGTTTCCAGAGCGTCTTCGGCCTGTTTCAGGTCAGTCTCGTCCTTGGCCAGGGCAGCCGCCTGGTCGGCGCGCTTCTTTTGGATCTGGTCGACGAAGTTGAGATAGTCGGCTTTCCTATCCATCGAATTCTTGATCTGATCCTGGCGATCGAACTCAACCAGCAGGTCGCCCTTCTTGACCTTGGTTCCTGAGGGCGTCAGCTTGGTAACCGTCAATTGGCCGATTTGCTGGCCCGACAGGCGAGGCGCCCCAATCGTGTAAGACTGGAGAGCCTGAATGGTGCCCGTCAGCCGCAGAGTGCGCACAAAATCCCGGCGCTCGACGACTGCGGTGCGCGATCCTGCGGCCCCGCTCAGCGCGACCGCCGACGACTCCGCTCCCTGTTTCCGATTCGCGCGCCAAATCGCCACTCCAACCGCCAGTACGATCAAGGCGATGAGGCTGAGCAACCACCGCAAGAGTTTTCGCTTCGGCCGAAGCCGCTTCGGGGAGACGGGCGGGCGCGGTAAAGTAGGAAGCTCGGGCGAGGCAGGCGGCAGCTCCTCCGCTGGCGCTCCTGGGGCTTCACTAATCACCTGCTTGAACAGCGGGTTGACCAATTCAGACAATGCGTTGCTCCGGCGCCTGATGACAAAGCGCGCCACAGAACCTTACTCTGCCGCCTGAACCACTACCAAACTATAACATTGGACGACATCACTGGGAAAAGGTTTGCCTCAGAAAAGCGTCATTTGTCATTCGTCCGTTGTCCCTGGTCCCTTGTTCTCCATCCCGCGTTCCCGGCCGAGGCGGCAAATGACGAATGACCAAGGACAAAGGACACGCCTTTAATGAAAACCGTCCTTTGTCATTTGTCCTTTGTCCCTTGTTCTTCATCCCTCGTTCCCGGCCGAGGGGACAAATGACGAATAACCAAGGACAAAGGACACGCCCTTAATAAAGACGTTTCAAAGCCGCGTGGCGTTAATGAAATATTTTCCTCAGGACGCCACTCTTGACGTAGGTACATATTGTAGCTACATTCGTATGTGGAATGCGCTATGAATGGGACGAAAGCAAAAGGCAATCTAACATTCAGAAGCACGGAATCGACTTCATTGGCATCGAGGGGGTCTTTGCTGGCTATGCAATCACGATCTTGGATGACCGGTTCGATTACTGCGAATCCCGGTTCATTACGTTGGGGTTGCTCAGCAGTCGTGTGGTCGTCATAACACACACCGAGACCGATGAAGTAATCCGAATCATTTCGGTCCGAAAGGCGACAAAGAATGAAGAAGCCAACTACTTCAAGGAAATCGCGAACTGATTGGGAACGAGTGGACGCGCTGCCGGATGATAAAATTGATTTTTCAGATACGCCGAAAATAACGCCTGAGATGTTTGCCCGAGCCGTGGTGCGGCGAGGCTTCAAGCCTGTGGCGCGGAAAGAGCAACTTACGATCCGCGTCGATAGCGACGTGCTCGCATGGTACAAGCGGCAGGGGCCGGGCTATCAGACGCGCATTAACGCCTTGCTCCGAGCCTACATGCAAGAACACGCCAGGAAAACGGCTTGAACCAAACTCATCTCACCAAGGCTTAAGGGAATAATTTCTTCAGGACGTTTTCGCACGCTTCAAGCGTCTTGTCGATTTGGGCCTCAGTGTGGCTGTAACTGATGTGGTTACGCTTGAGGTTGACGGGCATCTTGAAAACTCCGCGATCGATGAGCTGCCGGCGATAGTCGACAAATCGCCGGGCATCGTTACGAAGAAGGTCGGTATAGTTCCGGATGGGACCGTCAAGAAAATACGTCAGAAAGATCGAGCCGAAACCGGCCACCGTGGCGCGGACGCCCAGCCTCGAATGAATCTCGCCGAGACCTTTCCTCATGCGCTCACCGAGCCGAAAAATGTGCTGGTGAACGGGCTCGCGCTCGAGGACCTCCATGGTGGCCAGGGCCGCGGCGCAGCCGGCGGCGTTGCCGTTAAACGTCCCGGCAAAAAAGGTGTCGCCGCCGGGGAACGTGCTGAAGCGCTCCATGATCTCCTTCTTGCCGCAAACCGCAGCGATAGGAAAGCCGTTGCCCATCGCTTTCCCCAGCGTCGTCAGGTCGGGCGCGACGCCGGAAATGGCTTGATATCCCCCTAGGTGGTGGCGGAAGCCGGTGATGACCTCATCAAAAATCAGGACGGCTCCGTTCTCAGTGGTCATGGACCTGAGGCCTTCGAGGAATCCCGGCTCAGGCAGCACGCAACCGATATTGTGGGCGATCGGCTCGACGATGATGGCCGCGATCTCATCGCGATGCGCGGCGAATGTCCTCTCCACGTCCTCCAGGCTGTTGAACTCGCAAACCAGCGTGTTCTCGAGCACCTCGGGAAGAATCCCCGCCGATCCCGCGTCGAGCTTCCCCACTTTCTCGGCCGGACTCGTGACATTCCTCAGCACATAGTCGTGAGTGCCGTGATAGCAGCCCTGGAACTTGATGATCTTCTTTCTCGCGGTGAACGCGCGCGCCACGCGCAGCGCATGATAGGTGGCCTCCGAACCGGTATTGCACAACAGCACTCTCTGGGCGGAGGGAATGTGCCGGCAGAGCTTGCGCGCCACTTCGATTTCGAGCTCCGTGGTGCCGACGCCGGCGAGCAAATACTTCTCCAGCGATTCGATAACCTTCTGGCGGACGAAAGGGTGGTTGTGCCCGAGAAGCGCCGGCCCGAATGCACCGTGGTAGTCGATATATTCCGTGCCGTCGGCATCGAGCAGAAGGGCTCCCGCCGCGCGCTGGATCACAAGATGGGGATGTATGCTGCGTTGAGCGCTGTTTACGCCACCGGGAATGCTCTCGCAGGCCGCCGCATAGAGCCTATCGCTGTTCGGAGTCTCGCGCTTTGCTGAATTCATTCGCACCGTCACTCGCTTAACCCACCACAAAACGTGAGACCCATGGCAGGGACTCAAAGCGTTCTTCACGCCCGCACCGCGTACCCTCAAGCCGCCGCTAAGGTAGTTTGCCTGAGAAATCGTTCAGCCTTCCGCCGCGTCGCCCTGCGCTGATTGCGGAGTTGCCTTCGGACCATGCTGACCACGACGTTGCGATTGCGGATATGCGAAAAGAATTGCTGCAAGGAAGTGATCGCGTGCCCGAGCGCGACATTGCGGCATTCGGGGGTTTGATAGTGCGCGGCTTCCACCTTCAGAATCTCTTTTGCAATTCTGTCCGCCAGTTTAGGCTTGGCGAGTGCGATCTTCGCCGCGCCGCCGATGACGTTTCCGGCTGTGATCATAACCGGACCCGGAATGGGCTCAAAATACTTGGCAAAGATCTTTTCAATTTTGGCCTCGGAATCAACCCCGGCCAGGTTTCCGATGATGATGATGGCGTTCCATTGGAGAATCTTGTTGTCCGACTCGAGAAAAGCAGCCACGCGGTCAAAATGGGGATAAAGGATCGCCGGGGACTTTTCGCTGACGAGACGGAGAACCTTCGCACAACCGTACTTCGTGCGTGCCTGCGCCGCTCCCAGTCCCTCAAAGATTTCGGCTAGCATTTCAGGCCGTTTGGCAACCTTGCCGGCCATGCCGGCGAAATCGGCTCCTTGCTTACTCAACTGCGACAACAATCTGACTTCATGCATGTTCACACCTCCGCGGAGACTCGCCATGGCGAGCCTCACGTCTTTTCCTTTCTTGGAACCCAATAAAGCTCTCGTCGGATGAACTCTTTCTTGAAGCCGCGGCGCTCCAGAATGCCTCGAGCGTTTTCGATCATCATGGGCTGTCCGCAAAGATAAGTGGTGGTGTCAGCCGGTTCGAGCCCCAGAGCGTCAAGGTACTTTCGCAACAAATCCTCCGCGCGGCCTACTTCGCCTTTCCACGCGGCGTCCTCCCACGGCCGGCTGACAGTGGGAATATAGTGAAACCACGAGCCCGGTCGCGAGAGCGCCTCGAGCTCTTCGCGGTAAGCAAATTCCCAGGAGCGGCTGGCAGCCTGAATCAAAACCAGGCGCAGGTCGGGCGGCTTTCCCTCTTGCGCCTCGCGCGCCAGCGTGCGCACCATGCTGACGTAAGGCGCCACTCCCGTCACGGTGCAAATCAAGAAGTGTTGTTTGTGACCGGACTTATCGTCCAGCGTGAACAGCCCTTTGGCCTGCCGGCGCATCATCAGGATATAGCCTTCCCGGATCTCGTGCAGGGGCGGCGTCAGTTCGCCTTCCGGCACAAGCTCAAAGAAAAACTCGATCTCATCCTCGTAGGGGCTGGACACGATCGAGTAGGCTCGCTCGTGGATGCGCACACCGTCCTCCAAGCCGAGCGTCGCGTATTGGCCAGGCTTGAAAGGCAAGCGCTGGTCAGGCTTGACGCGAATCGACCAGAGGTCGGGACCGTAATCTTTCCGCCAAGTCACTTCCGCTTTTTGATATTTTTCCGGATGCGCGATCATGGAAAGTGGTCCACGCTCCTTCGATCACCTCCCACAAACCACGGCGTTAGAGCTCAGGAGCGGATCGTAACCAACGTATCTTACACCGATTTCCCCCATTGGAGCGACGGGATAGGAGCGGGCGGGAGCAGTCGACAGTTAGGGAAATTAGAAATCAGAAATTAGAAATCAAAATCAAAGACTCAGCGATTGAGGTTCTGCTTTCTGCTTTCGGATTTCTGCTACTTGCGATGCCGCTTCACGCGGCCGCAGAGATAAGGTAAACTAAAGCTTCGCGCCTGTAGCTCAGATGGATAGAGCGGCAGCCTTCGAAGCTGAAGGTCGGGGGTTCGAATCCCTCCAGGCGCGCCACTCATTGCCGATTGCCGATTTGTGATTTCCGATTGTCTGCTGAAACCGGGATGGAGAATTCAAGCGGGCCAGGGTGATCAACTGGGGTTGTTTCTCCAATCGGCAATCGGCAATCGACAATCGAAAATCGGCAATCCGCTGCAATTGTCAATCGAAGGCCACACTTCTCCCCGGCCTTGGGCGCGCTGGGATTAAGCAACAAGAACGGCGTCGACGCGCTCGCTCACTGTTTGGCCAGCTTGGCAGCCATGGTCAGCAGCAAGGTGCGATTGGGGCTCGACATGCTCTCGAAGAGTTTCACCAACCTCTTGGCGGGCCCTGAAATCTCTGTCTGCTCGGGCAGTTTCGGGCTGGTGGGCCGGCCTTGCCCCTCGAATAGCAGTTGATAGGGTTCGACGCCAAGAGCCTTGGCAAATTTCTCCAGAGTGGAAAGCGAGGGAGCGGTGTAGCCGCCCTCCACGCGGGAAATGTAGGAGCGTAAGAGTCCCGACCGCCTTTCGATATCACCTTGCGAAAGGCCTTTTGATTCCCGTAATTCTCTTAGTCGTTTAGCGATGTCCATGCAGATATCAAAACACAAATTCCAGCCTAAAGTCAATAGTACGGATCTGGTTTATTGACAAATTGCTTAAAACCGGCCTTACGCGGGCCGATGGCCGTCATCGGCCGCAACCCCGCGCTCTTCGGGACGAGAGCGGGAGTTGTGAACCAAGGGGTAAGCTACCAATTCGAGCAGCGCCAAAGCCAGCGTCGAGCCCACCATTTCAGTCGAACTGGGGAGCATCAGGGTGAGGGTCGAAGCGTTTGCGAGTTCACGGTCGTTGGCGTCAGTCACCGCAAGAACCTTCACGCCGGCCTTTTTGGCTTGCTGGGCTCTCGCATGAGTTTCCTTCTTCACGCGACAAGCCGAGCCGGAAAGAAACAGGACCGCGGAACCTTCCCCGCCCGGGTAAGAGAAATCATTGCCGGCGCCGGCGGCGTCAACTCCATCCGCCTGCATTCCTGCGAACTTTCGCAACAAGCGCGCGCCATGGAGAGCCACCGGATGATAGAAACCGCCACCCACGATCCAGAGATGAGCGACGCTCTTCAGCTCTCTCGCAAGAGCGTTAGTCGCATCCGCGAGCTGCGTCCGAATCAGCTCGACAGTCGCGGGCAGTTTCGTAAACTCTTCTTCGAGTACGTCGAGCTGGCGATGATGCCGTTTCAAAACTCGAGCTGCCACGAGAGCCAGGAAGCCGAGCGCGGCTTGCTGGGCGAGAACCGTCTGCAAGCCAGGCTTTGAGGCTTCGCCGGCGCGAAGAAGGAACACAAAGTCAGCCGCTGCCGCCAACGCGCTCGCCGGATTGTTGGTGAGGGCCAACACCTGTGCGTCGCGAGCCCGCGCGGCGCCAGCCGCGTCCAGCGTTTCCCGAGTCTCACCCGAATTGGAGACGGCCAGAAAGACTGACCGCAGCCGCATGACCGAAGCCGAATAAGCCTGGAATTCCAGCGCCGGCCGCGCCATCACCGGCCAACCGAGCAGCGACTCAAAAGCATAAACACCCGTCAATGCGGAGAGAAAAGAGGCTCCACTCCCCACTATGAAGATCGGCCCGTCGCCCCACCGCACCCTGCGCACCAAAGCCTCGTATTCGGGCCGGCCCTTCTCGAGCGTCTCTCGAAGAGCTCGGGGAGTGTCAAGGACCTGCTGTCTGATATCCATGGTCCCGGGTCATTTGTCCTTGGTCATTTGTCCGTCGTCCGTAGTCCGTTGCCAGCCATTCCAGGTACATCGGTCTACCAGCATTTCAGTCTATCAGCTTTGACCACCGAAATACTGACACGTTGAAAGACTTCCGGCACAACGGACAACGGACCACACACGTCCCAAGACCGTTTGCTTCGCGCCTTCGGTCGGCATTAAACTGCATCAAAAGACTTAGGAGGATTTATCATGCGCACAAGATTCTTAACTCTCGTAGTGGGCTCTTTTCTAATTCTTTGGCCGGCCTCGAACGTCGGCGCCAGTGGTGTCCCGCAAGCCGGCAAAGATGTCAAGAAGGCAGTCGATGCGACCGAGGATGCCACGACTAGCGCCGGCAAGACCACCGGGTACGCGGTCAAAAAGGAAACGAAGGTGGCCGGCGAGAAGACTGAGCACGCCACTGACGTTACAGGTCAAGCCGTCAAAAAAGGCGCTGCCCATACCGGAAGCGCCGTCAAGAAGGATACGAAGGTGGCTGTGGCGAAAACCGAAAACGCCGGCACGGCCGCGGGCCATGTTGCCGGGCACGCGGCAAAGAAAGGCGCAAAGGCTGCGGGCCACGCCGTCAAGAAATCAGCCGACGCGGTGAAAGACACCGTCAAGTAACGGTGGACGCGCGCTTGACGCTCGGAGCGCTGGCCAATAAAATGATGATCTCGCATTCCTGGCAGCTACGCGATCGAGAGGTGCTATGGTCCATGCTCCGATTCCGGAAGCCTTAACTTTTGACGACGTTCTTCTGGTTCCTTCCAAGTCCGCGGTTCTGCCTGCCCAAGTCGACACTCACACTCGCCTGACTCGCAACATCACGCTGAACATTCCCATCGTCAGCGCGGCCATGGATACGGTTACCGAATCGCGCTTGGCTATCGCGTTGGCGCAGCAAGGAGGAATCGGGATCGTGCACCGCAGCATGCCCATCGAGCGCCAAGCCATGGAAATCGACAAGGTGAAGCGCTCGGAGAGCGGCATGATCGTGGACCCGGTCACGGTCGGCCCAAAGAACAGAATCTCCGACGCGCAGGAGATCATGAGGAAATACAAGATCTCCGGCGTCCCGGTGACCACCGACGGGAAGCTGGTGGGCATTCTGACCAACCGCGACCTGCGCTTCGAAACTCGCTTCGACCTGCCGGTTGAACAAGTGATGACGCGCGAAAACCTGATCACCGTGCCGGTGGGAACGACATTGGAGGAAGCGGAACAAATCCTCCATAAGCACCGCGTGGAGAAACTGCCGGTGGTCGATGAAGGTTTCTACCTGAAAGGGCTCATCACGGTCAAAGATATCCAGAAGAAAATCAAATACCCGAACGCCGCCAAAGACGCTCATGGACGGCTCCGAGTCGGCGCTGCGGTGGGTGCGACGGGAGATTTTCTGGAGCGAGCCCAGGAGCTGGTGAAGACCAAAGTTGATATCCTGGTGGTCGACACGGCGCACGGTCACTCCACGCGCGTGCTCGATGCGGTGAGGGCGCTCAAACACGCGCTTCCCGACGTCGATCTGGCGGCCGGAAACGTAGCCACCTTCGAAGGCGCGTGCGACTTGATCCAGCTTGGCGTGGACGCTGTAAAGGTCGGCATCGGCCCGGGCTCAATCTGCACAACTCGGGTAGTGACGGGCGCGGGCGTGCCCCAAATCACCGCCGTCGCCGAGTGCGCCCGAGCCGCAGAGAAAGCCGGCGTGCCGCTGATCGCCGACGGGGGCATCAAGTTCTCCGGAGACATTACCAAGGCCGTCGCCGCCGGCGCCAGCACCGTGATGCTGGGCAGCCTTTTTGCAGGCACCGAAGAAAGTCCCGGCGAAACCATTCTTTATCAGGGGCGCACTTTCAAATCCTACCGTGGGATGGGCTCCATCGCCGCGATGTCAGCGGGATCCGACCGTTACGGCCAGTTCACTGAAACCTCCAAACCCGTCCCGGAGGGCATTGAAGGGCGAGTGCCTTACAAGGGCATGCTGGCGGAAATGGTGGCGCAATTGGTGGGTGGGCTGCGTTCGGGAATGGGTTATTGCGGCTGCGCCACCATCGACGAACTGCACCAGAAGGCCCGCTTCATCCGCATCACCTCCGCAGGACTTCGAGAAAGCCACGTCCACGACGTCATTATCACGAAAGAGGCCCCGAATTACCGTCTTGAATAATACTTCAGGTTCGGCGCCACGGAAAAATGGTGTGCAAGCCTCGGTGCGATGGGGTATCACCATCGTCTGGGCGGCGCTGATCTTCACCCTTTCCACCGAAACATACTCCAGCTCCTTCTCGGCCCTTCTCCTGCGCGATTTTCTGGACTTGGTTCGTGTGACCGTGTCACCCGCGACGTTCGAAGTCCTTCATCACCTTGTACGCAAGTCGGCTCACGTGACCGAGTATGCGATCTTCGGCCTCTTGCTCTATCATTGTCTGCTGAGAAGCAACCGCACGGACTGGCGTCCTCTATTGGGTGCCTGGTCCGTTCTGATCGCGGCCGCCTATTCGCTGACCGACGAGTTCCATCAATTTTTTGTTTCTGGGCGGACTGCGTCTCTGTGGGACTGCGGGATTGACACGATGGGAGCTGCGCTGGGAATGTTGGTGGTCTACGCGTGGACGCGCTTCTTCAGCGGTCGCAAGGCAGTCGTGATTCTGCCCAAAGAACAAACGGCCGATCCTGCCTAGCGGGACCGGCCGCCCGTTTGAAAATTCGTGATCTGACGTCGTTCCCGAACAGAGACTATTTCTTCTCTTCCTCCTCGGGTGGGCCAGCAGCCTTTTCCTCTTCCGCTTCCTTCTCGGCAGCCTTGCGACGGGCTTCAACTTTCTTCGCGCGTTCTTCGGCGCGCTTCTGGAGGACTTCAGTGCCGACCAGCTCGAGCACGGCAGTGTCGGCGCCGTCTCCCTTTCGCCATCCCGTCTTGACGATTCGCGTGTAGCCGCCGGCGCGATCGGCGTATCGCTTGGCCAGGTCGTCGAAGAGTTTCGCTACGGCCGGAGGCGTCATACAATAGGCGGCGGCGAGGCGGCGCGCGTGCAGGTCGCCACGTTTGCCGAGCGTGATCATTTCCTCAGCAATGCCCCGGGCGGCTTTGGCCTTGGCCACGGTGGTTGCGACACGCTCCTCGACAATCAGAGAGGTCACCAGATTCCGCAGGAGGGCGCGGCGGTGCGAAGTGTTTCGACTCAGCTTTCTGCCATAGTTCCGATGACGCATGCAAGCTCCTGCTGGCTATAATTCTGGGGGCGGCGCTTCAGCTTCCCCTCCCACTGCACCTTCCGGTTCCGATCCCGGCATGACCGGCTTGCCTTTTTCGTCAAACTTCATGCCCAAGCTCAAGCCCATGACTCCCAGAATTTCCTTGATCTCGTTCAGAGACTTGCGCCCGAAGTTTTTGGTTTTGAGCATGTCCTGCTCGGTTTTCTGCACCAGCTCACGGATGGTGGTGATGTTGGCGTTTTTGAGACAATTGTAAGAACGGACTGAGAGTTCGAGCTCCTCGACCGACCGGTCCAGATTCTCATTGCGAGCTTCCGCCGCTTGTTGCGGAGTCACTTCCTCGGCCTCGGTCACTTCCTCAAAGTTGATGAAGATGGCCATATGGTCTTTGATCAGCTTGGCGGCGAGCCCGACGGCGTCCGCGGGCACAATCGCGCCGTTGGTCCAGACGTCGAGGGTCAGCTTGTCGTAGTCCGTCATTTGCCCCAAGCGGGCGGCTTCCACCGTGTGGTTGACCTTGCGGATGGGGGAGTGCGCAGAGTCCACCGGGATGTACCCGATGGCCAGATCCTCGTCAAAATTCTTTTCGGCGGGAACGTAACCACGGGAGATCTTCACCCGCATCTCAATATTCAAGCTCCCGCCCTCGCTGATCGTCGCCAAGTACACATCCTTATCGAGGATCTCGACGTCCGGATCCTCTTGAATCATTCGCGATGTGACTTCGCCCGGCCGGTCCACGTGCAGGTAGAGGGCCTTCGGCCCTTCGACGTTCATTTTGAGAGGAATCTGTTTGAGATTCAAAATGATGTCGGTTGCGTCCTCGACCACTCCCGGAATGGACGAAAACTCGTGCAGCACGCCCTCAATCTTGACCGCCGTAATGGCCGCGCCGTCGATGGACGACAACAAGACACGACGCAGGGCGTTGCCGATGGTGGTGCCAAAGCCGCGCTCGAACGGCTGCGCGGAAAACTGACCGTACTTGTCAGTCAGCGTCTCCGTGTTGGCGGCCAACCGCTTCGGTTTCTGGAATCCTTTCCAAAGCATTGCTGTTATGCCTCCCTGGCTGAAACTGGAAAATAGAAAATGGAAATTAGCAGGGAACCAGTTTCCATTTTCCAGTTTCTAGTTTCCGTCTAGTTTCCAATTTCCAGTTTCTAGTTTCCCTTTCCCTACTTGGAATACAGCTCGACGATCATCTGTTCCTGGATGGGGAAATTCACATCCTCGCGTTTGGGTATAGAGACGACGCGCCCTTTCATGTTTTCGCGCTCCACGGCCAACCAGGGCGGAACGGATCGGCTGCCCGCCAAATCCAGGGCGCGCTGGATGGTCACTGATTTCCGGCTACGTTCGCGAACCGAAATTTCCTGTCCGGCTGAAACCTGGAACGACGGGATGTTCACATTCCGTCCTGCCACCTGAATGTGCCCGTGGCGAACCAACTGGCGGGCCTCGGCACGGGAAGTAGCCAGCCCCATTCGATAGACCACGTTGTCCAGGCGGCGCTCCAGCATCAGCAGCAGGTTCTCTCCCGTGATGCCCTTCATGGCCGCAGCTTTTTCAAAGTAGGAGCGGAACTGGTCTTCGAGTATTCCGTAGACCCGCCGCACCTTCTGCTTCTCCCGAAGCTGAAGTCCGTAGCCCACCAACTTCGGCCGGCGCGACTTCCCGTGTTGGCCGGGGGCAAAGTTGCGCTTCTCAATGGCGCACTTGTCCGACAAGCATCGCTGCCCTTTCAAGAACAGCTTGATTCCCTCCCGGCGGCATAGCCGGCAAACTGCGTCACGATACCTCGCCAAACGGCCCTCCTTGCAAAATCAGAAACTGGAAATTAGAAACTGGAAATTGGGAAATCGAGATTGCCGACCCAATTGCGCTAGTCTCTAATTTCCATTTTCCAGTTTCCATTTTCCATCTCACACTCAGCTTCCATCTCACACTCTGCGCCGCTTCGGCGGCCGACAGCCATTGTGCGGAATCGGGGTCGCGTCCTTGATCACTCGAACCTCAAGGCCGGCGGAAGCCAGCGCCCGGATCGCCGACTCGCGGCCCGAGCCCGGCCCTTTCACGCGCACTTCCAGGGACCTCATTCCATGGTCTCTCGCGGCGCTCGCGGCTCGCGCCGCTGCCTGCTGGGCGGCGAAGGGCGTTCCCTTCCGGGATCCCTTGAAGCCGAGTGACCCGGCGCTCGACCAGCAAATGAGCTTTCCTTCCATATCGGTAATACTCACCAGGGTATTATTGAAGGTCGCTTGGATGTGCGCCACGCCAATCGGCACATGGCGTTTTTCCTTTTTCTTGAAGACCTTCTTCTTTCCTGTCTTGGCTGCTGCCGCTTTGGCCATGTCACCCTTTCAAAGGGAGTGGCATGTGGCGAGTGGCAAGTGGCAAGAAAATTCCTCACTCGCCACTTGCCACATGCCACTAGCCACTGTTCTTCTACGTTTTCGCCGTCGCCCGTTTCTTGTTGGCGATCGTGCCCTTTCGCGGCCCCTTGCGTGTCCGCGCGTTGGTATGCGTTCGCTGGCCGCGGACCGGAAGATTGCGCCGGTGCCGGTAGCCCCGGTACGAGCCAATCTCGATCAACCGCTTGATATTCATGGCGGTATCTTTGCGAAGATCCCCTTCGATGCCGCCTTCTTCCTCCAGGATCTGGCGAATTTTTGCCACTTCCTCTTCCGTCAGATCTTTCACCTGCTTGTCGGGATTCACTCCCGCCCGCACCAGGATGGACATCGATCTCGCCCGTCCGATGCCGTAAATATAGGTCAGCCCAATCTCGACCCGCTTCGTCCTCGGTAAATCAATACCTGCTATTCGCGCCATTCATCACCTCTTAACCGGCAACGTGCCGCGGAAACTGGAAATTGGAACCTCGAAACTGGGCGAAGTTGAGCCAGTTTCTAGTTTCCAGTTTCACCCCTGCCTCTGTTTGTGCTTGGGGTTGGAGCAAATCACGCGCACCACACCCCGGCGCCTCACAATCTTGCACTTACTGCAAATTTTTCTCACGGATGAGCGTACTTTCATTCTTGGTCTCTCAGTTTGTCAGTACGTCAGTACTTCAGTAACCCAGTGTTTCAGTGTGTCCGTCTCCCCGGCGGGCCGACTGAAATACTGACAAACTGAAATACTGACCTACTGACCTGGCCTACTTGTATCGATAAACGATTCGTCCTCGAGTCAAGTCGTAGGGCGAAAGCTCGACAGCGACCTTGTCGCCCGGAAGGATCCGAATAAAATTTTTCCGCATCTTCCCGGAAATATGAGCCAGGACCTTGTGCTTGTTGTCCAACTCCACGCGAAACATGGCATTGGGCAAAGGCTCAATCACGGTCGCGATTACCTCAATGGCTTCTTCCTTCGCCATAAACGACTAACAATTCCTCGACTTGATTAGATGTTCATTCGCGTCGTTCGATTGCGCTGGAAACTGGAAAATGGAAACTGGAAAATAGAAACTGGAAACTGCAAGCGGCAACTTTTAGCGAGATGCGTCGCGCCCCAGTTTCCAATTTCCATTTTCCAGTTTCCAATTTCATATTCGTGTCAGCACGTCCGGCCCATTCCGCGTCACCGCCACCATGTGCTCGAAATGGGCGGTATTTTTTCCGTCGGCCGCCACCGCGGTCCAGTTGTCGTTCAAAATCCGCAACTCCGGACGGCCCTCGTTCACCATGGTCTCGATCGCCAGAACCATTCCTGCTTTCAGCAACGGTCCGTGCCCCGGGTCGCCGTAATTGGGGATTTGCGGTTCTTCGTGAAGAGCGCGCCCGATCCCGTGGCCCACGAACTCCCGCACTACCGAGTACCCGTTTTTTTCGACATGCTTCTGGATCGTCGCCGAGATGTCGCCCACTCGATTTCCGTGGCGCGCTTGAGCAATCCCCAGCTCCAGCGCCTCTTCGCTCACCCGCAGCAGCCTCTGCGCGGCTTCCGGGATTTCTCCGATGGGGATGGTGAGCGCCGTGTCCCCATAATACCCGTTCAAGATCAGGCCAAAGTCCAATCCCAGGATATCGCCATCCTTGAGTCGCCGCCCCGACGGGATGCCGTGCATGATCTGTTCGTTGATCGAAGTGCAAAGGCAGCGGGGATAGCCCCGATAACCTTTGAAAGCCGGCTTCGCCCCGGCCTGCGCCAGCCTCTTCTCAACGTAACTGTCGAGCTCGAGCGTGCTCACTCCCGCCCGTGCCCGATCGCGAACCTCATACAGAATTTGTCTCCCCAACCGAGCGCTGTTCCTCAGCTTCTCGATCTCGGCCGGAGACCTACAGATGATCATTCACCCCTCAAGAACTCGATCAGCTCCCGAGCGATCACGGGCGGCTCCTTGCTGCCATCCACTTTGTGCAACAAGCCCCGCTTCTCATAATAGTCCACCAACGGGCTGGTTTGCTTCTCGTATGCCACCAAGCGCTGGCGGATGGTCTGTTCATTGTCGTCGGCCCGGTGAAGCAGCTTGCCGCCATCCTTGTCACACAGCTCGTCGTTCTTGGGGCGGTGGAAGTAAACGTTGTAAATCTCTCCGCAAATCGGACATGTCCGCCGTCCGGTGAGCCGCTTGAGGAGCATGTCCTCGTCCACCGCAATATCAATCACCAACGGGTTTCCGCGCTTCTTGGCCTGAAATATCTCGGCGGCGTGTTCAGCCTGCGCCAAGGTGCGCGGGTACCCATCCAAAATGAATCCTTTCACACAATCGGGCGCGTCGATCCGCTCATCGACCATGGCGGAGACGACTTCGTCAGGAATTAATTCTCCCGCTTCCATCTTCGCTTTCGCCGCCAAGCCCAGTGCCGTCTGACGCCGGACGGCGTCGCGGAGAAGATCGCCCGTCGAGATTTGCGGTATTCCAAACTCCCTTGCTACTTCCCGCGCCTGAGTTCCTTTCCCTGCTCCCGGAGCCCCCAAGAAAATTAGCGCTTGCGCCCTCATCGTTCCCCCTGACTCTGAAATCTCAAATTTGAAATCTCAGAGGTTTCCGTTTTCGCCGCCCGCCGCGGGCCGTGGCCAGGCAGCAGCGTCCTTCCCAAATCACTTGATCACTGCCGCCGTCCGCGGATGCGACCTTTCTTTAAGAAGCCTTCGTAGTGCCTCATGATGAGCTGCGCTTCCACCTGCTGAACCGTGTCCATCGCAACACCCACCACAATCAGCAGAGACGTGCCGCCAAAATAGAAATTAAGATTAAGTCCGTGTAACAGCCACTGAGGCATATGGGCGTCAAACCAATTGGCCCCCAGAATGGTGGGCAAGTGATTCAAGCGCAGACCGGCTAGCATGACCTCGGGAATCAGCGCGACGATGGCGAGATAGGCGCCGCCGACCCAGGTGATCTTGGTCAAGACGTCTTCCAGATAGTCCGCCGTTCGCTTGCCCGGACGGATGCCGGGTATGAAGCCGCCCTGCTTTCGAACATTATCGGCAACATCGTCTGGGTTGTAGACGATGGAAAGATAAAAGTGCGCAAAGAAGAAAATCAGAATCACGTAGCTCAAAGTGTATAACGGCTCGCCCCACCGAAACTTCTCCATGAACCAGCCGATCACGTCGCTGAGCAGCGCCCAATTCTTGGGCACAAACAAGCCGATCGTCTGAGGAAACGTGAGAAGCGACACGGCAAAGATGATCGCCATTACGCCGCTGCTGTTCACCTTCAAGGGCAAGTGAGTTGAGACGCCGCCCATCACCTTCCGCCCCACGATCCGCTTCGCGTACTGAATCGGGACGCGGCGCTCTCCCCGCTCCACCAGCACAATGAAGGCGACAACCGCCAGCATGAACGCCACCACCAACAACAGCACGGCAAGGCTCCAATCGTGGGTGATGAAGACTTTGTCGAACAAACTCTTGGCGCCCGGAAGCAGGCCCGCGACGATGCCCGTGAAGATCAGAAGCGACATGCCGTTGCCAATGCCCCGGGAAGTGATCTGCTCCCCAATCCACATGACGAAAACCGAGCCCGTGGTAAGCGTCAGGACGGTGGTGAAGACGAACATAGGGCCGGGGTTTGCCACCAGCGCACCGATTGTCCCTGTTTGCCGCTGAAGAGCCACCGCAATTCCAAAACCTTGAAAGGCACTGAGCCCGACGGTGAGCCACCGGGTATACTCCGTGATCTTCCGGCGGCCCAACTCGCCTTCCTTCTGCAATTTTTCAAGCGTCGGCGAGACCACTCCCATCAATTGCAAAATAATGGAAGCCGTAATGTAAGGCATAATGCCCAGCGCGAACACCGTCAACCGGCGCAAGCTGCCGCCCGAGAACATGGAAAGCAACCCAAACAGGGAACCAGCCAACTGGCCGAACATCTGCTCGAACACGTCCGCGTTGATGCCGGGAGTCGGGACGAAAGAACCCAGGCGGTAGATCGCGAGCATCAGGAGGGTGAAGGAAATTCGCTTCCTCAGCTCCGGAATCTCGCCCAGACTCTTGATGGACTCGATCATGCTCGAATGACCTCGGCTTTGCCGCCAGCCTTTTGTATCTTTTCAAGCGCCGACTTCGAGAAGGCGTGAGCGGAAATCTCGAGCGGGGCCTTGATGTCACCTTCGCCCAAGACTTTCAGGCCGTCGCGAAGCTGCTTGATCAATCCCTGCTTCATCAGCAGCTCTGGAGTGATTTTTTCCGCGGCTTCGAACTTCTCCAAATCAGCGAGATTGATTAGCGCGTAGCGCTTCTTAAAGATGTTCGTAAAACCGCGCTTGGGCAAGCGGCGATGCAGCGGCATCTGCCCGCCTTCAAAGCCCGGCCTTGTTCGCGAACCGGCCCGCGAACGTTGGCCCTTGGAGCCCCGCGTCGCGGTCTTCCCGTGCCCAGAACCCATTCCGAAGCCAATCCGCTTAGCTGGCTTATTGGCGCCGCGAGGTGGTCGAAGTGTGCCGACGTGGATCGCCATTTTCGCTGGACCTACTTTTTCCCTTTCTTCTCGGACTTCCTGGGCTTCGCAGGCTTGGCGGAGCGCCTCGGCTCTTCAGCCTTGGCGGTCTTGCCTTTGCCTTTTGTCGCCTGGGCGGCGCGCTTCGCGGGCTCGGCGTGGCGCTTCGCAGCCTTTTCCTTCTTGCTCGCCGGCGCGGGCGCCGCCTTCTGAGCGTGCTCCTCATCTTCTTCGCGTTGCTTCACCTCTTTGGGCGGCGCCGTTTCCGCCGCTTCAGGAGCCTCGCCCACAGGCTCGACAGGCGCTGAAGTTCCCTCGACCGCAGCGGTCACAGCCTCGGCCTCTCGCGCCGGCTTCGGTTCCGGCGGGTGGATGGTATATTCGGGCGTCGAATGCCAAGCCGGCGCCGGCTTCGGATCGACAATCTCCACGAAATGCGGAATCTTCGCCACTTGCCCGCGGATCTGTGGTGTGTCTTGCCGCTCCACCACTTGGTTGAGCCGCGTGAGGCCCAGCGACCGAATCATCTGCTTGGTATGATAATCAAAACCAATCCCGCTCCGCACGTACTTGATGTGAATCGTGTTTTGTTCCGCCATCTTATATGCCAGTCAATAAGTCCGTTCGTCAGTGGCAAGATGAAGGATTTCTTCATTCGACTTGCCACTCGCCACTGTTCCTACAGTTCTTCCACTGTCTTGCCCCGCGATGCGGCCACCTGTCCGGCGTCGCGCAACTTTAACAAAGCGTCCATCGTCGCTTTAACGACGTTCTGCGGGTTTGTCGTGCCCAGCGATTTGGTCAACACGTTTTGTATTCCCGCCGCTGACACGACGGCCCGGACCGTACCGCCTGCAATCACACCGGTACCTTCGGGTGCTGGCTTCAGCAAGACTCTTCCCGCGCCGTATCGACCGAGCACGGCATGGGGGATGGACGTGGCCGTCACGTTCACTTTCACGATGGCTTTCTTGGCCGCTTCAATGCCCTTGCGAATGGCCATCGGGACTTCCCTGGCTTTCCCGGAGCCATAGCCCACGTGGCCGCCGCCATCGCCAACTACCACCAGCGCCGCAAAACTGAGGTTCTTGCCGCCCTTCACCACCTTGGTGACTCGATTGATGGAGATCACCTGATCCTTCAGTTGCAACGTATTCGGGTCAATCCGATTACCCAATCAATCCTCCCATTTCAGTGGCAAGCGGCATGTTGCAAGTGGCATGTGAAGTACCAAGAATCAATTTCCTTGCCGCCACTTGCCGCGCCCGATTCAGCCTAATCGGGAATAGTGACGTAACCGGAAGACTTAAGTAACTGACTCCAAAGGACATTCCGGCTTCGTTCCGCGCTCACCTCTTCCTCTTGCCACATGCCACTTGCCACTTGCCCCTGGTCTTTAGAACTTGAGTCCACCTTCCCTTGCCGCATCGGCCAGCGCCTTCACCCGCCCGTGATAGGCATATCCGCCGCGATCAAAAACCACTCGCGTGATGCCTGCGGCCTTGGCGCGCGACGCCAGCACTTGTCCAACGGTCTTGGCCGCCGCGATATTCCCTCCGCTCCTGATCGTCTTGCGGACTTCGGGATCTCGGGTTGAAGCCGCTACCAGGGTGTGGCCCCTGGTGTCGTCGATGATTTGAGCATAAATGTGCGCCGATGATCGAAACACGTTCACTCGCGGTGCATGAACGACGCCGCGGAGCCGGGCGCGACTACGCACATGAATGCGCCGTCGTACCAAGTTTCTGGAAGCAAGTCTCAGCATGGGGACGCACCCTCTCAACTTCGCTTATTGCTTGGCGACGCCTGCCGCAGCAGCCGCAGCCTTGCCCACCTTCTTCTTCAAGCGTTCGCCCGTGTAGCGGACTCCCTTGTTCTTGTAAGGGTCAGGCGGGCGCAACCCGCGAATCTCCGCCGCCACTTGTCCCACCTGCTGCTTGTCGGTTCCGCTCACGATCACGTGCGTCTGCTTGTCAACGCTGATGGATATTCCCTCCGGAACCGGGAACTCGATGGGGTGGGAATAACCCAGCGTGAACACCACGGTCTTCCCTTTGGCCTCGGCGCGATAACCGATTCCGACGATATCCAAATGCTTTTCGAATCCCTTGGTGACGCCGTGAACCGCGTTCGCCACCAGGCTGCGCACCAACCCGTGCAGGGCGGATTGTTCATCATTCTGGCGCGATGTGACCAGGCGGCCGTCGTGCTTCTCCACGCCGATTCCCGAAGGCAACGCAACCCGAAGTGAACCCTTCGGCCCCTTCACTACCAGCGCCAATCCTTCCGGCTGCACCGTCACCCCGGAAGGAATCTCGATCGGTTTGGTTCCAATTCGTGACATAGTCAGCTCTCAGCCCTCAGCTTTCAGCTCTCAGCGATCAGCCTGTGCTTGCTGACGGCTGATAGCTGACGGCTGATAGCTGCCGTTCTCCTTACGACACGCTGCACAGCACTTCCCCGCCCAGGCGCGATTTCCGGGCGTTCTTGCCGGTCATCACGCCGCGCGGAGTGGTCAGGATGTTGATGCCCAAACCGCCCATCACCTTGGTAATCTCCGCCGCCCCAACGTAAACGCGGCGCCCAGGTCTCGAAACGCGCTCGATGGTCGAGATCACACTCTCGCCGTCGGCGTCGTAGCGCAGGAAGACTTTCAGGGTTTTCTTCTTGCCTTCCTCGGCGATCTTGAAGTTGGCGATGTAGCCTTCTTCCTTCAGGATTTTCGCCAGCTCAATCTTGAGTTTCGAGGCGGGCATGTCCGCGCGCTGGTGTCGCGCGTGAATCCCATTTCGAATTCGCGTCAGCATGTCCGCAATCGGATCGGTAACTGCCATTCTTTGAACTCCATCTAATTTATGAATTATACATTATGAATGATCGGACTCAGAGATCCCGCTTGTGTCCGGTCTTTCATAATTCATCATTCATAATTCATAATTTCATCTCACCAACTCGACTTCGTAACGCCTGGAATATCGCCTTTCAACGCCAGTTGGCGGAAGCACAGGCGGCACATCTGAAACTTCCGCAGATAGCCGCGCGGCCGCCCGCAGATGCGACACCGGTTTCGGTGACGAATCTTGAACTTGGGTTTCCGCACCAGCTTGGCCATCATTGAAGTACGCGCCACGAATTACCCTCCTGCCTTGGTCTCACCGGACTTTGGGCCGACCGGCGCCGGCTCCGGGGCGGCCTCTGGCCGGCGCTGAGCCTCTGCCCGGAATGGCATACCCAGCTTGCGCAACAAGGCCAGCGCTTCGGCGTCCGTCCGGGCGTCGGTCACAATCGAGATATTCAGCCCTTTGATCTTATCCACCTTGGAATAATCCACTTCCGGAAACACCAATTGGTCCCGCAGGCCGAGCGTGTAATTGCCTCGGCCGTCGAAGGCGCGAGTCGAGAGGCCGCGAAAGTCTCGAACGCGCGGCAGCGCCACGCTGGTCAAGCGGTCGAAGAACTCGTACATCCGGTCGCCCCGCAGCGTCACCGTGCATCCGATGGGCATGTTCTTTCGCAGCTTGAAATTGGCGATCGATTTCTTCGCCCGCGTGATCACCGGCTTCTGGCCCGCAATCAAGCCGAGCTCGGCTGTCGCCGAATCCAAAATCTTGGCGTTTTGAATCGCCTCGCCCAGACCCATGTTCAGAACCACCTTGCGCAGGCGCGGCACCGCCATGGAATTCTGGTAACTGAATTCCTTGATCAAGGCCGGAACGACTTCTTTTCGATAACGTTCTTTTAATCTCGGCGCCATGTTCTAGATCTCAAATTTGAAATTTCAAATCCTCAGTCCAATCCTTTCCCGCATTTGGCGCAGGCGCGCACCGTTTTCCCCTTGCCTTTGGCGCCGCCTGCCATGCGCTGATGCTTGATGCGCGTGGGACCGCATTCGCTGCAAATCAGCGCCACATTGGACACGTGGATCGGGCCGGCCTCCTCCAGAATTCCCCCGCGGATTTGCTTGGCGGGATTGGGCCGGACGTGCTTCTTCATCTTGTTCACGTTTTCTACGATCAGCCGGTTCGTTTCCGGGAGGACTTCCAGCACGCGGCCGGTCTGGCCCTTATCGCGTCCCGCGATCACACGGACCGTATCGTTCTTGCGGATTTCAATCTTCATTCGCATCACAGAACCTCGGGCGCCAGGGAAACGATCTTCAGGAATCTCTTCTCGCGCAGCTCGCGTGCGACCGGGCCAAACACGCGGGTGCCGACCGGTTCATTCGCGTCGTTGATCAGGACGGCCGCATTCTCATCAAAGCGGATGTAGCTTCCGTCGCGCCTCCGCTGTTCTTTCCGCATCCGCACGATCACGCACTTGACGACTGAACCTTTCTTAACGGCGCTGTCGGGCGCGGCTTCCTTCACGGCGGCGGTCACCACGTCGCCCAGGCCCGCCTGTAGTCCCACATCGCCGCCCAGAGGCAATATGCAGGCGAGGCGGCGCGCGCCGGAGTTGTCCGCCACTTGCAGGATGGTCCGCATTCCGATCATAGGACACTCTCCGGCAAAGGCGCCACTTGCGCGGCCTTGGAAATCACCTCGACGACGCGCCAGCGTTTTCGCCGCGAAAGCGGGCGTGTCTCACCGATCCGGACGGTGTCGCCGACGCGGCACTCGCCCTTCTCGTCGTGAGCCAAGAAATTCTTGGAGCGCCGGACGACACGCTTATACAGCGGGTGCGTGGTCTGCCGCTCGACGGTGACCACCACACTCTTCTGCATCTTGTTGCTGGTCACGATGCCGACTTTTTCCTGACGTTTGGCCTCGACCACCGGCTTTGCTGCCGCCGGCGTGGCGGGAATGCCCGCGCCTGTTTCGCTCATGATTTCTTCACCGCCTCGGCTTTCCCCTGGCTCTCGCGGAGGAGAGTCTTGACTCGGGCAATATCCTTGCGCAGCACGCGAATCTTCTGAAGAGTGTCGGTCTGCCCGCTCGCCATCTGAAACTTCAAACGAAAAAGCTGGTCGGAAAACTCCCGCTCCTTGGTCCGAAGCTCGTCTGCCGTCCATTCCCGCATCTTCTCGACCTTCATGCCAACCCGCTCCCCTATCGCTTACGCCCAACTGGCGCGAGCCACAAACGTGGTGGGCACGGCCAATTTGTGGCTGGCGAGGCGCATCGCTTCCCTGGCATCGGCCTCGCTCACGCCTTCCATCTCGAAAAGAATTCTGCCCGGCTTCACTACCGCAACCCAGAATTCCGGAGCGCCCTTGCCTTTGCCCATTCTGGTCTCGGCCGGTTTCTTGGTGACCGGTTTGTCCGGAAAAATTCGGATCCAAAGCTTTCCGCCGCGCTTGATGAACCGCATGATGGCCACGCGGCTGGCTTCGATTTGCCGGTCGGTGATCCATCCCGCTTCGAGCACCTTCAGGCCGAATTGCCCAAACGAGAGGTCTGACCCGCGCCACGCCTTGCCGCGGCGCCGCCCGCGCTGTTGCTTGCGATATTTCACTTTGCTCGGCATTAACATAGTTAGTTCTCAGCGATCAGCTTTCAGCACTCAGCCGGGAAGGTTCTCTGCCTTCTGCCTTCTGCCTTCTGCCTTCCTACGCCACCGCCGCTTCCACCGGCTCTTCCACTTTCTCCTGTTTTCGCTTCTGTTCCAGGATCTCGCCGTTATAGATCCAGCACTTCACACCAATCACGCCGTAGGTCGTCATCGCCTCGGCCAGTCCGTAGTCGATATCGGCTCGCAGCGTGTGCAGAGGAAGCCGGCCCTGAAGATACCACTCGGCGCGCGCAATTTCTGCCCCGTTCAGGCGCCCGCCGCAACGAATCTTGATGCCTTTGCATCCGAAGCGAAGTGCTGAGTCCACGGCCTTGCGCATCGCTCTCCGAAATGCGGTCCGTTTCTCGAGTTGCAGGCAAACGGCCTCCGCCACGAGTTGCGCGTTCAATTCGGGGCGGTGCACTTCCTGAATGTTAATGGGCAGAACCTCGCGCCCGGTGCGTTTCTGGATCTCTTGACGCAGGCGATCGATCTCGGCGCCTTTGCGCCCGATGATGATTCCCGGCCGGGCGGTGTGGATCGTAATCTTCAGCTTGTTGCCCGGCCGCTCCACTTCGATGGACGCGACGCCGGCGCTCTTGAGCTGCTCTTTCAGCTGCCTCTTCAGCTTCAGGTCTTCGTGCAGCATATCCGCGTAGTCTTTCTTCGCGAACCAACGCGACTTCCAGGTCTTGGTGTATCCGAGACGAAAGCCAAACGGATGAACCTTCTGACCCACAAATACCTCCTTCAAAACTCTCTCGCCAACGACAGCCTCATGCACCTTCCGGCTGCTCTACCACCACCGTGATCGCGCTGCTGCGCCGTTGATAACGATAGGCGCGACCCATGGGCGCCGGCCGGATGCGCTTCTGCCGGGGACCTTCGTTCACGTAAGCCTTAGTCACAACCAAATCGTCCACATCCACGCTATCCGACTTCTGCTCGGCGTTCGAAATCGCCGAGCGCAGAACTTTCTCCACTTCGTGGGTGATGGCCTTCTTGGTCAATCGCAAAAGGCTGATAGCTTCGCCGGCTTTCCGGCCGCGAATCAAGTCCACCACCAACCGCGCCTTCTGCGGCGAAACTCTCACGTATTTTACTGTCGCTCGCGCTTCCATAAGTCCCCATGAGGGCCAATTGCGGCCTGTGAAATTAGTTTCGCAAATCTCAAGATTTCAAATTTGAAATTTGAGATTTGAAATCATCCTACGTGCCACCCCCTGCTGGCGCTGCCGGCTTGGGCGCGCTCGGCGCGCCGCCACCTGCCGGAGCCCCTCCGCCCGACGGCGGAGCACCCGGACCCGCCGCTGCGGCTGCGGCCCGCTCGGCGGCGATCTTCACACTATGCCCCTTGAAAGTTCGTGTCGGGGAAAATTCGCCCAGCTTGTGGCCCACCATATTTTCGGTGACGTACACCGGAATAAATTTCTTGCCATTATGAACGGCGATGGTGTGTCCCACCATTTCCGGCAGGACCGTGGAACGCCGCGACCAGGTCTTCACCACTTTCTTTTCGAATCGCCGATTCAAAAGCTCAATCTTCTTGAGCAGGTGGCCATCCACGAACGGACCCTTTTTGAGCGACCTTGCCAATGCTTCCTCCCCGTCACTTCTTCTCGCGCCGTTTTACAATCCAGCGATCGGTTTGCTTGTTGCGGCGCGTCTTATAGCCGCGCGTCGGCTGACCCCACGGAGTGACCGGATGCCGTCCGCCCGAGGTCTTGCCCTCGCCGCCGCCCAGCGGATGATCCACCGGGTTCATGGCCACGCCGCGGACCGTCGGCCGGATGCCCATCCACCGTTTGCGGCCCGCCTTGCCGATGGTAATGTTTTCATGGTCGAGATTCCCGACCTGGCCAATCGACGCCATGCAATCGACGTGCACCTTGCGGACCTCGCCGGAAGGCAAGCGCACCTGAGCGTACTCGCCTTCCTTGGCCAGCAATTGTGCCGCGCCACCTGCGCTGCGCACAAGCTGCCCGCCCTTGCCCACACGCATCTCGATATTGTGAATCATGGTGCCAGTGGGAATGTTTTTCAAGGGCAACGCGTTGCCTACAACGATGTCGGCTTCCGGCCCGGCCACGATTTTGTCGCCGACCTTCAGACCCAACGGGTAAAGGATGTAGCGCTTTTCGCCATCCGCGTAGTTCACGAGTGCGATGAAGGCGGAGCGATTCGGGTCATACTCGACGCTCGCCACGCGCGCCGGAATTCCGACCTTGTCGCGCTTGAAATCGATAACCCGGTAGTGGCGCTTGTGGCCGCCGCCGCGGCGCCAAATGGTCAGCTCGCCCTGGTTGTTTCGACCCGAGATTCGGTCCTTCTTCTCGAGCAACGGTTTGTAGGGCTTCGATGTGGTCAATTCCTCAAACGTCAGCCCGGTTTGGTACCGCCGAGTTTCCGTGTAAGGCCTGTAGGATTTGATTCCCATGTCTGTTCTCTTCTTCTATCTGTTCTACGCCATGGCTGCATGGGCAAGATGCCTATGCCACTGGCTCTACCCTTCCAGTCCGTATTCGGGCATTTTTTCACCAGGCCGCAGCTTCACATACGCCTTCTTCCAATCAGTCCGACGCCCGAACGTCCGTCCGCGCCTGCGCATTTTGCCGTGATAGACAGCCGTATGGACGGACTCCACTTTCACCTTGAACACCTGCTGGACCGCCGTTTTGATCTCGCTCTTCGTCGCATGACGTTCCACGTGGAAGCAGAGCGTGTGCGCGCGCTCCTTCACGTCCAGCCCCTTCTCCGTAATGATCGGCTTCTGCAAGATCTGGTAAGGACTCTTGATCATTGGAGCCGCTCCTGGAGCCGCAGCAGCGCACTTTCCGAAATCAATAGCCGCTCGTGGCTGAGCACGTGATAAGGATGCACGGCGTGATGCCGCATCAGGTCGCAGCCCGGAATATTGCGCGATGAAAGTTCCAGATTGCGATTAGCGGCATCATCCACCACCAAGACCTTGTTCCCAACTTCCAGCGTTTTGAGCGCCGCGGCAAGAGACTTCGTCTTTGCCTCTGATAACTTGAATTCATCGACGACCGTCAGCTTGTGCTCCTGATACTTGGCCGCCAGGGCGGAGCGTAGAGCGCCCAGCAGCACCTTCTTATTCGTCTTTTCGGAGTAATCGCGCGGCTGAGGTCCGTGAGCGATTGAACCGTGCCGCCAGAGGGAGCTTCGGATGCTTCCCACTCGCGCCCGCCCGGTCCCTTTTTGGCGCCAAGGCTTTTTGCCTCCGCCCGAAACTTCACCGCGGGTCTTGGTTTTGTGCGTGCCGCGCCGGAGCCCCGCGAGATAGGATTTCGTCGCCTCCCAGAGCAAACTCTGGTTGGGCTTCGCCGCGAAAATCGCATCCGCGAGCTGAAGCTCCTTCACCGTCGCGCCTTCCAGGTTTTTCACTTCAACGGTCGCCATAATTTCTCGCCCTGCGCAAAAAGCTGATCGAAGGGGAACTGCCTTCTGCCTTCTGCCTACTTTTTCTTCTTGCCCGCTTCCGCCTCCGGCTTGCTGACTGAAGGTTTCACGTGGGGCGCTTTCGCCTTCCGCACCACAACGTATCCGCCTTTGGGGCCGGGCACCGCTCCTTCCACCACCAGCGTGTTGTCTTCAGCGAGCACACGCACCACTTTCAGATTGCGCACGGTCACTTGGTCCACGCCCATGTGTCCCGCCGATTTCATTCCTTTCAGCACACGCGAAGGCCACGCCGAAGCTCCGATCGATCCCGGAGCGCGATGGAACATTGAACCGTGCGCCGCGCCGCCACCGCCAAAATGGTGCCGCTTGTGAAAGCCCGCAAAGCCTCGCCCCTTCGAGATGCCGACCACATCCACGAGTTCGTTGACGGCGAACTGGTCGACCAGAACCTTGTCGCCTACTTTCACCTCGCTCGTCTTCGAACCCAGCCTCACCTCGCGGAGGAATCGCGCCGGATTGGCCTCGGCCTTCTTGAAATGCCCGGCGAGCGCCTTGGTCACGCGCTTGGGGCCGGGAAGCTCGACCAATCCGAGCTGAGCCGCTTCGTATCCATCTTTCTCCGTGGTCTTGCGCTGAACAACCACACAAGGCCCGGCCTTCAGAACGGTCGCGGGAATGGAGTCTCCGTTCTCCTGAAAGATCTGCGTCATGCCGAGCTTTTTGCCGAGAATTGCGTTTACCATGTTCATTGCCTCGGGGTTCGGGTTTCGGAGTTCGGGATTCGCAGAACTCTGATCAGTCGTGAGAGGTCATCCCGAATCCCCAACCCCGAAACCCGAATCCCGATCATTTCGTGTGTTCCTTCCCAAACGCCTTAATCTCGATATCCACGCCCGAAGGCAAATCGAGCTTGGTGAGCGCGTCGATGGTCTGGGGCGTAGCCTCCAGGATATCCACCAGGCGCTTGTGGGTCCGAATTTCAAACTGCTCGCGCGACTTCTTGTCGCTGTGCGGCGAGCGCAGCACACAATATTTGTTCTTGATGGTCGGCAACGGCACCGGCCCCGCCACCTGAGCGCCCGTCCGCTTCGCGGTGGACACGATCTCCGCCGCGGACTGGTCCAAGATCCTGTGATCGTATGCCTTGAGTCGAATTCTGATTTTCTGATGCAGCATCATTTTCTCAGCTCTCAGCCCTCAGCTATCAGCTCTCAGCCAACGCGTTTTGCTGATGGCTGAAGGCCGACGGCTGACAGCTCTATTGAATCACTTCCGTCACCGTTCCGGCGCCGACGGTATGGCCGCCTTC
>Ga0208323_1000158_pt1 | contig 41157 bp, 42 predicted proteins | sample June2015DPH_10_1_2_FD_184703 | JGI IMG/M metagenome (GOLD analysis project Ga0208323, IMG submission 184703) | Peatland microbial communities from SPRUCE experiment site at the Marcell Experimental Forest, Minnesota, USA - June2015DPH_10_100... | ecosystem: Environmental > Terrestrial > Soil >... | reverse complement strand
CGCGTCCGAGTCTGGCCGCGGTTGGCTGATTGAATCTGCGTCTGTCCTTTGGCGGTCAGTCTGAGCTGCTCAGCCTGAGCAGAAAGCATATTCAGAACTTCGTCCGACATGCTCCAGCCATTGCTCCCCTTGCCCGCACTCTCAATCTCAGGGTTCATTTTGCCGCCCACCTTAGGACTCACCTTCCGTTTCGATCTCAGCGGAGGAATGAGAAGAACCACTAAGGCCCCAGCGACAAATGACACTGCAGCTACAAGAGCAAGGATCGCAAGACCTGAACTAGAGACCGCGTAGTAGGATAGCGGCAGCGACAGCAGGAAGACGATCAAAAGCACTAGGGCAACCCTCCTGCCGTCCATCTTCGTCATCCCCTCGACGATGAATCGTGGGGAGCGCTCCTCCCCGTAGTCCTGGTATGCGCCATGAAGAGCAGCCAGGGAATCACCCTGCACGGCGTCAAGCGGCAGCGACAGAGTGTAATTCTGTATCCTCCACCAGTGAATCATGAAGTAGAAGCTCATGATTGCGGGAATCGCGGTCACGAGAATCAGCGGATACACCACGAAATGGGGAAAAGCAGGCGAACCCAGTAGTATCAATTCCCCGACAACGGCCACGGCCAGAACGAGGGCAAAAGCGGCATACTGGATAGTGTAGAGAGAATAGAGCCTAAGGAGTGTACGCCTATTCTCTTCTCGCTGGCCCGAATCTGACGCATTCAACGACGAAGGGCACAATTGCAAGTCATCTATTTATCCGTCTTTCGGCGCAGCTATGGTCTAAGATGCCCCTCTAGTCCAGACCCAGCCGGGTGCGTCATCAATCCACCTCCTACATGGGTGGTTCCAGGGGATGAGTGGATGCTGGAACCTGCCCGACATTCCACTGATAGGACCCATTGCGGCAGAACTGCGATCCTGCTCGGCAGGTGGGCAATCATCATCCAAGCATGTTACATGCGAGTGAATCGTCGACTATTCCTTCGGGCGTGGCAGAGCCAATGCGGCCGTTGAATAGGCACCGATAACCGCGAGCACGATTATTAGCCATGATACGCCCGCCGTACCTTGATTCCCCCCAGAACCTGCCGTCGAGGACGTGCTCGAAGCGGTCGAGATGGTCGTCGACGTAGGGTTCGTCGCGCTGGTTGAGGAACCTATGGTTTGAGTCTGCGTAAGGGTGGTCGTAGTGGTCACCGTTGACGATGAAATCACACTCTCCGTCTGGGTTGTGGTGGTTGCCTCGAATTCAAGGCTGGTCAGAGTTGTGGTCTCCAATTGAGTGGTAGTGCTCGTAATCACCTTAGACGTCGTCCGCATTACAGTATCCGAGACTGTCCTTGTAACAGTCTGAGTGCTCGTCATAGGTTGAGTAACAACTTGCGTCCGCGTGGCGGTTTCCGTGATTGTCTGGTTCTGAGTCCGTATGATTGTGGTTGGCTGGGTAGTAGTCTCCGTCTGAGTCGTGGATTGAGTGATTAGTGTGGTCTGGGTCGTTGTAGTCGGAACCGTCGTGGCCACGGTCTCAGTTGTCGTCTGAGTCCACGTTGATACTGATGTCACACTGGTCGGGACGGTAGCGGTTGCAGTTGTGGTTGAGGTCGCAGTTGAAGTCTGAGTCGCCGTTGTGATCGATGTTGTCGTCGTCGTCAGGGTTGTCGTCTGAGTCAAGGTCCAGGCGACACTCGTGGTAGCAGTCTGACTCTGAGTAGTGGTCTGCGTCTGTGTGGTGGACTGTGTAATTGTCGTAGGTTGAGTCGTGGTTTGCGTCTGAGTGGTGGATTGCGTGACAGTCGTGGGCTGGGTAGTGGTTTGTGTTTGAGTAGTAGTCAGATTTGTGCCGGGTCCTGTCATGGTCTGAGTGCTGGTCACTGTTGTCATCACGGGTTGAGTGACGGTGGTCGTCGTAGTCTGGGTCGTGACTGATGTCACGACTGTCGGGGATGACGTAGTAGTTCTGCAGTTAGGGGTGTTCCGCATCGCGGACCCTCGAGCTGGCGCTGCGAGACAGGACATGGTTGCCAATAAGATCAAGCCCATCACTAGCACCCAAACTACGGCCCGGGGCTGCGACTCACGGGACATGACTGAAGCTTAGCCCGACTGATATTAAGCCTGTGCCCCTGCTTTGCTGAAGAAGGCAAGACAGTCGACTCAAAGCCTGACACGAGGAAGACGACAGGCGACAAGCCAAAATCCGGCAAATGTGCATCGGATGCCAGCCCAATCTCGCGTCAGAGACGTTCGACGAAAGGTTGCGCGGATGCTGCAGAAGGGAAGAAGCATAGGAGGTTCTGAGAGCTGCCTCAGAGAGAAAGGCCTCAGGCCTTTTGGTGGGTTCACGGCACGACGGTCTCCAGGATACACAAACCGTCCTCTTGAAGATCGCCCCTGACCAAGAAAGACGAAAAGCCAGAAGAAGGTCATGATAGTCAGCGTACCAGGAGGCTCATGCCCACTGCGAGGAGGACAGTGACAATGGCCTCTTCGAAGTCCGACTTGGCTAGGACAGCGGGTTTCGCTCTCTCAAAGAGTTGTGAATTACGAGCCTGAATTCCCTTGCCTAGCTGCAACCCAGACTTACCACGCGTGGGGGGAGATCGCACCAGTATCTCCTGACTCCGCAGAATGCACCCAGCTTTACGCCCCTTGAATCTCGAAGGGCCGACCTAACCCACAACTGCCGGGTTCCTTTGCTTGGGGAAGTTGCAGACTGCTAAATAGCCCTAAGGCATGCGCTGAAATCAGAGGCCGACTTGGGGGGGTAGTGTGGGAGAAAGTGAAACTCGGGCGGGCGACTCGCCCGAAGCGATAGCGGGATTGGAGAGAATTAGGACAGGGACTGGACTGCAGGTCGTGATGGGAGCAGCCCATCCGTTGGGGAGGGCCGTACTCGAGGAACTTGCAGCTGCCGGGTCGAATGTCAGGGGGGTCGTCCTTGACGCGGCCCGTGTCGACGGTTCCTTCCCTGCCTCCGTCGAGTTTGTAGCCGCAAACCCACTAAGGCAGGAGAGTCTGGTCAAGGCATGTAGGGGAGGAGAAGTAGTCTACGATTGTTACGAGCCGAGCCATTCGAATTGGAAGCGGACTTTCCGCGAAGCCACAGGCAATGTACTGCTCGCTTCGATAGAGGTCGGCGCCGATCTAATCCTCGCGAACCATCTGATAGCCAAGGAGGGCGAAAACGCCAGTATGGAGAACGACGTTTTCAACGCCCATCGTTCGAATCTCATAAGGACGCTGGTGGCAAGAATGCCGCAGTTGTACGGCCAGCGTGTGGTAAACAGTCTCTGGCAGGACATCTTTGAATCAGCCGTTCTCGGGAAGAAGGCCCACTGGATGGGAGACCTTGATGTGACCCGGAGCCTCCTCTACTTGGGCGACGCAGCGTCGAAGATGATACTGCTCGGGAGAAGCCCGTGGGCTTACGGGCGCGCCTGGAATCTCTCCGGACCGGCCCCTATTAGCGGCAGGGCTTTCATCGAGTATGCCTACAGCGCGGCAGGCAGGGAACCAAAGGTGGGCCATTGGGGTCGTGGTGTGATGCTGACCGGGCGCCTCCTCAGCTCGGACGCGAAGGGGTTCCTTGAGCTTCCCTACAACTACTATGACGCCTTCGTCCTCGACGGGTCTGAATTCGTGGAGGCATTCCCGTCCATGTCATACACTCCGCATCAAGAAGCGATAGCAGCGACGTACCGATGGTTCGAAGCGCAGTTGAGGGATAACCCTCCGTAGTCTCCACTTGGGAAATGTCTCTTTCCGATTGGGATGACTCGCTCTCAAATACTGTCGCCTGATAGGGAAATCACCCGAGGGTGGCGGGACCAGGATCGAAGGGCCTGTAGAATCAGTGAGCCCACAGGAATATGGGCCTGCTCGATGCAGCATGTCCTGTCAGTGGCGTCAATTGTTCAGGGCGGATCAGATGCTGTGGATGCTCAATGCGTGAACGTCCACTGTATCGTTACGTTATCTCCGACCGCCGAGACCGTAGCGGAAGGAGACAAGAGCGATTCTGCAAACAGGTTCCCTCCGGACGTCGCGTCGAACATGCACACCTTTGTTATCGTCGTAGGCGAGACACTCGTCGAATAGATGAAGCTAGCCTTGATCACATGGGTAATATCCCCGGTGGCATGCGAGTATGTGCCCAGAGTTCTTGCCAGCCCGTTGCTCGTCAACTCTGAAGGACAGGTTGTATCCGTCGATGCAGGAATCGTGGCGTTAGTCGACAATGCGATGTATACGCCGCCATCGGCACAAGCGGGAGCGCCTATTGCTCCGCAAGCGGTCTGCCTAGAAATGAGATCTTCCCCGGCATGGGTGATGATGTTAGGGTAGTTCGCCAAGAAGACCGCTTGGCCCTGGTGGCTCACAGTGACAGTGACGATATCCATGCCAAAAGTGTAACCGTGTTCCGGACAGGTTCCCACGCATTCTCCATATGGGTAGCTGTCTCCCACGGCGAAGGTGTTCTTGCTGCTTCCACCGCCTAGGAAAACCGAGTTTGCGAATAAACCTCCGACGAACGACAGGGCGATCGCTATGGCTATCACCCCGAGCCACCTGCTGGAGACGACTCGCGCCTTCATTAGACTACTGACGGCCAGTCACGCGATATTTAACTTTAAGGTATGGACGGGACGGTCTCTGACGTTAAGCCGCGCCCCTGGACGCTCACGAAAGGCCAAGACACCCGAGAAGCGGCGGATAGAGCGAAGTATACACTGGGGATAGTACCGTCAGGCTCTAGGCTTATATTAGGTGCCTCACCGCTTCCACCGGCTGCTCGTTGGCCTTCTGGAAGTCGAGGAAAAAGATACGAATAGGGGTTGCACTGGCCCTTGTGCTGCTGTCGATACAGGTGGGCGTATTGGCCCTGGACTTCCCGCGCGTCCCTTCGGACTCTTTCAGTTTCTTCGATTCCGCGGTCAGCTCATCCGCATTCGCCAGAGGGGGCCTTGATCACTTCGGCTTCGGCGACTCGGCTTTGCGGCTGGTCCAGATGTTGCGGGCAATTCACGAAGGCTTCACAATTGTCGATTCTGCGACGGCTAGGGTGGTCCTCCCCCGCGGGCTAGAAGGCTCGTACACCTTCAGCGATGTTCTGAGATCGATTCTCTCGCTGCCAAGGAATCTTTCGGATTCTTTCATCATATTCGATTCCGTAGTTGGCAAGGCGGTCTTCGTCCGCGGGCACCTAGGAGACTCCTACACTTACAGAGATGCGGCCACCGTCGTGCTTTCGGCTGTTGGTGGTCTCTCGTGCGCCGCGCAGCTGGCAGCGGGTCACTCCTGCAGCCTAGTGGGCACTCCTGGAAATGATACATTCCTAATTGATACCTGCGTGCTGTCAGGTGACACCTGCCAGCTCTTCGGGAACGACACCATTTCCGCTGTGGGGGGCGGCGGTGTAGACACCTTCAACGTCACGGACGGCCCCGGCAGCGATACCTATTCACTCAACGCAGGAAATGGAAACGCGACGTTCTACGTTGACGCCTGTGATGGCACGAGCGTCAACAAGTCCACCCCTATCTTGCAAGTTGGGGCCTGCACAAGTCTCCTTCTTCCACCTACCGACTTGAACTCGTATTCTTTAGTGGGAGGAGGGAATGCAAAGAGCCCAAACGTCTTCTTGGTCCTGGACGGGCCCGGCACGAACATCTATTCGTTGACCGGAGGGGGAGGGTCAGATAATTTCACAATATACGGAGGAGAAGGGAACGACACCTATGCTATCGTGGGAGGGCAGGGCAGTTCGGTAGCGGCGGTCGCGGGAAACGGAACCGAAACATATGCGATAATCTGTGGAAGTGAAAGCCTCTTGAACATCACAAGTGGGTCCGGACATGAGCAATTCGGCATCATCGCTGGGGCGGGAAGTGTACTCGACATCAATGGAGCCGGAGCCTCGGTAGACGATGTCTACAACATCGTTTTCTAGTCCCCCAGAGTTCACATCTCTATTCTCACACTCCCAAGTCCACGACCCAGTCCGAGCCACTTGTTGTGACACATCATACTTAGCCAGCAGATCACGCTGGTTCAGCCACACAACGATGATTGGCAAGGACCGAATACGGAGATTGAGTCTGTCTTCCCATGTGCGCGAATATGATGAGCAAACCTCTCTTGGCATGAATTCGTGATAGATATGTTTCCAAAGAGAGAGCCCGGCTTGTCTTCGGGAAAGTTCGAAAAACGAGAAGTAGGGTGAAGAGGAAAAGCCGACCCATGCGAAGTGCGACATCGCAGGCCGGACTAAAGCGACTGATCACGGGGCACAGGTGCGAAGTCCAAGGGCGCTATGCGTTGGCCCACTGGCTGGTCTCGTTTGAGTCTGAGACATCCCATTGGTGCTCGAAGCACACTCACATCTTCATGCGAGACGCAAGACTCTGGAAGAAGAAAGCAAGCAATGTAGAGGGCCTAAGGGGCGAGTCCCTACTGGACGGGTGAACCGATCCGCGTCGAGAACTGTCGAGTCCGCCACGCGTTCCCGCACCCCTAAAGTCACCCGAGTTTCCACGCCAAATCGCATGTCTTGACGATCTCTGTCAGCTACGAGCAAAGTCATGTTATGGGCCCAGGCTAGTGAATCTCGGTGATTGCAGGTCTGTATTTCGCTGGCGTGTCATTTTCTGTCATTCTTTGATTTCGATAGTGGAGCTGCCGCCAAGCAAGCCGGTCTGGTACCTGGACACCCAACGGCAGTTTGCTCGGCACTATATTTGCTGACGAACCTCAAGGTCACTCGTTCGCGCTTCTTCTGGATCAGCTGATAGTCTCGTGTCTCGAAAACTCTCTCCGACTGATCGCAGGTGACGTCCGCGAGCAAATTGCGTTGAAACACACATGCGGATTCGAAATCCAGGCAAAGGTGGAATATCCAGAGACAGTCCTCCCCGACAGGAAATACAGATTCTGGCTTCCTTCGACTTATATTGTCGAGTTTGTTCAAATGACTTGAATGGGACCGGTCATCTTTCAGACACTGCCCGAAGTCTTCAGTTTCCTGACTGTCGCTGTACTTCTGCAAGCTGGCATGCTTCTTCTATTCACGGGTAGGAGATATCTGAACAAGGTGTCCTTCGTGGCAGCAGGCATCGCAGGTGCCTATGTCGGCGAAGGTCTCTCCATCATGGTCCTCCCAGAGGCGGCCTGGCTAGGGATCGCAGGCGGGCTTGCAAGCGGAGTCCTGCTGTGCTACTACCTACGCCCCGTAGGCGTAGGAGTCGCCCTCGCGTTCCTTGCCTTCTACGGATCGAGCTACTTGGTCAATTTCCAAGGCGTTCAGTATCTTGCAGCGCTTATCCTGTTCACATATGGCCTGCTGCTCACTGATCTCGCGCCCACCTTCGTCGCGAGCCTTCTCGCATTAACGATTCTCACACTCTCAGGCATCTGGCTAGGTATCCCAACGCCTGCCCTGATCTCGCTGATCTCAGGAGTTGCTGCAGCCCGAGTCTTTGCTACTGTTCTTCCGACAAGGCTGGCGGGACACCTTCACCGGCCCTCATTTGGCTGACCTTCAGCGAGTCTACAACGGTCTGAAGCCTCTGACCGGCCCAATGAGAAGCCCAAGGATCATCTTTTGCTCACTTGCGACTTCGACACTAGAAGGGATGCGAGTGACGGGTATCGACTATGGAGCTTCAATTCAGATGGGGCCTGCGCACCGCTTATTAGACGAAGACGACTTCTTCGCAGACGATGTCTCTGGGTTTCAGGGAGGAGACTAAGAAACTGACATCGACCTTGAGGAAGGATGGGAACCGGGACGCTGTAGCTGAAGTGGAAGCCGAGCTCGAAGTCATCTTTGGGGACTCCGGGAAACAGGTCTTGCTGCTGGAACTGTCCAAGAGGTACGACATCACACCCAACGACGCGATCAAGTCACCGGGCGCGTTTCGCACGGCGCTCTACTACCTTCTGGGAGAGCTTGGCTCGAAATTTGTGATCGATAGGATTAACATGCGCGTCTCAGGGTTCGTTCCAGTTTCCCCCCGAGTGAGCTGACCCGGCAACTTTCGCAGCGCAACGTCTTCCCGCAATTCCAGCTCGTCTCAGGAGTAGGGGATTCTTCCACTTGACGAAGAGCCTTTCTTGAGCATGTCCTCGGAACTTATCGCTCTCAGACGACTTCGAAGCCCGCTTCTATTTGGGCCCTCTGCTTCTTCCTGCGCATGCGTAGGAGGTAGAACAAAGCCACAAAAACAACCGCAACTGCAACCGCAACGTAGTACCAGAGACTCTCTATTATTTGGAGGGGAGTCCGTGACGGGGGGAGAGGAGCAAGGAAGACATTGATCAAATACGTCCTCTTGATGGAGCCGGTCAGCGGAGACGAGGCTGACGCCGTTATGTTGGCGACTCCAGCTTTGTTGGGCTTGAACGTCGTCGAAGTGGCTCCTGAAGATCCCGTTCTCGTCGGGTTTGGCGAGACTGAGCCTCCCGTGACAATCCAGGAGACATTCAGTTTCTGGACAGGCTGACCCAGAAACGAAACCGATAGTGTCATCGTAGCTGTCCCGTTGGGGTACATTGTGCCCGCTCCGTACGGTGTCTCCTTCACAATGCTTGCAGTAAGCTGATCAACGAGTGGGCTTCTTGTGAGCTGGAGATCGACCTGAGAGGAACTCAGTCCCTGGGAACTGGCGGTGAGGACACTCTGGCCAGATCCCGAGGCAGTGAGATGCGTGAGGACATAGTCAACGCCGACTCCTGCACTCATCTGAATGGGTCCTCTGACCATCGAGCTGTTTGAAGACGTCACAGTGATATCAGTCACATTGCGTGCCCGCGCAGGATTGCCGTCGCTGTCCTGAAGCTGAATGACAAGGATAGGAGAGTTGCCGTAAGTTGAGACGAATGTCGAAGGAGGGGCGACGTAGGCCTGCAACCTTGACGGAGCAGGGATCACAGTCTTCACACTCACATTGCCAGGAACGAGAGAGGAAGTCAACGCGGTTATGCTTGCAACGCCCTGGAGTGAGCTTGTCGTGAGCGGGGTGAGCACGGAGATGTTCCCAGCTGGGATCGTGACATAATCGGGTATTGCGACAACCCCCGGCTTGTCGGAAGACAGCTGAACGATGGTGTTGGAAGAGGAGACCGTTGGCAGCCCCAGACTGTTCGCGATGCCGACCTCGAGCACACTGTAAGTCCTGCCGTCGGTCGGCAGAGTACCTGGGAGGAGTCTCAGGCGCAGTTCGTAGGGACCACAAGCACTTGTGCAGTGGTAAGGAGACACCACCGTAACAATCGCTCCCCCTGACCCGTATCCGGTCGAAGATGCGGTGATGACAGCCTGACCGTAGCTTCCGCTCGAGCGGAAGGTGCCTGTGGCGTAGATGTTGCCGGGATTGATCGTCAAGGAGCCCTGGTTGAGGTTGGCGATGCTGACGTTAGACGAAGAGAGAAGGGCGGTAACGGGAGTTATGGCCTTTGAGGGGAAACCTGCAGCGTCGATCAGCTCGACTCTCACAGTCCCGGTGTCCGCCCGCTCCAAAAGGCTCGATGGCGAGACGAAGATCCTGAATTTTGATGGGAATCCGCTTGGGGTAGCGGTTGTCAGTTGAGCATAGTCCGACATTAGGCCATGTGACGAAGCAGTGATCGCCGTGATACCAGGAGTCGGAGTGGTCCTTGCTTTGGCCACAACATACTCGCTGCCCGCCGGGATCGTGACAGTGTCTGGGACAGAAGCGATGTTCGTTTGGGAAGAAGTCAAGAAGACTGTCAAGTTGGAGAGGGCCGCTGAGGGAAGGCCGTTGGAGTCGACAAGCGAGACTACTACAGCAGAATAGGTACCATTGTCGGCGGGTAGCTTGGGCGGGATTATCGTTAGGGCAAGGCCCATGGCCTGAGACGGGATGTTAGAAGTGGCAGCCACCGAAAGGGGGACGACCTGTAATGCGAGGAGAAGCGAAACAACGGTGACAAGCACAGCTCCCCTGGTATTCAATCTAGCGTCCTCCGTAAGATTCCAACAATCGCTATTTCAATCATTTGAATGCAGAATCTATATGACAAAATCAGTCAGGACGCGAGCTTCTGACCGACGTTACCCGCTCGCAATCTCCTTCTTGATCTGCTCGAGCTGCCTGAAGAACTCTCGGGCTATCTTGTCCCTGTCTTGTTCCTGCATCATGGTCGATGCCGCGTAGGAGGCGACCTCAAGGATCTCGTGTTCCAGCCTGAGGTGTTCGACCAAGGTGGTCTTGTCTGAGAACGGCTTCAAACAGATCCTACAATGATAAGCGTCGGGCATATCACCCATATCATACGCTTCCGGGCTCAAGTGATATAATGGTTTGCGGCCTAGCCTGAAAGACAGCGCTAGGATTCCTGTGATTCTGCCATGACTTGAACTTCCAGGCTTACCAGCGACCGTGAGAGCTGCTCAGGAAGGCCGAGATGCTACTCGAGAATACCACAGCAGGCGTAGCCCAGACTGTGGCGTATCGTCCTGCGAGCACTCCACCCGACTCCGTGGTCATTATGAAGACACCTGCCGACGTGAGGCCTGTTAGATTGCAGGTCCCCGCCGGGAACCCTGGGCACGCGACTGACGACCCTGTCGGGATAGTAGAGTAGCCGATGAAGGTGCCAAGGCTGTTCAGAGCCGGGTTACTCATCCCGAAGAAGAAAATTGCCCCCTGATCTATTTCTGTCCCGGTCCTGAGGTCTTCGCTCGAATTGACCAACATCCCGAAGCTCCCGGAGACGGAAGCCCCGGCGAAGGTACCAACTGCAGTGCCGCCCATCTGGACACCTGTCCATCGAATCCTCGCCTGCGAATAGTCTGTCACCACGATGACCTCCCCTGAGTTCGAAGCGAAGAAGACTGGCCCTCCGAACGGATTGAGGTACGCAGACTCGAACCCCATACTGAGGGTCATGGTGACCGCACTGCCCGCGCTCGATAGAGTGACCGTCCCAGTACCGTTGAACAGGGCCGGAATTTCGCTCGTACAGTCAATCCCAGGAGTGCATCCGAGCGGGAAGAACACCGCGGGGGTCATGGCGTCAATATTTACCGACCCCTGGACCTCCATGTACGTCCAATGCGAGGTCTTGGATACAAGATCGAAAGAAGCAGTGCCTGTCGCGGTCAGTCCAGAGACGACGACATTGAGGCTGTAACGCAGGACCGAGCTCCTCGAATCTACTGGATTGCCGAGAATCCAGGCGGCAACAATTTGCCCCCCCTTAAGCGAGTAAACCTGGACTCCTGGAGACACAACACCGCCAGCCAAGCTAAGCGAAACAGCCTGGGGTTGCGCCCGGTGAGAGTCATTGCCTCCATAAGCATTCTGAGGTTGTGCCGCATAGGCGAGGTTCCCGCCAAGCAGAAGCATCATCACGACTGGCAGGATCATCACAGCGAACCAGGTCGACCTCAACCTCATATCGTCCGATAGTTTCCCCGTTCTACGATATCTCGCTTTTGTCTCTTTTCGCAGAAAGCCGGGGCTCGAAGGGCGTCAGACGCTATACGGGAGTATCTCGATACCCTTCGATGAGAAGACCACAGTATGGTACTTCCTAGAATGCTCAGTGCCTCGCAGCTTTCTCACCATGAACCTCGTCTTCAACTCCATATTGTCTGCGAGATAGTTCTCCATATAGAAGACGCCGTCGGCCACGAATTCCTCGAGACCCATGGAGTATTGGGTCTGTTGGTCGAATTTGCTCACAGTCACTATCGTCGTGATCTTTTCCCTTTTGAGGGTCTTGTAGATCAGGTGCATCAGGAAGCTGTAATCGAACTTGCCGGTCGCGCCGCTCAGGAAAGCGGTTAGAGAGTCAATCACGAGCCTCTTAGCCTTCACCTCGTCGATGGCTGTGAGGATTGTGTCGATATTCGAGCCCATTCCCCTTCCCTCCAGTGCCTCGAGGTCAAGCAGCCTGACCTTCTTGGAATTCTCCAGCGGTTCGAAATCTAGGCCGAGCTTCAGCATATTTCGCCGAAGGCTCACCGCGTCCTCCTCGAAAGTGGCGTAGACTGAGGGCTGGTTGAGATCCTTGGCTCCGTTGTAGGCAAACTCCGATGACAGTATAGTCTTACCAGTGCCTATCCCACCGACCAAAAGCACGAAGTCTCCCGGCGTCAGGCCACCCTGAATCAGTGGATCGAGGCCAGGGACGCCAGTCTGAATCCTTTCTTCATCCTTCATGTGTTTCTGCGCTTGACCAATCGCTATGCCCACTATATGCTTTTTGTTCGCACTAGCTGGCGGTCGGCAACGGCAGGATCATAGTGACAGGTCTGAGAAGCTTATACGCGAGTACAGAAAGATGAATTCGTCGTCCATACCGGTTTAGTGTGAGCCCCGAAAAGTGGATTCGCAGTCCATATCGGTTTAGTACCCGGAGACCTCCGATCGGAATAGATGGGCTCCGTAGAAAAACTGCGCAGGAGGAACCAGGACTTCTACTTACTCGAAATGATGAAAAGGGTAGGGGTCCAGAACTACTCTCTCCTGGCTAGGTTGACGGGCCTGAACGCGGAGACGATCAGGTATAAGGTCAACAAGCACCTGACGAGGCTGGGCCTCACGACGACGATCAATGTGAACTATGGCGAGTTGGGTCTCTCCATGGGCTACATCGAAGTCAAACCAAACGGGGCGTCAGGCAAGTCATGGCTCGATCGGATGAGCTACCTTGTCTTCGTCGCGAAGAGCATTGGGTCGAACAGATACTTGTGCCTGAGCGCAGTTCCCTTCAGGCTGAAGAAGAAGTACATGGATGCGCTTGAGCAGATAAAGCAGGAAGGGCTCATCGAAGGCTACGAATACAGGGAACTCTACTGGGTGAGGTACCCGCCCTTCAGACCTGAATTCTACGACTTCGAAGAACGAAGATGGAAGATGGACTGGAATAGGTTCGACATGACGATGGGGGAGATCGGGGCTTCGTTCCTATCTGTCAACCGAGACTCTGTCGTCGATCTTGTCGACTTGAAGATACTCAGCGCTCTCCTGAAGGATCCGACGACGCCGTTGGCTAAGACGGCCAAGGAAATGGGCGTCAATCCCAGGACTGTCCGCTACCATCACTCCGAGCACGTGGAGAAGAACAAGTTCATCCTCAGCCACAACATCAGATGGGTCAGGCCCCTCCAGGATGGGAACCCCTCAGGGGTGATGCAGGCGCTGATAATCGCCCAGAAGCTTGATGAGGACGGCATGTCCAAGGTGAGGAAGTTCTTCAACAGCCTGCCGTTCACTTGGTTAGAAGCCGGAACCGAGGAAAGGGATTATCTGGCCGTCATCGACATCCCGCTCTTCGAATTCCAGACGTGCATGCAGCAGATCGAGATGCATCTGATGCAAGTAGGGAGGACATACGAAGTCATGATGCTGGACGCGTCCAAGACCAAACCGCTTTCGATCCCCGACGAAATGTTCGAAGAGAAGAGAGGATGGAGGCTGTATTCCGAAATCGAAATCGGCCGGCGGGAGATCAAGGAGGAAGGAAGATTACCGCAGTAGGGAGGATTTACAATGAGCTGGTCTACGGAGGTCACTTGCTGGCGCTCGGGACGGCAAGTATAGCCGCGACTGCTGCTCTCGTGTTGGGGAGGACCCCGGCCTGGGACCTGCTCGTAATGGCATACCTTTTCTCATACGGAGCCTACATGGTCAACCGTTTGTCGGACTTCGACCAAGACAGGGTCTCCCACCTGGAAAGGACAACGTACCTTGAAGGAAGGAGGCGTCTGCTGCCCGCGATCGTCGTCGTCAGCTTTGGAGCAGGGTATGCCCTCGCGCTCCTTCGGAACCTGGCCCTGTTTGCTGGGCTCCTCGTCCCGGTTGTGCTCGCCTTTGCATACAGCGTCGGCTCGGAGAGGATGGGCAGAGCCCTCGGGATGTCCCGTCTGAAAGAAGGTCTGTTCGTGAAGAACCTGACGGTGTCGCTGAGCTGGTCTCTGATTCCGATCCTCGTTGGGCTTTACTATCTGCAGCTCCCGGTCGCAGCACTCGCCCTTTGCCCATTCATTTTCCTCAGGCTGATGGTCAACACTGTCTTCTTCGACGTGCGCGATGTCGAAGAAGACACGGCTTACGGGGTAAAGACCATCCCCGTTTCGCTCGGCACCGAGACGTCTCAGAAGCTAATGGACGTGGTCGACTTCTCCTCTGGGCTCTACATAGCCTTGCTCGTCCTGACAGGGGTCCTCCCTACATTCGCTGGTCTGCTTGTGGTCTTTACCCCCTATTCCTTCGCCTACAGGTACTTCTCGCAGAGAACAGTAAGGCACAGGGACTCGTTGAGGGACCTGGCCGCAGACGGTGAATACATACTCTGGGGGTTCGTGACTTACCTCGGGCAGATGTGACATGGGCAACCTCTTGATTGACGACGGGGCGGTCGATTCTCTCCTCGTTCCCTACAGAAAGGCGGTCGAAGAAGGTCTGAAGCAGGTGAAGGAGAAGGACAGCACCCTCTCCGAAGTGGCTTACGAGTTCGTCGTAGGCGGAGGGAAGATGCTGCGTCCATCGATCGTCTTGCTTGCCTGCGAGGCCGTGAGCGGGTCCTATGAGAAGGCGATGCCGATCGCCCTGTCTTACGAATTGGCACATACGGCGTCGCTGACCCAGGACGACATCATCGACGAGTCGCCCACCAGGCACAACAAGCCGACGGCCCACACGAAGTACAGCGTCACGACGGCCATCTTGATTTCAGACATGCTGATCTTTGAGATCTTCGAGCAGTTGAGCAGGTACGCGAGGGCCGATGTGTCTCCAGAGAGGGTGGCGGTCCTCATCGAGCATGTCGCAAATGCGGCGAAGGAGGCCGCAGAAGGCGAGTTCCTAGAGATGCAGATGTCTAAGAAGAGAGACCCGTCAGTCGAGGACTACCTGAAACTGGCAGGCCTGAAGACGGGGGCGCTCTTCGGCGCGTCAGCGGCATCGGGCGGGATCGTGGGCGGAGCGAGACAGGGAATTGTCGCAGATCTCTATGAATACGGCAGGAACCTTGGTATCTCGTTCCAGATGATGGACGATGTACTTGACATCACTGGCGCGACCGAGAAGATGGGGAAGCCGATGCTGATGGACATGCAGAACAACGCCGGGAACATCGTCATAATCCATGCTCTTACGCACGCTGACCCCCAGAAGCGGAACGAAATCAGGGGCCTGATGGCCAGGAGTGAATACGGTCTGGTTGATGCCCTGGAGGTGCAGGGGATCCTCGACGACCTAGGATCAGTCGAATTCGCTTCCAGGTCCTGTCTGAAACATGCATCTGTCGCGCGAGAACGCCTGAAGTCGCTTCCTGATACAAGGGCCAAGCAGACTCTGGAGGAACTGACGCGTTGGCTGGAGGGACGCAGGCGTTGACTACACGCGTGCCAGAAACGGCCATAAGAAGCCATGTGAAGTGGTAGGCATGGTCCTGGACGCGACCTTCCTCATTCCTGCGATTCATCTTGTCACTTTGGTAATCACGGGGATGTCCGCCCTCTACGTCTTCAGGCAGAAGACCACAGAGTACCTTCAGGTGAGGAACCTTCTCGTAATGGTCCACGTATTCTTCATGGCCGTCGTCGCCCTCGAGCTCCTCAGGGACTTCGTCGTCGAGAGCAGTCTCTTCATGACAGTATACACCATATCCGGGACCAGCTTCGTGCTGGCCGACGTATTCCTCCTGACCCTAGTCGCCCTCGCGATCTTCTACAGGCCCAAGGGAAAGGGGTTCATGGACATCGTCAGGGAGGTCTTTAGGCATCAGACGCAGGCGACATTTTTCCTGCTATATTCGCTCTTCATCGCAATCTCCTGCGGCTTCCTGTTCGTGCCGGGAACTTTCGACCAGCAGGCACAGGCTGTGCCGAATATCGTTGGTTACTTTCAAAACCTGAACCAGACACTCTGTGAGCCTGTCGCGTCCCTTCTTCCGAAGGGCTGCCAGATGGCTACTTGGTTTGCAAACTTCTACTTAGACATGCTACTCGGGATTCTGCTGATATTCATTGTTTATCCTTCAAGCCTCCTGCTGATGGCAAGGTCGAGGTCATCCGACTCGGAAGTCAGGACCGCCTTCACCGTGCTCCCGATAGCGTGGGTAGCAATTGGTCTTGATCTGTTGTTTTTCAACGGGTATCTGCTGAACGAGGGAATCGACGCCACGGCCGTGGGATACCTGATTGCCGCAGCTGTCTTCGCTGTGACGGCTTCCACATTCAGACGTGCGACCCTCTTGAGCGCCTTCTTTCAGCAGACGGCATCAGTTCAGGTGCCATCGGTCGCTCCCGCGACCACTTTCTCTGGCCCCCAGGGACTCACTACAGACGAAATCCTTGGGAAGCAGTTCCTGTTGGTAGTGGACCCTTCAACGAGTCACGAAGGATGCGTCAGGGACCTGGCCTTCGAACTTGGGGGAAAGCAATACCTGTTCTACGCATTCACCTCCCGGGGAAGTAGGGTGTACAACACTCTCTCGGGGTTGCAGAACGCCAGGTTCTTCACGATGACTGCCAGAGTCTCCAACGCGAAGCCGGGTGACCTTCCCACGGAAGTGCTAGTCCCCAACGACATATCATTCCTCCTGAACGTCATCGACAAGGCAATCACGACGAATCCGAAGTCTGGGCTCGTCTTCGACAGTATCACCGACTTGATACTCTCTTTCGGCCTGGAGAAGACCTACAATTTCCTGAAACAGGCCATCGAGATGACCAGCGGCCGCATTACTGCAGTCTTCCTCCTGACCTCAGGGGCGCACAGCGAGAGAGACGAGAGGATTATACGAAGCCTATTCAGCAACCAGCTTTTCTACAGCTCGGAAGGACTCAAGAAGACCTGATAGTTCGTTCCGAAAGAAATGGCCGTGCAGAAACAGTTGACTGGTTTCTTTGCTAGAATGCCCGAGCTGGTCAGAAAGCCTGTCTCTGCACTGGCGGGAGGGCGCTCATCGCGTCCACTACCTGCTTGTACGTGCCTAGGACATCGAACCCGTGCTGGGTCAACTCATACCGTTTCCTGCTGCCCAAGTCCTCTTCTCTGAGGAAGTTGCTCTTGACGAGCGACTTCAGGTTGGACTGCAGGGCGATCCATGACAGGTTCGCCTTGTACATGATCTGGGTGGGCCTGTCGATTCCCCTACCTACGACGCTAAGCACGTCCATCTTTATCTCTAGCTCAGATCTACGTGTCGGACACTTCTTCTCGAACCCGTTGACCTGGACCGAGATTGCGTTTTCTGGGAAGGACATCTTCCTCTAGAATTCGCATGACCTCTGTTCTATATATGCATTATAGATTAGTGGTCCACTTTTCCAAGCGTGGACCGACCATGCCCACAGTGGAATTGGAAACCGCTACCACAAAACCCGAATCTAATCTCCATAACTACTATTAAGATGAACTGGAGGATTTCTCATGTGCGTATCTTCGCCCACGGACCGCTTCCGACAAGTCATGGCCGGAGCATAGCATACGAGCAGATCAGAGAGAGGCTTGACTCCGCCCTCACTTCAGTCTTCTCGGAGAACGGCAAGAAAACTGTTCTCTTCTATCTCACCGAGAAGTACAGCCTTACACTGGAGAAGGCCAGCAAGAACCCGGAGAAGTTGGAAGAGTCCCTTACGAACCTCCTCGGCGAGATTGGCTGGACCGTAGTCAAGCGCAGGATTCTCCAGGAGATCTACGGACCCAACTTCGAAATTGGCAGTATCTCAGCCAAGACCTCATCACTGAGCGACGCATTCGGTTTCGTTCGGTTCCTCCGTTCTGCCACCGGGACCAAGTTCATTCGATTCTGAGCGCCTCTCGTGGGCCAAACGAGACGGTCATTCAACTCCTTGATTGCGCCCCACACTTGTTAGGCCCGAGGGGGCCCGTGAGACACGTGACTGCTTCCGACGAAGTGAACTCGTGCGCCTGCTGCTAGCAAGGGTAAACGCCGGCGGTACAAGTCGTCGTAATAGTCGTAGTCGCGTTGATAGACGTGACAATGGAAGTGTAAGTCGAGTACGTCGTCGTCAGCGTTGAGGTTGTCGTGAAGACGGACGTCGAGCTTGTCGTTGAGGTTCTCGTCGAGGTTGTCGTTGTGGTGGTACTCTTAGTCGTCGTGCTCGTTGCGCGGGTGACATTGACGGTGGTGGTCGCAGTCGCTGTGGAGGTTGTAACGTTCGTTGACGTTGTGTGAATCGTCAGTGTTATGTTTCCCCCTGATGTCTCCGTAGTGGTCACATTATGCAATAATGAGATGGTTTGCGTCGTGTCGACCGTGCTGGTCAGAGTTGATGTCTTGAAGACTGTTGCGAGGATGTCCGAAGTCAATGTCTGAGTCGTGTAACCAGTTTCAGCGAGGGTGGTCGGCGTTGGGTAAGGGGCGAGCATAACAGCTGCAGTCCCGGTTGCGACCATGACAATCGCTCCCAAGACGAACACTACTAGAACGGACGATACTGCCTTTCTCAGCTTCAGCCTATCAAGATCCAATGCCAGAGGCTTGTACATTTCAGCAATCTTGACATATACCTCTGACGGATAGACAAACTGAAGTCAGGATACCTACTGAGCACCCCGCCCACGGAAGGTCTATGCGATATTGTCAAGGCGAAGAGGCAACGTCCCTATGTCACGAGGGTTCAATCTTTTTAGACGGAGTGTTAAGGCAGCACCGTGGAGCTGACCCAATCCAAGCGGCCCTGGTCCGCCCTGCATTTATTCCTCAGAGTCTTTCTCGCTGCGACACTAACCGAGCTGGGACTGTTCGTCTTCCTGGTCGTCTTTCACGCCGCTTTACCCCTCACAGCACTGGCCAAGGGCGCCGATCTCGTGGGATTCTTGCTCGGAATCACTTCGATCCTGACGATGAGCGTAAGCGTCGTCTACGTGTATCTCGCCTACCCTACGTATCGAGTGCCTCTCCTGTTCATGGTGCTCCTGACCGCATCTACTCTGTTCGCCCATCTCTACATAATCAACACGCCCTCGTTGCCTGACTGCCGAGACGCAAGTAAGGGCGTCAACGGCTGCATCATGGACGAGTCCTACTACGTCCCAACGGCTCAGAATATGCTCAACGGGACCCAGTGCGGGCCAACAGTCCCGAACTGCAACACCGAGCATCCCTTCCTCTCGAAGGCGCTGATTGCGGCCGGTATAACGGTGCTTGGAGACAACGCCCCTGGCTGGAGGATCTTCAACGTCCTTCTCGGAGCCTTCTCCCTGCCCCTGGTGTTCGTTCTGGTCCTCAAGATCTCTAAGAGTCGCAAGGCTTCCTACCTTTCGGCTGCTCTTCTGGGCCTCGACGTGATGTTCTTCTCGAATTCGAGCGCTGCGCTCATCGACATCCCGATGGTCTTCTTCGCGCTCCTTGCCTTCGTGATCTACTTCTGCCAGATCCGATTCTGGAAGCTGGACCAGCTCACGCTTTCCGGGATAATGCTCGCGCTAGCAGCCCTTTCGAAAGAGACCGCGATCTTCCTCTTGGCAACCCTGGCGACCTATCATCTTGTTGCGGGAGAGGGAGGGAGGAAACTGCGGTTCATCGGCGCCCTGGAGATCGTAGTCGTGACAGCCGGTGGGTTCATCCTGGGTCTTCAGATGTACGATACTCTGTTCGCGAGGGCCGCGTTCCCTACGTTCCTCGACCAGATACACTACATGCTGTCTTACGGCGCTTCGTTGATAGGCCCTGGTTGGACCTACGGCAACAACATCCAGATCACTCCGCTGAGCTGGATGACGTACTATCGGCCTGTCACCTACTACGGGACCAGCGTCTCGGTCTGCACCAGTGGAGGGAATGGGTCATGCGTTTACTATGCGGGCGTCGCGTATTATGGAGTGCCCAACCTCATCGAGACATGGACGACGTACATCTGGATACCCATCGCTGCGTTGGCGATATGGGGAGTCTTCAGACCGCGGCCCGGGGGGCTGAAAGAGTTCGGGTTCGTCGACACGTCGTCACGGAACCTTCCGGGCAGCACCAAGCTAGCAATACTCTCCTTGATCTGGTTCTCATGGAACTACTTCCCCTATCTCGCCCTCTTCGCTGCGGGAAGGGTGACCTATCCATTCTACTTCATCCCAGCGCTGCCGGCTGTTGCGATAGGAGCGAGCTACTTCCTGACCCAGAAGTGGGTGCCCAGATATGCCGTGGTGCTGTACGTGGCAGGAGCTTTCGTCTTCTTCTTTGTGTTCTTTCCAGACAAGGCATTCCTCCCTGTCTGGCTGCGGGCCCTGATCGGGAAGTAGTGTCCTGGCTCGATCCTCTGGAGTGGGCATTTCAGCCTGCACGCGCTCAGACTGTGCTTGCAAGCACACCTAGCGGATCCACATAGACGAACCAGATGTAGTGGTCTCTCACGGCGCGTACCTCGCATCCTTATCAATCCTCGGCGGCCGGGTTGCACAATTCAGACATGCAAGAACATGCCCCGAGCTACTACGAATCCAACCCCTTTTCCAGGCGATGGAGGTCAGGTCTTGCGGAGATGGCCAGGCAACTCCTGCCTGCAGGGTGGGAGAACCTCAGTCTGCTTGATGTTGGGGTCGGCGACGGGTTCACCATTAGGCTCGTGAAACCGAAAGGCGAGGTCACCGGCCTCGACATCGACTCCTCCGAACTCGCGGCTGCCAACGAAAGGGGAATAATCCCCAAGGAAGGGTCAGCGTACGACATCCCATTCCCAGACGGTTCCTTCGACATCGCAACGTGCTTCGAGGTCCTGGAGCATCTCGACGCGCCGATGCGGGCTCTGAAAGAAATCGGCCGGGTACTCCGGCCCAAAGGGTATCTCGTCGCGTCGACGCCCATCCCGAACCTCAGATGGAAGGTCATCTGGTGGTTCTGGACGAAGCTGGGTCCTGGGAAGAGATGGAAGAATATCCCCCACGTTACCGAGCTTCACATAGGAGGGAAGTCCAGTGAGGACGGCGGGCTCCTGGCGATGCTGAAGGAGCTCGACTTCGAGGTCCTAGGCACGGGCAAATGCAACTTCGGAATGGTCGCAGGGCTCATCGCGCAAAAGCACGGATAGATCGCCAGCAGACGATACGAGCGTCTCGCCCGCGACCCTTACTTTCGGGACTCGCGAGCTCGTCCCTTGCCTTTGATCGAGAGAAAGTCCAGAAGCGATGGCCTTCGCAGGAAGGATGGCAGGAGTTCCACAGGTCTGATTCCGTTCTTCTCCAGCAGGGCAAGACAGAGCACCGCGAGCGACGTTGTGCGCAGCAGGGCCATCAATTGAGGAAAGGTCCCCGGCAGGGTCGGGCTGGTAACTGAGAACCACGTCAGAATTATCAGCGCGTTGAAGACCTCCCAGGCATAGAGCGACGGGTCTTCAATGGCGAGGACGATGACCAGAGGAATCAGCATCAGATTGAACTGCGGAGAGTAGATGGTAGCCCCGAGCAGGTAGGCCGCCAGGCCCAAGAAGACGCGCGGGGCGAGAGGCAGCTTGAGCGTGTAGACTCTTAGGAGCAGGATACCAGTAACTGCGAGACCGAACAACTTCGCGTAGAAACTGAAGGGGTCCCGGAAGATCCAGATGTACCACGCGTCCTCCAGCCCCCAGCCCCTGATGTAGGTGTAGAATTGGTACAGGGAACTGAATTTGAGAAGAGCGATTGGCAGATAGAAGCACGCTACTACTACGGCAGTAATCAGGAAGTACCTCAGCATCGACCTTCCCTTTCTGAGCTCCAACAGATAGATCGGGAGTAAGACAACACCCACCAGCTTGGTCGCTATCGCCAGGCCCAAGGCAGCTGCGGAGACTCCTTTGCGGTTTTCAAGGAAGAACTGGAGGCTGAGGATGATGAACAGCGCGTTGAAGAGGTCAAAGTTGTAGACGCCATAGATTATCACGCTGGGGAGGAAGAAATAGAGAGGGTTCAGCCGCGAGCCAAGCACCTTGGCGACGCGCCAACAAGACCACGCTATAACCAAGGCAGCGACCAGACTCATCACGCCGAAGGTCGAGTAATACCCGTCGTAGTCGCCTCCGACGATTCTTGCGAGATAGATTATGCAGCCCGAAATGGGCGGATACTCAAAGAAATACTGAAAGTAGGGGACCAGCCCGTGCTGGACTTCTGCTCTTGTCCAGAACGATCCTATGTCACTGTAGATGTTGGGATCGGACCAGTTTGAGTGAAGTATGAAGCTCATGAACACCGCAGCGAATGACGCTGAGAGAGCCGCAATCAGCGAGTTCCGGTACCGCAACAAAGACCCGAGGCTGACAATCGTATAAAACGTTTGGAAGGGAAGACCATCGACTCATATCGTGGAATCGGCGTACCAATGATGGAGTGGTCAGTCCGCCACTTCTGAATCACCACATCAGACGGGAGGTTCACTGCTAGGCTGAGCCTCGCAGCATCTTCATGGATACCTTCATAAGACCTAGGAGCGTGATAGCTTCCCTTGGTCGCGATCTTACCTCCCGACCTCTCGATGACCTTCATCATCGCCGCGATCCTACCCTTAGTCATCGGTTTCATCGTCGGCCTATTGATCAAGAAAGTCCTCGAGATAGGCCTGATCATAGCCGCAATCATTCTGCTCCTCATCATCGCAGGTTTCCTGTCGCCTGACCAGGTGCTGAAGCCTCTACTTAGTTTCCTGAAATCGAGTTCTAGCGCCTCCCACTGGGTAGAGCGAGTTGCGGGCTATCTTCCCTACTCCTCCCTCACCTTCGTCGTAGGGTTAATCATCGGCTTCCTGAAGGGATAGGCCCAGTGCGGCTCGGATGACCGCCGGGCGTAGAGCGTCTGTCGCTTCTCTCAGCGTCGTCCGCAAGCCCGCAGGGGTTTTGGGATGAGCATCCGGAGGCTGGCTCAGCCCAGCAGCCAATCCTGAGGCGGGCCCTGTCCGCCCGCGCAGTCGACAACACCCGTCACTCTTCTGAGGAAGGATGGGCACGCGAAGCAGACGAGGAATGCGACTTCCTTCGCGACGACAGGGCAGTCGACACTCTCCTTCTTCATCCGCGAAATCGCTTTAGGGCTGGCCCCGCCCTTCAACTCCTGGCTGACGGCCTTCGGGACCTTCTTAGGCTTCGGCGACGGGTGGACCTTGACTTTGAACTTGGTCTCTGTCGACACGGCGGGCTCGTGGCGGAGTTAGAATAAAAGCGTGTGGTGGCTTGGGCGTCAATTGCCTTCCGGCCGAGGGCAGGCCCGCCCTGACCTCCCGGGCTGCGGCCCACGCACGACCTTTCCTTTGCCTATCTCGAGTCGACCCTACCGCCGGTTCCGGACACCCATTGTCCGGACAATCGTCATCAGAACAAAGGCAACAGCGAAAGAAATGAAGTAGCTGAGGTCAGCGCCACCGAACCAGGAGGAAAGGGCACCGACAGGGTAGCCCAGGGTCACCTGTGGCACCATGAAGGGGACCGACACCAGAATCGAGAACCCGTAGATGGCGAGAGCGGACCAGTCCCATCTGGCAGGGTTAGCGCTGGTCTCAACGCTCGTCCTCTTGGCGACATAGAAGTCGACGAGGACTATCGCGAGCCAGGGCATTATCCAGTATGAAAGAGCCAGGAGGAAGTTCTCGAAGAATCTCTCGAAGCTCGCCTGGACGGCGACCGCAATGATGAAACCGGCGACCCCTCCCGCCGTGACCGTCATCCATCTCTTGGCCTTCACATCTAAAACTAGCGCGGAGAGCGAGTTAGTGTAGAGGTTCAGCGCGTCGGCCGCGAAGGCGCCCAGGATCAACGTGACCATGGCCAGCGCCCCGAAGGACCCCGCGTAGCTGTTGAGCCCGTTGAAGTAGGCGAAGGACCCATTCTCGGATGGGGTCAGACTAGCCACGAGGGCGCCCAGGACCTCTATGGCGAAGGAGGAGATAGCGCCTCCGGCCAGCGCCAGGACCAGCACTCTCGTCTTGGAAGTCGACGGCGCGAAGTACCTCGAGTAGTCGGAGGCGTAAGGAGCCCAAGACATGAGATAGGAGAAGCAGATGATAAGGAGAATCCCGACGGACCCCACCGAGAGCGCGCTCCCGGAGCCGCCCGGCGGAAGGGCGAAGGCCTTCCCAAGGTCAGGTATCGTCAGGACGAAGATCAGAAGGAACAGGAGACCGAGCACGATCGACATCACCTTCTCGAACAGGTGGATGAAGTCGTGGCCATAGATGGCGATCACTGCCTGGATGATGACGTAAGCGGCTGCCGAAAGCACGAAGTTTGCTCCCGGGAAGATTACCCGGAGGGCCACGACCGCCAGGATCGTATTTACCGTGAACCAGCCGACCGTGCTTATCCAGTTCAGGGCGCCCGGGATGTAGTTCCCCAGCCTGCCGAACGAAGCCCGCGAAGAGAGCATCTGAGGGAAGCCGAGGCCCGGACCCATGGCCGCTGCGAGGCCCACGAAGAGTCCGCCCAGCAGGTTGCCCACCAGCAAGATGGGAATGATCCGGGACATCGTGAAGCCGGAGAAACCAGTAGTGATGACACCGACGACGTAGTCCGCTATGGTGAGGTTGGCCGCGAACCAGAGGGTGAAGGTGCGGTTGGCCGAGCCGTGGCGCAGTTCCTCAGGGACGTGCTCGATTCCCAGCTTCTCGACCTTGACCGGCTCGTCCGCCATACTCAGTCTCCCATGCGCCCGTGCTGTTCTAAGTCTTTCCAGAAGCCAGGTCTAGGCCGATAGTCTCGGCGAGCGATCTCACCTTCTTCTCGAGGTCCTGCTTGCCGGCCAGAGAGGAATACACCGCGAGGAGCTTGAGTTGTCTGGCGATGTCTCTCTCGGTCGCCTGCGCCATCTTCTCCAGCTCGGCTTTCCCTTTTCCGGAGATGATGTACCTCCTCATGTTTCCCTCTCGCTTGGTCAACTCCGTGATTAGTCCCTTCTTGAGAAGATCTTTCAGTATTAGGTAGATGGAACCCGGCCCCGGTCTCCACTCTCCCCCGGTCACTCTACCGATTTCCTCCGCGAGGTCGGACCCCGACATGGAGGACTCTGACAGCATCTTCAGAGCCGCAAGGCGAAGCACCCCCTTTGGAGCACTGATCAACGCGTTCCCTGGCCGGGGCCGACTAATTAGGGCTCTTCGACCGTCGGGAAAGGAAGGCGATGAAAGGAAGTCGGAATAAATACCCTGTCTGGTCGAGTCCTGGTCTCGTTGAGCGGAGCGATCATTGTCGACGCAGGTGCCGGAAGCGGAAAGTACGCGCCGGACGACAGGAGGTTCCGAGAGCTTCTCAACACAGTCGAAACTGGACGGGCCGCGATGAAGAAGGGTTCTTCACTTGACGGCGTCGAAGCTGCCGTCAGATACATGGAGGAGTGCGGGGCCTTCAACGCCGGAAGGGGCTCGTGCCTCACCGTCGAGGGGAAGGTCGAGCTGGACGCAGCCATCATGTCGGGCGAGGGTCCAAGGGGAGCCGGGGTCGGGGTAGTCACCTGCACCTATCACCCAGTAACTCTGGCAAGGTGGCTGATGGAGAAGACTCCGCACATTCTGATCGCAGGCGAGAGGTGCAGGGCATACCTCCACGCTGCAGGACTTGCTGCGGAGAGGCTTCGACCCTCGCCCAATGCCAAGCTGAGATTCAAGACTCTGACGGAGCGGGGAACTGAAGGAAGTCGCAAGATAGACTTCTGGCGCGGGCTCCAAGAGGGCAATACCGTCGGCGCAGTTGCACTTGACGCTGCAGGCCTCCCGTCGGCCGCGGTGAGCACCGGTGGGATGTGGCTCAAGCTCCCTGGAAGGGTCGGCGACTCAGCGGTCATCGGAGCCGGCATCTATGCTGACTCCAAGGCGGGCGCGGCCAGCGCCACTGGCACCGGTGAAGAGATAATCAAGAACTTGCTCTGCCTGAAGGCCTGCAAATACCTCATGAAAACAGGCGCACCAGACGCGGCGAGGCGAGCCATCGAACTGATGACGAGAGCGAGTGGTAGAGGCACCGCAGGGATAATCACCGTGGACCTCAAAGGTCGGGTGGGGGCAGCGCTCAACACTGAGGCGATGGGCAGGGCCTGGTACGACGAAGCAAAGGGAAGACCCGTCGTCCAGATCTGAGAATCCTGTCTTGTCGCCATCAGAAATCCACGGCGGTTCCTGGTCTCGAGGAGAACGTCAGTCGCTAAGCAGCTGGCGGCGCCCAATTCTCCTTAAATCGCACCTGAACCCGACGCCTCATCCGATTGAAGGCATTCTGCGTCTCACACGTCAAGGATGTTGACGGGCTGGGCTCGGCAGCCCTGGTCGTCGCTGCGACAGGAGCTGAAGTCATTCTCTCGGACTACGACGATCTGCTCGACAACCTAGAGCGAGTCCCGCCGGGCATTGAAGAGTTCGTGCTCTGCGACTTGGGGGTCGACAACGCCACCCTGAACGGGCTGCTGAAGAGGCTGAAGAAGATCGCGGAAGACGCCAAGGTGACCTACATCGACCACCATTTCATGACCCCGGCCACGAAGAGGAGGCTGAAGCGAATCGGTGTAAAGCTGATCCACGACGAGAACGAGTGCTCGAGCATGCTCGCATACCTCACCTACAAGGACTCGTTGCCAGAACGGGCCCGTCTCATCGCCCTCTGCGGGGCCGTCACAGACTACATGGACGACTCACCCGCTGCGAAGAAGCTTATGGAACAGGCAGACAGGCAGTTTGTGCTCCTGGAGGCGACAATGCTCGCCTATGCACTCGGTAGGAAGGGCGGACAGGGCGGCTTCCCCGAGACAGTCGTCTCTTTGCTCTCGAAGATGAAGCATCCGCACGAGATCGCAGATGTTCCGCGCCTTGCCGTCGACCAGCTGGTCGAAGTCGCACGGCTAGGCGAACAGGTCAAGGAGCAGGGAACGAAGATGGGCCGGCTGGCATACATGATAACTGATCAACATTCGACGGGCAACACCGCGAAGCTGCTCGTCGGGGCCTTCGAAGTCCCAGTGGGAGTCGCCCTGAAGGAGAAACAGCCGGGTTGGTACGAAGTGAGCCTCAGGTCAACTTCGGAGTGCAGGGTCCACCTCGGAAGGACGATCGACCGGATCGCAAGAAGGCTCGGCGGAAACGGGGGAGGCCACAGGAAAGCGGCAGGGTGCAGGATTCCTGTCTCCAAAGTCGACGCAATGCTCAGCGAGCTGTCGAAGAAGGTTTAGTCTCTCTTGATGCACTTCACAACTATCGAGCCGCCGAATTGCGTCTCCTCGATCTCGATGCTCCCGAAGTAATTTGAGAGGAGGGCCTTCAGCTCTGAGTTGTGGAGCACGAGCACATAGGTGTCGTAGATTGATCCGTACCGCAGGCCTGCACTGCCAGCAGTGGCGAGACCGATGATGCTCGGAACTAGCCTCACGTAGAGGGCCACGATCAGGGCGGCGACTGCGGAATCGGGCTTTCCCATGTCGCAGAAGCCGAGTCTTCCCCTAGACTTCAGGGCCCACGACAATTGCCCAATTGCCTTCGGAAGGTCTTGCGCATCCCTGAGCGCGAACCCCGAGACGACAGCGTCGAAGACGCCCTCGCGGAAGGGAAGGAACTCGAAAGTGGCCCTAACCCTATTGAGGAACCGAGACGCTGCCAGCATCTCCTGAGAGACGTCGAGGAGGATAGGCTCGGCGCCCTTCGCTGCGACCAGCCTCGACATCACTCCGGGACCTGCACCCAGGTCCAGGACGAGGGAACCGCTTTGGACCGCGAACGCGACCGACGATGCCCTCATCCGCCTGTCCGCATGAATCGCGATCCTGCTCGAGGCCTCCTCGTAAGAAGGTACGATCTCCTGCAGCGAGTTCACCACATAGGCCCACCTCCCCTGAAGTCCTGGCCTCCTGCGCTTCATGAAGACCCGGTGCCTGTCCGTGTAAGCGATAAACGCTTCCAGAGACAGCTATTCTATCCAGTAGCGCGCGCTGGAGGGAAATCGTTGCTCAACAGAATTCCGATGAGGAAATCGAATGGATCGTCTTCCAGATTCCGAATGACACCGAGCCGGCGCGAGCTCTGTAGATTACACTGGCCTGGCTTCTCTGGGGAACAGGCATTCTACCGAGATTATGGTCCCGACGAGGGTGAGAAGCGCCGCCGAGAGCCACTCCGAGAAGGCCAGCTCGAACCTAGAATAGCACGCTTCTGAGCAACTAATGTACGCATTCGGTCCCTTGCCGGCCACGTCCATGAGGCGCAAGGGATTGGAGTAGTTGAAGGCAATTCCGAAGATGACTACCCCCAGAGCCAGAACCAAGAGCCCGATGCCCAAGGTGGACCTTCTGGAGAGATTCACGGAGAGTATCCCCCGTTCGATGAGGATGCTTCCCAACCTGAATGCGAAAAGAAGGACGAGGGTGACTGCGGAAAAATACATCACAAATATGTTCGATACCTCGAATCCCGTGCTTCGGATGAATTGCGTGACCTGGAGGGTCATGAAAGCCGGCTCGATCTTGAGGACAAGGAGAGTCCAGGCGAGACACCAAGTGAAGAAGAGAATTAGGGTGTCAATGAGAGCCCAAAAGAGTGTCGAAGTCATGTCGACTTCATTTAGGACGTCGCTCTCCCTCAAGCTGAGAACGAAGAATCCCGTCAGCGCTATGAGGAGCCCTTCGAATGCCGCAAAACCAGAATGTGGGAAGCCCCAGCTGGAGCCCCAGATGAATGGAGATATGACAAAAGCGTTCCCGTGCGCCCAGAACTCCCCCGCGCCCTCATCGGCAAATACGATGAATCCGTACAAGAAGACCGCTAGTCCTACGAGTCTAACAGACCTCACGACGTGGCGGGGATTCCTCATCAGGCAACCATCCCCGTCAGCTTCACGGACGCCAATGACGGCTTTGGGGATAGCGGGGCTCGCATGGATTTCGACCCACAGGCCAGGCAGACGGCGAAGCGCTGTCGCAGCCTCAATGCCATGTGATTGGCTGCTCTACTCAGTAATGAACATTCACGGTTAGCACGATTCCCGCATACAGCAGGTTCAGGAACTCCCCTCCTGTTTACCCTATCGAACCTTTTCATCCCTCATGGCTCTGAGCACCGCGTCCAGCACCTCCAACCCCCGTTTGTTGACAATCCCCGCGTGGAAAGCCGGTTCCCACTGTTCCGAAACGACGTCGGTTACGATCTGGACTGACGCAATCTCGACCCTTCTGTAGGCTGCGACCGCAAAGACCGCCGAGCTCTCCATGTTGACGACACGCGTGCCAGCCCTCAAGTACCGCGCCACCTTCCGCTTCGTCTCCCTGTAAGGCGCGTCTACGGTCCACGCATCCCCCGTGACGTGCTCAATCCCGCATTCGCGGAGAGACGACCGCAACAGTCTGGTCTGGCGGAGCGACGAACCAAACCGCCTCACTCCCTTGAAGTAGTGCTTGGACGTCCCTTCATCGCTCAAAGCTCCCTTGAGCACGACGACGGCTCCGGGCCTCACTCTCGTGTCGATTGCGCCTGAAACTCCCACTTCGTAGATTCTCTTGGCACCGTACGCGATCAGCTCCTCCAAATTCATCGCGGCCGCCGAAGCTCCGATGAGGGCATGGACGACTCCGACCTCCCTGTGTCCCACTCTTCTGGTGTACATTCTGCCTGAGTAGATGTACCAGTCCACCTGTGACGCGGTCTGCTCCGAGGTCGCAGCGATGAAGATCCTCCTGTCGTAGGTGAAAAGCACGTCTGCGGGGACGCTGATCTCCGATTCAGGTCTCCCGAGCCGTCCTGCCGAGTATGCCCGGAAGTCCTTCGGACTGAAGTAAATCTCGTCCCTCAGCCCCCCCATACTCGACTTGATGGTTCAGGGTGCCCTATTGACGATGATTCAATTGAGCGGGATTCTTTGTCAAGCCGAAGGGTCCCGAGCACTTCTGCGCACACTCGCGCGTGCGCGCTGAGGGCTACTAGTCTTGGTCAATTCTGGGCTCTTGCTTCGACAGGCGCTTACACGATTCTGTCGAACCTTTTCATCACGTTTGCAATCTGGTTTACAACGTCAGACGCTACGATGTGCAGCCCGAACTGCTTCACCGCCTCGACTCCGGCCGACCCGTTGACGAAGGCGGCAGCGCAAGCGGCCTCGAACGGTGAGATCCCCTTCGAGAGTAGGCCTGCCGTGATCCCGGTCAGGACGTCGCCCGTTCCCCCTACCGTCATGGCCGGAGAATGGGTTACGTTGAGGCCGACCATGCTGCCATCGGTCACGATGTCAGTTGCTCCCTTAAGGAGAACGGTTAGATGCGCCTCCTTGGCACATGAGGCCGCGACTTCGACCCTCCCGTCCAGGTCTGCGGGTAGTGCCTGCCCGAAGAACCTCTGGAACTCCATCACATGAGGAGTCACCACGGCGCCCGCATTCTTCACCGACATCAGTGCCTCAGGGCGGAGCGCGTCTGCGTCTAGGACCAGCCCCTTCCCGGCGCCCTTGAATTCGTTTACCGCGTGGGCCACCTCGTGAGGGTTCTGCGGGCCCAAGCCTGGGCCGACGGCAAAGGCGTCGATGTCTTTGACCCAGGCAAGAAGCTTCGAGACGTTGCCCCGGGTCAGCTTCGCGTCAGGGAGTGGCACGACTATGAGGTCAGGAGAGAGAGCCCTGATCGAGGGGGCTATAGGCGCCGGGACGGCCACGAAGACGAGGTCAACCCCAGACCTCATCGCTCCCATCGCGCAGAGGAAGGGGGCGCCATGGTAAAGCCTGCTCCCACCGACCACACATACAGACCCGTTCATTCTCTTGTGTGAGTCGTTCCTTCTAGCGGGAATGGCCTTTGAGACGAAAGCCCTGTCGATCAAAATAGTCCGCATCGCCATCAGACCTAGTAGCCGTACCGCCTCGACTTCTCGAGGGTCACCAGGGACTCGATGGGGCAGGTCAAGCCGAGCCTGCTCTTCAGCTTGGGCATCGACTGTTCCACCGATGCAATGGCGAAGATTCCGACTATCTTGGCCCTCATCCTTTCCACTAGTATCGTAAGCGCTTCGACCGTCGTCCCGGAGCGAACCAAGTCGTCAACGATCAGGACGTGGTCACCCTTTCTGAGGGCCGACTTCGCAAGGTAGAGGTACTTCACTGTCGAAGGCGAGTACACCGCCTTCTGCTCCAAGAACTCCTGGACACCCAAGTCCCGCTCGTCCCGCGCGACTGCTAGGCTGACATTGAACTCGCCCGCGACTTCCGTGGCGAGGGGGACTCCATCGACCTCCATTGTGACCACCCTGTCTACGGAGACCAGGCTGAACTCGCTGTACACGACCTTGGCTATCTGCCTAAGGAGCCCTACGTTTGAGACGACAGAACTAATGTCGTAGGAACCGTCTGCGCTGACTTTGACCTCGTCAAGGATCATTTTCCTGAGGAGTTTCTCTCTGAATGTCGCGATGAACTTCTCGGCCCGGACCGGGCTAGGCAGGACGTGCCCACGGACATATCTACTGAGAATCGGAGGGGAGAGGTCCAGGATGGAAGAAAGGTCCTTGTAGCTGTAGCTCTTCTTGAGGGTCGCGAGCAGCTCCACAGAAGAAACCCTTGTCTTGACGTCCGCTACCCTGCTCATACCCGCTTACCGCGGGAGTTGCAGGATGGTGTTAATCAGCTTATTCCTGCCTGCTTAGAATCGACACGAGTCAGCGCCCAAGGTTGCCATCGGGAGAGCCATCGCCGCGAAGGCCGACTCTTGGGCAGGCGAGAGAAGCACCCGGCCAGGATGGTGCGCGTGGACCAAGAGGATTGCCAGAAGGACAGCGAAGCAGAGGATTGACAACAATGCTAAGGGATTCGCCTTGCCGGGCGCGAACGGTGTCCCGGCGTCTCCCTAGGAGTCCGCGAGAAGCATGCACGTCCCCAAAGGCAACGGGATTTAAGATTGGGAAAGGATGGGCGCCGCGGGATTGCATTTCTCGTTTGAAGTGAAGGATACCGACCTCCTCGGTAGGATAGGGATCCTCAAGGTCGGAAACAAGACCCTAGAGACGCCATGTCTGCTACCCGTGATACATCCCATCAATCAAGCTGTCTCGACCAGCGAGCTGAAGGCGATGGGATTCAAGGGCCTGATGACCAATTCGTATATCATCAGGTCGAGAAGGAAGAACGAGGCTCTCAGGAACGGCGTCCATGAGATGCTCGGCTTTGATGGTGTGCTGATGACCGATTCTGGGGGATACCAAGTCCTCGAATACGGAGACCTGGAGATTGGGTATGACGAGGTCGCCTCGTTCCAGGCCGAAATCGGCTCGGACCTGGCCGTCACACTTGACAGGCCTACAGGATATCCCCAGTCGAGACGGGCCGCTGAGGATTCGGTTGACTACAGCTTGAGGAACGCCACCGCCACCATCAGAGAATACGGGGACAGGGAGACGGTGTGGTTGGGCCCGGTCCAAGGCGGCATATATCAGGACCTCGTCTCGAGGTCAGCGGGTTCCTTATGGAAGGCTGGCTTTGGGTTCCTGGCTCTGGGGAGCCCCGTCCAGGTGATGGAGAATTACATGTTCGTCGACCTGGTGAAGATGATCGTTGCGGCGAGGAGACCAGTCCCCTACTCCATCCCACTCCACCTCTTCGGCGCCGGGCACCCGCTTACTATGGCCCTAGCAGTAGCGCTCGGCTGCGATACCTTCGACTCAGCCAGCTATATTCTGTTCGCCCGGGACGGCCGATACATGAGCCATGGCGGAGTCCTGAGCCTCGAGATGATGAAGTACCTCCCCTGCAGCTGTCCCGTCTGCACAAGGACCAGCGTGAAAGACTTGCAGGAGGTCGAGGCGTTTGAAAGGGCGAGGCTGATCGCAACCCATAACCTGTACATACTCAGAGAGGAGGTCGAGGCCTGCAAGGAGGCAATCGCTGAAGGGAGGCTCTGGGACCTCGTGGAAGAGAAGTCGATGACCCACCCCAGGCTTCGCGACGCGTTCGTCGAGCTCTCGAAGCACCACGACGTCCTCTTGGAGGGGACCCCTCTGCTGAAGAACAGGGGGCTGATGCTTCGCTCAGAGGAAGATCTCGAGAGACCCGAGCTGGTTTTGGCTGAGAGAAGGCTCAAAGGTGTCCAGAAGAGGAGGTCGAGAGAGGCGGTCCTCCTCGTGCCGTGGGACTCCGTCCCAGCTGGGAAGAACAAACGCGAAAGTGCCGACACTGCCGGCAATTCCGATACCTACAAAATCCATCCGGCCTTGGGGGTCTACCCAGCAGAGCTCGACTTCGTTTACCCGTTCACGCAGTTCGTCACAGCCGCAGGCATCGGTGGCCGTGTGAGTGTCAAAGAGGCGACCGCTCGGCTTCGGAAAATGGGTTACAGATCAGTGAAGGTTTCGACGACCAGGGCAGGGGGAAGGAGCTCTTCGCGACGGGTCAAGAGTAAACGGACCCGGCGGGGCGCTTCTCCTTCTCTTCGATCATCTTCACCTCGCCCTCGATTACCTCGGCGCCCTTGATCAGCGGGGCCGTGTCGACCTTGAACCCGTATCTGCGCGACAGAAACTCAGCAGCAGAGGCGGCCGCCCTTGGATCCACCCTCTCCGTGTTCGAATAAGCCAGCACCGCAAAGGCTGGGAACGAATGCATCTCGAATGTGTTGAGTAGTGATGCGACAGGGCCGACTATCATCCGATCCTCCTCCAAGAAGGGCTCGCCCGGGAATCCACCTCGAGAAGAGAAAGTGCTCGTCATTGCGATCTTGTAGGCATGTTCGTCGTTCCTGAGCGCTTCGTCCAGACCGCCTACGAGGGCCACCTCATCAACCCCTGAACTCATTATCCATTCGGCGAGCTCCCTGTAGAACTCGTTCTCCCTCTCCCTCACAGGGGAGACCTCGGCCTTCAGTAGGGCGAGCCCACTGGAAACGAAGATTTCGTAAGGCGTTGCAATCCCACCATCTGCCTGCGAAGCGACGGCCGGAGTATGTGCGTAGTCGATGAAGTACTTTCTTTCGGCCTTCAGCTCAGTGATCAGGAACTTGACTGTCCAGTAACCAGTGGCCCCGATGCCATGGAAGCCCGCAATCAACGTGCCTCCGGCAAGCTTCGAGCCTTCAGGAAGCACTCTGAAGACCAAACCCACGACCCTGTCTCTTAGAGGTCTTTAAGCTGAATCACCTCTAGGAGGGCTGGAGCCGGTCTGAAACCGTCGAAGCCGAAGAGGCAGCCCCCGGGGCTTATCCCTTGCTCCTTCGCCCCTCTCGGTTGCAGAATCGGTTCAGGTCTCCTAAAGAACGATATCACCGCGCAGATGGCTTATCGCAATCAGGCGGTGGAGTTCGGGGGACTTGTTGGTCTATCGTTAGGCATCGGCTTTTAATCGGATTCGCTATGCTGGGCTGATGCACAAACAGGCGTTTGTCTTGGGGCTGCTCTTTCTGTCTGTCTCAATCATTCTAACAGTCGTGATGGCGGAATTGGCGGTCTCATACGCCGACCTCCAACCACTGGCCATAGTGGCGTTGATTCTACTCGTAGTCGGGACAGTCATGATGGGATACTCAATCTGGGGCGAGGTCAGAGGAAGGTCAAGCCCGTCAACCAAGAATCCCCAGTGAGCAGGAATCCTTTGAACAACCGACGAATTCCCAGAGCCGGCGAAGGGGCTCTGGTGCATTGACGGGGCTTTGAGTTTTGGTGGTGCAACTCGGGGCTTGGGTGCTGGATTTGGACTGTGAATTGCGTGGAAGGGATATAACAACGAACCATTCGCGCAATGTCGATTGCCTGACATCGATGTTCCCTATGTCAGTCAGGGAGACGATGACGTTGGTTGCGTCTGGGCGAGCATCAAGATGGTGATTGAATTCTACGCTAAGAAGTATCCCGACTTGCCTAATCCCGATGTTGAAGTGGTCAAGAGAGGGATTAGCTACGAAAAAGAGGGGACATCACTTGATGACGTGACAGGGATAAACCGAATGCTGAGAGGCACGACGCATGAACTTGTCTTCGAAGTGGTCGAGTATGCAAAGTTCCCCGATATCGAGGCAGAACTTGCTCAAGGAAAGCCTGTGATAGCTTGGATAAAGCAGAACCGATGGGCCGACCTTGAGCACGTTATAGTAGTGAAAGGTGTGAATGCTGTTGACTTACGGATTTATGTCAACGACCCAGACCCTGAAGAGCCTAGTGAGCATATGATAAGCGGCTTCATGAAAGCTTGGGAGACGAGCGACAGAACCCTTATCCGTGCGGATGTCAGGTTAAGGCCTGAACAAAGGAGACTTGATGAGCCATGATGAGCGAACCCGTTAGAACAATCAGACGATATGTCAATAGGAACTACGGGGATGCAGTCACGGTAGACAGTCCAATCCATGAGGTAGACAAGGGAATCTGGGTGGCGGAACTGTGGTCTGATTATCCACGTAGAATTCATGATGACTACAGCAAGGAGTCCTTTACCAAATTCCTCGAACTGAGAGAGCTGGGCGAAATCGTCTTAACAGAAGACAACCGACTATCGGCCACCCCACGAGACGAACTAATCGAACGCCTAGAGTCTCGCCTCCAGCAATGGCGAGAGAAGGCACAGGAGATAGTTATGGCCTCGTCTGCCGATGAACTCGCAAATCTCCAAGTCCTAAAGGACGCTATCTTTCCGATTACTTTGCTAGTGAGCACTCTTGCACGAAAGGGAATACACGAGATAACCCATGAGGAACTGAAGAAGGCCCATGTCGCCGAGAGGTGGGCCGAGTTCCTAGTCCAGATTAAACTCCTCAAGCCGACCGAAAGCGGATTCACATATTCCAGTCTCTTCACATCACTTGAGCAAGAGACAGTCACAAACGGCAAGGAAGAGTTTGTCAACCACGTTGTAGCTCACATCATGAGGAACCACTACAACATGATTCGACAGGTATTCAAGGTCTGGAGATTCGAAACTTACCTACACGCGGCAACTTGCTACTATGCGCCCTCCATTCAAGCAGGGAGAATGCTATACCGCAACCCAGACTCATTGAACAAACTCTATCATAAGTGGTATAGCAAGTCGTATTCCGACCTTCGATTGCCGCTAGTCTTCGATGAGCTTGTGAGGCAGAAGGTTCTCACGATAGTGAATGGCTATCTGTATGGCTCAAACGAAATATGGGCGAGGCTCGAACCATTGATTCCTTTGATGCCCCAAGTGATAACAGCACGTCGGGGTTAGAGTCCACTTGTCTACTTCGAACCTTTCTTGACTGAGACCGCGAACGAGCCGCCCTCTGGTTCGAACTGCCAGTCCAAGTAACTGCCGTCCTCAAGCCCAAGCATCTGAGCGATGACTAAGGGGATTGTGGTTCGGACAGACGGGCTTCCTGACCGAGCTATGGTAACCTTCGTGCTCACGATGACCTTCTTCTTTTCTACCATGCCATTAGCAGGGGGGAGGCCGTATTTATCCGTTGCCAACGCATAGGCGACAGGTATAAGTACCCCCATTGCCTACCTGTTGGCTATGCCTCAGCCACTCGGGAACAAGGTGGAGAACGGAAGAAAGTTGCGCGGCCTCGCCATTGTCGCACAGGCGGGAACAATCAACAGGATTGACAGCAACACCTATTCGGTTAAATCCCAGAGCGGCAACGGCTGGTATCAGGTAACAAAGGAGAACGGTGAGTGGAGATGCGAGTGTCCAGACTTCGTGAACAGAGGCGTGATATGCAAGCATTGCTACGCCGTAAACTGCTCTATTACGCTGAGAGACAGCGCCTTATCTCAGAATTTTTCCCGCCCCTTAGAAGTTCCTGAGCCTAACGCGCTCAGTTGCGAGAGATGTGGTTCGACCGAGGTATTCAAGCGGGGAATCAGACGGAACAAGGCAGGACAGGTTCAACGCTTCTGTTGTAGGGTCTGCGGCAACAGGTTCGTAATCAACGAGGGATTCCTCAAGATGAGGAACGACGGGAAGATAGTCTGCCTCGCACTCGACTTGTATTTCAAGGGCAACAGCTTCAGGAAGATAGCCGACACCCTCAGCCAGTTCTACGGCGTGAAGGTAGAGCATTCGACAATAATCAGGTGGCTTCAGAAATACGTGAGAATAGCGAAAGCCTTCGTGGACGACCTGAAGCCCGAACTGTCGGGAATCTACCACGTGGACGAGATGGTGGTTCGAGTGAGGAAGACCGAGCCGATGAAGATAGGCAACAAGTATGGAATCCAAAACGAGAACTTCGCATGGCTGTGGAACCTTGCCGACCACGACACACGATTCCTCTTGGCAAGCCGAGTGTCCAAGAGGCGAAACGTAGAAGACGCGAGGGCCGTCTTCCAAGACGCAAAGAAGCTGATGGTGAAGCGGCCTCTCGCGGTTGTGCATGACGGCTTGCACACCTACAACGAGGCGTTCAACCGCGAGTTCTACACGAACAACGGCCCGAGAATCGAGAACGTGCGGTCGGTGGGCCAGAGAGACGAAGGCTTGAACCAGATGGTAGAACGGTTGAACAACACGGTGAGGGACAGAGAGAAGACCTTCAGAGGCATGGACAACGACAAGTCGGCGCAGATAATGGCTGACGGAATGAGAATCAACTACAACTTCATTCGCCCGCACATGGGCCTCGACGGGAAGACTCCCGCACAAGTCGCGGGCTTGGACTTGCCGCTTCAGGGAATCAGATGGAAGGAACTAATCAAGCAAGCAACATTGAAGCGAGAAGCGAGGGCGTAGTCACTCAGGAAGAATGGGAACGGAGAATCGAGAAGAATCTCAAGGCTTAGGTCGCTTCTTCACAAATTCGTATTCTGACACTATAACGCACTTGGCGTCATCTAGACTCGCTTCTTTTCCTCTATGTAGACCAGTCCGAGGGCCTAATCGCCAAGGTGAGTAACCCCTACACTCAACGTAGACTCGCTTACCGTCAATAGCATCACCATCAGCGTAAAGTGTCGTCATTTTGCTTTCTGCACGGCTCCTTCCTTCTCAAGACGGTCTAACGCCTCGATTACTACTCTTGTGGAAATGCCCAACGTTGTAGCTATGTCATCAGGATAAGCTCGACCCTTCTTCTCCATGCAGTCCTCTACCAATCCCATCGCCTCTTCAACGGTGATGTCTCTCATTGGCTGAACTTGAGACTCTCTGGACACAAATTGCCGCTTCTGAAGCACTTTCACCGTTTTGCTTAAGGCCCCAATCTGACGTTTCAGGACGTGCATGGTCGCTTGCATCTCATAGAAGTCCTTTGCCTTAATATTTACCCATGTATCCTCTTCCTGTTCAACTGCCATCTGTAGATATTCTCTTGCCCGCGTGAGTGCCTTCTGTGCGCTTGGTAAGTCAAGGTCCGGTTCTGGCGACCATCCATAAGTAGGATACTCACCTTGTTCGGGTTTGTGGCGTGACTCAATACGAATGAGCTTGTAACTCATCTAGAGGAGACACCGAGACTACTCATAATCCGGGGAGTTATTTCGTTCACGGCTCTATCATTGTCTACGAGAATGTCGGACGGGATTGCCTTGAACATAGTGTCGCGCTGGACGGAAATAGTCGTCTTGTCTTGCTCCTTGGTAATCGTTACCAGAATGTCTTCCGGTTCTGACGTCCATTTCAAGACGATGCCTGAAGCGCTGAATGGCTTCTTTAGGTCTGTACTGAACCTTGCTAAAGACTCTTTTTGGATGAACGGTGGCAATGGATTGCCTTTCACTTCCGTTGTCTTGGTATATTCGACCCATGTGCCTCTCACGGATTGTTCTGATGCGTTTGCGTAGTTCAGTGCTCGGTTAATCACCCCATCCAATTTCCTAAGTTCGTCAATTACGTCCTTCCCCTGGACCTTCAGGTCGAAGGAATTGAGGGTGCCTCGAAGGCGTAGGAAGAGATTCCGTGTCGCGATTGTGGCCTGAGTCTGGTTCACTCTCGGATGGGCCTTTATTCCTACAATCTTCTTTGCTTCCAAATATATGAAATCGTCAAACGGTTCGTAGAACTTCCCAACATCTCTATTCTTGGGAAGGTCTTTCATGAAATGACTGTGGACACTACATGTAATCCTATGTGTAAGTGCCAACAACCTCTGACTGCTCCCCACCATTAATATCCCTTACGACTTACATGAGAAGGGAATCATCAAGAAGATTCGCCCGAGCCGTGCAAAAGAGTTAACAGAATCGCAGAATCGCCTAAGCCCCGAGTTGCACCACCAAAACTCAAAGCCCCGTCAATGCACCAGAGCCGGCGAAGGAAAGGCTTAAAGACCAAGAACGAGGCGCGCTTCTCAAAGAGTTTCGTTATTGGAGATTAAGGTACTGGGAGCTGCCAGGCAGGTCGGTCGCTCCGCTTTTCTGGTCACGCACAGAGACAGCAAGATCCTGCTCGACTATGGAGCCCTCACAACGAAGGTGCCGGGCTTTCCAATGCACGTCCCGCCTAAGGACATCAAGGGGATCGTGCTGAGCCACGCGCACTTGGACCATTCAGGCGCCGCGCCGCTGCACTTCCTTGGAGGAAACATGAAGCTGCACGCCACCCCAGTCACGTCGGAGCTCTCCAACATACTCATCCAGGACTTCATCAAGATCTCAGGCCAGTACCTGCCTTTCGAGTTCCTCGACCTCATGGCCATGAACTCGAACACAATTAATCATGGGTACATGGAACCCTTCCAGATAGGAGACTTCACAGTGACTTTCTACGACGCCGGGCACATCCCTGGCTCGGCTGTTATTGCTGTCGAGGCAGGCTCTAAGAGGCTGCTCTACACTGGCGACATCAACGGGGAGGAGACCAACCTGCTCTCCGGCTCCTGGAAGAACCTGGGGGAAGCCGACATGGTCATCACGGAGAGCACGTACGCCACGGCAGACCATCCCCATAGGTCGAAAGCCGAGACAGAGCTAGTAGAGTTCGCCAACGCGGTGGTCGAGAGGGGTGGAGTGCTGCTGGTCCCAGCATTCTCGGTGGGCAGAGCGCAGGAAATCGCGATGACGCTGGTAAAGAGCGGCTACAGACATCCGGTGGCCATGGACGGGATGGCTCTGAAGGTGAACGGGATATTCCTTCGCTATCAGGATTACTTGCGCGACGCGACAGCATTGAGGCGGATGCTCGAGTCGATCGAAGAGGTAACAGGCTGGACCCAGCGGAGAAGGCTCGTGAGAAGGCCCGGCGTAATCATCTCGCCCGCCGGAATGCTGGTGGGAGGTTCCGCAATCTTCTACAACGAACACCTGTCCATGGACGAAAAGAACGGCATTGCGATAGTCAGCTTCCAAGTGCCTGGGACGCCCGGAAGGACCCTTATCGACAAGGGGCTCACGATCTACAGGGGAAAGCCGACGAAGGTGAAGGCAGAAGTGAGGCGGTTCGACTTCTCCTCTCACAGCGGGAGGTCGGCACTCCTGAGCGACCTGAAGGGGATTGGCGGGTCGCCCAGGTTCCTTACCGTTCACGGCGAGGAGGCATCGTGCTTGGCCCTGGCGGACGAGCTGCACGCGACGATGGGAGTCGAGGCGACCGCGGTGGTGCCCGGCCAAGAATTTCAGGTTTGAGCGACGAGCCTGAAGGGAAGAAGAAGGTCACTCCGACCAACCTGATTCAAGCCCTTCTGATCGTGGCCATTATCCAGATCGCGGCGCTTCTGATCACCTACCAGAACCTGCCGACCTATCAGTGGGAGGGACCTCCGACCTTGATAACCGGAGGCTCGGGGGCGGCCGGCTCGGCGGTCAACGTGATCCTCTATGTCGGGTTTGCCTTCGTGGCTACACTCCTACTCTTGCGGTTGCTGAGACGGAGGATGGTCTCCTCGTTCAAGGTCCTGATCTTCACCTCGCTCGCGATCTCGGCGTTCGCCCTCACCTTCATCACGAGTGATGGCTTCTTCTACCAGTTCCTCCAACCGACGGCTGAGCTCGCGGCCGACATCGCAGTTTCTCTGGCGGTCGTCGCTCTAATCGGCTATACGATTTTCGTGAAGAACCGCCCGTGGCTGTCCACGATTGTCATCGCGTTCGTCGGAGCGGAGGTAGGGAGCTTCTTCGCGACCCTGCCCCTCTATACCGCACTCCTGCTGCCTATTGCCTTCGCGATCTACGACATCTACGCCGTTTTCAGGGGGCCCCTGAAGTCGCTCATAGGGACGGGAGAGAAGGTGGCCTTGGTCGGGATGTCGATAAGGGCGGGCGAGTTCACGCTCGGGCTCGGAGACGTCGTGTTCTATACCATGCTTCCATCCCTGCCTCTCGCCCAGCTCGTGGCTGGGACCCCGTCGATGACAGTCATCGCTGCGGCGATCGC
>Ga0208323_1000149_pt1 | contig 43491 bp, 45 predicted proteins | sample June2015DPH_10_1_2_FD_184703 | JGI IMG/M metagenome (GOLD analysis project Ga0208323, IMG submission 184703) | Peatland microbial communities from SPRUCE experiment site at the Marcell Experimental Forest, Minnesota, USA - June2015DPH_10_100... | ecosystem: Environmental > Terrestrial > Soil >... | reverse complement strand
TTTTCCGCTTCCTCCGAATGCGTATCTGCTTTCGATCTCATCTCCGCTCCTTTTGGGGTTAAGATGAGCCAAAAACCCTCTCTTCCTCAATCGCTGCAAACTGTCCAACTTGTGCTGACGGGGAACACCTGCGTGCCGAAGCGCGGACGATCTGCACCTCCGTCAAGGACGCGAAAGGCGCCGGCGAAGCGGTGAAAAAGCACTTCACCCGCGAACGGATCGATAACCTCCGCGCGCTCAAACTCGGCGCCGGACTCGACGCCGCAATGTTCGGCCGAATGGTCACCGGCGATATTCTCGCCCGCGTCGATGCTGCCCTCCATGTCGCTCATGCCTTCACTGTTCATGCGGAACAGTCCGAAAGTGATTACTTCTCCGCAGTTGATGATCTGCTCAAAGACAGTCCTGAGGGTGGCCTGGGCAGCGGCCATATCAACTCTTCCGAGCTCACCACCGGCCTCTTTTATGGCTATGTCGCGATCGACGTTCCCGGCCTGGTCCGCAACCTTGGCGACGATCGCGCGCTTGCAGCCGAAGTCACCCGCCGGATGGTCCACCTGATCGCAACGGTCACGCCCGGAGCCAAGCTCGGTTCAACCGCACCGCACGCCTATGCCCATCTGATGCTGGCGGAAGCCGCTAGCGCGCAGCCCCGCACCCTCGCCAACGCTTTTCTCACCCACGTGCGGCTGGAGCCAGATCCGCTCGCGAACGCTTACAACGCGCTGTCCACCCATCTCGGTGAGCTCGACCGGGTTTACGCCCGCACCGCGCGCCGCGGCTTCGCGCTCGGCCATCCCAACCTCCTGGCTCCCGTGCTTGAAGCCGAAGAACGATCGCCGTCGCTCGCCGAACTAGCCAAATGGACGGCGGCGTGCGTGGAGGAAACCGAATGATCGACGCAATAATCCTGCGTTTCGACGCGCCGCTGATCTCGTTCGGCGGCGTCGTGATCGACAATAACGGCGTCACGCGGACGTTTCCGGCGCGCTCGATGCTGGCCGGAATGCTAGGCAACGCCCTCGGCTACGACCATCGCGACGCCGCCGCGGTCCAGGCGCTGCAGACGCGCATCGTTTACGCGGTGCGCTGCGATCGCCCCGGCGAATTGTTGCAAGACTTTCAGACGGTCGATCTGTCGCAACCATTCCTGTGGCAGGGATGGACCACGCGCGGGCGAGTTCAAGAGCGCGCTGGCGAGGGTGGAAATGAAATTCGATCTCTTATGAGAGCCACGCAGCGTGGTGAACCGCTCCCGCGCACCGAAAAGACCACTCATATCCGTTATCGCGATTATCTCGCCGACGCGGTTTACACGGTCGCGCTGGAACTCAAACCGCCCGACGCCGATCCCGACGCGGCTCGGCTCGAGGCCGCATTGCGGGCACCCGCTCGGCCACTCTTTATCGGACGTAAACCCTGCCTGCCGGCGGAGCCGATTCTCCTCGGCCGATATCCGGCCGATGACCTGCGCACGGCCCTCGTACGAGCGCCGCTCTCTCCGCGTGCATCCGATAGTCGCCGCCTGCGCGCATGGCTGCCCGCCGACGGCCCGCACGTGCGCGGCGCGCTGCCGGTGACCGATGACCGCGATTGGACCAACCAGATCCATGTCGGACGCCGCTTTATAAGGGAGGACTTCATCGAGGTCTGACGCACCCATCTTTATGCTCCGCGCCGAGTTCGACCAGCCTGCGCTGATGCGCTTCGCCGTTCGATCCGGTCTCAACCTGCGTATCGCCGACGGCGGATATATCCTTCACGCCGCGCTGCGCGCCCTGTTTGGCGACGCAGCGCCGCTCCCGTTCGTGGTACACGACTGCCGCGCACGGCGCCTGACACTCTTCGGGTACACGCTATGTAGCCATCGCGAATTGGTTGATCGCGCTCGCGCGACAGCGGATCCGCTCGCCACCTCAGCAGTCGATCTCGAATCTATTTGCTCCAAGCCGATGCCTGACACTTGGCGTTCCGGCGCGTCCTACCATTTTGAAACCCGCGTCTGCCCAGTCGTTCGTATCAGTGGACGCGCCGCCGGCGAAAAACCCCGCGAAGTGGACTTGTTCATCCATCGATGCCTGCGCGTCGGGCCCGATACCTTCGTCGATCGACAGGCCGTCTATCGCGAATGGCTTGCCGGCGAACTCGGCCGCGGCGGAGCCGCACGGATGCGTGACGCGCGCATGGTCCGATTTCGGCGCCAGAGTCTCGCTCGCCGCGATCGCTCCGGGAGCCAATCCCGTCTCGAACGCTGCGAACGCCCGGACGCCACAGTCGAAGGCCTCCTCGAAGTCGCCTCCCCCGCAGCTTTCGCGGCGCTCCTGCGCCGTGGCGTCGGGCGCCATCGCGCCTTCGGTTTCGGGATGCTCCTGCTCCGCCCCGCAGGTGACGGCCATGCTTAAGGGCCGCCTCGGACTCGAAACCGCGCGTATCCCGCAAGCGGATCGGCACGGCCTTCTATGGCTCGGGCGCGGCAACCTTACCGTCGAGGACGGGACGTTGCGCTTTACTGCGGCCGGCGATCAGGATCTGGCTCCTGGCGAGTACCTGATCCCGTTCCAGATGGTCTCGTGCTTCTTGCTCGGCCCAGGAACCACCATCAGCCACGATGCGCTGCGGCTGCTGGCGCGGCATGGAACAGGATTGGTATTCACCGGCGAAGGCGGAGTCCGTCTCTATGCCAGCATGCCCTTCGGCCCCGACGATTCCGCCCTGGCCCGCGCGCAAGCCCGAGCATGGGCCAATCCTGATACGCGGATGCGTTTGGTCCGCCGGATGTACGCGTGGCGCCTCGGCGAGATCGTGCCTGATACCGACCTTGACGCCCTGCGCGGACTCGAAGGCGCCCGGATGCGCGAGACCTACAAGCTGCTGGCGCGCCAGTTCGGAATCGAATGGTCCGGACGCCACTACGATCGCCAGAATCCCGAAGCCGCCGACCTGTCAAATCAAGCGATCAATCACGCTGCCACCGCCGTTGAAGCCGCCGCGATGGTCGCGGTCGCCGTCACAGGAGCCCTGCCCCAGCTTGGCTTCATCCACGAGGACTCCGGGCTTTCCTTCTGCCTCGACATCGCCGACCTGTGCCGCCATTCCGTCACCCTGCCGATAGCGTTCGGCGCGGTGCGCCAGTGGAATAGCGACCGACGCGGCGTACAAACGATCGAAGCAATGGTTCGCAAGCTTGCAGGGCGCACCTTTCGCAAGGAGCGCCTCATCCCGAAGATGATAGATCAAATCAAGGAGTTATTCGCCGATGACAGTGGTAGTAACCCGTGATGTGGCGCCGCGATTCCGTGGCTTCCTGGCGTCGTGCATGCTCGAAATTGGACCGGGGGTTTATACCGCTCCACGTATGAACGCGGGCGTGCGAGAGCGCGTGTGGGCTGTGATGCAGGAATGGTACTCGGAGCTCGGCGGCGGCAGTATCCTGATGACCTGGACCGATTCGCAGGCGGTCGGAGGGCAGCAGATTGCGGTCCTTGGAGCACCCTCGTACGAGATGTTTAACCGCGACGGTATTTTTCTCGCGATGAAGAGAACGCTGACGTCGGTCGAGTGACCGAAGGGTCCGCAGCCATCGAGGTTTGCGGCTGTTCTTTGAAAACTTAATATGCTCTAAGCGTGGATACGGGGTGTCCACGCTTCGTAAGAGGTTCCCCCGCGCACGCGGGGATAGACCTGTTGTTGCCATATTGAACGCATTCAGACCGCCGGTTCCCCCGCGCACGCGGGGATAGACCTTTTGATAATGCGCGGATTCTTTATATGAAGGCGGTTCCCCCGCGCACGCGGGGATAGACCTTCCATACGTGGCCTCAGACGTCAACAGCTTGTGGTTCCCCCGCGCACGCGGGGATAGACCTCCCTAGTCCGCAACCACCACGATGTGGCAGCGGGTTCCCCCGCGCACGCGGGGATAGACCGCAATCCCGGTAGTAGGTGGCGTTGTGCGCTGGGGTTCCCCCGCGCACGCGGGGATAGACCTGCCAGTATAAGGTCGGCTGGGCGATTGGTGCCGGTTCCCCCGCGCACGCGGGGATAGACCCAGCTATTATGCTGAGGTCAGGATTCTTTACTGGGTTCCCCCGCGCACGCGGGGATAGACCTTGCCTTCATCGGGCGCGAGACGTCGAGTAGAAGGTTCCCCCGCGCACGCGGGGATAGACCTTGATCTCGGTGATGATTGCCCCGGGGTTTGTGGGTTCCCCCGCGCACGCGGGGATAGACCCGATTCTTGTACGATGGGAAGGGTTTGAGGCCGGGTTCCCCCGCGCACGCGGGGATAGACCTCAGCACCTTCCGGCTTTTCGAGCTGTTGAACGGGTTCCCCCGCGCACGCGGGGATAGACCCCTAGCAGCGGGCGTGAATTCGATTCGGACCACGGTTCCCCCGCGCACGCGGGGATAGACCCTACGAGTTCACGGTGCGCGGCACGCAGATGATGGTTCCCCCGCGCACGCGGGGATAGACCGTATCGAAAAGTGGGGGAGTTTCATTTGTCATCGGTTCCCCCGCGCACGCGGGGATAGACCCTGGGCTGAACGTGGCTGTCCTGACCTCGAGATGGTTCCCCCGCGCACGCGGGGATAGACCCAGACTTTGGTAGCGCGCAGCGTTCGCTTAGAGGGTTCCCCCGCGCACGCGGGGATAGACCCCGTATACCGTTCAAGCAGCCGAGTCCGATGGAGGTTCCCCCGCGCACGCGGGGATAGACCGTCCACCTGACACCGTCGACATGCCGCCATCGTGGTTCCCCCGCGCACGCGGGGATAGACCCTAACATTCCATTTCGCAAAGTACATGTGCGTAAGGTTCCCCCGCGCACGCGGGGATAGACCTTATTGAGTTGAGTGCTCCTTCTGAAATTTACGGGTTCCCCCGCGCACGCGGGGATAGACCATATCGGCACCGACTGCGCGGCGATTTGTCCCGGGTTCCCCCGCGCACGCGGGGATAGACCTGGATATTGTTGCACTGGCGGATGCTGATGCTAGGTTCCCCCGCGCACGCGGGGATAGACCTGTTAGGTTTGTGGCTCCACTGGTGAGTGATGAGGTTCCCCCGCGCACGCGGGGATAGACCCGGAATCGGAAACCACCGAACGGATAGCCGCAGGGTTCCCCCGCGCACGCGGGGATAGACCGTCAGCAGCTTCTTGGCTGCCTTATCATCACCCGGTTCCCCCGCGCACGCGGGGATAGACCTGATGCACCCTTGGGCACCCTCCATTCTACCCCGGTTCCCCCGCGCACGCGGGGATAGACCTTGCAGATACAGATACGGGTCGCCGAGCTCGGCGGTTCCCCCGCGCACGCGGGGATAGACCTTGGACGACCGCAAAGTTATCATCCTGCGCCAAGGTTCCCCCGCGCACGCGGGGATAGACCTGATACCTTTGCCATAGAGATAGGCAGCAGTGTGGTTCCCCCGCGCACGCGGGGATAGACCGTATATGGCGAACAAAATCGCCGCGCTCGAAAAGGTTCCCCCGCGCACGCGGGGATAGACCCTCTCCACTCGATTGGGAGCTCTACCATGTCCCGGTTCCCCCGCGCACGCGGGGATAGACCGCGATGCCGATGGACGACCTGGTGCAGGCATACGGTTCCCCCGCGCACGCGGGGATAGACCCTCTTTGCCGCTTCCGCATTGCACGCAGCCGCCGGTTCCCCCGCGCACGCGGGGATAGACCCTCATCGGGAATCCCGATGATCGGATCGTCGTAGGTTCCCCCGCGCACGCGGGGATAGACCCTTAAAAAGTCGATGACCGCGGCCGAGATCGCGGGTTCCCCCGCGCACGCGGGGATAGACCCTGTTATTGCCGCTCGCCACGGTCACGAGCATGGGTTCCCCCGCGCACGCGGGGATAGACCGGTCACGGCGGCGGTTACGACGGCGGCGGAACGGTATGGGGTTCCCCCGCGCACGCGGGGATAGACCGTATTGTTCCCCGTCAGCACACAAGAACCCTTCAGTCCACGGGACACTTTTTGCACGGCTTCGGCGACAGTAAGCTGCGCCACCGCTTGATCGGCCGGTTGGTGCTGCTGTGTTATGCATCCCACAAGGCTTACTACGATGGCACATGCGAGTGCGACAATTGCGTAGGCATAGGGCGCGCACTTCAACAAGCAAGAAACGACTTCTCTCCTTGGCACGAAGCGTTGCGGCGAGTTCATCTGTTCACTGTCCTCTCTGTGCCTGACCTTGCCATAGATAGATTTGATCCTGCGCGGCGCGAGCGTCAGGAGCGTTGGGAACCAGCATCAAATACTTCTTCATTTCAGGGATTGCATCGTAGTAGTCGCCTTTGCTGGCCATGATTTGGGCGACGTTATAGTGAGCACCCGGAATCCATGGCGCGACTTCTAGCGCCTTTTGATAGAGAGAAATCGCGTCATCGTCGTTTCTGTTATTGAGGGCGCCCTGCGCCTGCACCATGTAGGCTCGCGCCTGCTCGGGAAGCGGCGGCTTGACCGCCGCTGAGCGGTATTGGTCTGCTATCTCTGCGAACGCCGCATCTTCCTGTCTCCGAGCTTCTGCCGCTCCGTGAGAAAGTACATAAGCAGCATTAACAAATTCCTTGGCTCGTTCCGTCGCCCCCGCCCCCAGCCATGCCAGTCCGTCCATCTTGCATACCGTCAAATCGACATACGCGTAGTGACCTAGGGGGTCGGCGTAAACCTGTGTGTTCGCAATCCTGCTAGTCGAGAGAGAGCATGGGGACCAAGGGGCATCATGCTGGTTGCTAAAGATCAGCGTAACTTTTGCCCCTTGGTCCTCGAAGCGGACTTCCTCGATTTTGTTGAAATTCTCGGTACGAGTGTAAAAGTCTATTGCGTAAGCTGCTTCCGTGAACATTGTGCGTGCCTGAGGTAGGTTCATTCCGGCGACGGTAGCTTCGGACGGTGTATAGGTCTCGGAGCAGCCCGATACGACGAGCGCGGCCAGAATTGCCAACCAGAACTGCGGCCAAGTCAGTCTGTGAGTCATAATTGGAGTGATTTTCTTTTCACCCTAGCGCATCTGCGCGACGATGGCAGACGCCATTGCGGTCGCCATAAAATCTGACTCATCTCAGCGCCGGAAAAGAACAGTTTTCGTTGTATGCGGTTCGCGCTGGGGAGACGTATCGCAAAGCGATCAGGCTCGGCCTCAGTTTCCGCTGCCGTCCTTGTAGTTTTCGTACACTCCCGCACCAGCGCCAAGGGCCGCGCCACCGACGGCTCCGGCAGGGCCTGCCACTGAACCCTCCTCAGCCCCTTCCGCTGCTTGTACCGCCACTTTCGCCGCGTTCACCGTCGCACGCTCTGCTTCCGGGCCCTCTTGGCCGACATCCTCATATTCCTGCGAGCTTGCTTGGTTAGCAGATCTTGCGGCTGCATCCTGACGCGCTTGACCCGATAGACCGTTATCGTAAGCCGACTGAGGCGGGTTCGGTGGCGCCGACGCGGCGGAGGGAAGCGCGTTCGCATTGCCGCTTGGCATCGGCTCTCCGACCGGCGCACCGCATTGGGGCATCCCGTTCGCATCGAGCGGGCACGGGCCGCCCTGCTTTACCATCGAAGGATCGACAGTCGTGCCTGCGCCGCGCAGATCGACCGCGCCAGCGTCGGCTTGCGGTGGCGGATTGGTCCCGAACAGATCGTTGCCGGTCTTGAGTTGAAGCGGGCCGCCGCCGGGCGGGCCGCCGCCGCTGGCGTCATCAATGCTCTTCAGTCGAACCGGCTCGCTGGCGGTGCCGATGCCGTCGATGCCTTTGAGGTTGGCCATCAACTGTTGATGGCGCCGCTCCTCTTCTTCTTGGCGGCGGGCGGCTTCGGCCCTTGCCGCCGTTTCTGCGGCCTGCCGGGCAGCTTGTTCCTGGGCCGCTCTGGCCGCACCTTCCTGCTGCTCTTGCTGCTGCTCTTGCTCGCGTTGTTGCCTGATTTTCTGCCCGAGAGCTGTTCCAAGGTTCCACATGCCCTGCATGTAGGCGCTCCCCATGTTCTGCATCATCTGCTGCTGGACGGGTGAAGGTCCGCTGTAGGTGGAAGTGCTCGCGCTGGGAGCCTGATACGTCGGCGCCGCTGGCGGCGGCGAGCCGCCGCAGTTGGCAACGCAAACGCCCTGCTGCGTCGGTGGAGGAGGTGGAAGACTATAGCCCCCGCCTCCGGCGCCGTCCCAATTCTGGGCGCGCACCGGCGTAGGCGAAATCGTGGCCAGTACGAAGACCGCAAGGGCAAGAGTCAAAAGTCCGAGACGAGCCTTCCCTTTGGCGAGCAAGTAATCCGCGTTTCCGGCCGGGTCAGAACGCATCGTAGTTCCTCCCAACGGTATTGATTACGCCTTGTGGGTGGTATCGGTCAATTGACCGGAATCCCCGTTTTTGACGCCCCAGTAAAGGAAGCCAATTTTCAAAGGTCGCCCTGCATCGCGACGTTTGCACTTGGTTGGACGACCACGCGGAGATGGGAGCTTGCCGCCTTTGCTGACAAACCGGCCGGTTATGCGGCGGCCTGATTGCCCCGAGCACTCCAGCCTTCACGCCGCGCAAGGGCGAATAGTTCAAGCTTGGGCAGTGCTTACTTCGGATGGACCGCGCGATTAGACCGACAGGCCGCTGTGAACCTCTCTTACGTGGCGGTGTCAATCGTTCTTCTCAGGCTTCTGCCGTCGGTTCCTTGTCCTCGAACGAGGTCCGGTACAAGGCCTCTATCTGCTCTGCTTCTCGGTCCGTAAGAGCGCCAAATTCATTCTCCCGAGCGCGTTTGGATAGCCGCCCGTTCTCCTGGCGCAGGAATCGATGCAGGAGCTCAATCTTCTCGGCAGGCATGTCGGCAATTTCCTGGATGCCATGCGCGAATCGATCGTAGGCCTGCAAATAGGCGACCTCCTCCGGAAGATCATGCTCAATCGTCTGCTCCACGCATCGATAGAGAAACTCGGCGTGCACGGTCGCGTCGAAATATCGATAATAGTCGCCAGTGTCGTTCAGAACCTCGATGTTCCCATTCGGCGCAGCGTGCCAGTCGATGTAGTCCAACAGGGGTCGGGAGTGCGATTCAAGGACTTCTCGATAGCTTTGGATGTTCCGCAGAATCGCCGCACTCACCGGAAAGACCACGCCTGGCGGATTATAACCCGCGGCTGCGAGCACGTGATGGATGAGCCATCGATGCAGTCTGCCGTTTCCGTCGCTGAACGGATGGACGTAAACAAATCCGAACGCCACAGCCGCCGCGATGACCACCGGATCGACCCGGCCAGCGACCCCACGCGCCGCATACGCAATCACTCCTTCAACGAGACTCGTGAGATCCTCGGGACGCGCGCTGATGTGGTCCGGAATCGGTTCGTTATTCGTGCGGTCGTGCGTCCCCACGAATCCACCTTCGGCACGCAGTCCAAGATGCACGAAGCGCACGTCGCCGATCACGATCTGCTGCAATCTCTCCAACTCGACGATGCTGAGCTTGCGCGAACCCGCCTCACCTATGATCTGACCCCAACGCACGGCGCGCTTCGGAGATGGCCGTTCGCCCTCGATCGAAAATGACGACTTGCTATCACTGAGGAGCAGGAAGGCAGCTGCGCGGGCCATTATATCGGCGTGAATGCGACCCACCACGTCGCGGGCAATTTTGTCGAGGCCTTTCGCCGCGTACCCTTCGAGGGTTTTGGTACGCCGCACCATCGGGCAGAAGGCGCGCGTTCCTGGAAGATTATCGATGACTTTGTGCCGCGAAGAGACCTTTCCGCCTGCGATGGCGAATTGTTTGGTCGGGTCGACGACTGCTACCGCTCGCACTTTTCCCGGATCCCTTATGTCGAGCTGCCGGCCGGTCAGCCACTCATGCAAATACCAGAGGCGCCGGGCGTAAGCGCCGGTGGGTTTGGAGCGAACGGCGGCGGCGATCTCCTCGTCCGGTACGACCTTGAACAGCGCGGACAGAACACTGAGATCGACGCCCTCCCATTTGAGGGCGAACTCGAGGTGCCCGCTGAGCATGTCCTCTGGTGCATGTCGGGGAGTGAAGAGCTGCCAAGCTTCTGTTGACGCGGGGTGATGTCGGGATGCCGTCGCGGCGAGTCGAGGAGGCAATGGAATCTGCAGATTGTAGCGCTCGATTAAGGCCGCATAGCCGACGGGACGCGCTGGTTCGGGCAACGAGCGACCGCGAAAATCTGTCACTAGATGAGAATTGTCTTCACCCATCAGAAATTTCGTGATATTTCGTCACGAACCCAGTCATGCTCGTTCTTGGCCTGAATTGGTTCTGCGCGAAAACCTTTCACCTTTTGCGTCAAGGCTTCACTAGTCTCATTCATTGCGAATATTAGTCACCAAAGTGCCATTTGTAAAGAGGGCCGGTGCGGACGGCGCCTGTCCACGCCGTCGGGAGCCTTTCATGAAAAATGACGCTTTCACCAAACGGTGAAACCAGTTGCGCAGACGGGTAGTGGGTCAGTTTGAGTTTCCCGGCTTCCCGGCAAAACCGCGCGCTCGATTCAGTCGCCAAGCGATTCGGCGAGGAGGCGGTGACGCGCGGCTTCGCCCACGCCGATCGCGCCGCCCCGACGCCGCGGATCAAGTGAGGTGCGCGATTAGTGCGGCAAAAAACCGCAATGCGGCGGAATCCGACACTGGTTGCAATTGCCGGGTTCGGCTCGTAAAGCTGTGACAGTCAAAATGGAAGTTCCCGCTTACGGAGGCGTTTATCGTGTCAGACCGGCAGATAAATTGGAAAGGACCTTTCTTGGTGGAGAGCGAAAACGCCACCTATAGTTCTCAACTCCCAGACTCACCCGGGATCTATCGAATCCGAGCGTTAACTTCTACGCAGAAGCCAGCAAGCATTCCTCGGTGCAACGGAACGGACCCGAACGGAATCCTTCACATTGGTGAAACCAAATACCTGCGAACGAGGGTCAGAGACTTTCGCAATGCGGCATTCCACAGTGGAGAGGCCCATGCCGCCGGCTGGGAATTCTGTGATTCTGGGTTCACTTCTCAATTTTCCAAAGAGATGATCTATTACGATTTTGCCGAGCGGGAGTCGAAGGAAGCCGCAGAAGAGTGCGAGCGAGCGTTACACGAGGAATACCGTAAGCGTTTTCACGACAAGCCGCCTCTCGATGCCAATAGGGGGAAGAAGGAGAGGAAGCCGTAGGGCAGTAGTATGGCCTTAGGCACCTGCGCCAGCTGCGGTCACAAGGTTTCAACCACCGCACGTTCCTGCCCAAAATGTGGCGCATCGCCGCCTAAGTCCGTTTATTGCACTAGGTGCGGCGGAAGCATGCTTGACAGCGTAACAGTATGCCCCGCATGCAGCGCCGCTCGATATGACAGCACCCCCACAGGCAGCTTTGAGAAGCGGGGGGACCTATCACCCGCAAATCAACCGACGGCAGTGCCGCCGCCGTGCTCTACCACAAAAGAAGCTGCTACCAGCCAGCCAATATGGCAGTGCCCCAAGTGCAGAAGTGAAAACGTACAGAAACTCTCTGTGATTTTTTCGGAGGGTACGACCTCTACTAGACAGGGGATCATTGGATTAGGGCTTGGCGAGAGCGGAGCGATTGGAGGTGCGGTGGGAGGTGGAACGAGTTCAACCACCTTGGCCAAGAGCGTTGCACCACCAACCGCCCCGGAAGAACCGCCAGCGGTGCGGGACATGGGGGGCGTGGGCGCTGCATTTGTAGGTTGTTTGCTATTCTTCCTTGTCGGTTTTCTTGCTTTCGTAATGGTGATGGGAATATTCGCCGGGTTGAGCGACGATCAGCCAAATGCGTCCCCTGTCTTACAGTTCTTGCTGGCCGTGGTAATTTCGTTCTCGCTTGGTTTGTGGGTCGCTCGTTCTGTTGCAAGCTCCTCTAAGCCGAAACTAGATGCAGAGTACCAAGCCAAGCTCGCAGCCTACAACAAGGCGCTGCCTATCTACAACGAGGCACTGGCTATCTACAACGAGGCGCTGGCTAAATGGCAGCGATCTTATTTTTGTCACCGCTGCGGAAACGTCTTCGAGTTGCAAAGCTCATAGACCTAACTGCATTGGCCTGCCTCACGAGATTCCTATAATCCGTGGGTACCGGCGGGACTGCGTGGGCTTTGCGCGGTGCGCACTGGTTCATGAGATACTGCTTGTTGCGAGCAAGCTAAACAGGAGGAGCAAAAGACAATGGTTCTTACAGCCGAGCATATCGAGGCCGCCCTAACCGACATCGATCGGAACAGGCTGCCGGCCAGAAGACGGTCTACTCGCTACTGCCTCGTGCGCAGGAGGACACGCATACACTACCCTCCGAAGTACGTTGTGGGGTTGGCACATGCCCATGAACGCAACGGACGCGAGTGGAGAGCAGACGAGCATTATGGGGGCGAACCAACCAATCGCGTTCTCCGAGATCTTGGCTTCGTGGTCATCACATGTGACTGTCGGAATGATCCTTCGAACTCAAACTGAACCAGCTTTGCGCGGTGTCACCATCGCGCGGCAGCCACGCTCGGAAATGGCGGTGAAAAGCTTCGCGCGGACGGCAAATCAAACTGACCCACTACCCACAGACGATGGCCGGTGGCTATGTCCTTCAGATTTTGTATCCGGCCGGGGATCGCGAAATCAGGGCGAGCCTATGATCCTCACAGAAGACCGGTCTGGGCGGTGTGCTTGGCCTGTTGAGTTGCCGAGCCGCGACCAGCACGGCCGGTTGGCTTCAGTTCGGGGTGGGCTAGGAAATCACGTTACCGCTTGCGGGCATCCGTACCGTGGGCCGGGACGAGGCCGAACTGCCGTGGTTGTTGGCGGCGGCTCTGTCGCCAGCTTCGAGACTTGCGCCCAGCGAGTGGGCGCCTTGCGAGGCTGAACCCGATTCAGCTCCGGTCATGCCTTGGTTAGAGAGAATCCGACCCAAACCATAACCGGCCATCGCGGCTTCGAACGCGTGGCTTAAATTGAGCGAAACCGCACCTCCGACGATCGATGCGGCAGTGTTTGGAATGGTCCAAGCGAGAAGCGCGAAGATCATCGCTCCGCCTGCGATCGTTAGGGGAAGGGATGGGTCGCCGGCTGTCCAACCGATCAGAGCGGTGTTCCAACCCGCCGTGATAGTCAGTCCAATCCCGACCATCAGATATAGGAAAAACAGTTTGATCCCCACTCCCACGATCCAGCCTAAGAAGCCTTCCGCAAACTTGATCGTCCAGCGTGACCCGCTAAATCCCAGAAGAAGCACACCACCTCCAGCGCCAACGTATGCCTCGCAAAGAGCCAGTAGCATTTGGGCGGCTATGAGGGCGAACGATAAGAACATGATCAACCCGGCGATCAATGCGATCAGAGCTGCCAGCGTTACGTGAAACCAACCGAGGCTCCCGAAGCCACGATAAATGATCTGAAAAAGTGCGAGCCCACTGTTGAAAGCGGAGCTGGGGCTGAGCCCCGGTATACCTGCGGCTTGTCCACCTATCTGCTGGAAGCCCTGGATAATAGCGCTGAACCATATTGGCGCGTTGACGATCATCGCGTACAGAAAGCCGAGAGCGAGTGACTTTTTAACGAACTCGGCGAGAAGGCGGGTGGGCTCATCTTGGTCGGCGAGGAAGTGCACGCACGTTATGATTATCTCGACGAGTACCAAACCCAGAAAGATCTTCTCCGCAAAGGGCTGCATGATCGCCATGTATCGCTGACCGGCCCATTGAAATGTCTGGCCTATATTGTCGAGGTTGTTCATATTCGCTGCCTCTAGTGGCTTGGGCTTCCAGTTGGTTGCGGCTGCAGTCCGAAGGGAACGTTGGCGCCTCCTCCCAACCAGTGTTTCGCGCTGGGATTCTCCGTTTGGCTGAGGACTGCTGCACAGTTCGCATAATCCTGATGTGCGGGCTGGCTGCAGAAATCGAAGGCGCGCTGCCATAGATCAGTCTTCCGCTGGAACTCGTCGCTCCAGAAAGCGGGACCATATTGCTGACTGGGACTGTTCGACTCTAGAGCCGCAAGCGCGTCGTGCGTTTGGTCAGTATTGTTGTTGTGGCAAGCGGTAACGATGAACGCGGAGACTAACAAACAGAGCGCGACACGTTTCATGGCGGGCCTCTCTCGGTTCTATTGGCCGCCGGTCGGCGCCACTGAAAATGGGACGGTCGGGCCGGCACTAAGCCACTGCTGGGTGCTGGCGTCTTCGGCCGCCTGCCGATTGACCGCATTCGCAGCGGCGACGTTCTGCGCGTTGATCATGGCGACAACCAACTGCCTCAGCATCTGAATCTGTTGCACCTGTTGCAAGGCGATTTCGTTGCCCACCTGGATTGCCTGCAAGTTTCCCGCAGCGGTCTTGTTCATACCTTCGAGCCCGGTGAGTTGCGCCTGCTCGTTGGCAAAATTCTGCGCTTGCAATTGAGCGGCTGCCAGAGTGCCGTTGAGGGTGTTCAAGGTGGTGGCGATGTTGCTGGCTTCCTGTTGGTTCGGATTGGATGGCACAATGTAGCCGGGAAATTGTTGCTGGAATTGCGCTTGCAGATTACTGAGCGTGTAAGAAAGTCCGCCCTGCTGCTCAATGATCCCGCCCAGTTCGTCGAGCATAGACTGGCTCGATTGCCACCCGCCCGCGTATCCGCCGGTGGTGTTCCTGATCATGTACTGGAGCTGCTGCGCTTCAGTGAGGACGGTTTGAGTCTCTTGCTGAAGCTGTTGAAGCTGGCTCGCATACATCGTCGGATCGAACACCACGTCGCCGACTCCGAACAGAGCGTGCGCAGGAACACACGTCAACGACAGCCAAGCGATGGCGACCACGATTGTTGACAAGAATTCGAAGAATCTTTCTCTCTTCATTGATCTATCTCCGCTTGTTTTGCCGTGCCGTTGATGTAAGGCGGCGGCACGCGGCTATTGCTGAGCAAGGGCCTGCCGGGCGCTTCGACACGAGCGCAGAGTGTGCCGAGGTATTCCGCCCAGTCGCCGAATCCTCTGACGCGGAGCCATTCGCCCGCCCAGCAATCTCCGTGTTTTGTGATCAGCTGTCGGGCCTGAAGGATGTCCGGCTTCGATCCAGCCCCGATGAAAGCCAGCGTGGCCTCTCCCAGCGCGAGATCGAAGAGGCGACGGCCGGCGGGCGAGAGGTAGTAGTACTGGCGCTTCGGCACTGCGAACGACAACATCTCGATCTGCCTGCTCGTCAGGCCGAACTTGCGATAGAGGTCGGCAGTCACGGGATTCTGCGCCTCGGGATTGGGTAGCAGAATCTTGGTTGGACACGATTCGATAATCACATCGCGTTGAGGCGAGTTGGCGACTTCAACGAGACTTTGGGTGGAGAGGATGACGGCGGCGTTCTTCTTGCGCAGCGTTCGCAACCAGTCTTCGATCTTCGCACCAAACGCACCGTTGGCGAGCATCACCCATGCTTCATCGAGCACGATGAGGGTCGGTCTCCCGTCCAGGCGCTGATCGATCCGGTGAAAGAGATATGTGAGTACGGGTAGGAGGACCTTCTCGCCCATCGCCATCAGCGCCTCGATCTCGAAAGTCTGAAAGCGGCTGCTGCCAAGTACGTCTTTGTCGGCATCGAGGAAACGGCCCATCGGGCCGTGGAGGGAATAGAAGTCGAGGCCGTCGCGGAGCGTCTGATCCTGAAGCAAGCGAACCAGATCGGTAATGGTTCGGGCGTCAGATCCGCTGTCTCCCAAGAGCTGCAGAGCACGCCAGATGGCTTTCCGATGCTGCGGAAGTAGCGTCACGCCTTGCAGATTGAGCAGAGTTTCGAGCCAGTCCTGCGCCCACATCCGCTCGTTGTCGTCGTTTACATTCGCGAGCGGGCAGAAGGAGATTTCGCTCTCTCCGAGATCGTAATGGTCGCCGCCTGCGGCTTTGGTCAGCACGAATGCCGACAGGCCTTTGTCGAAGCAGAAAACTTGCGCGTCCGGGTAGCGGAAGAACTGCGCGATTAGCAGGCCGAGCAGCGTCGATTTGCCGGAGCCAGTCGGACCAAAGATCAGGGTGTGGCCGACGTCGCCAACGTGCAGGTTGAGGCGAAACGGCGTTCCGCCAGTCGTCGCGGCGTAACAGAGCGGCGGACTGTGTTCCGGATAGAAAGGGCACGGGTTGATCTCCTCTCCTGGCCACACGTTGGTGGTCGGCATGAGGTCGGCGAGGTTCCGCGTATGGATGAGCGGGCGCCGGACGTTGCGGTAGCCGTGGCCGGGAAGGGAGCCAAGATACGCCTCGTTCGCATTGACGTGCTCGATGACTGCGGGGAAACCGTGGTGTTGCAGTTGCTTTGCGATCTCTCTTGCGTTGGACTCGGCTGCCAAACGATTCTCGTCCATCAGGATGATGGTGCTCGTGTAGTAACCAAAGCGGACCCGGTTCGAGCTCGCCTCGGCAAGTGCGTCGTCCGCGTCCTCGGCCATCGCGAGCGCATCTTTGTTCTCAAAGCTCTGAGACGCGCCGTTGCTGAACACCTGTTTGATCATACCGGACAGTCCATGGCGCTTCTGGAACCAGTTGCGCCGCTGGATGCGAAGAGCCCGTTCGGCTTCGGCCGCATCGAGGAAGATGAAGCGTGTCGACCAGCGGTACGGAATTGCAAGTTCATCCAGGAATGCGGTGACTTCGGGCCACGAGTGGAGCGGAAGACCGGTCAGGCCGATCAGGCGAATGTGAAGGTCATCCAGCATGGGCTGGAAGCCCGCATGGAATTCATGATTGCCGAGCAGAACGTCGAGAAAGTTCCCCTCGGCAGGCGGCCGGATCGGATCGGGGCGTGCGGTGATGCAGGAGTTGAGGTGCGACAGGAGCGAAACGTCATCCATGCGCTGCATCAGGAATCTGGCGCTCAGAGCGTCTTCATTTTCCGCGAGGCTGCGCCTGAAGAGGTCGAGCGTCTCTTCCCAATCGGTTGCTCTGCGGCCTTGAAAGAATAGTCCCGCGGCCCGCGACTGCATCTCGGTGGGTGGCGTCCAGGTGAGAGTCAACGCGAAGCGACTCTCGAAGTGCTGGCCTTCCTCCGTGTAGTGAAGTCGGCGCTCGTGATCTATCAGCGCGGTGACGGGGTCAGGAAAAGCTCCGGCCTCCGGATAGCCGACGCTCGGCTTGCGGATGAGATCGACGTTCATCATCCAGCCGTCGCCCAACCGCGCGAGACCGGCATTGACCTGATGAACGAGAGCCGTCATTTCCTCGGGACTTGCTGAGTTCAGGTCAGGGCCGCTGTAGCGCCAGCCGGCCAAGAGCGAGCCGTCCTTCAGCAGAACGATGCCGGGGTCTATCAGCGCCGCGTAGTTGAGGAGGTCCGGAAAACCTCCAAGTCGATCTGACTGGCGCCGAAGGTTTCTGAATTCTCTGAACATTATTGCTGTCCCCTAGTATTTCCGAAGCCTCGGCACTGCCGGATGAACGGGTGCCGGTGGGGCGGTGATCGCGGCGCGCGGCGGATAGCACCGCTGGTAATGCAAGTGCCGGATGTAAACCTCGCTCAGTTGCGCATCGAACTTGGCTGCCTGTCGAAGCGCCCAGTGACCCGCGGTGCCTAAGATCGTCGCGATCGCAACCGTGTATAGATGCAGGCCGACCCCGAAAATCAGCGCTGCGACTATCAGCCAGTTCAGGATCGCAAGCCGCCGTTCCGCGCCTCCAAGCAGCACTGGCCGCGTGAGCGCCTGATGGATCAGCGTTCGTTGAACCTCGGTGTCCATCGCTGCATACGCTCCGGTCGCCTGATTAGAAGAGGGCGGGCGCGAATGGAAACAGCGCCGTCATCAACTGCGTTGCTCCAAGCGCCGCCGCTCCTCCAAGGGCAACGGCGGACATTTTCCGCGCGCCAGTGCCGTGCTCGCTAAAGGTCCAGGTAAGCCCGCAGCCGATTACGGCAATTGTTGTCGCGGCATGGGCGACGGTGCCCTGCAGGTCTCCCTGAATCGTCGCGAGCGGCGCGTCCCACGGCAGAGTACCGACTCCCGTGGTTGCGAGCGCTTGCGCAGGCCACAGAATCGTTACCACGGCGATCGCGTAGCTCAGTTTACTGAACCACTGGTCGGTACGGGAATGAATCCTATTGATGATCGACTTCATGACGGCCTCCTATCGAACTGATTTTGAAACCGAAAGCGGGATCGTAGCCTTCAACGCGAACCATCTCCGTCACGCGCCGCCCCTTGGGCGTTCGCATGACAAAGGCCAAAACATTGACGGTCTGTGAGATTAGATCCGGCTGGGGCGGTACTCCCGCCTCTTGAACGAGACTGCCCAGTCGAGTGAGCGCGGCGGTGGCGCTGTTGGCGTGCACTGTAGTCACGCCGCCGGGATGGCCGGTATTCCAGGCCTTGAGCAGCGCCAGCGCTTCTCCGCCGCGAACTTCACCGATGATTATGCGGTCGGGACGCGCTCGCATTGTGGTGCGTGTAAGGAAGGTGAGGTCTGCGGCGACGGTCGTATGAAGCTGCATCACGTTCGGCGCGTCGCAATGTAGTTCGAGAGTGTCCTCGATGATGATGAAGCGCTCGTTTGGATTTCCGAGCCGGACCATCTCGTGAAGCAGGGCGTTCGCCAGCGTCGTCTTGCCCGAGCCGGTTCCGCCGGCGAGCACGATGTTCTCGCGTCTGGCGACGGCGCCTCGAAACTCTTCGGCCTGGTTGGCGTCGATGATGCCGTGGACGAGATAGTCGTCAAGCGTATAGATGAGTCGAGCGTGTTTGCGGATCACGAACGACGGAGAGCTGACGACGGGTGGCAACCAGCCGGTGAAGCGGCTTCCGTCCAATGGCAGTTCACATTCGATGACCGGACGTTGATCGTTCGCGACGGTATTGAGGGCGAATGCCACGGTTCCGATCAGGCGTTCGGCCTGGACGGCGTGCATTTTTGTTCCTGCGGGCCGCATTCCTCCGCCGTGAGATTCAAGCCAGAGGGTACCGTCCGGATTGAGGATGATCTCGATCACGTCCGGGTCGTCGAGAGCCGCCAGCACGGCAGGGCCAAGCTCGCGCCTGAGCCGCTCATCCAGCCGCGTGGATTGAATCGCTGCCAATCCCATCGCCATTCTCCTTTTGGTCGTGTCGCCGGTCGGCGGGCTCCTCGATCTGTTGTGCAGTCGGAGAATCGGTCTCGGTTAGTTCCATCACCGCGTGACGCCAGTTGTTGTAGAGGCGGGTTCCGGCCGTCAGCGCGGTTTCGCGCAGTTGGGCAGGAATCTCGGGCAGGTGTACCAACGAAACGAACGCGAGCCGGTCGAGCATCGCGAGTAAGACATGCAACTCGTGGTAAAGCGAATTGACACGCCCGCTCTGCACTTCGATGCTGCGAGCGAGCCGCTGCTCCATCTCGACTAGCGCGAAGCCGTTTGGTTCTCGGTTGCCGTTGGTGCTGAGACGCTCGTAGTCGAGCAGGCACTGCCGGAGGTACCGAGACAGCGAGATTTTGTTTGAAGAAGCCGCCTCTCTGAAATGAGCGGCTTCCTCGATACTCAAATAGCAGGAGACTTCTCGCGCATTGTTTCTCACTTGAATAGCCACTCCTTGCCCGAGTCCCTCAGAGCCTGTTCGCGTTCCTTGTGCTCCGGCTCCGCGGTTGAATGTCGGTCGTTCGCTTCTTCGGTGCATCGATTCTCATGATTCGCACCCGAGACCGGCGTCTCTGGCGACTCGCAAATGCGGCCGATTCGATCCGAGTGTCGGGGCGGAGCGATCTTGGCGCGCGCCGAAAATTCCTGGTCGAGGTAGTACCGAATCTTGGTTCCGTAGATCGGTGGACTTCCTGGAGCGAAGATCAGCGCCGCGTCCTCGGGCAATCGGATCGTCTCGTCTGGCGTGATCAATGGGCGCTGCATAGAGGGTTCTGACACCGTGGTCCGACTGTCCGAGTAAGTGCGGTGCTCGTGGCGCACCGTTGCCGCGCCTGCCATCTCGGATATCAGCCGCGCGGTTTCAATCTTGTTGGGCGCGTATGCGACACGAACCGCGCAGTTCGAGACGATCGATTCGTCGTGGCCGTAAGCGGCATAAAGCTGGCTCAGGTCTTGGGCGATCAAGTAAGCCTTGATTCCGTAGCCTGCCGCGTAAGAGAGCGAACTCTGGAAAAAGTCGAGGCGTCCGAGCGCAGGAAATTCGTCCAGCATCAGCAATAGGCGACACGTCGGCACCGCGTGTTGATTTGAAGGCGAAGTCTCGGTGAGCCGTGCGGCGATCTGCGCGAGCAGGAGGCGCATCAATGGCCGAGTGCGCGTCAGGTCCGACGGCGGCACGGTGAGATAGAGGCTCACCGGCCGACCGTGGTGGGTCAGATCGGCGATGGAAAAGTCCGACGCGGCCGTATTCGCGGCAACGATCGGATCTCGATACAGAGTGAGGCAGCGAGTCGCTGTGCTGAGGACAGAAGTGCGCTCATTGGGGCTTTTGCTGAGCACCGCTTGCGCCGCTCCGGCAACCACGGCGTGCGTGATCTCTTGGGCGTGCGGGGCGTCGATCATTGCCTGGACCGCTTTCTCCTGATCGCGATCCGGCGGGTTCAGGAATTTCAGGCATCCAGCGAGTGTCTTGTCGGCCTCGGCATGGATCACGTGAAGGATCACGCCGGTGAGGAGATCATGCGCGGTCAAGTCCCAATGATCGCGGGGGGCGTTGCCGACCGGATCGATCAGCATGTCCGCGATGTTCTGCGCGTCCTTGACCTCCTCGGGACCAATGCGGATTTCAGCGAGCGGGTTGTACCGTGCTGCTGTGCTGTCAGTGCATGTCGGATCGAACCGCAGACAGAGGCTGCCAAGGCCTTTCTGTCGCCAGCCCGCGGTTAGCTTCCAGTTTTCGCCCTTGATGTCGTGGACCACGACACTGTGGGGCCAACTGAGCAGGGTTGGGACTACCAGTCCCACGCCTTTGCCGGTGCGGGTTGGCGCAAAGGCAAGCACGTGCGATGGCCCCGAGTCGCGCAGATAGTAAGTTCTCCTTCCATTTCGCCATGCCCCGACATAGACACCGCTGTCTGCGTCGAGCAGCCCGGTGGCGCTGATCTCCTTCCTGCCGGCCCAGTGAGCTGAACCGTGTAAATCGTCTGCTCTGGCTCCGACTCGCCGCGTAAAATGAACGGCGATCATCGCCACGACCGTTACAGTCAAGGTTGGGTATTCGAATATGCGCATTCCTGCGCTTAGCATCGGCTTTGCGGCGGCCACGTGTTGCCATTCCCATGCCCAAATCAGAATGCTCCACGGCCGGTAAAAGGGTCCGACAAAGGGCAGAGTCGCGAGAGGTGCGCCCAACACTGCGGAATGTCTGAGCAGCGCGGCGATGTGTTGGGTTGCAATCGCAAGCGAGAACGCCGCGGTGAAAGCGACTGCCGCTGTCGCGGCGAGGCGTACGTCCCGCTCTGCTACGGTGCGGAAAACTGGCATCCTATACGGTAGCAACTGATTAGCCATTAGCGTGTTCGTCCCTTCTCTCGCTCGGCAACCTGAACATAGATGACCTTGCGCCCGTTCTTCTCGAACTCCGCGCCGCTGACGGTCACGACCGCGCCCACTTTAAGCCGCTGCTCGCCGCGCGCCTTTTCGATTGCCGGGGTTTGGCGGATGTAATGGAGTTTGCCGTCGTTGCCTTCGATCAGCAGATAACGCCGGTCGGTGGTCTCATTCTCGAGGCCGGTGCCGATCACCCGGCCGGTCACCCGTTCGCCCGGTTTCAGTTCCGTGACGCGAAGCGGGGCGCGCCTGTCATGAATCTGATCGAGGTGGCGCGCCCTGGTCTTGATGATGTCGATCGAGAGCTGGTGCTGACGGAGCGTCTGTTCGAGGTCGGGCGATATCTGCCAGGAAAGTTGATCCACGCGCCGCGCAAGTCCCATGCTTTCAAGGAAGCCGAGCCTCGCGGCGTTTTGCGCCTGACGTTCACGTGCGGTTTCGTTCCGGTGCTGCACGTCATTGAACGTGACGATGTTCCGCGAGTCCGCCTGCCGGAGCAGGACACGATCTATTTCCGTGAACTGGTCGCGCGTGACGGCCTGGCCTCTCGACTCCAGAATGTCGCGCTCAACCCTGAGACCCAACTTGCGACTCGCGATCTCCTGGCTCCTGTCCCGGATTCCCGACTTGATGTATCCGCGGTCAATCGAAAGCGCGTTGCCCGATTCGGTGACACCACGAATCAGAATGTGGACGTGCGGGTTGTCGGTGTTGTGATGATCGATCGCCGCCCACTCAAGCCGCGTTCCTAGATCGCGTTCCATCTGAGCGACCAGCTCGCGCGCGTGCTCTTTGAGATCCATTTCAGCGCCGTTCTCAGGCGAAACGATGATCCGAAAGAGCCGAGGGTCCCCCGCCATCTGCCAGCCGGCCAGAAGCTGCGAGAGGCTAATGTCGTCGCGGGTCGCGTCGAAGCCCAATCCCTTTGCGTCGTCACGCTGCGCGCCTTCCCGCGCGAGATATCGTCCGTGCGCGGCCCACGATGCCGACCTCGTATTGCGCGAGTACGAAAGCTTGACGACGCTCCGTTGCATGAAAGCGCGAGGCTCTCGCGATACACCGGCGCCTTGCCCTCCGAGCCGCGTGTTCATACGGCTGGGCTGCCCTGCCCGTCCATGCCGCTTCGCCGCCGCGAGCCACCATTGCCTCGCGCGATGCTGTTCTCCGCGCCGGCGCGGAGGACGCGGTTGCATATCTAGGTCGCGGCGCAGCAGGTCACTCATCTGATGTTTCCCCGCCCAAAAGCCGCAGCATCATTCGCGGAAGTTCAGCGGAATTGCGTGGCTCGTCGCCGTTCAGCGCGCCGATGATGCGCCGGATGTGCTCGCTCGAAAGCGTTAAACTGTGCAGCTCCTTGGATCGACTCCATGACTTCCAGGCACGCTTCGAAGTCGCGCGGGCGTCGAGTTTCGCTCGCCCTGCCAAGGCGATCGCCGTGCGGCGTGTGGCGGGAAGGTCCGGCAGACGCGCGGCAAGTTCGAGCAATCCACCGAGCAGCAGGTCGGGCGGCTCACGGTCGAGCCCCGCAATCGCAACCAGCCCGCCGAGATTCGCGAGATGATGGACTCTAAGTCCCTGCTCTCTGGTATGCAGTTCGTCCGCCATGATTCACCAGGTGAGAACCGGCTCCAGCGCGGCTCGAACTGAGCTCGCTGGCACCGGCCCGAAGTAACGAGAGTCCCAACTTCGCGCGTCTTTGGTTCCGAACAGCCACACCTCTCCCGGCTGCACCGTGTAGCGGCCCCACGCGACGTGGTGTACCGATCCGCCGCGGCTGTCGCGCGAAAGCGTGGCCGAATGCTCCAAACGTTGGCCGTTGACTGCGACGTAATCGCGCATGACTTCAACCGAGTCTCCGGGGAGCGCACTGAGTCGTTTGCCGACCGGCTCGATGCCGTCGCCGCAACCGCGTCCGCGCAAGAGATAGCCGCGCGTGCACCCGAACCGTGCGATCGCATCTGGCAGACACGCCAGCACCAAGTCGCCGCGCGATGGTGCGCGGTTAACCATCCGGTAGATTCCTGGCGGACACGCGCTGTCCGTGAGTCCGATCTTCAAACCCAGAAGCTGGAAGCCAAAGACTGGTATTGCGATTCCCGCGCAGAGGACGACCGGAAACAGTGCTCGTCTTGCAATTGTTCGGATACGGGGCGAGGCGATGCGGTACGGGGAAGAAAATCCGCGCCATACAAAGGGAATATGCTCAAAAGTGCGCACAGTACGGTAAAACCTTTATCTTGCTCTACGAACGCATCGCCCCGGCTGCCCCGTTCTTCTCCTCCCTCTGCATCAACCGCTCCGCCCCTCCTTCCCGCTTGCTCCGCCAACCTCGGAAATCACGATCGCTCTCAACGAAATGCTTCAGCATCTCGATCGCGACTTCCTTGGCGTCCGTCTCCCGATGCAAGCTGTCGTGCAAATACCCGACGTATTCGTCCAGCGACGCCTTGAGGCTGCCCGGCAATGTGAGCCGCAACTGTACGGGAGGTAAGTCTTTGTCTTTGAGTCTGAGTTTCATCTCTCCAGCTCCTTTCAATCCGTTTCTTCAATTCCTATACGGCCCCGGCAATACGAGGTCGTTCGTCACCATCACGTTGAACTGGTAACCCGGCCGTATCTCCAGGGTGGGCGGGATGTTCATTCCGCGCTGAAGACTGCTCTGCGCGACTTGTCCGAGTTGCTGACTTGCCGCCGCGCCGCCCATCTCACTGAGTAATGACATTTGGTTTGGCGTCGCGTAGCCGTACCCGTAGGGGCCGGAGAATCCGGTGCCTCCGCCGAACGCTCCCATCTGCCCAACCATTTGGCCGGCGCTGATCACGGAAAGGAGCGCCGCGGTGCCGAACGTCTTCAGGTAGTGGTTGTTCACCTCATCGCTGAACCCTGCGTAGCCTGCCTGGTCGGCGCCCGGCATCTCCGGGATGTCCATGCTTGACGCGTTCGGGAAGATCAGCCGCTTCCATTCGATCTGGGCGCGCTGCTGTCCATACGCTGCGTTGGTCTGGTACGAGCCGATGAGCTTAGAGCCTTGCGGGATCAGAACCCATCGTCCGGTTGCGGTATCGAAGACGTTCTCGCGAACCTGTGCGAGAATTGGTCCCAGCAGTTCCGAGTTGACGCCGCTGATCAGAACCGCCGGAATCACGCTGCCTGCCGTGATCAGAAAAGGAGACGCTGGCGGCTTGAGGTTCGCGATCGCGCTGGTGCCGTTGCTCTGGCCAGATGGCGTGATCGTAAGCTCGTACGGCCTGGTTGCCCCCGCCTGACTCGCGATGCTTGGAACTTCCAGCGTCTCGCCGTGGTGAAACGCTTGGACCATCGGTGGCGCGGAGAGCGCCTTCACGTATTCCTCCTCCTGCAACGCGGCCAGCCTGCTCGGTGGACGTGCTGGTAGGGGAGCGGCAGGAGCCTGCGTCGCTACCGTGGGCAATGCAAGCGGAACTGGAACAGAATTGATCTCAGCAGGCTTCGGCCTCCTGGCCTTCGCTTCCAGTTCCGCGATCGCGGCGCGTTCCTCGTTGGATGTCACAGTGGCTGCGTCGTCGCTCCGGACTGCCGGGCTGGAATCCGGCGAGTCCGAATGCAGCGCGACGATCATCACAAGCAGTGCTGCCGCGATTGCGACGCCGGCGACAATAACCAGAGTGCGTGTCAGCCGTGCGCCGCCCCCGCGCGGTTGGTGAATGCGCGGGCCGGTCGGTCCAATTGCCGCTGCCGTGGCCATGATTCACCTCGCCGTGCCGGTGTACCGGATGTTCACGCGGTCTTGTTCGCGGCCGACGCCCGAAACCAGCACCGCCTGGTCGAAGAGTTTGTCGACCACGTAGTAGTCGCCCCTGACGCGATAGTTCACCATCTCGCTGCCGTTGCCCGCGGCGACCAACAGCGCGGGAGCTTCGCTCGACTTTGTAGTCGCGGGCATCTGGATGTAGATGTGTGTGCCGTCGTCGAATGCTCGCACCGGTTTCCACGGCACCTTTGCTCCAGACACCGCGTAAGAAAAATTGAGAGCGCCCGGATCGAGCGAAGCCAGAGCAGCGACCACTCCGTCCGGCTGTGATTGCGAGTCGCGCGCCTTCGCGGCTGTGTGGTCGGCGTCCTGCATCGCCTGCTGGAGTTCCTCAGGATAATAGAAGGCGACTTCCTGCATTTCGCGTCCGGCGCGCGAGCGCAACATCAGGTGGTAAATGTGCTTCGTGGTGTAGATCGTGAGATTGGTGCTGATGCCGCCCGCGGTGGGCTTGATCGCAAGGTGCGGAGTCGGATTGCGCGGATCGCCCGATGCGGCGGGCGTCACGAGCCAGCGTTCGCTGTCGCCGCTGGCAACGTCCGTGATCGTCTCGCCCGGCTCAAGCTGGATGTCGGTGGTTCGCAATGGAGCGCAGTCAACTGCAGGCTCTTGTCCTTCTTCATACGGGTAAAGCTCGCGGTGCGGCATCTTATAAACCTGCCACGCGCCGTCTTGCTGATGTTGTTTAATCGCCTCCCGAACCTCTTGGGGCTGCTGCGCGAGTATCTGGGCGCCGCTTAGCGGTGCGGGCTCCGGCTCGGGAGATGGTGCTGCTTTCGTGACAAGCGTCAGCGGCGGCGGTGGCGTTTGCTTTGCCGAGCAAGCGGCGAGCGTCAGCGAGAGCGCGACGAAACCAAATGTGCCAATGCACTTCATCGTGATCCCCTCCTAACTTCGCTGCTCGGTCCAGTTGAGCTGCGTGACGTAAAAGCCGAGCGGGTTCTCCAGGATCGAGGCGTCAGAGGTCGCCGAAATGATCGTGGTGTCGAGCGCCGCTTCCCAATGCGTCGTGGCGACCGGAGAACCGTCGAGCCCTGATTCTTCCTCAGTCCATCTCACCTGCCACGTCGCTTTCGACAGCGGCAGGATCGAATCGATCTGGACGCTCACAGATTGGTGCTGAGCAACCTTGAACGGATCATGCTCAAGTTCGTTCTCGTGGTAGTAGTTCTCCAGAAACTTGTAAGCCGGTCCGCGGGCGCGGCTGTACACCTGCCCAATCAGCTGGTGCTCGGCTGCCGGATCGGTGATCACCTCGCGAGCGTTGCGGATGAAAGCCGCCAGCTCGTACCGCACCATCCGGTCTGTGCTGATCCGAGTCGGGTTTTCAGTGAGCGCGCTGGGTGCGGCCAGCGCATAGCCAAGCTTGTCAACTTCGACGACGTAAGGAACGAACTTGCTTCGCGTGCTGAGCCAAACCATTCCGAAAGCCAGCACAAGCGTGATGACCATCATGCCAGCGGCGGTGATCTGCCAGTTGCGTTTGCCGAGAACCAGATCAGCGTACCGCTCGTCCCATTCCTGCCGCGCTTTGAGATAGACACTGCCTTCCATGCCAACGCCTCGCTGCTAGCGATCGAGCACACGTTGTGAATTTCGTGCTCGCTGCTTTCAGCGAGTGAGCAGCTTCCGTGCCACTTGCCCTCCGCACGAGCGTTGGCCTAAGGGCTGCCAACTGATTCGGGGCGGGGATGCGTAGACAATACAGACCGGCGGATGGCAGTGCGGCGAGCTTTCGATCTGAAAGCGCTGAGGAACCGAGGTCGCGGACCGGAAACCTACGCCACCTTCGGGTTCCGGTTTGCGTTGACGAACCGCAGTTCGACCCGTTTGTTCAAGGCATTGGCGACGCGTCTGAGCATCGTAAGTGAGTGGCCCTGGTAGTCAGCGTCTTCGAGTCTGCAAATGACCGAAGTGGTGGTGCCGACCAGCTTGGCGAGCTGTTGCTGGGTGAGGCCCGCGCGCTTGCGGAGCGCAGAAATCTTGCGGGCAACCGTATCGTTGGCCTCGGCCTCCGCCAGTTCGGCCATCCGCTCGGGATGCCCTTCATAGTACCGCCGATGAATGATCTCGATCGCGTCCGGGGTCGGCTTCCGCTTTCCTGCCACTTTCACCGTTCACGACTTCTCAAACGTGTGGAGCTTGCGATCCTGCTCGTATCTTTGCTTCCGCATAAATGCCGCGTCGATGGCGGCGCCGGGAACTCGATCCTCTTTTGTCAGACCGTGCGCGAGGATTGCTGCGACTCTCCCGTGAAAGAAGTAAAGAATTCTATAGTTCAGACGTCTCGCTCCAATTTCCGATGTCACGCACGTTTCCGCTGTACCGCGTCCTCCAGCGCCTGGCGGATGAAGCGCTGGTAGGGAACTCCCGCCTTGGCCGCGGAGGCCCGCACCGCATCGAGCAGTTGCCGGGGCACGCGCATGTTGACTCGCTCGCTCTTGGGCTGAAACTCGAAGCGGATCGGTCGCATCGCGGACAAGTCGTACTCGGTCAGATCGGCCTTTTCGACAAAGTCCTCGGCTTCTTTATCGCTTCGGAAGCGTGGCAGTTTCTTTTTCATAGTGGTCCATTTCCTTCCTGTGCATGTACCGTGCGCTGATCGGCCGAATGAGTGTTTTGCCGCGCTGCGTCCGCAGGGTGAACACGACGAGAATCCCGCGACCTTTATCGGTCTTGCCAATTGCCTTGAAGCGTTCCTCAGGTTTCGAGTGCAGGGGATCCGGTAAAACGGCGATCGGCCTGTGAAATAGGAATTCGATCGCGGCCGTCGAAACGCCGTGCTTCTGGCACTTGGACCGGTTGCTTTCATCCCAGTCGAATCCCGCTATCCGCATTTAGGTCTCAGCCGCTGGGCTCGTTAAGTATGTACGTTTATCCATCCATTCGTCAATATCTCTGGATGTACGGGCGCTCGAAAAATGAGTGCGCTCAGTGCCCACTCAGTGCCCACTTCCGGATTTATCCACAGGATCTGGGATGATGCCGGTTGGCCAAAAACCCTTATATTTCCTGCATTATATGACATGAGCTGATCTCGGAAAACATGGCGGCCAAGCTTAGGAATCCTGTGCTCTATCCATCTGAGCTAAGGGGGCACCCGGACAAGTGAGAAAGTTACGCCGATGCGCGTCGCGGACCAAGCGGGCTGCGCCACGCTAAGGTAAAATCTGCAACCTCACCCGCGCCAGGCGCGCGGCCGTGTGTCTGCGACACCTCCAACAACAAAGCGGGCGATGCAGGTAACAAGTCGCGCGGAACGCTACATCCTGACTCGGGCGAATGTGTTCAGGAATCGTTGCTTCGCCCATCCTTCGCGAAGCGGTGCGATGAAGAAAATCGCGGCATTGCGCATCTCGAAGCGCCACGCGCCTGCGTCGCGCCGGTAGCGATCGAAGTAGCGGCCCGCGCCGACTACCGCTTCGCCGGAGGTCCGATCGACGGCGGTAAGCTCGAAATAGCAGTCGCCTGACGCGCGGTCGCCGTCGATGGAGACGCGATGATTGTGGACCGTGTGCGCCATGTCGCGCAGCGCAGCCGGCACCATGACGGTGAAGAAATTTCGGAGCTCGGCGCGCCCGCGCGACACCATCGGCGCCATCTGTTCGCCACCCGCGCCACGAAAGTCGCAGCACGCGTCCTCCGTGAAGAGGCGCTCAACGAGTTCGTCGAAACGCCCGTCGTCCACGAGAAAGCAGTAAGTGGCCGCGAGTTCGCGAATCTGCTCGCGATCCTCGAGAATCCGGAGTCGTTGTTCGATGCTAGAGCCGATGGTGTCCAACGCTTTTTTCCCCTCCCGTTTTTGTCCGGATTCCGGCGGGCGGACTTCGCTACAGCATCGAGGCCGCGATCAGGCCCAGGTAATTGTTCTCGCCGTCCGCGATCGTGCACGCAGTGGCGTCGCGCAGGAACATCTCGGCCGCGTACTCGCGGGTCATTCCGTTACCGCCGTGAAGCTGCACCGCCATGGTCGCGACCTCGAACGCCGCGTCTGAGCAAAAGACCTTCGAGGTGATCGAGTGATCGAGGCGTGCGGGCTCGCCTCGCGAAAGCCGGGTGATGTTGTAAACGTAAACGTCGCGCGAGAGCGCGTGAGAGGCTCGAACCAATGACGCCATCCGGAACAGCCTGGCACGCACCGATTGATGCTCGAAGATGGGACGTCCGCCCTGGATGCGCGTTTTGGTGTAGGCGAGCGCGCAATCGAAGGCCGCGCGCGCGATCCCGGTCGCGAGCGTCCCGACCGCCGCGTTGAAGGCGGTGAGAGTGGCCTCGACATGGGCGGGATAGTTAGCACCCTCGGCGATCATGTAGCGGCGCGGGATGCGGACCTCATCGAAGAAAATCTCGCCTTGCGGCAAAGAGCGAAATGCATGCTTGTCGAGGGGACGCCCGCGCGATATTCCGGGAAGATTGAGCGGCACGAAGCATACGCCACCGTTGTCCAGTCCGTCGCTCGAGCCGAGCTGCACGTTCACAACGGCCACGGTTGCGATGGGTGCGTTGGATACCCAGGAGGATTTCTGCCCGCTTAGGACCCACGAGTCTCCGTCGCGCCGTGCGATCAGGTTGCCACGGCCTTTTACTTTGAGGTCGGGCCGCATCACGCCAAGCTGGTCGGAGCCGTGATCCGGTTCCGTGATCGCCCAGCATCCGATAATCGAGGCGCCCGCCTGGCTGAAGTAGGGCGCTGAGAACTCGGCGATTAACTCGCTATTACCGGTCGCCAGTGCGGCTCCTGCAGGATAGGGAGCAAGAAAAATGGCGCCGGCCAGCCCAACGTTTCCCCACGACAATTCCTCGAGCACCATGTGCGCGGTTGCGGGCGACGCCTCAAGCCCGCCAAGCGCCGCGGGTGCGTTGAGCTTGGTAAAGCCCAGCTCAGCCGCCTGGGTCAGAACCCTGTAAAGCGGCGAGCCCGGCGCGATCGCCGCCTCAGGCGTCATCCTGTCGATCGCAATGCCGGCGGGACGCAGTACCTCGGCGGCGAAACGGCGAGCAGTGTCGCGGATTTGCAGTTGCTCGGCGGTCAGGCTTAGATCGTACTCAAAGGCTTCGTACACATGCGCGGCGGTTTCCATCTATGGATGTCCTCGTTTGTGCGCTCTATAGACCCGACGGCCTCCCTGTGCAAGGTTCCAGGCGGGTTTTGTTCCACGGCCTTTGCAGCGCCGCGGGAAGCGCGTAATCTCAGGTCGGACTTTTGTTTTCTGTCGCATTTTGTCGAGAACAAAATAAACCGGAGCCTGAACAATGAAATACACAACTAATTCCGCAGTGGCTATTTGTGTTGCTATTGCGATGGTGTGGCTGGCCGGCTGTGCGCCTAGTACTCATGTCACGGAAACCACGACGACCAGCGAATCCATGAGTGCGAATCCGTCGGTGTTGGCGCCAGCTACGAATTCAAGCACGACCACGAGCACCCAGCCTGGCAACGCCGCCGCGCAGGGGACGTACACGCCTCCGGATAAGAACACACCATACCGGTTGACCCCTACAGGCGGTTACTACGTTCAGTGATGGCGCATTCGAATCCATCAGGCTGCTCATACCCGGCATCGCGGCCAAAGCCGCCGTGCCCATCGAAAAGCTGAATCATGGCAGAGTTAGTAAAACCCCATCCTATCGACTGGACTGAGCGGCTCAAGAACTGGCGCGAGGCGCTGCTCACGATGAACCTGCCCGACGAGCGCATGGACGGCGTCTCGCGATGGCTCATCATCACGCGCGCGGGCGTTATCCCGATGACGCTGACGTCAGGACTTATCGGCGGGCTGCTTGCTACGCGCGCGGCCAATCCGAACTGGTTATATTTCATCCTCAGTCTGATCGGGCTGGGCGTCGCGCACGCCTGCAACAATCTCATCAACGACTACTTCGATCTGACCGGCGGCATCGACACGGTGCTAGCGCCGCGTGCATTGTATGCGCCCCATCCCGTGCTCGCGGGCTGGGTTACCAGGACAGAGCTCATACGCGCCATCGTCGTGCTCAACCTGATCGACGCGGCAATTATGGTTTTCCTCTTCGCGGTGCGCGGATGGGCGGTGGTCCTGTTCGCATTGGCTGGACTGTTCATCAGCGTGTTTTACGTTGCGCCACCGGTGCGTTTAAAGCATCTCGGACTGGGCGAGCCCGGCGTGTTCATCGTATGGGGCCCGCTGATGGTCGGTGGCACGTATTTCGTCACGACTGGCGGGGTACCTGCCTGGGTCTGGGTTGCGTCGCTTCCCTACGCGATCCTCGTGACGAGCGTACTTATAGGCAAGCACATCGACAAACTTCCCTACGATTCCGGAAAGGGCGTGCGCACGTTGCCGGTGATCCTCGGCGAGAAGCGGGCGCTCCTCCTCAACCAGGCGCTGATGATTTCGTTCTACTTAGTTGTCGTAGCGATGGTCCTGACGGGTACGCTCGGGCTCGGCGCCCTGGTCGTGCTGGGCGGGCTGCCGATGCTCTTGCGGGTGCTCAAGGTTTATTCGGAGCCCAAGCCGAGTTCGCCGCCGCCAGGATATCCGGTATGGCCGCTGTGGTATGTGTCGGCGGCCTTCGTGCATACGCGGCGCGCCGGCGCGCTGTTCGTACTCGGTCTTTTCCTGAACTGGATCTTCGGTATGTAGTCCGCCGCCTCCACAGTCGCTATCGGGCGCATCATCTGGGGCAGAGACAAATCTTACGCGAGGCGATGAGAATGACGACGACCGTGGTGCGCCGCATTTTAATGCGCATCTCCTTCATCAGTTCCATAGATGGATTTTAAGATGGATTTTAATCCCAAGCGCGCTCCGATCTACGAGGATTACGTTCGTTCATCCGGACGATGGGTGCTGGCTCAATATGCGGTGAGCGATGCAATCGTTCAAAATGGTTCCGTTCGTGACGCACCACTGGTGGCATTTTCCGCGCACAATTACTAAAAGAAAGATGGTCGGCTCCGTTTCCCCCGAATGGAGCCGAAGGCACGCTTGGCCACATGCCCTCATGGTGAAGCCTATGCGTGCCTTTTTTTTCGATTGTCCAAAACTGGCCTGAGGCGAGGAGCGCGGGTCTTGCGCTCAGCCTTCCACGATACGGCGCGCCGCCCAAGTGCCGGTTTCGATCGCCGATTCGAGCAACGGCATCCCCATGTAATCGCCCGCCAACCACACTCGGCAGTCCCGCGGCCGTGTGCGGCGGTACTCGGCAAGCGCCCGTGCGCGCCCGACCGGCGATTTCGGCATCCCCTCTCGCCAACGAACAACGCGCGTGAAATTCTCCGCGGCGAACGCTCCGGGGAACAGCCGCTCGACGTCATCCGCGACCGCGCTCACCACCTGTTCATCCGTCCAATCCATCATTCGCTCCGCGTTATCCGGCGTAACGAACAAGTTGAGCATTTCGCCGCCCTTGGGCACCCGCTCAGGGTCCTTGGCCGATTCAATCGTGACGGAAACAATTTGTCGGCGCTCGGCGCGCGGTATCATCATCGCCCACACGTTGCTGAGCCCCGGATCGCCGGACCAGTCGCGCTTCGTCGCCAGACCGACCTTGATCACCGACCCGTAGGGCGTCGCCATGAGCTCGCGTTCGATCCTGTCTCCAGCGCGATAAATTCCGGCCGCCGCCGAAGCTGTAGTTGCCAGCACCACCGCGTCAGCGCGCACCGTCTCTGACGGCATCCGCACCGTCACGCCGTCGGGCGTGGCTTCGACCGCCTGGACGGGAGCCTCAAGTTTAACATCGACCCGCGCCGCCATCGCACGGGGCAGCGAGTCGTTGCCGCGCGCCAGCGTCATATCCTTGCTCCGGCCGTTGGCGGTAATCGCCAGCACTGCCAGCGCGCACGCGCGCGAGGTATCCTCGATCCGCTGCATCATGCCACCGGCGAGTACCGGTTCGAGCAGGAACTCCGCGCCCCGGCCCAAGCGCGGCGCGCTCCAACTCGCAGCATCCTGGTCGTCGTAGTCCGCCCATGCCGAGTAGTTATCGAGCGCCGGCCATCGCAAGCTGGTGGTATGCCAGGTGAATCGAACGAGGTCCCGCACGCTCAGCAGTCCGCTGGTCAACGCATACACGGCAAACAGCAGTCCAGAGGGCACCCGATGCGGTCGCCCATCTTTGAACACCGTTATCCACGGACTGGTCGGTCTCAGCTCGGCCTGGAGTCCCATCTCCTTGATGAGCCCCAATGCGTTGCGATAGGTGGAAGTGAAGAATTGCGTCCCGCGCTCGTATAGGTAGCCGTCGTGGGTCTCTGAACTCGTCCGTCCGCCGACGCGATCGCTCGATTCGAATACTGTGACCTCGGCGCCCGCATTGCGCAGACGGAGCGCGGCGCTGAGTCCCGCGATACCTGCTCCCACCACCACTACGCGCCGATTGGCCATTTGGTCCATTGACTCCGGATTCCCGTTTTCTAAGTCAACTACGAATTTTAATAAAATGCGAGGCAGGGGTGACCGCTGCACCCAGTGTTAAGAGCGCGCTCCGTTGTCGCGCGCGGGCAGGGGTGACCCCTGCACCCAGTGTTAGGTGAAAAGAGAATCGGCACCGCCGCGGGATGCGGGCTTCGCCCTGTTAGAAGGGTTAAGGGGAGATTTACCTCGCCCGAGATTTCACGAGATCCGCTTGCTCGACGAAATCCTCGTTCCTGTAATGAAAAAGCTGTTTCCCTTCGAGCCGCTCTACTATTACTTGCGATGATTCGATCTCGATCCCGATCCACCTTCGTTTCTTTGTCTCGCAGACGGCGAGCGTTGTGCCGCTTCCCGCGAAGGGGTCAAGTATCAAATCGCCTTCGTCGGTGCTCATCTCCACAACTCGGTCGAGGAGTTTAGTCGAAAGGGCATTAGCCTTCCGCTTCTTAGATTTGAATTTCCAATGTCGAACAGGGGAGATGTCGTGCCAAACATCAGTAAGGTTTATTCCATTGGGGTTGAGCGCTTTTCGGTGTCCGCCATAGTCTCTTATGTCTCCGTCACAGTGACGGCACTTTTGAATGCGAGTACGGATATTGTGAAATGTTTTGGCCTTACCTTTGCTAAAGTATAAAAGACTGTAGTGACTGGGATAGAGTCGACCAGGGATCGGTAACCCCAGCTTAATATCAACCACGATCCAGTCACGAAAGCTCATGCCACGTTCGAGTAGGAAGTTCGCGAGAATGATGTTCCACTTCGGTAAGTTGTACGAAAACAATGAGCCGCCATTTTTCAAAATTCTTATGCTCTGGTCGATCCAACTATAACACCACCTGAGATAATCATGCTCGGCCCGGCGGTCGTTCACCGCCAAACCATATTTCTTGCCAATATTGAAAGGTGGATCAGCAAACACAGTGTCGACACACTCTGCCGCGATGGAAGGCAAAATGGCGAGAGCGTCACCGTCAAACAACGCGCCAAGCTTGGTTACGTATACTGGGGCTAAGTCTCTATGGTTTAGGAACGCTGCAACATCGAATTCAGGGAGCTTAGACCCCGCTCTTGTTTTGCCTTTACAGGCCTGACCCTTCGCGGCGGTTAAGCCGTTATGCGTGCATTTCGCTGCAATGTTCTTTCCGTTCTTCATAACAGCGCTTCCAAATAGGTCGGGTACTGCCTGTAGAACGTCCGGTAGTTATCTAGGAGCGTTTGCTCGAGCTCAAAAGTAAGGTTGCCGGCACGAAGCGTAGGGTTCAGTCGGTGGTTCAGCCACTGCGTTTCGCGAATTGTGAGCGGGGGCACCGAGATTTGCAGAGATTCACTGTCTCGCCGAACGAAGCGATGCTCGAAGATTCCACGTGTTTCAAGCGCTTGGTCATCTCGCTCTGTGCCGATCCTCCCGCCGACGGTGAGCATTGGCGCTCCGTCTCGATAAAAGAAGTTGAAAAGCTGAATGAACCGGAGAGACGGGTTTTGACGCGCCAATGTCTGTCGTATTCGCTCCAATATCACTTCATAGAAGAGAGGGTCGACATGCGCGCGCGCGACCAGTTCCTTCGTAATCCGTGAGTTTGAATACGGGCCGAACCAGCTACGGTAGGTTTGAAGCGTTACGCGTTCCCTCTGCTGTGAAGCGCGTTCCCTCTGCTGTGAAGACTGTCCCTGAAGATCGAACTCGTCCTCTGGCAGCTTTGGCCGGGCATCGACGGTGACAATGAAGATGCTTGTTGGGCAGAGGCGGCTGAGGCTCCCGTCAATATCCTGAAGAATCTCCGGGTCGAGCGGACGATCATAGTCCAGCCAAACAAGCAAGCGCTCTCTGCGGCGAATGCTCGGGATATATTGCGAGAATGGTTTGAGCTTCAATTTGATGAATTTGAAGGGTTTGTTGAAACGCATCCTTTTTTCGATGTCGCCCCACTCGATGCATACCATCTTCTCGATGAACAGGTATTTATGGAACATGACGAAATCTACATAGGCGACCGAGCCAAAACCCACGTATGAGTATTCACTAATGTTAAATCCTGCTCGGGGCAGCCGAAGCAGGATTTCCATTATGATTTTTCGCTCTACTTGCTTGGATGGGCGCAAAGCGTAGTCAAACTGCTTGAATGAATCTGTCGGAGTCGCCATCTACTTACAGTTCTTGTCGTAAAACCAGTCGAAAGTGTATTGACCGATGCTTGAAGCTGACATTCTGGGTCGTCCGAGCGCTTCCTTTATGCTTTCCAACTGCTTCTTGGGTCGCTTGTACAAAATCGCTAGCAGAGTATCATCGGTTTGTTTCTTAACATTTGCCTTCCAAGCTGTATTTGCTCGTCTGGCAACAGACTGCGGCGAGACGCCCTTAGCGGATTGGAAGAGAACGTGCTCCGCCTCGCCTTCCTCCTTTACGTCGGGGTAGAGGTCGTTGAGAAAATTGAGGACGGGCCTACTAAGGATCCACATTTCCGCTAGAGCGCGCTGGTATATTGGCGACTCTTGGTCCACGTCATCTTTCGTTGTATTCCACGGTAGCTTATGGCCGTGTTTGCTTCGAAAGTAAACGTAGCCGAGGAAATGGTTGTATTTGGCATGGAAGGTGGGATGAGAGTCGACGTTCCACCCCGTTCGGTGAGTCTTGTCGGCGTCGAGAACCATACGACCGTTACAGAAGACGTACCAACCGCGCGGAGTCTTATCGGTGGGGGGCGAGAGTCCGGCGAGCACGAGGACCTCGACGCCGTCCTCCTTAACCAATTGTCGGACCGCCCGAAGGCCAAGCGTTTCCGCTAACTCTGGAAACTCCGGATGATGCTCCTCCCCGTTGATCGTGATTTTCGCTCCTGCCTTGAGAAATAGAGCATAGGCCCTGGAAACCTTTTCTGACAGTAGAGTTCGAAAAGCCGTAGAGGCGAACTGCCTGCCAATGACTTCATGCAAGTCGGTAATTGCGATGGTCGTGCCTCCGGAAGTTGATTTTTTTGGCCGGCCATATGTGAAAGGGAATGGCCATTCCTTTTTCTTCTTCCAGGAGTCAACGTCTATGTCGATTTTGAATTCCTCGTCCTTGGTATGCGACATGAAGGAAATGCTTTTGCCAATCTTAAAGAACGCGCGCTTCATACCTATTCCGTAGACTCCAAGTCGAGTCCCGGATGTCTCTTCAGCCGGATTACCGAGCAGAAAAATGTGCTTCTCAGCTTCGCTAATCGAGATGCCGCCACAATTATCGCTAATCGTAAACCGCGAGGGCGTATACGAGATCGCGATTTGAGCCTTAACAGACTGCGCTTTTGTTCCCGCGATGAGATGTTGGCTAACGTCGAGATCGGATGCTGCGATTAGGCTGTCAATAGAATTGTCGATCAGGTCCAATATACATACCGAAAGGCGAATATCGCGGGTAAGCATATCGATGAAGAACGCCTTACTCGGCTCAGCTTGGGCAACGAGATTTTGGCCGTTATGGTTCACGCTTCTCGAACCTCCGTTTTGACGACCATTCTTCACTTCAGGCATCGCTAGAAGGCAGACTGTATTTTGTGCCCTTGGCGCCGCCCCAAAAGGATCGACCAAAAGTTAACCGGAGAGCTTCACGCGCGGCATGCCGGTCACCAACGCGACCCAGTGATGGGGAGGTTGGCCGCGCTACCCCTCGGGGACCTTCTACTATAGAAGGGTGGGCAAGACAAACAATTGTGCGAAATGCAGTCACGCAGCGCCCTCGGCCTCTCCGCACCGGAAGCGGGGAATTCAGCAGGAAAAGAATCGCGGATCCGGGGTCGCTCCGCTTCGGTCGGGATGACGGAGAGGAAGGATCATGCGGCGCATCGGACATTCGCGCCGCAGATGTCCCTCAGCCGCGCCGAAGGCGCGGCCTCGCCCTGTCAGGGCGAGGCACAACTAACGCCGGACGCGTTCTGGGCAGAGGCAGACCCGTTGGCACGGGAGGCCAGTATTAAAAGACCGCGCGCCTGCGACAGTGGCCGCGCGCGACAACGGAGCGCGGTCTTAACAGTGGGTGCAGGGGTCACCCCTGCCCGTGGCGACGGCAGCGCAGTATTAGGACCCGTTGACAGGGGCCGCGCGCGACAACGGAGCGCGGCGTTAACAGTGGGTGCAGGGGTCACCCCTGCCCGTGGCGACGGCAGCGCAGTATTAAGACCCGTTGACAGTGGCCGCGCGCGACAACGGAGCGCGGCGTTAACGTTGGGTGCAGGGGTCACCCCTGCCGGCGAGCTAACGCTCCAGCGTTACTTGGCGGTCGAGCAGCCGCGAGAGCAGGTCCGCCCTTCTCTCGGAGGTCCACAATTCGAGGTCGGCCTTCTCGTTGTTGGAATCGACTCCGATGATGAGGCGGCCGGGAGCGTAGCGAACTTCGATATTCTTGACCACGCTTAAGTGGCTTCGGTCCAGCGCGTCGGCGACGCGCAAGACGGCGGCGAGACCGCGGACCAAGCGCCGCTTGGAGATCGGCAGGCCGTTCAATTCGGGCGAATCGAGCTTGGGCACCTGCTTGCGGTGGCCGCGCGCCGCCTGCGCGATTACCTCGACTTCGCCCGGATCGAAACCGAACAGCTCCGCGTTCTTGATCAGATAGTACGAGTGGCGGTTGTGGCGGTCGTGATCGATCGCGTGGCCGATGTCGTGGAGCAACGCCGCGTATTCCAGCAGCTCGCGCGCGCTCTTGGGCAGCGCGAGCACCGGCGCGGTCGCGTCGAAGAGCTTCAGCGCCAGCTTCGCGACCTGGCGCCCGTGCTTGTTCACGCCGACGAAGCGGCTCGCAAGCGCATTCACCGAGAGGCGGCGCACGTCCTCGCCGGCGCCGCGAATGGTCGTGCTCGCGAGGCTGAGCAGCAGGCCCTCGCGCAGCGCCCAGGTGCATGCGACCAGCATCGGCGCCGCCGAGCGCTTGAGCACAAAGTCCACCAGCGCGGCCGCCGCCGGCATCAGGTCAATCCGCTTCGCGTCGATACCGGGCAGTTCCGAGCGCAGCGCCGAGTTTGCCGAGACCAGGTCGCCCGTGAGCAGGCTTATCTCCGCGGCCGTCGCACTGGCGCCGTGGAGGCGCTCCAGTTCATCGCCGCGCGCCGCGCGCGCCATCGCGACCAGGGTGTTGATGGTGCCCGAGGTTCCGATTGCGCGCATCACTCCCGCCTTGCGCGCCTTCTTCAGCAGCGCGCCGATCTCGTCGTTGAGATGGCGTTCGAGCCGCTTGAGTTGCGCGCGGCTGGGCGGGTCGTCGGTAAGGTAGCGCTCGGCCAGACGCGCCGCGCCCAGCTTCACGCTCTTCATCCACAGCGGCCGACCGTCGCGAACCAGCACCAGCTCGACGCTGCCGCCGCCGACGTCGATCAACAGATGCGGTCCGCCGTCGAGTCCGAGCGCGTGGCGCGCGGCGAGGAAGATGAGCCGCGCCTCCTCGGCGCCGGAAATGATCTGCACGTTGAGACCGGTCTCGCGACGGATCCGCCGGATGAAGGAGACGCGGTTTTTCGACTCGCGCACCGCGCTGGTCGCCACCGCGCGCACCTTGGCCACCTTGCGGATGTGCAGGATGCGATTGAAATTGACCAGCGCGCGCACCGCGAGGTCCATCGACTCGGGCATCAGATAACCGGTCATGAATGCGCGTCGGCCCAGCCGCACCGTCTCCTTGACCCGATCAACCACCTCGACGTGGCCGTCGCGGCCGACATCGGCGACGATCATGTGCACCGAATTGGATCCGACATCGATCGCGCCAAGCCGCATGATCAGAAGTTAACCCCTCATGCGCGCGATGTCACCTACGGCAGGGGTGAAGGAAGAATCACCTGCGCGGTGGGCGGCAGGGGTGACCGCTGCACCCAGTGAGAAGACGCGAAAATCTGCGCAGCGCATCTTTTCGCGACTACACGATGGGAGGAGTGACCGCAGGGGTGACCCACCGTTAAGGCCGCGCTCCGTTGTCGCGCGGCAGGGCTGAGCCCTGCACTCAGTATTAAGGCCGCCCGCCGTTGGCGGGCGCGGCCCCTGCCAACGGCTTAATACTGCGCTGCCGTCGCCATGCTGTATCCAGTCGATACGATATTGTTGTTTCCCAATGATACACTCTTGCTTCTTCCAAAAGGCTGTCCAGCTTAATCAACTCATTCCTAAGCCTGATATCGGTTGGAATTTTCGGCGCCCGGCGGACGGACGCACTCACGCGGCCGCGCCAAACGCAATGGCATATTTAATGCTGTTTCGGCGCTGAACGGCACGGGAATTCCGGTCAACCCAAAGCGCGCAGAGGGAAACACGATGGCTGAGCAGAGCCGAGGCGGGGATCCAATCGCGAGGCAGACGGTTTCCGAAGCCCCGCAAAACTACTGGAAGTGGGACCGTGTTCGATGGGGGACGCATCGCGTCAACTGTTATCCGGGGAGCTGTCCCTTCAGGGTTTATGCGAAAGACGGCCGCGTGATCCGCGAGGAGATCGCATGCAACATCCCGCAGATCATCGACCCCGAGTATCGGGCCCCCGACTATAATCCGCGCGGCTGCCAGAAGGGCTACCAGCATTCACGCGCGATGTACGGGGCGGAACGGCTGCTCTACCCGATGAAGCGCAAGGGCGAGCGCGGCAGCGGCAGTTGGGAGCGCATCAGCTGGGATCAGGCCTTCGACGAAATCGGCGCCAAGCTGGCCGACGTCATCCAGTTTCACGGCCCGAATTCAATCATCATCGACCAGGGCACCAACGGGGCCGGGGTGCTGCGCGGCGGCGGCGAGGGCGCGGGGGCAGGACTGGCCACCCAGCTCGGCGGAGTGTCGCTGGACCTTAACTTTTCGATCGGCGATTTTCTGCCCGGACAGTATCTGACCTTCGGGCAGTTCCAACAGTGTCCCGGCGTCGAGAACTGGTTTTTGGCCGATACCGTGGTGGTTTATGGGAACCCGGTATACGCGTGTATTTCCGATTATCACTATGTACTCGAAGCCCGCTACCGCGGGTCGAAAGTGGTGCAGATCTCACCGGACAAAAGTCCCAGCGCGCAGTTTGCCGACATGTGGCTTCCGGTCAACTGGTCGTCCGATCCCGCGCTTTGGCTTGGGCTGTGCCGCATCCTGATCGAGAAGGGATGGATCGACCTCGATTTCATCAAGGAGCAGACCGATCTGCCGGTGCTGGTGCGCAAGGACGACGGCCGCTTCCTGCGCGAGGCGGACCTTAAGGAGGGGGGCGACGCTGAGCAGTTTTACGTAATTGACGCCGCCACGGGCAAGCTCGAGGTATTGCCGAAGGGCACGCTCCAAATGGAGTGCGACCGGGTGCTGGAGGGCGCTGTTGAAGTCCGGCTCAAGGATGGGACGCGGGTCGAGGCGGCCACGGTTTTCACCCTGCTGCGCAAGCGCGTGGCGGAGTACACGCCCGAGCGGGTTTACGAGATTGCGGGGGTTCATCCCGACCAGCTCAGCCAACTGGCGGAATTGTGCCGGCCGCCGCGCAGAATATTCTTTTTCTCCGCGGCGTTCCCCGGCAAAATGTATCACGGCGACCTTTGCGAGCGGGGCGCGTGTTATGTGCTGGCGTTGACCGGCAATATCGGCAAGGCGGGCACCGGAAGCCACGGCTGGTCGGCAGGGGCCGAGTTCAACGCGGGGTCCGGGTTCGTGGGCAGCATGCCGCCGGAGATACTGGAATCCGATGACCCCATCGGCGGCGCGCTGAATGCGACGCAAAAGATGCAGGACGCCTACAAGACCATGTTCGCGATGGACCCGACGATGCCGGTTCTGGAGGCCGCGCAGGGGATGTTGCGCGAGGGAATGAAAACCACCGGCACCCTCTCGCCGCCGGCTTTGTTTTGGTACTACCACGCCGGCTACAAGGACGTCTGGGACAAGCATCTGGAGGATCCCAACGCACCGAGGAAGATCAGCGCTTACGCCGAAGAGGCGGTGGCCAATGGCTGGCTGCAGGGCTACGACATGCTCGCCAAGGAGGGCGCCAGCCCCAAGGCGATGTTCGTTTCGGGTGGAAATCCGCTGCGCCGCACGCGCGGCGGAATGAACACCTACGTGCGCACGGTGTGGCCGAAACTCGACCTGATCGTGGTGATGGATCCGCGCTGGAGCACGACCGCGCTGCACGCCGATTATGCGCTTCCCGCCGCATCGTTTTATGAGTATGCGGACACCAAGTTCAGCTGTCCCAATACCCGTTTCAGCAATTTTACCGACGAGTCGGTGCCGATGCGCGGCGAGTCGAAAAGCGATCGCCAGATCATCCATGGCATTCTGCGCGCAACTACGGGCGAATTGAAAAAACGCGGCATCAAGAGCTATAAGGCCGGCCCGCGCGAAATCGACGTGGATAAAATTTTGTGGCGGGCCACCTACGGAAACAGATATGGCGACAGCAACAGCGACGAAGAGCGGCTCGTGAACGATGCCTATCGCGCGCTGGGCGAGGTCGGATGGTTCACCAGCCTCGACGGCGAGAAGCTCGACCTTGCGAATTTGCGCAAGAATGGCGGCTCATGGCTGAGCGGAAGACCGACCTTCCCCGCGATGGTCGCGCAGAATGCGGACATGGTCGCGGGCGAAGTCTTTTGGTGCTTTCGCGATCAGGTTGAGCAGAAGGTGCCCTACGTCACGACCACCCGGCGGATCGAGTTCTACCTGGACCATCCGTGGTTCGTCGAGGCCGATGAACACCTCGTGCGCTACAAGCAGCCGCCGTACATCGGCGGCCATCAGCCGATGCGTCTGACCAGCGGCCATCTGCGCTGGAGTATCCACTCGAACTGGGTCACGGCAGAGGAAATGCTGAAGCTGCACCGCGGCGAGCCGTTCGCCTTCATCAATTCCGCCGTGGCGCGCGGCAGGGGAGTCGCCGACCACGACTACATCCGGGTGTTCAACGATTACGGCAACTTCATGGTCAGGGCCAAGCTGACCGAATGCGTGCGTCCCGACCAGCTGGTCATCTACCACGCCTGGGAGCCCTATCAGTATCCGAACTGGATGCCCTACGATGGATTGCTGCCCGGGCCGGTCAAGGGCCTGCACTTCGCCGGCGGCTACCGCCATTATCAGTACATGCTGTGGAACTGGTCGCCCGCTCAGGAGGATCGCCACACCAGCATCGACATCGAAAAGGCCGCGTTCCAGGGTTGACACAATGATAAACGGCAGGGAGGGACTTTCATGCCCTTGGCGCTTACATCGGCTGCCTTCGAGAACGGAAAGGAAATTCCCGCCGTCCATACCTGTGATGGCAAAGACGTCTCGCCCGCCATCGCATGGTCGGGCCTGCCAAGCCATGCGCGCAGCCTTGCGCTGATTATGGACGATCCTGACGCGCCCGATCCCGCCGCGCCGCGGATGGTGTGGGTCCACTGGGTGCTGTACAACATCCCGCCCTCGGCGGGAGGACTGCCGCAGGCCGTCAAGCCCGAGGCCTTGCCGGCGGGAACCTGCCAGGGGCGCAATGACTGGGGACGGACCGGATACGGCGGTCCCTGCCCTCCGACCGGACGCCATCGATACTTCTTCAAGCTCTACGCATTGGATAGCCTCCTGTCGGATCTAAACCGGCCCACGAAAGCGCAACTGGAAGCCGCGATGCAGGGACACATCGTCGAGCATGCAACGCTGATGGGAACCTACCAGCGCAGCCGCCGCTAGGGAACCTCTGCATAAGTTGATCGATTGGTGTACAAAGGAACTGGTTGAGTGGCGGATGAGGAGGTGCGGTGATGGGTAATCAGCGGACGTTTGCTTCGGTGGCTTGGACGCAGAAAGGAAAGGTAACTCGGCGCGAGCGGTTTCTGGCCGAGATGGACGCGGTGATTCCGTGGGCGCGGCTGATTGCGCTGATCGAACCGCATTATCCCAAGGCCGGAC
>Ga0208323_1000144_pt1 | contig 44550 bp, 26 predicted proteins | sample June2015DPH_10_1_2_FD_184703 | JGI IMG/M metagenome (GOLD analysis project Ga0208323, IMG submission 184703) | Peatland microbial communities from SPRUCE experiment site at the Marcell Experimental Forest, Minnesota, USA - June2015DPH_10_100... | ecosystem: Environmental > Terrestrial > Soil >... | reverse complement strand
TTCTAAAGCGCTGGGTCGTGGTCCTGAGGTGGTGCTCCACAAGGCTTCGCGCCTCATTTGGGAAGGCGCCCGGGGAAAGCGATCCGAGGACAGCTCGACCGCCGGGCTTAACGTGCCCGTAAGTCGCCTTGGCGGTATCCGCGTGATCTCAACTTGGATTCGGCCTGGAAAGTCGCCCAGCCGTCCACTGCCCACTGCGTTGAGGTAGGGGTTGTATCCTGGTTGAGAAGGGCGTTCTTTCCAAATCCGGTTTAGGTGGTGGGTTCGGCTGTTCCCAACAGTTATTGGTAAACGCTGGCCGACCAGGCAAGACCTGTTTTCATAGAAGCCATTCCGTGGCCGTGCGGGCCACATCTCAGGTTAGCCGACTTATCGTCATGTGGCGGGCTCTTAAAGGGATTTTTCTTTGTGCCTTGGCGCGTTGGTCCCTTTAACATTGGAGCTTATTAGAGATCTGACAGGCCGTTCAATTTCGCGTGTCTAGGTGCAGGAAGCACTTCAGCTGTAATCTGCTTTCGTGCCGGTCCCGTAAAAACCCAGCTTGGGTGGCAAGTCTTCCATCGGTCCCATCCACAGCAGTTCACGCTCAATATCCGGGTGCAGGCGATATTTTTTGCGCACGGATTCGAGGGGCGCGCCTTCGATGCGAATCATCTTCAGGTCGTAATTCCCCACTCCCACCTGGCCGCAATAAACCAGGTAACCTACCCATGAAGCATCGATACCCATGGCCTCGAGTCCGACGCGATCGGCCGCCACCAAATCGGTAGAGGCAATGGCGAGGCGCGAAGCCACCGGATTGCCAGAATTGGGGCCGTCGCCTTCCATTCCCTCATAGCCATCAATCACCGTGGCGCCCCAGTTGGATTGAAGCTTTTGCGCAGTCAGCAGCATGTTGTAGTGGTTCTGGCGCACGCCCACGTGATACTTCCTCTTGTCGTTCCAGTATTTCTCCCGCGGCGAACTGTGCAACGGAGCTCCCAAGGTCATGTTCTTCACGGAGAGCGTCGCCACTACGCAGTTGTGCGTTTTCATAATCGCCGAGCAGATGACAAAAGCGTCCGGATCCAGCAGCCGCGCCGCCAGGCGCACCGTATCGACGTGCAGGTCAAAATCAATCAGCGGAATCGTCTCGAACTTTCCCTCGCGGTTCAGGTCAATCAGGCTCACCGCGTTGGCGCGAAATTCGCTCTGCAATCGCGTGTAATGGAAGTGCTCATAACCTTCCAGCGTGTCACCGGCTGACGATTCGGCGATCACGACAGGGCCGCGAAAGCGCGGCGCGAGATAGTCAATGATTCCGCGCAGCGCGTCGGCATGCGTGGAGGCGAGCTGATTCACTGTGTTGACGATGTTGGGCTTGATGACGACGTACTTCTTCCGGCGAAGCTTGGGAAGGATCTGGTCATCGATGGCAGTCAGAGCCGCCGAAACGTTCTTGCGGCGGTCATCACCCTTTACAATCGCAACTCGCGATATCCCCGGGAACTCATTCACTACCGGCTCAACCGGAAGAGCAGGCGGAGCCTGCGAACTTAGCCGGCGCGCCGGCGCAAGAAGAAGACCGCTTCCTGCTGATTGCAGAAACCTGCGACGTGAGAAAAACACTGGATTAGCACCCCCGTTGGGCCTATGATATCACCAATCGTCGACGACGCCCGCTCGTCAATGTTCACAAGAAAGGAAAAATCAAATGGCTACTCGTCGGGATTTCTTGTCCGGGGGGCTGCTGACCTCGGTGGCGGGCTTCGTTCCAGCTAACACTCTTTTGAAAAAGGCGAATTTGAGTTCTGCGCCGGGCCTCAGCTACCGCACCTTGGGGAAGACCGGACTTAAAGTGACCAGCGTGGGATTTGGGTGCATGGTTACGTCTGACGCGAGTGTGATCACGCGCGCCGCGGACGTGGGCATCAATTACTTCGATACCTGCCGGAGCTATCAGCACGGCAACAACGAGCGCCTGGTGGCCACAGGCCTGAAAGGAAAACGGCAAAACGTTTTGCTTTCCAGCAAGGCGGATGGCGAGACGAAAGAGGCCGCGCTCAAGGAGCTGGATACCTCGCTGAGCGAATTAGCGACTGACCACCTGGACATCTGGTACCTGCACGGGAAAGATCATCCCAACAATGTGCCGGATGAACTTTTTGAGGCACAGCAAATCGCTCGGCAGAAAGGCAAGATTCGCTTCGCCGGCGTCAGCACCCACAACTCTAAAGAAATGGTTCCGTTCCTCATCAAGAAAGGCGCGACCGATGTGGTGCTGGCTGCGTACAATTTCACCATGGACAAGACCGCATCAGACGCCATGGCGCAGGCTGATGCAGCGGGCATGGGCGTGGTGGCCATGAAAGTAATGGCCGGCGGTTTCCGTCGCAAAACCTTCACGGATCCGAATGGCAACAAGACAAAGCGCGAGGCCGCGGTTTTGGGCGCGCTCAAGTGGGTGTTGAAGGACCGCTTCATCCACACCACGATTCCGAGCATGACCGACATGGATCAGCTCGAAACAAATTTGAGGGCCATGACGGAAACGTATTCGCCCAAGGAAGAAGAGGTCCTGGCCCAGCAACTGGAATTCATCACCCCGCTTTATTGCCGGATGTGCGGCGAGTGCGAAGGGAAATGCTTCCAGGGCCTGCCTGTGCCCGACTTGCTCCGCTACGTGATGTATGCGGATGGATACGGCGAATTCGAACTGGGCCGCGATCACTTCAGAAAACTGCCTGCGAAATTGGCGGCCGTCCGCTGTGGTGACTGCACGGTGTGCACGGTAAATTGCCGTTTTGGCGTGAACGTTGCGGAACGTGTCAGTCTCGCACAGGAAATGTTTGGGTAGGGAAGAGCAGTCCACAGTCGACAGTTGACAGTCGAGAGTTGAAAATTAGATCCGGCCCCGCCGCAACCTTTCGACTGTGAACTGTCGACTCTCGACTTCTGTCATCCATGAACACTTCATCGCCGAAACGTCGCTTCATATTTTTCCTACTTGTTTGCACCGTCCTACCAGCCCAGCTCACTTGGGCTGCGGAAGCGCTCAATTGTTCGCTTGTTCCTGGCTGGCGGCAAGACGGCGCGTTGCGTCACTACACGGCTGAAAATCTTTATGAGTACATGGACGGAAATTCAGAAAGCTACTTTGCTTACGGATTCATCGAGATGAATGGAGTGACGTGCAAGTCCGGCGAGAATACTCTGGTGATCGACATCTCGAAAATGATCGATGCCGATGCCGCCTACGGAATTTTCAGCGGCAATCGCGACCCAAATCATCCTTTGCAGAAGATTGGCATGGGAGGACAAATCATGTCGCGTCGGGGGACCTTTGCGAAGGGGCAATACTACGTCGAAGTTTCCGCCAGCCCCGAGCTTGATCACACCGCGGCAGTAACGGCCTTCGTTTCCGCCATGGAAAAGCTCTTGGAAGGCAGCACCACGCCGCCCGAGATACTTTCCTGGTTTCCATCAGATAATCTGGTAAGCGCCCGTCTGGTTCCCGAGAGCGTATTGGGGGTGCGGCTGCTCAAGCGCGGCTACGTGGCGGAGTACAGTCAGGGCAAGGCGTTTCTGGTGCTTGAAAACTCGGCGGAGTCGGCGGCGGCGGTAATGGCCAAACTCCGCCAGCGCTACCCATCCGCGCAGCCTGCACAGGTCGCGGACGAGGCGCTACAGGCGCAGGACAAGTATCTGAGTTGGCTCTGCTTCTTTCGTAAAGGAAAGTACCTGGGCGGTTACGCGAACATGCCTGACGGCGCAACGGCTACCTCTGCGGCAGCGGTCCTGGCGGCAAAGGTGCCGTGAATTGGTCTGCCGCGGTGCCTGAAACTGGTTTTCATCAACGGCAGGCGGGCCGGGTGGGCGAGTGCAAATCAATGCTCCTTTCATTGCGTGCGAACGGTGTTCCTGGTCAGGACAAGCGGGGCCTGTCGCAGCCTGTTTGGCGAGGAATCCTACCGTTCATCAACTAAAGTTAGCGCCCGGCATTCACTAACGAAGGCGCAGTCGCAATCTCCGCCTCTAGCCCCCTACAATTCAAGTTGCCGGTAAACGCGCTACACGCAGAAGTGCCGGTCGTCGCGCCGACTTCCGGCAGACGAGTCAGTCGTCAGCGGCTACCCACGATTAACGGCGCGGCGTTTACGGGTGGCACTGCCGCCGGTTCCTGGCGACAAATCCCCTATCCATGAGCTGAGACCCAAAACCCGCCCATACTCGGTGCCCACGGCTTACAACTGGGGGAAGCGGTTAAGGAGGCCGCTTCCATGATAAAGCAGAGTCCCCGGCGCTCGAATCATAAGCCCCGACATTTGACCCTTCCAGAATTGGCGCAATCTAAGACTTCCGTTTTGAACACGCTTGGCTCTATGCAGTCGCGTCGCTCCTATCAGCACGCGATGGACGAATTCATCGCCTGGTATTGCTCCGAACCCAGGCTTGCCCTGAACCGAATCGTCGTCCTGCGTTATCGCATGCACTTGGAAAACATCCCTCTGGCTCCCGCAACCATAAATCGTCGGCTGGCGGCGATTCGCAGGCTTGCCTACGAGGCGTCGGACAATGGCTTGCTCAGCCCCGAGCTGGTGGCGGGTATCCGTCGGGTCAAAGGCGTGAAACGGCTGGGACAGCAGGTTGGCAACTGGCTGACGACCGAGGAGGGTCAGCAGCTTGTGGGCGCGGTGCGTACCGACACGCTCCGCGGCAAACGACACGCCGCTATGCTGGGTCTCTTGCTTGGTTGCGGCCTTCGACGATCTGAGGTGGCCAACCTGGAGATCGAGAAAATTCAACGTCGAGACGGACATTGGGCGATTGTCGATCTGGTAGGCAAAGCCGGTCACGTGCGCACGGTGCCCGTGCCGCTTTGGGTTAAAACTTCCATCGACAGTTGGAGCCCCGCTGCAGGCCTTGGCGAAGGTAGGCTGTTTCGAGCCATCCGGAAGAACGGCGTACTGTGGGGAAGGGGCGTGACCCAGAATGTCGTCTGGTACGTGGTGAAGAACTGCGCGAAGCGTGCTGGGATCGAAAAGTTGGCACCACACGATTTGAGGCGAAGTTGCGCTCGTATGTGCCACGCGGCAGGAGGGGAAATCGAACCGATCCAGTTTCTGCTGGGCCATGCCTCAGTACAAACGACCGAGCGGTACATTGGGTGCAAGCAGAAGCTGGGTCAAGCAGTGAATGACCGCATTGAATTTCGTCTCGGCACGAATTGAACCTGCATTTCGGTCGTCCAGCGATCGTGAACTGCAACTTGAGTCGCACGGGCCGAAGTGTGTTTAATTGATGGGCTGTTGTCGCCAGCTAGCGTTTCCCGGTCTGTGCCATGCACCGATGCTAGTGCTACTAGGTGCAACTTCCGGGTTCCCTGTCATCCGGACAAAACCGAACGTTCGGCTGCTGCTATGGGCCGGCGATACGGAAATTGGTGACACCACCGCGCATGGCGCGTAACGTTAACAAGTTGCGAGTATCACGGCACCGAGGTTAGGCTATGGTGCACTGTGGCAGAACCGAGCGCGGGTGATCAGTTGCGCACGGGAGGCGGGCTTTGGACAGGATCGAGACCAAAAATGGCTTCACCTCCAGCCAGTCCCATCATTCTCAATCTGGATAGCCCCGAGGCGACACTCGAACGGGTTGGCGGCAAGGGCGCATCGCTTGCGCGCATGGTAGCGGCTGGCCTGCCCATTCCGCCCGGCTTTCACATCACCACCGAAGCCTATCGCCGCTATGTGGATGAGAACCATCTCGGTGAAAGAATTCAGTCTGCCGCAGCACAGGCACAAGTCAACGACCCCGCCACGCTCGACCGCGCGTCAGCACAGATTCAATCGCTCTTCGCACAAGGCACGATACCTGGCGACATCGCCGACATGATAAGGCGGTGGTACGGCGAACTGGGCGCCGATATTCCCGTGGCCGTGCGTTCGTCGGCAACGGCGGAAGATTTGCCGGGCATGTCGTTCGCGGGCCAACTGGATACTTACCTCAACGTGCGCGGCTGCGATGACGTGATCGATGCGGTCAGACGGTGCTGGGCATCGCTGTGGACGGGGCGCGCGATCGGTTACCGCCAGCGACAGGGGATCCGGCCGGAAGACGTTAGCATGGCCGTCGTCGTGCAGCAGCTTGTTGCGGCCGAAGTCGCAGGCGTGGCCTTCACTGCGAATCCGGTGACGGGCGCGCTCGACGAACTGATGATCAATGCGGCATGGGGTCTGGGCGAGGCGGTCGTCAGTGGCCGCGTTACGCCCGACACGATTGTCATCAACAAGCAAACGGGAGCGATTGCGTCACAGGAAATCGCCAGCAAAGAAATCATGACGGTGCGACTGGACTTGGGTACGCGCGAAGAGCCTGTCCCGGTCGACAAGCGCAAACGAGCCGCGCTGGAGCCGGCACAAGCCGCGGAACTGGCACGGCTGGGCGTGAAGATCGAGCAACTCTACGGCCAGGCGATGGACATCGAATGGGCCATGTGCGATGGGCGGATCTTAATTGTGCAGGCGCGGCCGGTGACTGCGCTGCCCGAATCGCGCGCGGCGCTCGAATGGAAGGTCCCGCGAGAGGGAGCGCGATACTTCCGAAACGCCGTGGCCGAATTGCTGCCCGAGCCCCTCTCACCATTGTTCGCGACGTTGGCCTTGCCGCTGTGGAACGAGGCGACGCAGAAAATTATGGCGCAGGCGATGGGGCTCCAGCGCGACTCGTTTGCGCTCCTGACGATCCATGAGTATGCCTATTACGAAATGGCGTTGACGGCCCGGCAATCGGCGCGGTTGCTTTTCACAATGACGGTGCGGGGACGCAGGATGGTCAGGATGCTGCGCACGGCGCGGACGCGGTGGGCCGATGAAGCACACCCGCGTTATGCGAACGTGGTCAGCGAGTGGACCGGGCGCGACCTGGCCGCGACGCCCGCACTGGAATTGCTCGCCGGCGCGCACCAGATCGTGGAGGCGGCGGCAAGCTACTATGTGAGCGTCCAACTCGTCCTCGCAGTCGCAAATTTGAGCGAAGCCATTTTTACAAGTGTCTACAACCGCCTCATCAAGCGCAAGAGCGACCCGCCGGCACTTACTTTCCTGCTGGGTTTCGATAGCGCGCCGATCCGCGCGGAGAAGTCGCTCTACGATCTCGCGATGTGGGCGCGCAGCGAAGACGAGCTCGCCGGATATCTTGCGCGGACGAGCGGCAAGGACATTGCGGCGGCATACGAATCGCAATCGGCGCCTATAGCCGGCGGAGAAAGCTGGCGCGAATTCACCGGACGCCTCACGGAACATCTGAATCGTTTTGGTCACGCCGTCTATGACCTGGATTTCGCCAAAAGCGTCCCCGCCGAGGCCCCGGCGTCGTTGCTCGAAACGCTCAAATACTTTGTTGTGGGGCAAGGCCGCAACCCCTATGAGAGGCAGGCGGCGGCTATGGCCGCGCGGGAACAGGCTGCCGAATCGTTGCTCGTGCGCCTGAGCGGGCTGCGCCTTCGACTGTTCAGGCGCGTGCTCCGCTGGGCGCAACGTTCGGCGCCACTGCGCGAGGATGCGCTCGCCGACGTCGGCCTGGGATGGCCGGTGCTGCGCCGCATCTTGCGCGAAGCAGGACGCCGCATGGTTGCGGCGGGCGGAATCGCGGAATGCGACGAGGTGTTTTGGCTGAAGTGGGAAGAGGTAGAGGCGGCAGCGGGCTTACTCGATGCCGGTCAGGCCGCGGAGGATTATCGTCGCGCCATGGCGGAGCGGCGCGAGACCTGGCGGCGCGAGCATGGTGTCACGCCGCCTGTCGTGCTGCCTGTTAAGGGGGGCGCCCGCTTCTTCGGCCTGGACCTCAGCCGCTGGATGCCCGCGCGCAGTAGCCAGGCGGCAAGCAGCACCATTAGAGGAATTGGTGCCAGCCCAGGGAGGGTGACCGGCCCAGCCTGTGTGATTCACGGTCCTGAAGAGTTCGACCGGATGAAGCCGGGCGATATTCTCGTCGCCAACATCACAACGCCGGCGTGGACGCCGCTGTTCGCGATGGCGTCAGGCATCGTTACGGATGTGGGCGGCCCGCTGAGTCACAGCTCGATTGTGGCGCGTGAATACGGCGTGCCCGCTGTGCTGGGAACCGGCGTGGCCACCCACCGTATCCGCAGCGGGCAGCACATCACCGTGGACGGCGACGGCGGTGTAGTGACATTGGGCGGATGAGGTATGTTGCCTCTATAAGCCAGGCCAACGGCTCCGTCTGAAGCCCACCTGAACGTGTTCGCGATGTCCTGAGTTGTCACCGACGTAGAAAGAGTGTGCGAGTCTCCGCCACGCAGGGAGCTAACGGCGACTCGCATACGGAGTCCACTTTGTTGGCCATGGGTGGGATTGGAAAATCGCCTCCTTAGTCGCGCCGTGCCTAGAAGTGGGAGTAACGGACCCGAAACAGTGTCCTGGGAAGCTGACGTGGTACGTAGCTCGCGGGCACGCGGTACTTGTAGCTGCAGAGCAAGCAGGACCGGCAGCCGAAGCATAATTGTGGATGTGTGGTCGCCCACTCGTCCATAACGGATTCTCTCCGTATACGCCGTCAACCCCTCGAAATCCAACTTTTTCTTGGAGCGAGCTTTCGGCGCTTCTGCGCTCGCGAACGGGGCGCAGCCTTGCGGGTCACAAATTTGTAGGCCATGCCGAGCAAGTCCCGCAACACATCGGGATTGACGCGGGACAGGCGAACCAGCACGGCGTCATAGTTGACGTAGTGGTCCGTCACGTAGTAAACATCGGGGTCCGCAGCGAGCAGATCAGCACGATCATCGAAATCCACGCGAACGACAAGCGAACCGGGTTCGGCCGAGCGATTAGCCGGGACACACGCCAGGAGTTTTCCATGGACCTTGAGTGCCGGGAACCCGTACGCTGTGCTCTCCTCAACGCCCGGCAAAGCAAGTCCGATATTCCGTACGTTGTCGAATTCGATTGTGCTTCTGGGCATTGGTCAGCGCGATTCCGTAGGACTCACTGTTCTTCCTTGGCTCGGTATAGGCATAAACCCGCCTCCGCAGTTTGACGTGGCTGTGATTATCCGCAGGAGCCGGAACCCTTTCAACATAATTCCTGATAGGTCTAGTGACCAGACAAAGTGCCTTCGGGTCCAGAAGGAGGATTCCGGACTGTTTGTCGCCCACTCGGAAGTAACTTCCGAGTCCTCCGTGATTCGGGAGGAATCCCGACAGGCCCACTGATCGATTGCGACGGGGAATTCTACGCATTATCGACCTTACGTTCAAACTGCTAAAGCTATACTTAGCGATAATACGATTCCTGTAGTACTATAGCAGTGGTTAATATAAGAAGACTATATATTTTTACTGAAATACTGTGCGGCGTGCAGTTCTTCATTGCGGAGCTGACTCTTTGCCAACAACCACGATTCCGTCGCGCAGAACCAACATTGGCTTGCGCAACGTCCTCAGATCGGCGAGCGGGCTCTGACCAACCACCAGCAGATTGGCTGTGCAACCAGCGTCGATACATCCAAGCGTTTCGGGTCTGCCCAGATAGGCCGCGTTATTTCTCGTCGCAAAGGTCAGAATCTCCACAGTTGAAAATCCTGCACGCACAAACTGATCCAGTTCATTCAGAAAGCCGCTCCCGTATGCAACCAACGGAGCATCCGTGCCAATTGTGATGGGGACGCCCGCCGCAGCCAGTTGGCGTACTGCGGTGTAGGAAGACTGCAGACGTGTGGCACGCTGGTCTGCGGGAATGTTCTGCAGTCGCATTGCCGTTTCATACTCACCAAACGTTGGATCCGCGAATGTATGCGCTTGGGCCATCTGGGCGATCAGCTGCGGTGGCAATACGCCTGCTGTAGCTACATGTTCCACGCCGGTCGCACCATCGTTGACGGCGTCCTGTATCTCGCCGGGTGTTTCCGTATGCACAACCGTAATGAAGTGGCGCTCGCGTGCCCACGCGATCCCGTCTGCCATCAGCTTGGGATCCAGAATCTTCGTTGCCCGACCGATGGTGCCGTCGATGAACTTGATGGCATCCGACGGACCCTCCCGCTGGCTCTTTTCGAGACCAGCCAGCAGCTGTCGCTGGCTCCCGGCCAGAATGGCTCCCTCCCGCGCAAGATACGGAAAGGACTTCCAGATCGTTGCTACCGGATGGCCCTCGGGTGCAGTGACCAATCTGCCGACAGCAAACAGTTGCGGCCCCAGTAAGCGATGCTCAGCAACCGCTTGCCGCCAGTGAAAGAGTTGCGCCGCTGGTCCGCCGCAATCGCGGATCGCCGTCACACCGCTTTCGAGGTAGGCGCGCCGGTGGTCGGCGTAATGAGAGAATTCTTCTTCGATCAGATAGCCGAAGTCGAAAGGCGCAAAGACAGAGCGGATCGGCGCGGCCAGGTGCATATGCACATCTATCAGACCCGGTAGCACATAGGCACCGTGCAAGTCCATTTGTGGCAGCGGAGACTCGTCCTTTGCTGCGTCCACAATAGCCTCAACGTGGCCGTGCTCAATATGGACATTCTTGCCGGACAGAATCTGTCCGGAGCGAAGCTCCACAAGTTTGCCTCCGGTTAGGTTCCAGGAATCCTTCTGCGCCTTGGGCCATGGGTACTGATCTGTTCCAAAGAAGAGAGACAATGGCCACGCAATCCCTGCAACAAAGACCAGGGTCGCCAGCACGAGCACCGAGCGCCGGCTCCACAAACGAAAAGTTGTGAGCCATGCAAAGCAAACCACGAGCAGGAAGAGCGGGATAGTTCCGGCGAAATAGATGATCCATGCCTTGATGCCGGATGGATGGAAATTGGCCCCGGCAAGCGGATAGACAATCCAGAGACAGAGAAAGTAGAGGGGGACAGAAACTAAGAAACCCTGCAGCCAGCGCTTGATCCACGAACCCTGCCTGCCGAAGACCAGCCATCCAGCGGGAATCCAGTAAAAAACGGAGAAGCTGGCCCAGCGCAAGGCTGTCAGCGCGGTCAGCCAGCCACCTTCCTCTGCCCCCAGAGCCAAGTAGAACGGGAACGAGTAATTTGGTAGAAGCAATGCTATAAGACACCAAAGCCGGAAGGAAAACTGTGATGAAGAAACAGCGGATTTTGACTGCGCATCTGGCATGTGACTCACAATCTCCTTGAGCGCCAAGTCCATGGCGTGCACGCCGGATGCTGGCTCCGGGTTACCCGCGCGCCCGCGCTCAGCTTATCACGAGTGAGCGTCGCACCCGCAAAGCTTCGTTTTCAGCAAGTTCGATTCTCAAACATCGAAAACATTCTGCGAGGCCCTCCCGAGTCAGCCCCCAAGCGCGTCAATGTCGTCGGCCACTCGGAGAGTACTCTCCGAGAGTTCGCCAAGAATCTCATTCGCTCGTCTCACTGCAAGCTTCTGTCGGCCAGGAGGTTAAGTCTTAGTGCTGTATCGGAAGCGCGCCGACTGTGCACAGTCCCGGAGTAGCAGATACTTCGCCCGGCGCGCTTTCGATACAGCGGCTTGAACGAAGCCGCCCGTGTTTGCGGCGGACGCGTCGGATTATGGGTCTTGAATGGGGTTCGGAGGCCCCGGGGTGGATGGGGAGGTGAGTGGCATGGCGGTCTGCGGGGGAGGAAGCGTGTGCTGGCCATCAACTGGAGATGTTTAGGGGATGATGTGAAGAGATCGGCTGAGAAGGGAGGGGTTGCCGACAGGTGAGGAGGCACACGAAAGCGCGGGCGTGGTGGGCGGGCGTGGTGGGGTCGAATCGGGGTGCCGTATTTCATGAGAGCCTCGTGAGGGTGAGCGGTGGAGAACGCAGGCACATTTCCGCCGCGGTGAGTCGCTCCACGAGCATCATCGGGCCGCCGCACTGGGGACAGGGCCACGAGGAGACAGAAGGCCGGATGGTCAGCCGGCCTTCCTCATCCCCGGGCGGCAGTTCTGGTGTGGGCGGCAAGTCGGTCGGTCGTCCCAGGAACTGAAAGCAAAGTGGCAAGAGAGCCGCGCGCCGCCGGTGGGCCAGAAAGCCGAAATGGCGGATGCGGACGAAGCTGGGGGGAAGCACGTGGAGCAGGAAGCGACGCAAGAACTCCTCGACCGCCAGGGTCATCAGACGTTGCTGGTTACCGTGCGCGGAGTCTCTCCAGCGAAAGGTGACTTGGCTGCCCTCGAGGGAGACCAAGCGGTGATTGGAGATCGCCACCCGGTGGGTGTAGCGGCCGAGATAACGGAGAACCTGTTGGGGGCCACCGAAGGGCGGTTTGCAATAGACCACCCAGTCCCGCCGGAACAAGGGGCGGAGGAAGGAGGAGAAAGCCTTCGCTTCCGCTAGAAGCTTCAAGTCACCGTAGAAGCCGAGTTGTCCGTCGTCGAAGGCCCGTTTGAGGGCGGCGACAAACTTACCCCGGAAGACTCGACGCAGCACCTTGACGGGAAGAAAGAAGCGATGGCGCGAGGGGATCCAGCGCTGGTGATCGGGGGAAAGGCCGCCGGCCGGAACCACGCAATGGACATGGGGATGATGCTCCAGCTTCTGATTCCAACTATGGAGCACGCCAAAGAAGCCGATTTCGGCGCCCAGATGGCGGGGATCGCGCGCCACTTCGAGCAGCGTTTCGGCGCAGGCGTGGAACAACAAACCATAGACCACTTTCTTGTTCTGCAGGGCCAGAGGGGCGAGCCGATGAGGAAGGGTGAAGACGACATGGAAGTAGGGAGTGAGCAAAAGTTCGCGGCGGCGCGCTTGCAGCCACTGGTCGCGGGCGTGGGCCTGACACTTGGGACAGTGTCGGTTCCGGCACGAATTGAAGGAGTGGGCACGATACCCGCAGCGAGCACAGCGATCACGATGCCCGCCCAGGGCGGCGGTGCGGCAGCGCTCGATGGCCGCCAACACTTTGCGATGTTGGCCGGTGATCCAGCGGCGACTCCCTTCGATAAATTTCTCTCCCGCCACCCGAATGAGATCGGCCACCTCCAGCGGCGGCCGGCTCATTTAGGCGTCTCCGGGCGGCTCGTCTTTCTTCCCCGTGGACGCCAGCGCCAACGAATCCAGCGGGCTGGCGGTGGCGCTAAGGTGGCGGTTGGAAAGGTGAAGGTAAATCGTGGTCTCTTCCAGATCGCGGTGACCGAGCAGTACCTGGATGGTGCGCAGGTCGGCACCCGCTTCCAGCAGATGCGTGGCAAAACAATGCCGCAGCGTATGGGGGTGCACCCCTTTTGTGAGGCCTGCCCGCTGCGCCGCAAAGAAGCAGGCGTGCCAGACGGTCTTCGTCCCGATCGGTTGCGAGGCCGTATGATGGCGACCTCCGGGGAAGAGCCATACCCGGGGCTTGAGGTCGCGCCAGTGCTCCCGCAAGGTCTCCAGCAGGACGGGGCTGAGCATCACGTCGCGGTCTTTGCGGCCTTTGCCGCCCTGGATGTGCACGACCATCCGCGGGCTGTCGATATCCAGGACTTTGAGTCGAGCGACCTCCGCACAGCGCGCGCCGGTCCCGTAGAGGGTCATCAAAATGGTGCGGTAGAAGGAGGTGGGTGCGGAGTTATGAGCCGGGCGACTTCTTCTTGGCTCAAGACCGTGGGTAGGCGGAGCCCCATCTTGGGGTAGGGCGTCTCGGCCGCGCTCCAAGGTTTCTTGAGCGTCTTGACGAAGAAGAAGCGCAGAGCCGCGAGGTGTTGGGTGACGGTGCCGGCGGCTAGTTTTCTCTGGCGGAACAAGTGCGCTTGATACTGGCGAATGTGCTCAGGACCCAACTGGTCCGGAGGGCGATGGAAGTAGTGAGCGAATTCCGTGACCGCACGCAAGTAACAGCGGGTGGTATCCGGAGAGTAATTTCGACGCTCGAGTTCTTCGAGCATCGTTTGGCGTAAACGGGTCATAGGGAACCTCCTTATGACCCAACAATATCCCGATCAGCAAACCCCTGCCCGCTTCCTCGCACGCGCAGCGTCCGCCGCACTGGCGGCTTTGTTCAAGTCGCCTTCTTGGGTGGCATCGTGTCTGCTTCGTGACCGGGCGATAGCTGGAGTTTCCCACAGACTAATGCTTGAGGACGATACTCGCGTCCGCTCGAGAGAATCGGATATCGCGAGGGTTGTGGCCGAAATGGGTGCCGTCTCGGGAAGGAAGCGTCCTGCTTGGGGTGGGCGCTGTTAATCCCGGAGCGGCTCTGCGACTGAAGAGTGCGAAATTGTGAGCTACACCTGCTCTATTTGACCTGAAATGACCGTTCGCTAGTGGGCTCCCTATTCTCCTCTCTCGTCGCGTCGAACGTGCTCTCTGCATCCTGCACCGAAGTCTTTGGCGACGAAAGTGACCAGTTTCAAGAGAACGTAGAACACCTGATCCCGTGTGCTCGACCTCGGCCGAGGCTTCTCCCGTTTGGGCACACTGATCTGCTCGCGCAATGTCCTGATATCAAATGCCGGGCTATTTCGGGAACGAAGGAAAGCCCCGAACCACCGAATGAAGCTCATCACAAATTCGACCATCAACGCCGTTTGCACCCATCTGTCGGGATCTCGATGGTGGCTCTTAACATGTTCGTTTCCTAAAGCGATTGAGTTCTGGCACCTCTCAGTGTTACTTTGACATCCTGCCCCGGGGAGGGCTCAAAAATGCGCCAATGTTACCAACGTGGTTGTCTCAGGCGTACGCGTCGTAAGTCAGGGCCGGATTGTTGGGAGTTTCTCTGGCGCGAGAACGACGAAACCGGAAAGCGCGTGCGCCGGACGGCCGTCATTGGACCGGTCACCCAGTTTCCAACGGAAGACTCAGCCCAGGCAGCTGTAAATGGATTGCGAATGCACATCAACCAGAATCGCAGTCGTCGACGGGATCGGACGATTCACGTGGCGGATTTGGTGGATCACTACGTGAAGGCCGAGCTTTCGGAAAATGCTGACTGGCACTCTCACGCGACGCGAGTTGTTTACCAGCAATTTCTCAAAAGATGGATACGGCCGCAATGGGCCGACGTCGATATCCGGGATGTTCGGACTGTGGCCGTTGAGCATTGGCTGGGACGGCTACAACGTGCCGATGGCAACCCCCTGGCCAACGGCACCAAGGCGAAAATCCGTAACCTCATGAGTGTTTTGTTCAACCATGCTATCCGCTACGAATGGCTTGAACAGGGAAAGAACCCGATTGCTCTCGTGCGCCAGAGCGCAAAGCGCATACGAATTCCCGAAGTGCTGGAACCCCGTGAGATCCAGAGCCTTTTGTTACAACTGGAACCATGTTTCCGCTTGATGGTGATCCTGGATGTGACCACGGGACTTCGTCGCAGCGAGTTGTTTGCCCTGAAATGGGGCGACGTTGATTTCTCCGACTTGCGCCTAGACATCCTGCGCTCCATTTATCTACGACACATTGGCAATTATAAGACGGAGGCATCACACAAGCCGGTCCCCTTGGATGAGCGTGTAGCAGCTGATCTCTGGCTGTGGAAGGAGACCAGTTCGTATCAGCAAGCTGACGACTGGGTATTCGCGAGCCCTCGTACGCAAGGGAAATATCCGTTCTGGCCGGATGCCGTCCTGCAAAAGGTCATTCGCCCCGCAGCATTGCGGGCGGGAATCAACAAGAGAATCGGATGGCATACCTTTCGCCACACATTCTCGACGCTCCTCATTGCCAACGGAGAGAATGTGAAGGTGGTTCAGGAACTGATGCGTCATGCCAGCAGTCGCTGCACGCTCGAGATCTACTCGCAGGCGCGGATCAAACAGAAGCGGCAGGCGCAGCAGCGTGTCGTGCAGATGATTCTCTCTGAGGAGGTCGATACACCGGGGCTCATGATTCAGTGCGACTCACAAGCAGACATGCAGTGACCGCGGCCGGCGACCGGTAGGGCCATTCTGCCCAGTTTGGTGAGTGGGTACAACAACTTAGGCTCTTATTGGAGCAAGGTGGAGCAACGAGAAGGGTAGACGCGATTTCCAAGTTGTTGGAAAAAATGGTAGGCCCGTGGGGACTCGAACCCCAGACCTCTACCGTGTCAAGTAATAGTTCTGGCGTAATCCATTCAATGACTTCCCTGTGTTTGCAACAACCTGCGCCTGCGGCATAGCGACACAAGGCGACACAAAATGCCTTGGAAACCGGCCTCTACTGACACACGTACTGACACACTAGGGGGCCTTCCTCAAACGACTAGTTGAAGCCATTCGCACTCTCGTCCTCTGACAATCAAATTGATCGCTGCCCACTCTCACAAGACTCGAGGATTCCCTCTTTTATCGCACCGGAACGCATCGTGCAAGACTAATCGTCGAAGGAGGACGATGAGATGCGGGCGCGCTTTCAGCGGGGATACCTTCGGCTTGGTCGTCGAAAGACCGGACCCTGTTGTTGGGAATTTCTCTGGTGGGACCTTGAGCCCGAAGGAAGACGTGTACGGCGCACCGCAGTTATCGGAACCGTTCAGCAATTCCCCAACGTAGAGGATGCCTGGCATGCCAGCAACGGACTGCGCGTCTCGATCAACGAAACTCGAAACCGTCAGCGGGAGCAGCCAATAACTGTAGGAGACCTAATTGATCATTACATTCGCACCGAACTGGCCGACGATGATTCCGAGAGAACAAAATCACATGCGACGGTCGTAGTGTACAAGGACTTTCTTTCCCGTTGGGTTAGGCCCGCATGGGGATCTCTGAACATACGCTCCGTCCGCACAGTTGCCGTTGAGCGATGGTTGCGTCAGTTGTTGCTTCACGATGGCCGGCCTATGGCGCCATCGACGAAGGCGAAGATTCGGAATGTGATGAGTGTGATCTTTAATCACGCTATTCGCTATGAGTGGCTGGAACAGGGAAAGAACCCTATTCTACTCGTACGGCAAAGTGCCAAGCGCAAAAGAATCCCACAGTACCTGGAGGCCGAAGAGTTACGCGCACTCCTGTGTCAACTTGGTCGGTGCTTTCGGGTGATGGTCTTTCTCGATGCGGCCACGGGCCTCCGGCGAAGTGAGCTTCTGGCTCTGAAGTGGGAAGACATCAATTTTGATAATTTCGAGATCAACGTGCGGCGTTCGATCTATCGGAATGTTGTCGGTAACTGCAAGACGGAAGCATCTCGGAAACCCGTACCCATGGACCCGATTCTTGCCGCCGACCTCTGCGCTTGGAGGCAAGTTAGCCGCTATGGGAATGCTCGCGGATGCGATGCGCGAGACGCTCGCCGTGCTTCGCGCAAACGGCCGCCGCGTTGTTCCCCACAGTGCAGTTCTCCTCGATGTACTTCCACAATTCGTCGTGAGGAGCCTCTTTCGCGTCCTCCTGTCCTCCCGATCTGGCGCAATTGGCGTTGGCTGGCACTGCTCGCAAGCACCGGATGAGATATTCCAACTCGCGAGAGAGCTCAAGGAGCTTGTGGAACAATCCGCCGTTCCAGCTCCCGCTCTCCGCCAACTCCTCGCGACTGTCTGATCACCGAAGCGTCTTCGGGATCGATGGTCAGCACAGAGTCTTGGCGGTGCGCGGTTCTTCCACCGATGCTTCCAGCAAAAATCCAAACTGTGGCTGATAGCCGTCTGAGCTCACTATCTGAATTGGCAAATCAGGATACGGGTCGAATCACGCACGACTCGGAAGCCACTTAATCGTCCGCTCGCTGAAGTGCCTAATGGCGCGCACGATTGCAGTAGAACATCCTGTCATCAAATACTGAGTCTATAGTAACGGTATAGGGTTTATCTACGTGACCATCTCCTGACCCATTGGGCAGAAAGAATCCCTTTGGCCGGTACGTCGCTTGGCTGGGAAGCTGGGCGCGACACTGACCACTGATTCGCCGATCAGCGCCACGGCGCCGCCGCTGTCATGTTTTGTTGTGATTACGGCGTGATCATTCGAGATTTGTGTGCGAGCTGTGTGCAGCTCATCCCCCAGACGAATGACCCTCGGTCAGCGCGAAATTACTGCCAGTGCCAAGCGGCCGGGGATGCGGAAGTTCGAGCCGCCGAAGCCCTGGATTGCAACCAATGTCCACCTGCATTTGAACCGGCTCGACAATATATTGCCTAAGTGCCACTCTGAAGGAAAGTTGCGGGAGCCGCTGCAAGAGTTTGATCGCTAACCCACGGATTGGTGGACAGTTGCTCTTCTTACAAAATTGCAAAAGTGCAGCGCGAGTAGGTGCCGTGGTTAGAATGAATGGAGCCGGCGAAGGGAATCGAACCCCCGACCTACGCTTTACGAAACCGTTTCCAGGGAGGCCATCTACGTCGGATCAATTAGCTACAGTTCATGTAGGTAGGGTCAATGTATGCCATTTGGGGCATCTTGGACACCTGAATGGACACCTCTGATGTTGCATCTGGAATTTAACAAATTGCCGATCGGAACTGCAACCAACCCAGCCATCGCAAGGAATTCTAAGTCTCCTCTGTGTGATTTTTGTCCACTTCGAAATTCTTTGAAACAATTTGAAGGAGGCGGAGATAATGGCCAGCAATGGTGACGCCCAATTCTGTCTGTTTTGAAGTCTCTCGAAAACATTTGGAGCAATATTTTTATCCGGCTCCGCCACACGTTGCACCGGTTCTGAGTGTATCGGCGCCCACCGTCGTTCGCTACAACTCAGGAAATAGGTGAATCTCATTCATGTAACATGTTACATAGTGCCATGTATTCCTTCTATTTCAAATACGTTCCTATTTTGGCGAGGGACATGGCCAAAAAAGATGTGGAGAAGTACCGGAAGGAACTGTTCGAGGGCGACCCCGAGAAGCCGTTAACGAAGTCCGAGGGCGCCGACATTGGGAAAAGTCTCGCCGCCGCGCAGCGCCCGGAAGCTCTCGACCTCGAGCAGGAACGGCAGAAGTTCACGACGGAAGCCGCGGCAAGAAGGGCGACGAAGCCGAACTCTCGGCCATCGAGAAGATCTACTACCAGCGAGATCTGTTGCTCAAGCAGGCCGCGCAAGTGAAGGCTTCCGAAGCGGAGATCGCAGCCATCCGGAAGACGTCGACAGCGCCGGACGTAGAAACAGTCGCGTGAATCCCGCTTCTCCGTTAGGGCACGAGCTCCGCGTCGTATGGCCGGAGCCGGATCGCGCCATCGTACAGCGTTCCGCTCAGAACGCCACGTTTGGTCCCGCGAATCGAGATGGACTTCTCCTCGCCGGTCGTGTTGACGTACAACGTGCGGTTGTTCACGGCGCGGGCATAGACGCCGGCCGGCGTCTCAGGGCCGCGCTCGATGGAAAGCCGCGGGTACAGACCGCGCACCAACGGCGCGAGTACCGCCATCTGCGCCGGCACGGCAACGTAGATCGCCTGGCCCTTGCCGTAGCGATTCGCCGTAATCGCCGGGGATTTCTCGGGTGTGTCGAGGAACTCCGCCAGGGCCCGCGCGCCACGCGGTTCGAGCACCTCGTAGAACCCGATCGTCGTCGGCACTTTCTTGCCGTCGAGCATGAGTTGAGGCGGCGTCGGGGGACGGTAGAACTCCTCCGTGCGAATGCCGAAGACGTCGCTGAGCCGGCCGGGCATCGGCGTGTCGAACCACTGGCCGTGCTCGTCCACCTTGGCCGAGAGCGCGGTCATGATCACGGTCCCGCCGTCGTGGACGTATTGGCGCAGCGCGTCAGCGCTGGCCGAGTCAATCACGTAGTCGGCGGGGACAACGACGAGCTTGTAGTCCAGCGCGGCGTGACCGACGTTGACGATGGCGACGTCGATGTTGTCTTCAAAGAAGGGCTGAAAGGCGCGCTTGACCTGATCGGTGTAGTCGAGCGTGAAGTACTGGCGCGTGGTGTTACTCGGTGGGGGCGGGTGCGACGCGATGTAGCTGTCGAAGGAGTAGGCGATCGCCACCTCGGGTTTGCGATCGCGCGGGAAACCGAGCTTCTCGAGCTGAGCAAACTCCTTGGCGATCTGCGCAAACTCGCGGTACTTCCAAGACGGCGTGCCGTCGTGGTCGAGCAGTCCGAACAGCGCTTGTTCCTCGCCCCCGCGATGGGTGTTGAAGGTCCAGGCAAGAAAGGTCTGGCCGTAGTCGATCAGCGCGAGGTAGGCCCACATACGGATGATGCCCTTGGGGCCACCGTAGGTCCCGCCGCCGCCGGTGATGAACTCGTTGTACCAGGTCGGCGTGGGAAGATCTCCGCGAACCATCAGCGCACCGAAGCTGACATCGAGCGGCGTGCCGGGGTAGAAGCCCTCGGCTCCGTAGCTCACGTAATTCTTATAGGAGCTCAGGTAATCGAAGCCGCGGCGCCCAGCCGTGTCCCACAGGTTCGACACCGCGGGCAAATACGGCACGTTGCGCTCGCGCACCTTCTCGAGATCTTCGAGCACTGCGACGGTCATGTCGGACCAGAAGCGGCGCAAGTCGAGGTAGCGCTCGGGCGGCGCCGGGCCGTCCGCGTATGGAAGCTGAACTTCGTCGAAGGAGTTCAGGTGGCGCGACCAACGCTGGGTTGCCCATGCTGCGTTCAACTTCTCAATCGTGCCGTACCTGGACTTGAGCCAAGCAACGAAGCGCTGCCGGTCGTCCTCGGAGTAGCTCGTGACGCCGTTGCCGATCTCGTTGTTGAAGCCGATGGCGGCGAGCGCGGGGTGGCGGGCGTAGTGACGCGTCAGCTCGTCGGCGAAGCGGACAAGACGCTCGCGGTAGACCGGATCGGCGCTGTTGACCATGTATCGCTCGGCCGGCTGTAGGGTCGCGCCGCGTTCGTCCACCAGATTGACGGACGGGTGATTGTGGTGTAGCCAGATCGGCGCCGGCGACCCGCCGATGTCGAGGATCACTTTAATCCCCGCCTGCTGCATCTGGTCGAGGATGCGATCGAACCAGGCGAACTCGAAGCGGTTCTCGGATGGCTCGAAGGCGTCCCACGAGAGATCACCCATTCGCACCATGTTGAAGCCGGCCTGCTGCATCAGTTCGATGTCGCGGCGGATCTGCTCCGGAGTGCGATCGACCGGTTGATAGCAGGCCCCGACGAAGAGCTGTCCCCGGCCGGGCCATTCGGGATGGCCGGCCGCGCTTTGGCCGGCAGGTTTCATCGCCTTCGCGACATCGAGTTCGATGTGGCGGGCGGCGCTAATCTCTGGTTCGGCGGCCGGAACAGGTGCCGAGACCAGGCCGAGTGCGACCACCCCCAAGAGCGCATGCTCTCGCAGCAGGGATCGCCTCATTTCAACCCCACAAGTGCTTGCGCATGGACTGGCAGACGATTGAGACACGTTACGTCGGGGCCCTCTTTCGCCAACGTGTTCTCAATGACGCAGTAATCGAAGCCGGGCAGGATCACGTCGTTCCAGTGATTGCCAATTCCGCGCAGGGCTACGTCGAGCATGGTGACGATGCGGTGGCCAAGAGGCTCATGGCTGTCGAGCGTGATGGCGCCGAAGAATTCCTGGCACTCGGTGTAGCCGGAGTTGTGAGTGCCGGTGTATGGCTTGAGCGCCGCGAGATCGACGCGTCTGCCCACGCGCGCGGAGACCTCATCTGCGCGTGAGGCGAAGTAATCGACCAAGGCCTGTTCCTGAAGGCGAGCCGGCAGTCCTTCGGCTGCCACCTTGCGATACCAGGCTTCGCCGACTTGATAGCCCTGCTCGACCAAATCGAGCCAGAAGCGCTGGTCCTCCGTGACGAGCGAAGTGCGGTCCACGGCGATCACTGAGCGGCGGATACAGGAAGTGAGGCCGTCGCGCTGTGGAGCGACGCCGAGATGAACCCAGTCGCCCTCGCCGATCGGACGGTTCAGGGCCGGGCCGATCAGCGTGCGGTTGGCCTCATTGGCGCCGACCATGATCTTGAACCCATCAGCCTCAGAGCCAAGCATGCGGCCGACCCAGGCTCCCCAAGCCGCCACCTCGGTCTCGAGCCGGCCAGCGCGCAGCACGGCGAGCATCGTGCGCATCATCGCGTCGGCAATCACGGAAGCATCGGCAATCAGGCGCATCTCGATCGCGCTCTTCTCGTACTTGGCGCGGTAGTAGATCTCCTGGGCGTCGACCACACCCTCGCGGCCGAACATGCCTTCCAGATACCCGACGATGCTTGCCGGGATCACCTGGCGCGGCGTCAGCAGAGCAATGTGGTCCACACTACCGCCGGCCGCGGCTTCAATGACCTGCTCCAAACGTTCGGCCTGGATAGGGTACTTCTCATCGGCGAGTTGCAGCATCTCCACCTTGTGGACAGAAGCTCCGGCGCGTCCGGCCAACTGCTCGGCCACGTAGCCGCCTTCGAGACCCGCGGCTACATGGAAGCCGTTCTTGCCAACGATGCCGGCGACCTGTTCAATCGAGAGATTGGTGTTGCCCCCTAAGTAAGGAACGTCGCCGCGGTAGTGTTCATCGGAGAAGACGAAGCCCACAGGGTGGCCGGCGCTTTGAAGCGCGGCAACCACGCGCTGCGCGCGGGCTTCGAACTCTTCACGCGGCGCCATGTACTCGCGTTCAATCGCCGGCGTTTCTTCGAGAATTCGAACGACTGCACTCAAATCGTGGGCGTGATCGATTGGCGGCATTTTGAATGCCTTGTACGCTTCAGAGCCATGGATCATGGTCTATCTCTCCCTCATCGCGCGCGGTCCCGGTCGTCGATCGAGTGCCGGCGCGGCGTCCCGAGCCGGTGCGCACAGACGCTGCACGAGTTCGGGGGCCTCCAGCATGTATTGAAACGCCAGCGAAGCTGCTCCTTTGAGCCGGATATCGAACCCCAACCGGCTGACCACGATCTGCACTACCTCGAGCGACCGCGGCCGCGTCATCAGCCGGATCTGGTCCCAGATGATGGGCAGCATGATGTCCTCGGCGAGGATGAGATCGCCGCCGAGGATCACGATCTCCGGGTCCAGCAGGCTGATCGCCGTCGATAGAGCGGATCCAATCGCCCGTCCGGCCCGCTCAAACACGGACAACGCGATGGCGTCGCCGCGGCGCGCCCGTTCCAGCACGTCGGCAAAGTGAAGCTCCGCGGGAGCTGCGCCCGTCCTCTCGGCGTACTGGCGGATGATGTTGGGGCTGGATGCGATCGCTTCCAGACAGCCCCTCTGGCCGCAGTTGCACAGATCCTCGGCGCCGGGGATGAACTTGCAGTGCCCGATTTCGCCGGAGAAGCCGCGCGCGCCCAACAACTGCTTGCCGCCTTCGAGCATGCCCATGCCGATTCCACCCTCGGCAATCAGGAACAGCGCGTTGCGGCAATTCTGCGCGGCGCCTAGCCAGTTCTCGGCATGGATGCAGGTCTCCTTGTCTCGCTCGAAAAACACCGGCCAGGGAAATTCCTGCCTCAAAGCCGCCAGCAGAGGAACCTTGGTCCACCCCAGGTTGACCGCGCTGAGGCAGCCTTCTGCGTCGAGCAGCCCCGGAAAGCTGACGCCAACGGCCAGCACGCGGCCCAGTTGCGTGGAGTCCAGATCGCGGGTCACTCTGTCGATCCCCTCCACGACCTTCTTCGGGGCAAACGGCTGACCGTACTCCAGACACTCCTCCCATCGACAGCGGATGTCCCCGAGCAGGTTTGTCAGCCCGAAGCGCAGTCGGTCACCCTCAAGGTCGATCGCTACGAAATACCCAGCTTCGGCGTTCAGCGTGAAGACCTCGCGGTCTCGGAAGGTGATCTGGTTTCGATCGGCAGAGCGAAGCAGCAGACCGCGATTAAGGAGGTAGCGCAGCGCGTGGCTGGCGCTGGCGGCGTTCAACCCTGTCGTTTCCACGATTTCGATGCGGCTGAGGCTGCGGCGCCGGTACAGGAGGCTGAGGATCTGTCGCAGCCACTGATTGGCGATCTTAGGCGACGGTTTGCGTCGGGACGCCGTCCGTTCGGCGGTGGGCATGACCCAAACATCCTAGCGTGAGGCTCGCATCGTGGTCAAGGTTTATCTGACAAACCATTACCCAAAATCGTTCGTGATACTATAAATTGGCATAGCGGATTACGTAGATTTGCTTGACAAACATATAGGCTCTCGATATCGTTCCTCGGAGGCATCGACCGCATCGCGCATCGGGCTCATGGACGGTGCGTCGCACCCGCCGTGGTCTGCGAAATTCGTGGATGGAGAATATGCCATGGACAGGCGTGGGACATCGTTTTTGGTTTTGGCCGCGGGAGCGTTGATGATCGCGGCACCAGCGCACTCTGACGGCGCGTCCGGAATGACACTGACTCAAGGCTGGGCGATCCAATCGTCGGCGGAACTGCGGGAAGGCGGAGCGGCCGTTTCGACGGCGGGGTATAAGGCCGAGGATTGGTATCCGGCGACGGTGCCTTCGACAGTGCTCGCCGCTCTGGTGGCGCAGCACGTGTACCCCGACCCGTTTCCAGGCATGAACCTGCGCTCGATCGCCGGAACGGCCTATCCCCCGAGCGATTTCTTCACTGACTTTGAAATGCCGCCGGAGAGTCCGTTCCGGCACTCGTGGTGGTACCGCACCGAATTCGATCTGGCGGCCGATTACAAGGGCAAGACCATCACGTTGAACTTCGACGGCATCAACTACCGCGCCAATGTGTGGTTGAACGGCCATCAGATCGCGTCTTCGGATAAGCTGGCGGGCACATGGCGGTTGTTCGAGTTCGACATCACCTCAACCGCCAAACCCGGCGAACGCAACGCGCTGGCCGTGGAGGTATTCGCGCCCCGGCCGCACGATCTGGCCATGACGCTGGTGGATTGGGCGCCGATGCCACCTGACAAAGAAATGGGCATCTGGCGCGACGTGCGCATCACGGCGACGGGCCCGGTCAGGCTACACTATCCCGCGGTTCTCACGAAGCTCAATTTGCCGTCGACCGACAAGGCCGAACTGACGGTGCGCGCCGAATTGACCAACTACGCCAAACAGCCGGTCGAAGGCGTGCTCAAGGGCACGATCGAGTCGATCGAATTCTCGCAGCGCGTGAAACTGGCTCCCGGCGAGACGCAGGTTGTGCGGCTTACGCCGGAGCGGTTCCCGCAACTCAGGATGGCCAATCCGCGCCTATGGTGGCCTGCCCAGTTGGGCGAACAGAATCTCTATACGCTCGATCTCGAGTTTTCAGTCAACGGGCGGGTCTCTGATTCGAGCCGCATCCGCTTCGGCGTCCGCGAGGTGACTTCTCAAATCGACGCGGAGAAGCACCGGGTGTTCCAGATCAAGGGCAGGAACATCCTGATCCGCGGCGCCGGCTACAGCTTCGACATGATGCTGCGCTCCTCGCCGGAGCGGCAGGAGGCCGAGCTGCAGTATGTGCGCGACATGAACCTGAACACGATCCGCTTCGAAGGCAAGCTGGAAGACGACCACTTCTTCGACCGCATGGACGAGATCGGTATTCTCGGCATGCCCGGCTGGTGCTGCTGCGACTGGTGGAAGAAATGGCCGCGGTGGGGCAGTCAAGAGGAGCCGATCGCGGCGGCCTCCACGCGCGACCAGGTGCGGAGGCTCGAGCGGCATCCGTCGGTGTTCACGTTTCTCTACGGCAGCGACTATCCGCCGCCACCCGCGGTCGAAAAGGCATATCTGGAGATTCTCAAAGAGTCTGACTTCCCGAATCCGCCGGTGTCGTCGGCATCGGCCAAGCCGACCACGGTGGGACCGAGCGGCGTGAAGATGGAGGCGCCTTACGAGTGGGTTGCGCCGGTCTACTGGTATTCGGACGTCAAACGCGGCGGAGCGTTCGGCTTCGCCAGCGAGATCAGCCCGGGGCCGGCGATTCCAACCATCGAGAGCCTGAAGCGGATTCTGCCGGAAGATCACATGTGGCCGATCGACTCGGTGTGGGAGTATCACGCCGGCGGCATGTCGCGCACGTTGAAGATCTTCACCGAGGCGCTCGACAAGCGCTACGGAGCCTCGCACTCGGTGGAGGAGTACGCGCAGAAAGCGCAGATGCAAGCCTACGAGGGGCACCGCGCCATGATGGAGGCCTATGGCCGCAACAAGTACCACGCGACAGGGGTCATTCAATGGATGTTGAACAACGCCTGGCCTAGCATGATCTGGCACCTGTACGACTACTACCTGAGGCCCGGGGGATCGTACTACGGCGTCAAGCACGCCTGCGAACCGCTGCATGTGCAATATTCTTACGACGACCGCTCAATCGTGGTGGTGAACTCGTACTACCGGGCATTTCCAGGCCTGAAGGTTACGGCCAAGGTGTATGACTTGGACATGACGGAGAAGTTCTCCAAGGAAGTCACCGTGGACATCGGTGAGGACAGTACTACGCGCCTATTCGCCGTGCCGGAAATTGAAGGATCGCACGGAATCTACTTCCTCGATCTGCGCATCGACAACGGCGCAACGCTCGCTAGCCGCAACTTCTATTGGCTGCCGACGCAGACCGAGACCGTCGACTGGGCGAACGAGCCGCCGGCGGGCGTGTGGACGCCGACTAAGACGTTCGCCGACTACACGGCGTTGAACAGTCTTCCACCGGTCGACCTCGACGTGGCGTTGCAGAAGAAAACCGCGGGCGAGCAGGACACGCTGATGGTGACGCTGCACAACCCGGGCCACTCGATCGCCTTCGGTGTGCGGCTGAAGGTAAAGCGGCTCGGCCGGGTGGACAATGGCTGGAGTTATGTGAACTTCGCCGAAAATGAGGTTCTCCCGTCGTTGTGGGAGGACAACTACATCGCCCTGCTGCCGGGCGAGACGCGGCAACTCACGGCAACCTATCACGTGAAGGACGCCAAGAGGAACGCGACGGGTGTGGAGGTAAGTGGGTGGAACGTGAAGATGAAAGAAGTCCGGCCCTAAGCGAGGCTGTGCGCAACAAGCTGCGAATTGTATTGTCCGTAGTGGTGGCGTTCGTCGCTTTGGCGCCGGTTCGCGCCGCAGCGAACCAGCAGTTGGATCTGCGCGAGAACTGGGCATTGCAGAGCTCGTGCAAGGCCGGCGCCTTGGGCGAGGTTGTTTCCACGGCGCAGTTTAAGCCGGAGCATTGGTACAAGGCGACGATTCCCTCCACCGTGATGGCCGCGCAGGTGGCCAACGGCGAGTTCAAGGATCTCTTCTACAGCGACAACCTACGCAAGCTGTCGCCGGCGGGCGATCCCTACGGTTGTTCGTGGTGGTACCGGACCGAGTTCCGTCTGCCCGCGAGTTTCGCGGGCAAGCAGACGTGGCTTCATCTGAACGGTGTCAACACCAGGGCCAACGTCTGGTTGAACGGCCATCTGCTGGCGGGCGCTCGTGACATCGCCGGCTCGTATCGGCTCTTCGAACTCGACGCCACGCCGCTCCTCACGCCGGGTGGCGTGAACGTGCTCGCCATCGAGGTCTTTGCTCCGAGCGATAAGGACTTCGCCATCAATTTTGTCGATTGGATGCCCACGCCGCCGGACAAGAACATGGGCCTGTGGCGCGAGGTCTATCTCACCGCCAGCGGTCCAGTGCGGCTTTCCTATCCTGCGATCAGCACTCACTTCCCCGGCGACTCACTTGATCGCGCCGATCTGACCGTCCGCACGGTGCTAAACAACGACACCGGCCAGCCGGTCGAGGGAACGCTGCGCGGCCGGTTTGGGGAGGTCACATTCGAGAAGAAGTTGACGCTCGCGCCGCGTGAGGCGCGCTCTGTTGTGCTGACATCCGCCGAGTTCACTCAACTCAGCATCGCTCACCCCGAGCTGTGGTGGCCCGCCGGACTCGGAGCGCAGAAACTGCACCGGCTCACGATGGAATTCGAATCAGGCGGTGCGGTCTCCGACTCGCAAACGGCGAGCTTCGGCATCCGTGAGATTACCGGCGAGCTCTACGGCGACGCGCCGCGACCGGGAGAGGTCTACGACAACAACGGCGACTTCGTCAATCTCAAAACCGACATGCGGCCGTTTCTGCTGCGCGTGAACCGCCAGCCAATTCTGATCCGCGGTGCCGGCTGGGCGCCCGAGATGCTTCTGCGCACGTCGCCCGAGCGGCTACGCGCCGAATTGGGATACGTCCGCGATATGCACCTCAACGCCATCCGGCTCGAGGGCAAGCTCGAGGGCGACGAGTTCTTCGATCTGGCCGACAAGATGGGCATTTTGATTCTGGCCGGCTTCTGCTGTTGCGATAAGTTTGAGCACTGGAGCACGTGGCAACCGGGCGACTACACGATTGCCAGCGAGTCGCTGCGGACGCAAATTCTCCGGCTGCGCCACCACCCGAGCCTGGCGCTTTGGATGACCGGCAGCGACAACGCGCCGCCGGCCAACGTCGAACAGCTTTACCGCAAGATCCTGGCCGAGAGTGGTTGGCCCAATCCGATTGTCAGTTCGGCAAGTTCGAAGCCGACCACCGTCAGCGGCGCTTCGGGTGTCAAAATGACCGGCCCCTACGACTATGTCCCGCCCTCCTACTGGCTGCTGGACAAAGAGCACTTCGGCGGGGCGTTTGGCTTCAACACCGAAACCAGTCCCGGCGCCTCAGTGGTCGTGCCTGCCAGTCTGAGCAAGTTCCTCCCCAAGGATCACTTGTGGCCGGTCGACAGCCTTTGGAATCTGCACGCCGGCGCGGGCAACCTGAACGGGAGCATGAAACACTTCAACGAGTCGATGGACGCCATGTACGGTCCGCCAGCAGGGCTGGACGATTACACGGCCAAGGCGCAGGCGATGGCCTACGACGGCGAGCGTGCGATGTTCGAAGCTTACGGCCGGAATAAGTACGGCGCCACCGGCGTGATCCAGTGGATGCTCAACAACGGCTGGCCGTCGAACATTTGGCACCTCTACGACTACTACCTCCAGCCTGCCGGCGGCTACTTCGGCGCCAAGAAGGCGTGCGAGCCCCTGCACATCCAGTTCTCCTACGACGACCGCAGCGTTGTCGTGGTGAACAGTGTGAACCGGAACTTCTCAGGATTGACGGCCGAAGTGTCGATGTACGATTTCGACCTGCACCGGCTTTTCTACCACGAGGCGCGGCTCGAATCGGCCGCCGACGGTGTGCAACGGCTTTTCGTCATTCCCGCCGATCGAGTCCCGGCGGGCGTCCATTTTGTTGTGCTGCGCCTGACCGATCCGAGCGGCCGTGCCGTCAGCACCAACTTCTATTGGCTACCCAAGACGCTGTCCACGATGGACTGGGCCGTCGAGCATCAGAAGGACCATCCCTACTACACGGCGGTGACGAGTTACGAGGACCTGTCGCAGTTGAACCGTTTGCGCAAGGTTCGTCTCGAAGCCACCGCGTCGCTTCACCCCCAGCCAGACAGAGAGGATGTGCGCGTCCAGATCAAGAACCCGTCGCGCGAGCTCGCCTTTCAGGTCCGGCTGGCGATTGTCGATGAGCGAACCGGCGGTGAGATTCTGCCGGTACTCTGGGAGGACAACTACGTCTCGCTGCTGCCCGGCGAGTCGCGTACCATCGTCGCTCGACATGATCCTCCCGCACACGCCCGCTCGTTGCGGCTAGAGATCGACGGATGGAATATCGAGGCCGGAACCGCGCCAGTCCAGGCTGCCGCGCACGGTTCGCGCAAGGAATCGGCGCCGCTGGACGTGAGGGGGAAACCCTGATTTGGAGTCAGGTATACAACCTGGTCACGCTGGGAAGACTCGCGGTTTCCGCTGTCGCCTCATCTCCTTCGACGTTCCGACGGATGAATCGAACTACCACCTTGTCGGGAGAAAGGACACCACGGAAGTGGCTCGCAACATCGACAATGACATGAACAAAACCAGCGCCGTTGCGGCAGTCATCGTGTGGCTGGCCCTTTGGGCAATACCCCTGTCAGGGGCTCCGGCCGGCCCATCGCGCGTCGAATTGGCTGAGGGATGGCGCCTCGCCTCCGCTTCGACAGTGCAGACCGATGGCGCCGCAATCTCGACGGCGCGCTTCTCCGATTCAGGATGGCATCCGATTCACCGCATGCCCGCCACCGTCCTCCAAATCCTTCAGGAAGACGGCGTCTACACCGACCTCTACGTTGGCAAGAACCTGCTGGAGAAGGTTCCCCAGGATCTCTATCGCCAAGACTGGTGGTATCGCACCACGTTCACCGCTCCCGCCGGCATGTCCGCCTACACGCTGGAGTTTCCCGGCATCAACTATCGCGCCGAGATCTGGCTCAACGGCAACAGGATCGCTGACAACCGGCAAGTCGTCGGCATGTACGCCGCTCATGAGTTCGACGTTACGCGCTGGATCCAGCCCGGCGTGCCAAATGGACTCGCCATCAAGGTCACCCCGGAGCGCCTCGTACAGGATGTCGACGGCGTTGAACTCGCCGATAGTTGGTTCGACTGGATCAACTGGAAGTACCTCGGCTACCACGGTCCGAAGAAGAACGCCGGGCAGGGGGTCAGTTTTGTACCCGACCGCAATGCCGGCGTCTGGAAGCCGGTCTACCTGCGCTCAACCGGCAGCGTGACGCTGAGCGGAGCGTTCGTGAACTCGGATCTGTCGCTCACCGAATCGAAGGCACGCCTCACGGTCTACGCCACTTTGCACAATCTGGCGGCACAGAGCGTTCAAGGCACATTGAAGGGATTGATCTCCCGCAAAGGGAGGCCGGCCATCGGCTTCAGCCAGGCCGTGACGCTCTCGCCGGGTGAAGAACGCGAACTGAGCTTCGCTCCCCAGAACCACGCCAACCTCACCGTGGTCCATCCCGACCTATGGTGGCCTTACACCATGGGAAAACCGGCGCTCTACGATCTGAAGCTGGAGTTCATCGAAGACGGCCGGCCCTCCGACAGTGCTCACACTCGCTTCGGCATTCGCCGCATCACCCAGCTCCGCGACAAGGACGAGCAGTTCGCCGACGTCGGCCGGGGCGGCAACTTCTACCTCCAGGTCAACGGCCGCGACTTTCGCGCGCGCGGCGCCGACTACACTCCGGACCTTCTGTATCGCTACGATCCGGAACGCGAAGCGCAGATTCTTCACTACGTCAAGGATCTTGGCATCAACATGCTCCGCTGGGAGTCGAAGATCTCGAGCGAACACATCGTCGAACTTGCCGATGAACTCGGCGTCCCCGTCATGTTCGGTTGGATGTGCTGCAACCAATGGGAGAAGTGGGATCAGTGGAGTGAAGAGGACCACCGCGTGGCGTCCCAGAGCCTTCGTTCGCAGATTCAGATGCTTCGTCCGCACGCCTCGGTCTTCATCTGGGCCAACGCCAGCGACGGCCGCCCGCCCGAGCCGGTCCTCGTCGAGTACCGCCGCATTCTATCCGAACTGCACTGGCAGAACGCCGTGGTCGACACGGTCTCCTCGTTCGCCAAGACCCCGGATGGTGAGCATCTCTGGGACGGCATCCACATGGAAGGGCCCTACAGTTGGCGCCCGCCGTCCTACTGGTTTGGCGCGCAATACCCCGCCTCTCGCGGCGCCTGTGCCGAGCAGGGCGACAACGAGCACATCCCTACCCTGGAGAGCCTCAAGAAGTTCATCCCCGCCGACAAGCTATGGCCCATCAACGACACCTGGCTGATGCACGCTGGGGCCTGGGCCGAGAATTCTACCCTCGGCAACATCCAGCGGGCATTACAACGCCGCTACGGACCTTCGGACGACGTTGAGGATTTCGTGCGGAAAGCGCAGCTTGCGCATTACGAGAACACTCGCGCCCAGTTCGAGGCCTTCGCCGCATTGCCCTGGGCCAACCACAAGATGACGCTGTACTGGATGTTGAACAGTCACTGGCCTTCGTTTTACGGCAACCTTATCGACTACTACCTCAGCCCCGGCGGCGCCTACTACGGCGCCAAGCGCGGCCTGCGCCCTCTCTCGGTCGTCTTCGACGCCTACGCCACAGCCGACCACTCTCACGCCCGCATATTCGTCGTTAACCAGACCCCCGCCGGCATTCGGGATCTGCGCGTCCGCGTGCGTATTTACGATCTCGACGGCGCACTTCGCGACGATCGGTCCGCCGGCTCGATCGGTGTCCCCGTCAACAACGCCACCCAGGTTCTCACCCTGCCGCGCTATCCCCAGGCCTCGTCCGTTTTCTTTGTGCGCTGTCAGTTGTTCGACGCGCACGGCGGGCTGAACGTCGACAACACCTACTGGCAGTCCCAGCACGATGACGAACTCGGCCCGCGCTCCAACGATGGAGCGATGTCTATGAAGCAGGAAACGTGGGCTGACATGACCGCGCTGAATGCGATGGCTCGCGGGACCGTCGAACTCAGCGCCCGGCAGACGATGGCCGGCGGCCTCGGTCACGTGACCATCCGACTGAAGAATCCCTCCAGGCACATCGCCTTTTTCGAGCGCGCGACCGTGTCCGAGTCGTGCGACGGCAACGAAATCCTGCCCATCCTCTACGACGACAACTACATCACAGTCTTTCCGGGCGAAACCGCCGTGATTCACGCAGTACTCCCAAGGGGCGCAAAAGCCGCCTGGGTGCGGACCGAGGGATACAATACCTCCGCCACAGCCGTGCATCTAGATTGAGATCGTGAGACGAGAGCCGCACCCGCACCAGAATTTTAGCCATTGAATTAAAAACAGGCGAATGCCTGGTGTGTCAGCGACCAGGCGATTGAAGCCTGTGATGACTCGAATACTGCCACCCGGACCACGGTTTGGCGGGCTGGCGGCGCCGGGGGCAGCACGGGCCTGCGGCGTCTCCCCCGCGCCCTCCGCTCACCCAAACCCCGAACTTGTATTATGATTTGCACCAAGAACAGGGAGCAGGTCAGGCGTGGGGAGGAGTGAGAGTTGCTGCACCTGATGCACCTGCGTTCGATGCGGCCTTGGGAACTGCTGCTCGCAGGAAGGGAGCTTGATGTCATGATTTTCAAACGCATTTTTCTGGTGGCCGCTGCGATGATTTTGCTGAATGGGCCTCGCCAAGAATTTTCTGCCCGGCTTGCACAGAATCCTCCCCAAACCGTAGCAGCCGAGCAGTTGCCGTTTGTCAGCCCGATTTTCGGTGACAACATGGTGCTTCAGCGCGGCAAGCCGGACGCGATCTGGGGCTGGTCGGAGCCCGGTGACACGGTTCACGTACAAATCGGAGACCACACTGCTTCCGGCGTCGCGGGCCCGGACCATCGATGGCAGGTAAAGATCCAGCCGCCCGCGGTCGGCGGCCCTTACACGGTGAAGATTACACGCCAGCAAACGGTGGAGCTCCATAACGTGTTGGTTGGCGATGTGTGGCTATGTGGAGGCCAGTCCAACATGGAATTGGCGCTGCGAGCCACGCTCAATGCGACGGAGGTCGTGAAAAAGGCCAATTATCCCGAGATTCGTTTCTTCAGCGCCTTCGGCCGTCCAGCCTATCACCCGGCGGAGATTGTGCGGGGAAGATGGCAGGCGGTCTCGCCCGAAACGGCGAACTCGGTTTCAGCCGTCGCGTACTACTTTGGCGTTAAGGTCCAGCAGGAGATTCACGTTCCCATCGGCTTGGTAGTGGATGCGGTCGGCGGGTCGCCCGCCGAGGCTTGGACCAGCGCCGCGGCCCTTGGTCCGCTCAAAGATTTTGACATTCCTCTGGCGTTGGTCGAGCGCTACGCCGCTGAGGGCGCGCCCGAATACGGCAACTACATCATGCACTGGTACGACGAGTACGACGGAGGACTAAAAGGCAACTGGGCGGCCCCGAATTTCGACGACTCCGGTTGGAAGCAAGTCCATATCCCCGGCGGCTTCGCCGAACTAGGTGTTCCTGATACGCCCGCGGTGGCATGGTTCCGCAAGGAGATTACGCTGCCGGACCCGCTTCCGCAGGGGCGCGCGATGATGTACCTGGGTGAAATCGAGAGGATGGATACGGTATATCTCAACGGAACATTTGTTGGCGGTAGTGCCTGGGTTGAGAATCCACGGGTCTATTTCCTGCGTCCCGGCGTGTTGAAACCCGGGCGAAACCTCATCGCGATTCGTGTCCTCAAGACAAAGCCCGATGGCGGATTTTTGAGTAAGCCGGCAGAACTGCACCTGACGCTGGGTGATGACAGCATCCCTTTAGCTGGCGAGTGGAAAGGCAAGGTCAGTGTTGACGCTCGTCCCCCGCACCCGCTGCCCATTGGCTACGAGAACTGGCCCGTGATGCCGACGGTCCTTTACCAAGGTATGCTGGAGCCTATCGCACCGCTCTCCATCGCAGGCGCCATCTGGTATCAGGGTGAGCAGAACTCAGGCCACGGCTACGAGTATCGAAAGATTCTTCCCGCGATGATCGCGGACTGGCGCAATCTTTTCGGCCAGGGAGATTTCCCTTTTTACATCGTTAGTTTGCCCGCCTTTGGCCAACGTAGCGCGACGCCCACCGACGACGGATGGGCGGATGTCCGGGAGTCGATGGCGATCACAGCCGCCACTGTTTCCCACTCCTGCCTTGCGGTCACCATCGACACCGGCGATCCAAACAACATTCACGCAAAGGATAAAGAACCGGTCGGAAATCGCCTTGCCCTCTGTGCGCTGTCCAAGTACTACGGCAAGGATGTGGCGTATTCGGGACCGACACTTGCTTCCGTCAAACGGCATCGTCATGCCATCGAATTGCGCTTTGCGCACGAGAATGGAGGCTTGGTGGCCAAGGGAGGAAACCTGGAGGGGTTTTCCATCGCGGGCGCAGACCGCAAGTGGTATTCGGCTGAAGCCCGCATCAACGGTCATTCGGTCGTCGTCTCATCGCCATCGGTGCTTCATCCGAAGGAAGTCCGCTATGCGTGGCAGTCCAATCCCGCAGCGACCTTGTTCAACGGAGTTGGGTTGCCGGCCGGCCCCTTCCGCACCGACGATTGGCCTTTGATCACTGAGGGGGTTAGACCGTATTGAGAACCGATGAAAGCGAGGAGAAAAGAGATGAAAAAGGTTGCGATGGCGATAGTGCTGTTTGCGAGTTTTTGTTGCGCTCAGGAGCAGGGCAATTTTCAGCCCGCTGAGACTAACGTCCAGGGAGCGGATTATCCCCGCGTCGATAGTGCCGGCAGGGCGGAGTTTCGCGTGAAAGCTCCTGATGCCGCGAAGATGAAGTTGAATTTCTGGAGCGGGCCGAAACTGGACATGGTGAAGCAGCCGGACGGAAACTGGACGGTCACCACACCGCCCTTGGTTCCCGGCCTTCACTACTACACGCTGATCATCGACGGCGCCGAGGTCAGCGATCCCAACAGTCATTCATTCTTTGGCGGAGGCAAGGACGCCAGCGCTATCGAGATACCCGAGCCAGGGAGTACCTACTATTCCCCACAAGATGTGCCCCACGGGCAGGTGCGGGAGATTTGGTACAACTCGAAGGTGACGGGTACATGGCGGCACGCGCTGGTTTATCTGCCGCCGAATTACGACACCGAAACCGCGGTGCGCTATCCCGTGCTGTACTTGCAGCACGGCGCTGGTGAGGACGAGACCGGGTGGATCAGGCAGGGTCACGCAAATTTCATAATGGATAACCTGTTGGCGGCCGGCAAGTGCAAGCCCATGATCATCGTGATGGCGTATGGTTACGCCCGGCATGCTGGCCAACCTGCTCCTGATCTCGCAGGGAAAGCTTTTGGGTCGCCGGAAATGCGTCGGGCCATGCAGGAGATGATCACGGCATTTGAAGATGATTTGACACAAGCCCTTGTCCCCTTCATCGATTCGAATTTCAGAACGCTTTCGGACCGCGATCATCGCGCGATGGCGGGCCTGTCCATGGGCGGAATGCAGACATTCCAGATCACATTCGACCACTTGGGTATGTTTTCCTACATTGGCGGGTTCAGTGGAGCAGGAATGGCTTTTGGCAATCAGCAACCGGATGTGAAATCAGCCTACAACGGGGCAATGGCGGATCCGGCCGCCTTCGCGAAAAGAGTGCACTTGCTGTGGGTAGGGGTCGGGACGGAGGAGCCTGCAATGATGCATGCAGGACTTGAGAGATTGCACACAGCGCTTCAAGAGGCGAAGATTCAGCACGTCTTCTACGAGTCGCCGGGCACCTCGCACGAGTGGCAGACGTGGCGCCGCGATCTGAACGACTTCGCGCCAAGACTTTTTCAGCAAGACGGCCAATAGTAGCGCCGCCCTTCAGGGCGGCAGGTGCCGGCACCACAAGGCAGGACCGGCGAGGACGGCAGGTGCCGGGCTAAAGTCCGGCGCTACAGCCCGGCGCGACAGCTAGGTTATTCCGATGAGAAAGGTGCGGACTATGACAAAGAAGATGTTTCCCGTAGTGATGCTGGCATTTGCCATGGCGATGGCCCCTCGGCTGGCGGGGCAAGTGCAGACCGAAGTGCCTCCAGTGGTTCCCGGCGCGAAGGCTGTGACGGTGGAGCACATCAAGATTCACGGCGATGCGCTGGAAGGAAACCTGGAGGGGGATGCGGTGGATCGCGACGCCTTCGTGTTCTTGCCGCCCGGCTACGCCAAGGCGAAGCATCAGCGCTACCCGGTGGTATATGCCTTGCACGGTTATTCAATTGGAGCCGAGCAGTGGACTCACGAAATTCACGTGCCCCAGACCATCGAAGGCGCTTTTGCCCAAGGCGCGCAGGAAATGATTGTGGTACTGCCCGATTCGAAGACAGTCTTTGGCGGCTCGATGTATTCGAGTTCTGTTACTACCGGCGACTTCGAGCGGTACGTTGCGCACGACGTGGTCGCGTACATGGACGCTCACTATCGCACGATTCCTCACCGGCTGGCGCGCGGCTTGGTCGGCCATTCCATGGGCGGTTACGGCGCCGTTCGCATTGGAATGAAACATCCCGACGTGTTCGGCAGCCTTTACGTGATGAGCGCCTGTTGCCTTTCGCCGATGGGTTCCAGGCCAAGGGGAGCCGGGCCGGCGAACCCCGCGATGCAGAAGGCCATGGAGGACCAAGAGAAGCAATTGGAATCGGTAAAGAGCCCTGCCGACGCGGCGGAATTGCCGTTCTTCGCCCGCGCGCAACTCGCTTCGGCCGCGGCTTGGGCGCCCGACCCGAAAAATCCGCCGCTCTATCTTGACTTGCCGGCGAAAAACGGCGAGCCGCAGCCTGAAGTCCAGGCGAAGTTCACGGCCAACGCGCCTTTGGCCCTCATCGACCAGTACATCGACAATTTGCGGCAATACCGCGCCATCGTGCTCGATGTGGGAGACCAGGATGGCTTGCGGTTTGACATGACCAAACTGCACCAAATTCTGGACAACTATGGCCTCGCCAACAGCTTTGAAACCTATCATGGCACTCATACCAGCGCCGTGGCGGATCGCTTTCAAAACCACGTGATCCCGTTCTTCAGCAAGAATCTGTGCTTTAAAAACTGTCAGTAGCCTGGCTGGTGGTCTGGGGGCGGAGGTCGGCAAATTTCGAACTGGGAGGAGCAGCCATGGCCAACTCTTTTGATCGCCGCAGTTTCCTGGTTGGTTCTGCCATGGCTGCCGCCGGCGCGATTCTGCCGGCGGCCAGCCTGGGAGCTGGTGCGCCGCAGAATCCTACTGCCGCGGGACCTATCACGCTGGAGGAATCGCCCACCGCGCTTGTGCTGCACAACGGGGCCGAAATCGTGCGGATCACCGTCTGCGCGCCGGATGTGATTCACATTGTGGCCGGACCCGGCAATCCTGTGGGCGCCTCTCCCGAAACTCCCTGGATCGTCGCTCCAGACCTCGCGCAGCGGCCCGAGCTTACTCGCGCGCCGGATCATGCGACTCTCCGCACCTCCAAGCTGTCAGTGGAAATCAACTTGAAGTCGGCGCTTCTCCGGTTTCTGGATCCAAATGGAAAAATACTTTTGCAGGAAACCGAGCGCGTTCCACGGCGGTACGTTCCCACGGAGGCGAACGGAGAGAAGCTTTACCGAGTTGACGAGCGCTTCTTTCCCGATGCCCTGGAAGGCTTTTACGGGCTTGGCCAGAACCAAAGTGGTGTTTTCGATCAGCGCGGCACAGTAGTCGAGCTGGGTCAGGCAAATACAAATGTGGCGATTCCAATGCTCGTCTCCACGCTCGGTTATGGACTGCTGTGGAATACCGCGTCGAAATCGTTTTTCGACAATCGCTTTCCCACCGAACTGAAATTCACGGCCGAGGCCGCCGACGCGATCGATTATTACGTCTTCTACGGCCCGTCCATGGACCGAATCATCCAGATCTACCGCAGCATGACCGGGCACGCTCCGCTGTTCGGCCGCTGGATCTATGGCTTTGTGCAATCAAAGGACCGCTACCGCTCAGCCAAGGAGTTGCTCGATATCGCTGCGGAGTATCGCGACAGGCAGGTACCCCTGGACCTTATCGTGCAGGATTGGTTCTGGTGGAAGCTCCAGGGCGATCCGGAATATGCGGAAAGCTATCTCCAGCCTTGGCCCGACGTCCCAGCCGCGCTCGAAAAGCTGCACGCGGAAAATGTCCACGCCATCATCTCGGTATGGGCGAAGTTTGATCTGCGCTCGCGCAATTACCAGGAAATGAAACAGCGCGGTTTTATTGTTTCCGGTGCGGATATCTACGACGCCTCCAACCCCGCAGCCCGCGATTACTATTGGGAGCACTTGATGGGTGTCAAGTTCGCCGAAGGGTGGGACGGCTTTTGGCTGGACAGCAGCGAGCCCGAAATCTGGAACGGGCAAAGCGACGCTGCTCTTGATGCGCTGCGCCTGTTCATCGGCAACGGCGCGCGTTATACCAATGTTTTTCCGCTGATGCACACTGGCGGCATCCACGATCATTGGCGCAAAACTACCGACCGTAAGCGCGTTTTCATCCTTACCCGCTCCGCTTTCCTGGGCCAACAGCGCTACGCCACCACCGTATGGTCAGGCGATGTCATTGGCACATGGATGACCTTCCGCCGCCAGATCGCGGCGGGCCTGAATTTTCAGATGTCGGGACTCCCTTATTGGACCACCGACATTGCCGGCTATGGCTGGCCTTACGAGCGCGACACACGCGACCCGGCTTACCAGGAGCTCTACGTACGCTGGTTTCAATACGGCGTCTTCTGCCCCATCCTGCGCACGCACGGCCATCGCGTCAACAACACCAACGAGCTGTTCAGCTACGGGCCGCAAACGCCAACGCTCATCTTTTATGACAAGCTACGTTATCGCCTGCTGCCCTATGTCTATTCACTCGCCTGGCGCGTCACGAATGACGACTATACCATGCAACGCGGGCTCCCCATGGACTGGCCCACAGACCTTCGGGTGCGCGACATCGGCGATGAGTTCATGTTTGGCCCGGCCTTCCTGGTAGCTCCCGTCACCGAGCCGGGCGCTACGAGTCGCGAGGTCTATCTGCCGCAAGCTCCCGCCTGGTATGACTTTTGGAGTGGAAAGCGCCTCGACGCGAGCCAGACCATTCAAGCGCCGGCGCCGCTGGATCGCATTCCTCTTTACGTTCGCGCCGGCTCCATCGTGCCGCTCGGACCTGTGGTGCAGGACGCCGACGGCCAAGTGGATACGCTGGAAGTGCGCATCTATCCCGGCGCCAATGGGGACTTCGAATGGTACTCGGACGCCGGCGACTCCTATGACTATGAGAAGGGCCAACGGAGAGTCGTACCCATGCATTGGGACGACTCTTCCCACACGTTAGAGCTTGGGGAGGCAGTGGGCACCTATCCCGAAATGCCCGATCACGCGCGCATTCGCCTGGTCGTTGTGAGCGAAAATCATGGCGCGGGCGCCGAGGTGGCGGCCCAGAGCGATGGCGAAGGCGCCTACACAGGCAAGACTCTTCGCATTACGGCGCGCTGAAGCGCTCTTTGAAATCAGCGCTGCCCCGCCCAGTGGCTGAGGGGGAAGCTTTCCAGCAGGAAACAAAACAGGCGCGAATCCTCAGGCGAGGCTCAACTTGAAAACCACGGCATACTCCGAAGGAGGTATCACCGTCATCCGAGGCCACTCGATGCGCAGGCTCTCGGCCGACTGCGTGAAGTGCATCTTTTCCGGCGATCCCAGCAGCTCGACGTTGGCCACCTTCGCAGGTTTGGCGGCTGAACTGCCGAATGATTGCAGGAGCACTCCCCTTTGGGGCCAGCCCAGGACGATGGCATAAACCACGTTTCCAGCCTTGTTACTCGTATAGCGGATATCGCTCGCGTCAAGCTGCCCGACGGAATTGCCCTGGAATGAGCCAGCCTTGATCATATGCGGGCCTTCGCCGAAAACCGCCCAGGGGCGCGTGCCATAAATCGCTTCTCCGTTGACCTTGAACCACGCTCCAATCTGCTCCAGAATGCGGCGCTCCTTGGAGTCGATCGTGCCATCGGGTCTTCCGGGGACATTCAGCAGGAAAGTGCCGTTCTTGCTCACTGTATCAGCCATCCAGTGAATGACGTCGCCCGGTGGCAGATAACGGCCGTATTCTCCCGGCCAATTGTACAAGGCGCGCTGGTAGTGCCACTCGCCAATGCACGTTTCCGACTGCCAGGGATAGGGCAGAATCTCCGCGGCCAGTCCGCGCTCGATGTCCGCCACCACCGATTTGTAAAGCTTGGCCGGGACGTCTTTGACGTTGGCGACGACTCCCATTTTGCCGCCGTTCAGGGCGAGGCTGTGGTTGTAGTAGTACGCGCCGATGTTCATTCCTCCCCAGCCGAGCGGAAAGAGCGTATTGTCGAAATAGAGCAGGTCGGGATTGTGTTGATCGATGAGGTCTCGCGTGCGGTCATAGAAGTCCTTGACGTAAGCAGTATCCGGCAGCGCGTCGGTGGGATGCTTCGGCGCGTAAAGCTGTTGCGGATCGTTATCCTGCCACCATTCGTTGCGTCCGTCGGGAAGCGTCAGGCGCCCGTCGTATGTGCGTCCCGCCAACGGCCCCGTCCCATCGGCGCCGTGGCTGGTTTGGAACCACCACCAGTTGCGCGCTTGGTGCACGGTGACGCCAAAGCGCAGATTGCGCTTCCGCGCCTCGGCGGCCCAAGTCCCGATCACGTCGCGTCGCGGGCCCATATTGGCCGCGTTCCAGGGGTGATGCTTGGAGTTCCAGGTGTCAAATCCATCGTGATGATTGGCGAGCGCCACATAAAACTTGGCGCCCGCGCTGACGTACAAATCCATCAGCTCGGACGGCTGCCAGTTCAAGAGCGTCCACTGCGCGCAAAGGTCCTTATAGCCTAAGAGCGTGGGCGAGCCGTAATGCTCCACATGGAATCTGTTTTGAGGCGAACCCTGCATGTACATGTTGCGCGCGTACCAATCGCCGTCTTCGGGCACGCACTGCGGACTCCAATGGTTCCAAATCCCGAACTTGGCATCGCGGTACCATTCGGGGCATTCGTACTGAAGCAGTGATTCCCAAACGGGTTTGTATGGGCCGTCGCCGGCCAAATCCGGAATGGGCGAGACCATGGGCACGCCGTCGTGCGAACCGCCGGGCACAGGCAGGTCCGGCGGATTGCCCCAGTCATTTGGCTTCCACTCCTGGTTGTTATTCAGATGTTCGGCGACAATACTTCCGTTCCGCAATGCGTAAAAGACGCGCTCGTTCTCCGGTCGGGCGCAAAAGGCGGCATAATCCTCGGTGTATTGGTTGAAGCCCGCTGGCGCAGGCGTCGCTCCATTTTGGCCGGCGGCAGTCTCTCCCATGGACGAACGCGTAAAACCAAACCCGCGTTGCGTGGCGCCATCCAATGTCAGGGCAGCCGATTGGGCAGCCAGGCCGCTGAGTATCGACATGAATTTTCTTCGCTGCATTTGTATATGTCCCCTTTCGACGCACTCGATTCAAATCGCCTATTCTATGACAACGCAGGCCACAGGCACGAAAAAGTCACCCATTTTCTCCGCTCGACGCGCTGGCAATTGCGAGCCGGGTGATTGCCTCCTAAATCCAGTACCTGCTGTTCTCGAATCCGCAGGCAGAGTTCTTGTGGCCGAATGCCAGCGCGCTTCGCGGGCATCGCGGCCGCGGCCCGCTCCGGAAGGCGACCGTAGGAGCAAACCAAGTTACTGCTCGATCCCTACGGCCGCGCCATCGTCGTCCCGAAAAACTACAGCCGGGAGGCCGCGCGTCTCGAAGGCGACAACATTGCAACCGTTGTGAAGAGCGTGGTTACGGATTCGCACGCGTATGATTGGGAAGGTGACCTGCCCCTGAAGCGGCCCTGGTCGCGGACCATCATCTACGAGGTGAATGTCCGTGGCTTCACCGCACATCCCAGCTCCGGGTTGGCTGAATCGATACGCGGCACATATGCCGGACTAATCGAGAAGATCCCCTACCTTCGGCAATTAGGCATCACTGCGGTCGAACTGCTTCCCGTATTCCAGTTCGATCCTCAGGATGCGTCCCGAGGCAGGACGAAGTACTGGGGCTACTCACCGGTTTCGTTTTTCGCGCCGCACCACGCATACAGCTCGCGCCAGGACCCACTAGGCGCGGTCGATGAATTCCGGGACATGGTGAAGGCGCTGCACCGGTCCGGCATCGAAGTCATTCTCGATGTGGTCTTCAATCACACGGCGGAGGGCGGACAGACGCTGCGCAACCGCCAGGTAGAGAACTTTTTCACGGCCACTATGCTTTCGGTCGGCGTGCCCATGTTTGTTATGGGTGATGAGGTGCGGCGTGGCCAGCGCGGCAACAATAATGCCTACTGCCAGGACAATGATACGAGTTGGTTCGATTGGAGGCTACTTTCCAAACACGCCGGCCTCTTCCGGTTCGTGAAGTTGCTGATCGGGCTCCGCGTGATGCGTGACGTGGAACATGAGCGCCGGCGCATGAGTCTGAGCCAGGTTCCTCGTGACGTGAAACACGCCTGGCACGGCGTGAAACTCAACCAGCCGGATTGGTCGACTTTTTCACACAGCATCGCAGTCGGGGTTGACCTAAAGAACGAAGGATTGCAGATGTACATCATCCTAAATCCTTATTGGGAAGCCCTCGATTTTGAACTTCCGATAGTAAGCGAAAACGGTGCAGGGAACTGGCGGCGATGGATCGATACTGCGCTCGATCCGCCCCACGAGAGTTGCGAATGGAACGAAGCAGTGCCGGTTCCGGGCGGAACGTATCGCGCTGGCGCGCGGTCCGTGGTGGTGCTCATCGCAGGTGAGGAGAGGCGCGGGTTTGGAAACGGCTGACCGGGCGGCAAGCAGCAAAGTCCCAGGTACGGTCTTGGCAACATCGATGGCGCCAACCCGACATCCCGCCAACCGCGTCGGAATTGGGAGCCACCGACGAATCCAGCATTGCACGCCAAATTCTGGCGCAGGAGTTGAAAGGCGAATTCATCCAGAACACAATCGTGGGGCCGTCGGCTCCGTAACTAACTCGTCGCCAAGAATCGCTCTGTTCGATACATTCACTTGAAGAAGTATGCAACCAATGTGCACCTGCATTTGAACCGATGATGTCCCAGGAATCGTTAGAGGTTGAGCGGCGGTTCGGTTCATTTTACGCCACCTGTTCCTCGTTCGACGGTTGATTTCTTCCGAGAGCTGCTTTCAGAGTCCACAGATCCCGATAGCCCATGATGCGGCGAAAGTTCTCTTCGGTCATGAGCAGAGCGGAGGCTGCCCAGCGCAACACCATTGGGCCGTCACGCCAGTAGCACACCTTCCGAGTCCTCAGCCTCACGCCGCTGTGTGGACTTTCGATGAGATTGGTGGTCACCAGGCAGCGAGCCAAGCTCGGCGGCAGACCCAGGCGGTTCACCGTGAACATCTCCGCCAAGCCCTCGCGCAAGCTGGCGGCGGCACTCGGATACTCGCGCTCCAGCCATTCGGCCTGTTTCTCCAGCCGCGCCATCCCTTCGCGCGCCGGCAGCCGAAAAGCTCCCCGCATCGCCGCCTTCACCTGATCTTTCAACTCTTCCGACAGGTAGCCCATCACGTTTTCGATCTTGTGGTTGCGACAACGCTGCACCGGGTTCTGCGCTCCGAACACCGCGTCGATGGCGGCGCGCAGGGCCTTGGATCCATCGATGACAAACAAATATTTCTGATCCGTCTTCAGCCCCCGGCCCACCAAGTCTGCGAGCAACCCCTTGGCCACCTCCTGGTTCTCGCTGGCCCCTTCCGCCAAACCCAACACGTGCTTGTGCCCTTGCTCATCCACGCCCACCGCTACCAGTACGTGGTGGTCGGCAAAGCGCACGCCGTCCAGGTACAACACCAGCAGCTCCAGGCCTTCCAGTCGCCGCTCACACAACTGGCGGAGTTGCTCCTCACTGGCCTCCAGAGCTTGTCGGCTCACGCTGGACCGCGAGACGCCTACCGTCTCCGCCATCTCGGGCAGCACTTGGCGGTATTGCCGTGTCGAGACCCCGCGCAGCAGAATCTCCAACATCCGGCTCGACAGCTTCTCGCCTTGCCGCATCGCCTCGTAGGCCGGAATGCGGACTTCGCCGTCTTGCCGCTTGCCTTTCTGGCGCAGTCGGGGCTTGGTCACTCGCAACTTTCGCTCTTTCAGACAGACCGTCCCGGCCTCTCGCCCGTGCCATCCCACCGCCCCGCCTGGCTTCCCCGGATGCGGTGGCCCCGCGATCTGCTCGGCCGATAACCGCAACACCGCTTCGATCGTGGCCCTTCCCAAAACATCAATCACTTCGTCCACCGCCACCTACGACTGCTCGATCAGCTCCATCATCGGCAGTAACGCCTGCCCATTCTTCGCCAGAAAGTTCACCCAGGGATGTGTAATCTTTTGGGCAGTTGAGAGGTGAGGGTCGCCGTCGGCGCTGTGGGAATGTGGAAATCCGGCGACTTTTGCCGGATTTCCAAGCGCGGTGGAAAAGTCAGCCGTTCAGACTTTTCCAC